>JAEEGK010001802.1_pt1 | contig 53585 bp, 56 predicted proteins | sample 8958771 | NCBI WGS metagenome assembly JAEEGK01 (sample SAMN16246547, study PRJNA631951) | gut metagenome | biome: gut microbiome; feature: rumen; material: SC-attached | host: Bos | place: Iran: Karaj | collected 2018-10 | reverse complement strand
AGGCGGACGCCGCGCCGAACGGCAAAGTGTTCGACAAGTGGACGACAAATGACGGCGTTGAATTTGCCGACGCGGGCAAAGAGACTACGACATTCAAAATGCCGACGAAGGACGTGACTGTCACGGCGACGTATAAAAACAAGCCCTCCGGCGGCGGTGGCGGAGGCGGCGGGAGCTATGACCCACCCGCGACACCCGCGACGGCGGCGACTACGCTTTACATCGGCAAGGTTGCCATCACGCTGCAAGCGACCGTTTCCGGCAACACGTTCACCATCGGTGCGTTGAGCGAGAACCAGCTCCGTCAAATCGCGGAGGCTGACGGCGCAGCCATTTTCGATCTCTCCGGTCAAGGCGATAAAGTCAAGACAGTTGATCTTTCTGCGAGCAGTTTCAAGCGACTGGCGGAGGCACTGGTGCAGCGCAGTGCGGAGAACGCCCGCTCGCTTGGCTTCCGTACAGCGGCAGGCACGGTCATCTTCGACGCGAAAGCGTTACAGTCTATTGCGGAGAAAGCTGCGGGCGGAGATTTCTCACTTTGTTTCACAAGCACAGACCTGAACAAGCTGAACGCCGCGCAACGCGCCGCGCTTGACGGGAAAACCGTGCTGGGCAGCTTTGCGCTGTCGCTGACGGTAAGCGGTACGCGGGTCACGGACTTCGGCGGCGGGACCGTGACCGTTGAGCCGGCACTTGCGCCGGAGGAAGGCGCCGATCTCCGGCTCTGTCAAGCGTATTGCGTCGGCAGCGACGGCAGTCTGGAACGGATGGTGACAAGCATCCTGGAAAAACTGCTGCGTGTGTTTGTACCCCACTTCTCCGACTATGTGGTGGTCTATGAGCCGCTGCCGTTTACGGATGTAACCGAGGGCGATTGGTTCTACGACGCCGTGTGCTTCTGCTATGCCAACGGGCTGATGAACGGCATGAGCGACGATACCTTTGCGCCGGAGACGCCAACAAGCCGCGCCATGGTGGTGACGATGCTCTGGCGCTTGGCGGGCGAGCCGGAAACGGATTACGCTTTGAACTTCACCGATGTGCCGGAGGGTATATGGTACACCGAGGCCGTCCGCTGGGCGGCAAGCGAGGGCATCGTCACCGGCTACGACGAAAAGACCTTCGCACCGGAGAATTTGGTCACGCGGGAGCAGCTCGCGTCGATCCTGTACCGCTACGCGCAGAGCGAGAGCGCGGCGGACGGTGAGCTGTCGGCCTTCACGGACGCGGGCGACGTGAGCGATTGGGCGCTGGACGCCATGCGCTGGGCCGTCGGCACGGGCATTCTCAACGGCATGGGCGAAGGGACGCTCAACCCGCAGGGCAACGCTACGCGGGCGCAGGTTGCGGCCATGTTCGGGCGGTTTGTAAAGCGCACGGCATGAGAAAACACGAAAACAGAACGAGAACGGGAAACCTTAAATCCCGATAAGGGCGCACTTATATACATCCGTCTGGCGACGGACGTATGTGCGCTCGTCTACGCGCTAAGAGCCGGGCTTCGCCCGGTTGCGCTCCGACACGCCCGCCTGCGGGCGTGTGTGCGAAGCAAGAGCCGGAACTTCCAAAAGTTCCGGCTCTTTGCGTCACTGTCGCTCCGTACAGGGGGCAAGCCCCTTGCTCCGCTTCGCGGCTATCCCTCCCCCCCTGCGGGTAACAACAGCATACCACTTCAAGACCGTTTTGCCATTGGCAGGACGGTCAATTTTTATCATCACGACTACAAGGAGGCATCAAAATGAATCCCAAACTTGAACAGCTCCGCGCCGAGCAGGAGCGTGTCCAAAAAGAGCTGGAACAGGCGCAGCACCAGCAGCAGAGATTGGAAAACCGGCTCAGTTATTTGAACGCGGGCGAGCGCCGCGCGCGGGCGCACCGTCTAATCACGCGTGGCGCTGCCATTGAGAGCATCCTGCCCGCCACACAGCCCATGACCGAGCGCGCGTTTTATGAACTCATGGAAACGGTGCTGACGCTGCCAGTCGTTCAGTCCGTCATTCAATCCCACTTGCCTGAAACGGACGGTGATCCCTGATGGCGCTCTATCACTTCCACGCCGACATCGTGACCCGCTCTGCCGGTTCCTCCGTCGTCGCGTCGGCGGCGTACCGCGCGGGCGAAAAGCTGCACAGCGAGTATTACGGCGAGGACACGGATTACACGAAAAAGGGCGGCGTGATATGTTCTGAAATCTTCCTGCCGACCTATGCGCCGAGCGAGTACTAAGACCGCGAAACGCTCTGGAACGCCGTCGAGAAAGTGGAGAAAAACAAGAAAGCGCAGCTCGCTTATACCTACGACTTCGCCTTGCAGAACGAGCTGACGATGGAGGAAAATATTGCGCTGGCGCGGCGCTTTGTCGAGGAACAGTTTTTGAGCCGGGGCATGATCGTCGATTTTGCCATCCATGCGCCAGACAAGGAGAAAGGCGGCATCCCCAATCCGCACGTCCATCTGCTCTGCCCCATTCGTCCGCTCAAAGCAAACGGCAAATTCGTAGTTCCTTCCGTACGGCTAACACTTCTGCCATCCCTATCCCACCTTATCCAGTTTTCTTGAAAAACTCACCTGCAGTTTTTCGAGTCCATTGGATATTCTCTCACATCTCTGCTGTTTTGGGGAGGCGGGACTTTATTGAGCGCTTACGTTTCTCCGAACGCAGTTATATTTGTGACTGGTCCCTACTATCATGAATCAATGGCTTTAGCAATCGGTGTGGAAGACGATGTATTATGCGACAAGAAGCCGAGTAAACATCACTACTGTCAGGACATAACAAATCTTTTGAATCTTGGAATCCCGACGTTTTGGTCTTATCATCCAGCGTATCTCCAGCGAATCAATGCTTTGCACGCAACAGCAGCAGCCATAGCCAGTATCAAGTGTTGATGAGGAATAGGGACAAGGAGAATGCTTGATAGATTTATACCACAGGTTTATTTACAAACGCGGAACTCCGTGATATAGTATCTACAGAAATTAGGGTGTACGCCCGGAAAGGAAAAGAGACATGTTCAAAGTCCAATTTGCTTTGTCACACAGAGAGTATATGGAACAGCTCCTGTCCAGCATTGATTGCCTGGGCTCTCTTTTGGCGCGCTCATATAAGACAAAGCAGAACGACTGCATGATCTCATAACCCTTATCAGAGGCAGATCAGATAGAAGCAGGCCGCTTGTCTTGTATGAGGCAAGCGGCTTTTTCATGTTCATATGAGGTAAAAACCATGTTAGAAATCAAAGGAAAAGTAAATGCCGCAATCTGCTATGCCAAGGTCATCGAAGACGAGGCCATCGAGCAGACCCGCAGAATGTGCGATTATCCCATGACCGAGGGCAGCAGAATCCGCATCATGCCCGATGTCCACGCCGGCGCAGGATGCACCATCGGCACCACCATGACAATCACGGATAAGGCGGTGCCCAATGTTGTCGGTGTGGATATCGGCTGCGGCATGTACACCGTGCGGCTGGCTGAACGTTCGATTGGCCTGGAGAAGTTGGACGAGGCTGCGCACTTTATCCCCTCCGGAATGAACGTCTGGGAGGGACGTATGGAGCGCTTTGACCTGACGGAACTGCGCTGCTACCGCGCCTTGAAAGATGCAAAGCGCCTGGAGCGGAGCCTCGGCACCCTCGGCGGCGGCAATCATTTCATTGAGGTGGATCAGGCCGTTGACGGGACCAGGTATCTGGTCATCCATTCCGGCTCCCGGAACCTTGGCAAGCAGGTCGCGGAATACTACCAGCGACTTGCAATCGACCTGAACAAGGGGAAAGAGGAATATTTAGCAAGGCGTGATGCGCTGATAGCCGAGTACAAGGCCGCCGGACGCAGGGCGGAGATCCAGCAGGCGTTGAAGGAACTCCATTGGAGCAGCCATGAAGCCACAATTCCTGAAGACCTGTGCTTCGTCTACGGTCAGTATCTGGAGGACTACCTGTTCGATGTGGAGATCTGTCAGCGCTTCGCCCGCCGTAACCGGGAGAAGATGGCGGAAATCCTGCTTCAGCGCAGCGGTCTGACCGCCGAGGACGCTTTCCACACCATTCACAACTATATTGATACCGGAGAAATGATCCTCCGCAAGGGCGCAATCGCCGCCCACGAGGGTGAGAAGGTGCTGATTCCCATCAACATGCGTGACGGCAGTGTGCTTGCCATCGGCAAGGGCAATCCGGAATGGAACTACTCTGCTCCGCATGGAGCCGGTCGCATCATGTCCAGAACCGCAGCCAGAGCCAAGCTGGATTTGGATGAGTACCGCAGGGAGATGGAAGGCATTTATACCACCTCTGTCAATGAGTCGACCATCGACGAAGCGCCTATGGCGTACAAGTCACTGGAAGACATCATCGACGTAATCGCTGAAAGCGTCGATGTTATCGAAGTTTTGAAACCCATCTACAACTTTAAGGCCAACTGAGCCGGCTTTGTTCCGGCTTTGCGCCGGAACAGGAGCGTAAATGAAATGAATCGTATCCCGGTCATTGATATGACCGCAACCGGAAGAAACATCGATCGGCTCCGCAGGGATGCCGGTATGACTGTCCGCGATCTTCAGGCTGTCTTCGGATTCAGCACACCGCAGGCCATCTACAAGTGGCAGCACGGCGATGCCATGCCCACGCTCGACAACATCGTAGTGCTCGCTGCGGTGTTCGGTGTGACTGTGGAGGACATCCTTGTCTTCAAGGACTGCTTTTAGATCCGAGTAATCGCTTAACAAATCCGCCCATATCCGGGTGGACATGGTCCCTTCGACTAAATGGATAGGTCACAGCCCTTTCAAGGCTGCAATGCTGGGTTCGAATCCCGCAGGGATCACCATATGCTGGGGTAGCTCAGTTGGCAGAGCAGCGGATCGATAATCCGCAGGCCGAAGGTTCAAGCCCTTCCTCCAGCACCATGCAGGGTAGTCTATTTGGCAAGGCAACGGCTTCATAAGCCGCACTATGCGGGTTCGAGTCCCGCCCCTGCAACCACATGGGTCGGTATGCAAACTGGCTGAAGCAAGCGGTCTGTAAAACCGTGACATTGGAAACGTTGCTGGTTCAAATCCAGCCCGGCCCACCATATGCGCATGTGACGGAACAGGAAGACGTGTCATGCCCAAACCATGATGCCCGAAAGGGCGTGTGAGTTCAAATCTCGCCTTGCGCACCAAAAGAGAAGCGGGCACTGGTTGCCCAATGCCCGCTTCTTCTGCTTTAGTCGTCACACCAACCGTAGCTTTCGCCTTCAAGAATGCCAATGTCATATTTCTCGCCTTTGCTCTTTTTGAAGCGAGCATCACTTTGGTTTACCTTGTTGGCTACATAGGCTGGGTTGTTGGGATTATGCTGGTTAGCATAATCATCAAACTGTTGTTTAGTGTGAGTTTTACCCGACACACCACTCTTTTTTGCCATTGTGCAACACTCCTTTCTCCATAAACGATTAGAGTTGCACTAGAATGGCCGCCACCAGAGAGCATTATTAAGCCAGAGCTGTGCGCAGGGACAAATCGCAAACACAGCATTCGTTGCAACCACTGCCTTTATGGGAGGAGCATAATTTGCCAAACACCTATGTCCTCTTGGAATTAAGCAAATCATACTAAGGAAATTATAACATAAAATCGGTTCAAATTCTAGAAAAAATAGTGAATTGATGCAGGATGATTCCGGGCGGCCCCGGAACCGGTCCAGAAAACCGTGGGCAACAGTGATGTTGTGGGGATCGACACCTCCGTCCTGCGCCATTATTCGGAGTGATACTCTAACTGGTAAGAGACCTCCCCGCTAAGGAGGCGGCGCAGCAATGCGCCTGAGCGTTCGAGTCGCTCTCACTCCGCCAATATGCACAGGTGGCGGAACTGGAATACGCGCCAGGCTAAGGACCTGGTTCCCCTGTGGATTGCGGGTTCGAGTCCCGCCCTGTGCACCAGCCTATGTTGCCTGTAGCTTAGTTGGTCAGAGCGCCGGATTGTGGCTCCGGAGGTCGGCGGTTCAAATCCGCCCAGGCACCCCATGCGTCTTTAGCTCAGTTGGCAGAGCAGCGGATTTTTAATCCGAAGGTCGCGGGTTCGAGCCCCTCAAGACGCACCATGTTTCGATATTTGTTGCTATCCGCATTTCTGTACCGTAAGAGATAATACTGAAATGATGGAGGAATCAGTATGCGAGAAATCATTGTAGAAAAACTGAAAACAATAGAAAGTGATGAGAATATCCGTATCCTGCTGGCTGTAGAATCCGGCAGCAGGGCGTGGGGATTCGCATCTCCAGACAGCGATTACGATGTCCGCTTCATCTATGTACGCAACACTGAGGATTACCTTCGCCTCAATACTGTCAGAGACGTTATCGAAAGACCGATCAGCGACGTCCTGGACATCAATGGCTGGGATATTATCAAGACTCTCAGACTGCTGTACCGTTCGAACCCGACTCTTTTCGAGTGGGTTTCCTCTCCGGTCGTATATCTTGATAATGGGTTCCGTGACAGAATTCATGAGATAATGCCGAAGTACTTCTATGCGAAGAGGGGGCTCTATCATTATCTCAGTATGGCCAAATCCAACTATCGAGAATACCTCAAGGGCGAAACGGTGAAGGCAAAGAAGTATTTCTACGTGTTACGCCCCATTCTCGCCTGTAAGTGGATCCTCGACAAGCATTCTCCACCGCCTATGCTGTTTTCTGATCTTGTGGCAGCAGAACTTGAGCCGGAGCTCAAACCGGAAGTTGATATGTTGCTGGATATCAAGATGAACGCACCTGAGTTGAAGCTTATCCCAAGAGTTGACTCCATCAACAGTTACCTTGATGAAAGCATCGAGATGATCGAGAATCTGCTTGACCGAATGAGTGATGAGCAGCATAATGACTGGGACGAGCTCAACAGCCTCTTCCTTGAAATCATCGGTTGTTGAGCTCAGAGGAAATCATTATGAGATACTACGTTACCGCCGATGTTCACGGCTACTATTCGATACTCCGGCAGGCTTTGGTGGCATCAGGTTTTTGGGGGGATGAAGAGCCACACAAACTTATCATCCTCGGCGATCTGTTTGACCGTGGTACCGAAGCGTGCCAGATGCAAGACTTTGTGCTTGAGCTGATGGAAAAAGACCAGGTCATTCTGATCAAAGGGAACCATGAAGATTTGTTTGAAGCATTGGTCACGGAAGATCATGGCCAGCCTTTGAGTCATCATGTCCACAACGGCACGTATGATACTGCACTCCAGTTGACCGGATATGACTCTGCAATGGCGGGTATTCGGCGTTTTGATTTTGCTGACGCAGCGGAAAGAACGCCCTATTACAAGACAATTATTCCGTCCATGCTGGACTATTATGAGACTGCAAGATATGTATTTGTGCACGGTTGGATTCCGTGCATTTATGAACGGGGTCAATACAGCTTCATTTCAGACTGGCGCAATGCTGATGCGAATGAATGGTCAAATGCCAGATGGACAAACGGCATGGATGCTGCACAGACTTGCTTGGAGGAAAAGACAATTCTTTGCGGGCACTGGCATGCTTCTTATGGGCATGCAAAGTATGAGCAAAAAGGGTCGGAATTTGGACCCGATGCGGATTTCTCACCCTTTCATGGGTCGGGTATAATTGCGCTGGACGCATGTACAGCATATAGCGGAAAGATTAACGTTATCGTTTTGGAGGATTGAAAAGAGACTGATCAAGTTCTATAATGAAGGGCAAGGAGTCAACGCTCCTTGCCCTTTACTATGGAGATGGAAGATACAAAACTACGTTTTCTAAAACAGCAAGCGACCACCGAGAGGGGAAAAGTGCTTCGACTATCATAAAGAATACTTTCTAACATCTGTTTTTTTGAGAAGTGCGAACCTTACCGGAAACAACATCGGCGGATGGTTCGTGGAAAGGAAATGACGCGATGCCCTTTATCATGATCGGAATCATCGCTGTCATCGTCATAATCGTCATTCTCGCCACACGGTCGAAAAACAGATCGTCTGGCGAAAAAAGACCCGATAATACAAGCGGTGGTTACAAGCCAGGCTTCTAGGAATGGATCTTCACGCCGGAATACAAGCGTGCCGGTATTCGCGGCGAAGAAGCGGCGGCAAGAGCAATTCGGTCTGTGCTTCGCGAGGGCGACCGCTTGTTCACAAATGTGAGCATCGGATACGATGGCAAACCGGCTGAACTCGATAATGTGATCGCAAACAAGTACGGCGTGTTCATTATCGAGGTAAAGAACTACACCGGCCGCATCATCGGCGGAGAAGATGACTACGAATGGCAGAAATATAAAACAACAGACGCTGGGAATACCTATGAGAAAACCGTAAAGAACCCTATCAAACAGGTCAAACGCCAAATCTACATTCTCGCTCGGTATCTAGAGTATTACGGCTCACGTGTCTGGGTTCGCGGATATGCAATACTTCTCCACGGCAATAGTCCCGTTCAGAGCGAGTATATACTGACGAGCGTCGCAGATATCGACCGGGCAATTCATACATCTGACAGGAGAATGCTCGATGCGAAGATGCTTGAGAAAATAACTGAGTTGATGTCTTCAAAATGAAATTGAAACTGGGTATTGAATCAGGATCCGTAGCGGGAACAAGCAATGTAGAGGCACTCCAGTTATACGACACTTTGGCACCGCAAAACAGATTGGAACAGGTGACCGTGCGAAAAGTGGCGATAGGTTTTCAACCAAAAAACGTGCCATTTGCTAATTTGGCCCTCCGGAAGTTGATAACTTTTGAAGGCACTTAACAAAATCGGGCAAAACGAGAAATCGCCTGAAACCGTTGTGTCACAAGGGCTTCAGGCGATTAGATAAAATAACAAGGTATGAAAAAGCGCACAAAAAGAAGGATGGGACGGTTCTCCTAAGCGGTAGGTCGGAGGTTCGAATCCTCTCGTGGGTGCCAGAATTTATCCGAATGTTCGCTTTAAAAGTGAATATTCGGATAAATTTTGCTTAAAAACCGAATAATATAATAATATCGAATGAAAAACAGACGTCCTGATTCTGAGAAACACAATGCAAAATATGCATTTCAGCCTAATATACAGCTGTTTTTACGAGTATCGCCTGATTTGTCAGAGTAATACCGGCTCAATTATTTCGGACTATGAAAAAGCGCTCAGGAAACGTATACTTAATATAGAAATTATTTACTGTTAGTAGTATAATATAATTCGAAGATTACATCAATTCCTATCTTCGCGAAGAAATAAGAAAGGTTTACATATGGCAAAGCATGAACCGCAAATTAAATATAAAGACACGGTTCCTGCAGTGTTTTTGAAACGAAACAATCGTTTCACTGCAGAGGTGCTGCTTGGCGGTAATCAGGTTACTGTCCACGTGAAAAATACGGGCCGCTTGGAGGAACTGCTTATCCCAAACGCAAATCTCACTATTCAGCGAAGAGATGATCCAAAACGGTCTACCGGATACGATCTGATATCCGTTTACAGGCCGGAGCTCGGATGGGTAAACGTTGACAGCTTTGCGGCGAACGCGTTAGTAAAACAGTTCCTCATACCGCTGTATGATGTGGTAAAGCCGGAGCATACATACGGTAAGTCACGGTTTGATTTTTATATGGAAAGTAAAGGCGAGAAATATCTGACTGAGGTAAAAGCCTGCACTCTTGCGGCGGAGCCCGGGACGGGAGCCGGTTATTTCCCGGATGCGCCAACGGAGCGCGGAGTGAAGCATCTGAACGAACTGGCAAAAGCGGCAGCGGAAGGGTATCATTGTACGATTGCGTTTGTTATACAGATGAACGGAATCAGCAGGGTGCTCCCGAATGATAAGACACAACCGGAATTCGGCCGTGCTCTCAAGAGAGCCGCAAAAGCCGGAGTTCAGGTTATATACCATAGCTGCCATGTTGAAGCGGATAGCATCAGGATGGTGGATACGGAAAGATATGAGAATACATGACAAATAATATCATAACAAACGGGCAGAGGAGGATGCAGTAGATGCAACTATCGCAAAGCAACACGCAAAAGCTTCAGGATTTATTAGACTCAATGAACGCCAAAGCCAGGCGTACGGAGCGAAAAACTGATGTAGTGTCCACCTTTGCTTATCTCATAGGCGTCAGGAAGAGTATATTTGAAAATGAACATGAACCGCCGCAACTCGAAATATATGAAAAACTGGATACTAATAAAGCAGCACGAATTGTCAGGAATCTTTGCATGATCCGCACCTCCATTGAATTGAATTTCAGAAGGATTAACGATGCGCTGCATTTCGATTTCAGAAGCATAAGCTCTTTGACAGAGTACATACCGAGCGAAAGCATCATGCAACTGATGAACGATGGCGTAAATGCGTTTAAAAAGAGCAGCACTACCCTGGGCCAACACATCATTGCGATAAACCGGCTGATTGGTGACCGAGTAAACAATTGTAATACTCTTTTCCCTGCGTGGTTAAATTGGAAATATCTGCGAAATCTGTTCCTCATGCCAGAAGGCCTTACCGAGGAAGGTATTAAAGCCGGAGCAAACGAATATTTCACGCATCTTGATTTCTACCCATATCAAGTGTATATGAACTGGGCTCCGTATGACTGCGGTAACCTGCTTTATAGCGACAAAAAATTCGTAACACAGCTATATGAATGGAATAACGATCAATTTACCCAGTTCAATAAGGTAGAGGATGTCGGCGAGTATGTAAAAAGCAATATCTATGATTTTATAGAGGATAGTCAGAAGGTTATTTTTGTGGTCGATTGTGAGAATTCGGATCCGTATAATCTCTGCGCCGCCCTTATGAGCCTCGATGAAGAGAAGTGCGGCAAAATCCAGCGAATTGTTCTGTTTGACGACGTTCATACCTCCACAGCATGGCAGGTTCTGGAGGATCACGTGCCAATCCCCGTCGAACACATTCTTATTGAACGTCTAATGGACAATAAGTCTCTTGTGGATATGCGTCTGGCAATGCGGATCAGTGAAGAGTTTTATAAAAACCAAGTTGATTCCTTCGTGGTGGCTTCGTCCGACTCTGATTACTGGAGCGTCGTTACAAGTTTGCCCACGGCCAAGTTCCTTTTTATGATTGAACATGGGAAGTGCGGGCCGGACATGAAGGCTGCGCTGGAGGAGAAAGGCATTTTCTACTGCTACATCGATGAATACCATTCTGCAAAGAGTGAAAAAATCATGAAGGATGCTCTTCACAGGGAACTGCGGCGATATATTGCCGACAATTTGTATTTCAATTTCCGGGATATGCTGGACACTGCCGTTCTTGCCACAAGAGCGCCTATGACAGATGCAGAGAAGAAACAGTTTTTTGATAAGTATATCCGCCCGTTTCAGGCAGGCATTGATGACTATGGCAATTTACAGATTGTATTGAAAGAGTAAGGTCAGCTGTGTGCTCTCTTTGGAGCACACATTAATAAAATCATCTTTTACACGCTTCGTAGAGGTAACCCATGCGGGCAGGGGAGCATTACCATCGTTGACGCGGCTGAGAAACATAATGATGATAGATAAAAGCGCGGTCATAGGCCGTGCTTTTATTTTGCCTGAAACACAACCGATGGTCGGATTTTGTAAACTAATTTATACTTGACCTATGCTTAACTTTCTATTACAATAACCATAAAATAACATAGAAAGGGCGTGACAGTATGGAAAGCTTTGCTGAACGTCTGAAAAAGTATCGTATTCTTGAGGGTTTAACACAGGAAGAGCTTGCGGAAAAGATTGGAGTTTCATCCCAAGCCGTGAGCAAGTGGGAAACGGGGAAGAGCCTGCCGGATTTAACCAGCATCGTGCCGCTTGCCAATATATTTCACGTTACGACGGACGAGCTTTTGGGCAACGTACACCGCAGGGAGGACTGGGAGGAAAAGTGGCAGACGGCGCTGAGAACGGGCGGCGAAGCAGCGGCCTTGGAGACGGCGACGGAAGCTGCCAAAGAGCTGCCGCGGGACTGGCAATTCCGATACCGCGAAGCCTGCGGGGAATACATAGCGGCGCAAAGCGTGAGAGACGAAAATGATAAAATACGGCTCCTTAACTCGTCGGAGGCTCATTTTCGCTCGATGCTTCGCGATTGGCCGGAATCGGAGACGGCTGCCTCGATGCTCACGCATGTCCTTGTCGCATTGGGGCGTCGGCAGGAGGCGGAAGCACTGGCAAAAAGCCTTCCGAGCAGAGAAAAATTAATGCTCAGCATTCTTCAGGGCGAAGCGCTGGAAAAGCAGAAACTGAGAGTGCTTTCTCTTTCCGCGATGGAATTCGTCACGAATCTATGCTATCTGCCGCGCTCCTTCGCGGCGCTGGATTTTGCCGAAAAAATTCTCAGGGAGGCGCCGTGGGAGAAGGGTGACAGGGTTAATTTACTTGCAGACGTATTCTGGAACCGCGCGGTATTATACTGCGATACGGGAGATTATGACCTCGCGATGGCTGCGCTGAACGAGATACCTGAAGTCCTGCGCGAGCTTGATAAAGATGACGCGCCGCGCGAAGCCACGGAACCGCCTTTCCTTACGCGCCTCGCGGAAGAACGCTCTGCATCCGAACACTGGCGGGCGGCTGCGGACAGCGTTGAGCTTCCCAAACAGCTTAAAGCGCTGCGTGAGCGCGAGGATTACAAGGCGCTTGTGCGAGAGATGAGAATGCATTTCTGAACTCGCCGCTTTACAGTATACCGAAATCTCCGCTTATTGACGGCGTCAAGGGCTGCGGGTATAATAACAGTATAAAACTACGGAGCGTGAATTTAGCTTGATTTCTAAAAAAGAGTTCGTGGCGGACGGGCTTCGCGCGTTTCTGTATACCTCCGCTCCCGGCGTGCCGCTCGTTGTGATGAACCATTTTGCTGGGGACGGCGAAGCCGTCGCGAGGGGCTTGGGCGATATCGGCGCAGAATGTTGTCTGCTCGTCGTCTCAGGCGTAGACTGGAACCGAGATATGTCCCCCTGGGCAAGCGAGCCCGTCATGAAGGGTGAAGCGCCCTTTACCGGCGGAGCGAAGGAATATCTGGCGCGGCTGACGGGCCTTATTCTGCCTGAGGCGAAGCGTATGCTTGGCTGCAAGCCGCCGTTTACGGCGATAGCGGGCTATTCGCTCGCGGGGCTTTTTGCGCTTTACAGTCTCTATCATTGCGGAGTGTTTTCCCGCGCGGCGAGCGCTTCCGGCTCGCTGTGGTTCCCGGGCTTTGAGGAATACGTCAGAACGAATGAATTCCACGCGAGGCCCGATAGGATTTACCTTTCTCTCGGCGATAAAGAAGCGAAAACGAAAAATCCGGCGCTTGGCAGCGTCCAGGATAAGACGGAACGCATTGCAAGCTATTATCGGTCTCTCGGCCTAGATACGGAGTTTGAGCTTAACCCCGGAAACCATTTTAAGGATGCGGAGGCGCGCTGCGTAAAGGCAGTTGCCGCGCTTATAAAATAATAAAGAGCGTGAAACATGAGCATTGAAAGCGATATTTTCAGAAGAAAAAGCCTTAGAGCCGAGACCCTTCCGGTCTTTGGCTTTGTTAAACGAAATGGCCTATGGCAATATACGGAGAATTTGCCCGGAGAAGAATTCTACGCGCTTGTGACGATAGACAGGCTTGGAACGGTAACGGGCAAGGTCTATGAAATAGCGACGGGGGAGGAGTATCTTCCCGTTCATGTCGAGTCCTACATAGGAGCCTTCGTGGGCGAAATACGCCTCGCTTATACGCGTCTTCTCGAAAGAATAGCGGAAATCTGCTTTACCGAGCAACGCTTCGTTTTCCCGCAGACCAACCGCATAGCTGAGCTTATCGCGGAAAAATACGGCGAGGAACCGGATCATCCATTCGCAAAAGCGCCGGAATGCGCGGTTTTCCGCTACCCGCCGAACCGCAAGTGGTACGGCCTCGTAATGTATATCAGGAAAGAACTGCTGAGTGGCGAAAGGGAGAACAAGGACTCAGTCGGGAAACTCGTGGAGGTGCTGAACCTCAAGCTTGGAAGCGAACGCATTGGCGACGCCCTCGCGACAAAGGGCGTTTACCCGAGCTACCATATGAAACAGACTAACTGGGTTAGCGTTGTTCTTGATGATACGCTTTCTGACGAAGCCGTCATGGATTATATCGCCGTCAGCCGCGATTTTGCCGTATCCTCCGGCAGAGCCCGCAGCGGCGCAAAAAACTGGATAGTTCCGGCAAACCCCAAATACTACGACGTTGAAGCGGCGTTTGCTGAAAATGAAGAAATAATCTGGAAACAGGGCAGAGGTATTGCCCCGGGCGACACGGTGTATTTGTATCTTGCGTCGCCGGTTTCGGCCGTGCGATACCGCTGCCTTGTCACTGAGGCGAATATCCCGCTTTATAAGAGCGACGAAAACATCACCATGACGCATGCTATGAAAATCAGGCGCGAGAAGGTTTACCCGCCGGAGCTTTTTACCTTTGAAAGGATGAAATCACTCGGAGTAAAGGCGGTTCGGGGACCCCGCTTAGCGCCGGATGAGCTTGTGAAAGCGATAAATGAAGCATAAGGAGAACTTCGATGCAGGAAAAAGACAATTACGAGCTCATGAAAAGCCAAATGCAGCGAGTATTTGCTGAAAAATACGATATAGCGAAGGCAGCGGAGGCGTGGCATCTCGAAAGTCGCGACGGGGCGGCAGAGATAGATTTTATCGGCAGGCGGCATTATATAGACATGAGAACAGGGGAAATATATTATTACTCGTTCGGTGAAAAGCATGGCGCTTCGTATACTGCGGCTATGACTCTTTTCGATATGCTCTCGCGAGACAGAGAAGGTGTTCCTGCGGGCAAATTTTCCACGGTGAACAGCTTTTGCCGCGTGCACACGTCCTCCGTCCTCGCGGGCGGGATGTTCAACATGACGGCACAGAAATTCGATCATAACGAAAAACGCCTTGCCGACGCCTGCGAAAATCTCGGGGGAGTGAAATTCGGCAAAGGCGAAGTGAGCTACAGGATACCGATATTCCGAAAACTCTGCGTAGTTTTGCAGTTTTGGTCCTCGGACGATGAATTCGGTCCGAGCCTGCATATTTTATGCGATAATAATATGCTTGATTTTATGCTATACGAAACCATTATGTATATGCTTTCATATTTTCTTGAAAGAATTACCGAGGAAATGGATAATGCATAATTTATGCTTTGGTCCGGAGAGCCGTACGCTTGCGCGACTGCTTCAAGCGCCGAAAAAGAGGCTCTGTGAGGAGGACTTGCACAGGCGCATCAAGCTTAGATACAAAAAATAACGCGGAAAAAACTTGACACTATCTTTTATAGGGTTTAATATTAATGTCGGGCATAAATAATATGGGGAATTTATTTTTTGCCAATTATTATATTACACATGAATATATCATAGCTTTATATTCATTGCTTTTTGCTTGTGTAATCTGAGGCAAAGCATTGGCGCTTTGCTTATTTTTCGGCTTAACAGCCGTTTCAGCGCCGGTATTTTGCCCAATCTAAGAATGGAGGTATGCCATAGTTGTTAAAATATATTATTGCAGCAGTTGTCGTAATTCTTGCAGCAATAGCGGCTTTCTTTGCCGGAATTGTTTATCGCAAAAAGGTTGCCGAACGCGAGATTTCGAGTGCTGAGGATGAGGCGAAGCGCATTGTTAACGAGGCTATAAAAACCGGCGAAAACAAACAGCGCGAGGCTCTTCTCGAGGCAAAGGAAGAAATCCACAAAACTCGCACCGAAGCGGAAAAAGAGATTAAAGAACGCCGCAACGAGGTTATAAAGCAAGAACACAGAATTCAACAGAAGGAAGAATCTCTCGACAAAAAGACCGAAGCTCTGGAGAAAAAGAGTGAAACTCTTTCCCAGAAAATTAACGAAGCCGATGCTTTGAAGGAAGAAATAACCCTTCTCAAACGCAGCGAGCTTGAAATGCTCGAAAAAATCTCCGGCTTTACTGCCGAAGAGGCGAAGGATTATCTCATTAAAAAGCTCGAATCCGAGGTTACGCATGAGGCCGCAATGAAGGTCAAGGAGATCGAGGAAAGATATAAGGAAGAAGCCGACACCAAGGCTCGCGAATATATCACTCTCGCTATCCAGAGATGTGCTGCCGACCAGGTCGCAGAGGCGACTGTTTCTGTAGTTCCGCTCCCGAACGACGAAATGAAGGGGCGCGTTATCGGAAGAGAAGGCCGCAATATCCGCGCGATCGAAAACCTCACGGGCGTCGATCTTATTATTGACGATACGCCCGAGGCAATTACCCTTTCAAGCTTTGATCCTTATCGCAGAGAGATTGCCCGTCTTACGCTTGAAAAGCTTATTCAGGACGGAAGAATTCATCCCGCAAGAATTGAAGAAATGGTCGAAAAGGCGAAGCGTGATGTTGACGCGACGGTTAAAGCCGAAGGCGAAAGAGCTACCTTTGAGACCGGTGTTCACGGCCTGAATCCCGAGATTATAAAGCTTCTCGGAAGGATGAAATACCGCACGAGTTACGGACAGAACGTCCTCAATCATTCTATCGAAGTCGCGCATATCGCGGGCCTTCTTGCCGCCGAGCTCGGCGCTGATATTCAGCTTGCCAAGCGCGCCGGTCTCCTGCATGATATAGGCAAGTCTATAGACCATGAGGTTGAAGGCTCCCATGTCAGCATAGGCGTCGATATAGCGCGAAGATATAAAGAGAGCGACGCTGTTATACACGCAATTCAGGCTCATCACGGAGACGTTGAGCCGCAGACAATTATAGCCTGCATAGTTCAGGCGTCGGATACCATTTCTGCCGCCCGCCCCGGCGCTAGACGCGAGAACATCGAGAACTACATCAAGCGTCTTGAGAAGCTCGAAGAACTTACCAATGCGTTCCCCGGCGTTGAGAGTTCCTTCGCGATTCAGGCAGGCCGCGAGGTAAGAATTATGGTCAAGCCCGAAGAAGTAAGCGAAGATCAGATGGTTCTGCTCGCAAGAGACATAGCAAAGAAAATTGAAACCGAGATGGAATATCCCGGTCAGATAAAAGTTAATCTTCTGCGCGAGACCCGCGCCGTAGAGTACGCAAAATAATTCATAAGTATATAACAGGGCTGTCCTTAGGCAGCCCTGTTATTGCAAAAACAATTTTTCGTTTCGGAAAGGAGCTTTGTTATATGCCGGAAAAACTCGATCTTAAAGTAAGAGTCATGGTTTTCGCCCCGGAGGGGGACCCGAAGTGCGCCTTCGGGAAAGGTACCGCTCAGCTTTTGAAGGGAGTTGAGGAATACGCCTCGCTCAACCGCGCCGCAAAGGCGCTTAACATGGCGTATAGCAAAGCGTGGAAGAGCATAAAAGGCACCGAGGAATATTTCGGGCATCAACTTATCGAGCGGCGCGCGCAGCACGGCTCTGTGCTCACAGAGTACGGCAAGCATTTCCTCAGCTTGTATGAGGAGGCTGAGCGCCGTGCGCTTGATGCGGTGAACGAGGTTTTCAAGGATTTTTGATTCTTCAAAACTCAAAACCAATAAAGACAAAACAAAACTCCGGAAATACTTCTAAGAGTGTTTCCGGAGTATTATTTTGCCTTATGCTAATTATTGTATATTAGTATTAATGATTATTTTGTTACGCGAGCCGCACCATAATAATACTTGTTATAATAGCCGCTCAGGAGAGTGCTTATCATTACCTTGCCGCCGCCGCTGGAGGCATGAATAAAGTCGCCGTCACCGATATAGATTCCGACGTGGTCCGTGTCCCAGATGCCGGCGTTTGCAAAGAATACAAGATCGCCTATTTGAAGCTCGGACTGTTCGAGATGCGGATACTGCGCATACTGCGAGGTGCAGGTTCTTGAAATGTCATAGCCAAGGCTCCTGTAAATGTAAGAAGAAAAACCGGAGCAGTCAAAGCCGTTGGGGGAGGAACCGCCGTAAACATATTTAGTGCCGAGGAAGGTTTTTGCGAGCGCGACGGCATTGGCGCCAACCTCCATATCCGCAGGAACAACGGCGAGCTTATTTTTCTGAATGAGAAGATTAACGTAATCGCTGTGTATGTATCCCGTCTGCCCGTTGTATTCAGCCTTATACCATTCGCCTTCGACGCCCATAACCGTAACGTCGAAATTAGTGTTCAGATAGCCGAGAACCTTGCCGTTAAAGCTCGGTTCCGCTCTGAAACGAACAGCGTCGCCGGTGACTTTGCCGTTCTGTTTTTCAAACTCAAGAGAAGTATATTCGTCAAGATAGGCGGAGAACATATAACCTGTCGCTCCGTCGTAAATAACGCTGTACCAATCATCGGTTTTTCCCGTAATAACAACGACGGCGCCCTGCGGGGCAGAGCCGATGCAATCAGCGGAAACGGAAGCCTCGCTTCTGAAATTGAGGCTCGTTGCCTTGACGATTCCTGCACCTTCAGATGCGGCGGAGGCAGAAACGGCGAGAATAACGGAAAAAGCAAAAGCAATAACGAATAATCGTATGAATTTGTATAAGGATTTCATAAGGACTCCTACGCTGGATTATCGCGGCAAAGCGATTTATCGAAATGCGGCGCCGAGTTTATGCGGTGCCGGCGCGACACCAAGAGTATTCTGGATTTAGGGCGAAACAGCAATATCCCAGTGCGAAGAACGCTGAGAGTTCTGCGGCGACGCCTTAGTTCGCGAGAGCTCTTTCGAGCCAAACCGACGCGAGGTCAAGAGCGTTGTAAAGACCGTCTTTCTCAGCCTTTTTCACAACTCTGTCGCGGGATTTGAGGTCGGGATCAGTATACTGAAGCTGAACGCTCACTTTCTTGGAGATATCAAGATCCTGGTTTTTCTCAGTATCCATAATTTGAAGCATGATAATATATTTATCGGTCATATTGCCATAATAAATAATATTATCCTTTCTTCTGAGAGGAAAGCCTTTATACTCAAGTTCGGATTTTGCAGTTGCAGCCATGTCTGACTCCTTTCGATTCACCTGTTACGAATTGTAACACATTGTTTCTTGATTGTCAATAGCATTTCGATAAGTTACAAAATAGAAACAAATCATTGCCGCTTGACCTGTTTCTAAAGGGAAAATGATTTTCATTAATAACACATTTATCCCTCGCCGCAGCGAGGGATAAATGGAAATTATTCGAGATAACTCACTACAAGCTCGTGAAGAAGTTCGTCCCTGTCGAGCATGCAAATAAGCGTGCGCGCATTGTTATAGTTTGTAATATAGGTTGGATCCTCGGTAACGATATAACCGACGAGCTGGTTTATAGGGTCATACCCTTTGACTTTCAGGGCGTTATAAACTCTCGTCATTATTTCTTTAATTTCAGCTTTTTTGTCTACAACTCCGAATTTTTTAGTAAACCCGTCCATATCAATACCTCCGATCTTGGGAACTCGCTTCACAAATATCATTATACAACTATAAATAAATTCTGTAAATAGGAAAATATAAAAACTAGCACAAATGTTTCAGCGAAGCTTTGCGCCGAGATCGGAATCGAGGCTTGCAAGGATATTCTGCATAACGGGCTCAATATCCTTATCGGTAAGGTTTTTATCATCGCTGCGGAATTCAAGGGAATAAGCTACGCTCTTGAAGCCCGCCGGAATGGGCGCGCCGGTATAAACGTCGAAGAATTCGACATTCTTCAAAAGCTCTCCGCCTGCGTTTTTGATGCAGCCCGCTATTTCCGCGACGGTGTACTTAGACTCGCAGACAACGGCAAGATCACGCAGAATGCCGGGATATTTCGGCAAGGGCATATAGCTTACATCAGTCTTACGAAGCTCGTAGAGAGTGTTTACGTCGAGCTGCGCGGCGTAAATCTCGGCGTTGACGCTATAGTTAGCGCATACCGCGGGATGAATCTGACCGACGAAGCCTATTTCCTTGCCGCCCGCGCTGATTTTTGCGCATCTGCCGGGGTGATACGAAACCTTTTCTTTATCCGCGACGTATACGGGTTCGTCTATCTTGAGCTCGCGCAGAATTGCTTCAACGTCACCCTTTATTTTGTAGAAATCCATATCGCCGTATGCGCCGAGGGTGAGGCAAAGCTTTTCCTCAGGCAGGTCTTCGCCCTCGCACGGGAGATAGATTTTTGTAAGCTCATAAAGCGAAACGGCGCTGTTTCTGAGGTTTATGTTTCTCGCCAGAACCTCGAGCATGGAGGGCAGGGAAGTAGTCCTCATGACGCTCGTATCCTCGCCGAGAGGGTTGAGGATGGATACGCTGCGGGTTATCTTCTCGTTGCCGCCCTCGCGTATTTTTTCATAAGCTGTGGGGCTGATGAAGGAATAAGTCATTATCTCGCTGTAACCGAGGCCGCGGGCGAGGGAGCCAAGCTCGCGCTCGAAAAGCTGAGTCTTTGAGTAGCCGCCCATCATGGCTTCTCCGCTTATCTTCGTGGCCTTGATTTCGTTATATCCGTAGAAGCGGCCGACTTCCTCGGCAATGTCGGCGCAGCGCTCAACGTCCGAGCGCCAGGAGGGGACGGTTATCATATCGCCGTTTAATTCAAAGCCGAGCTTAGTGAGCGTAGAGCGCATGAAATCAAGGCCTATATCGGTTCCGAGGAGCTTGTTTATCTTCTCCGGCTCAAGCTTTAGCTGCGTGGGCTTATATTCGGCGGCGGTAACGTCAATTACGCCGTCGATAACTTCACCGGCGCCGAGCAGCTCAACGAGCTCGCAGGCGCGGTTGATAGCCGGGAGAGTGTTCATCGGGTCGAGACCCTTTTCATATCTGCCGGAGGCGTCCGTTCTCATGCCGAGAGCCTTGGAGGTTTTTCTTATCGAAGTTCCGTTGAAGTTCGCCGACTCAAAAACGGCCATGACTGTGCTCTCGGTGATCTCGCTGTTTTCGCCGCCCATAACTCCGGCTATGCCGACGGGCTTTGTGCTGTCCGCGATAACGAGCATGGAGGATGTAAGAGCACGGGGGGTTCCGTCGAGAGTGTTCATCTTTTCGCCGTCCTCGGCGTTACGGACGATTATCTTGCCGCCGTTAAGACAGGCGTAGTCGAAGGCATGCATGGGCTGACCGTACTCGAGCATGACGTAGTTGGTTATATCGACCATGTTGTTTATCGGTCTGACGCCGGCCGCGCGGAGACGCTGACGCATCCACTTCGGCGAGGGGGCGATTTTTATGTTCTTCACCATTCTCGCGCAGTAACGCGGGCAGAGGGTACTGTTTTTGATTTCGACGGAAAGATGCTCTCTTATGTCGCCGCCGCAGCCCTTGACAACAGGCTCGTGCAGCTTGAGGGGCTTATCGAAGGTGACGGCAGTCTCGCGCGCAAGACCTATCATGGAGAAGCAGTCCGGGCGGTTGTTCGTGATTTCAAACTCAACGAGACTGTCGTCCGCGCCGATGATGGGGCGGATGTCGTCGCCGGGTTTTACGCCGTCTTCGGTTATTATCCAAATGCCGTCCTCTATAGCGTCAGGGAAATCGTGAAGATCTAGCCCGAGCTCCTTGAGGGAGCAGAGCATTCCGCAGGATTCGACGCCGCGCAGCTTGCCCTTTTCGATTTTTACGCCGCCGGGGAGGAGGGACTTATGCATCGCAACGGGTACAAAGTCGCCCTTTTTGACGTTCTGCGCGCCCGTGACTATCTGGACGGGCTCGCCCGTTCCGGCGTCTATCTGGCAGACCCACATGTGGTCGGAGTTTTCGTGGCGGACAATGTCGAGAACCTTGCCGACGACTACGTTTTTGATTTCCTCCGAGGGTTCCTCCGTAAGCTCGACCTTGGAGCCGGAGAGAGTCATTTTTTCATCATATTCCTTGGAGCTTGCCTCGAAATCGACAAACTCGGTAAGCCATTTTCTGGATAGTTTCATCTTTAATCTCCCCCTGCCTTAAAACTGCTTGAGAAAACGGATATCGTTTTCGTAGAGTAAGCGCATATCGCTTATGCTGAACCGGCGCGTAGTAAGGCGCTCAAGGCCGATACCGAAGGCAAAGCCGGAGTAAACGTCGGGGTCGATGCCGCAGCCCTCAAGAACCTTCGGGTGAACCATGCCTGCGCCGAGAATTTCTATCCAGCCCTCGCCCTTGCAGACGCGGCAGCCCTCGCCGCCGCACATGAAGCACTGGATATCCACCTCGCAGGAGGGCTCAGTGAAGGGAAAGTGGTGGGGACGGAAGCGGGTGACTGCTTCGTAGCCGTAAAGCTTTGAGATAAAGGTGTTCAGCGTGCCCTTGAGGTCGCCCATCGTGATGCCCTTGTCTATGACAAGACCCTCTATCTGGTGGAACATCGGGCTGTGCGTCGCGTCAACCTCGTCCTTGCGGTAGACTCTGCCGGGCGAGATAATTCTTATCGGCGGCTGCTGCGTTTCCATAACGCGGACCTGAACGGGGCTCGTCTGGCAGCGAAGATGAATCTTTTCATCCTCGGTGATGTAGAAGGTATCCTGCCAGTCGCGCACGGTGTGGCCCTCGGGGATGTTCAGGCGCGTAAAATCGTACTCGGCAAGCTCGACCTCCGGGCCTTCCGCGATGGAAAAGCCCATGCCGATGAATATTTCCTTTGCCTCGTCGAGAACGACGGACATCGGGTGGCGGTGACCAAGCTCGGCATGGGTTCCGGGTATGGTAACGTCCAGTTCCTCAGCCTGCATTTTAAGGTCAAGAAGTGCGGATTTGAGGTTTTCGGACTTCTCGGCAATGCAGTCCTCGATTTTGGCGCGTATTTCGTTGGCAAGCTGCCCGATAACAGGGCGCTCCTCGGCGCTGAGGGAGCCCATCTGCTTGAGGACGGCGGTAAGCTCGCCCTTCTTGCCGAGATATTTAATCCTGAGCTGCTCGAGCTCTTCGGAATTTTTAACGTCATTTATAGCTTGAAGCGAGACTTTTTTTATCTCTTCAAGTGTGTTTTTCAACATAGCTTTCATTCCTTTGCAAAAAAATAACTCTTCGTCCGCAATGGGACGGAGAGTTTCCGCGGTACCACCCAAATTCGCATAAAGCGCACTTGCAGGCGTATAACGGTGCCAACCGCCGGGGATTAGCCGGAGCTCACGGGCGAACCAAACGCAGCCACCGGAGGCACTCTCATCAAACGCGCCCTCTCTGTACCGGCGTAAATACGCTATTTTCCCGATCATAGCTTGTTTCTAATGTGAGTATCATAGCATACAGAAAATAAGATTTCAACTACAATTTTTGCTTTTGTCAGCGTAAAATCTGCATGGCAATTAAATTATTATACATTGCAATAATTATGAATGAGTGTTATACTCAGTTAGATACTCAGGAGGTGCGCTTATGCAGGCTCAATCTTACAGGGACGCTTTCGTGGAGCAGCTTATCCGCTGCAAAAGGCTCGGCTTTGAGGGCTTTTGCAAGCTCGGGGCGGTTATTTTAGGGCTCGTTCTCGTGGCGCTTTCGTTTCATTTTTTGACTTCGATTTTTCCGTTTTTCTTTGCGCTGATTTGTATTCTCATATTCTTTATGTTCAAATACACCGTGAAGGAATATGAGTATTCGCTGATTGCCGGGGATTTCGGCATAGACATTATCCGCGGCAAAAGGAAGCGCAAGACGGTCTATACCTGTTCAACCAAGGATATCAAGGAACTCGCCCCCTGCGGCGCGGAGAGCAAAAAGGACGGCTTTTCAACGGTTCTTGACGCTTCCATAGCCGTAAAAAGCGAGGACAGATGGCGCATGATCTGCGAGAAGGAGGACGGCTCGCGCACTCTTATTTATTTTAATCCTAACGACAGACTGAAAAACGCTCTGAAGCCCTTCCTCGGCGCGAGAATGGATTACACGCTGCCAAAGGAGGAGGCCTCGCCGGAGGAAGTTCAATGAAGCTTGTCGATTCTGAGCTTTCGCGCAGGCTTGACAGGAACACGATAGAAAACCGATGCGTCCCCTCGACGCTGCTTATGGAAAACGCAGCCCGCGCGCTCGCGGAGGCCGCGATGGCGCGCCTTACCACGGATAATATGCGCGCAGCCGTGTTTTGCGGTTGCGGCAACAACGGGGGCGACGGGATATGCGCGGCAAGGATAATGCTTTCGCGCGGATATACCGTCCGCGTTTTCCTCGTGGGCAGCGAAGCGAAGCTCACCGAGGACTCGCGCGAAATGCTGCGCCGCCTGCGCGAATACGGCGGCGACGCGGAGGTGTATTTTGGCGGGGAACAGCTTCAATTCGCGCTGAGCTCCGGCGTTATTATAGACGCGCTCATAGGCACGGGACTCAATAAGCCCGTGCGCGAGGACATGGCGGAGATAATCCGCGCTATAAACGCGGGAAGCGTTCCAGTCGTGTCGGCCGATATACCGAGCGGCGTTTCCGCCGACACGGGCGAAATCCTCGGCTGCGCGGTAGAGGCGGACGAAACCGTTACCTTCGGTTTTCCCAAAACGGGGCTTTTCATCGAGCCCGGCTGCGTTTACAGCGGGGAAGTCCATGTGGCCGATATCGGAATTTTTGCCGACGAGGCGATTTTGAGCGAGTCAAAAAATTATCTTTTCGGAATGGACGAGGCAAGAGCGGCTCTTCCCATACGCCCGCAGCTCAGCCATAAGGGTACCTTTGGAAAGCTCCTTATCCTCGGCGGCAGCGTCGGCTTCACGGGTGCGCCGTATCTTGCGGCCTCCGCCGCCGTGAGAAGCGGCAGCGGCCTTGTTTACCTCGGCGTTCCGTCGGATATTTACGAAATCGAGGCGCTTAAGTGCTCGTCGGCGATGCCGTTCCCGCTTCCTTCGGAAAACGGAAAGATAGACGGCGGCTCCGAGGCTGCGCTTGAGTTAATTGCGGCAAAGCTTTCCTCCTGCACGGCCTGTCTTATCGGCCCCGGCCTGGGAACGGGCGAAAAGCAGAGACAGTTAATGCGCTATATCCTTGAAAACTACAAAATCCCGCTTATCATCGATGCGGATGGAATAAATAATATTTCCGGCAATATAGATTTACTGGACAGGGCAGAGTGTCCCGTCATACTTACCCCGCATGAGGCCGAGTTTAAAAGGCTCGGCGGCGATATTTCCATGGGGCGCGTTTCTGCGGCGAGAGACTTTGCCGTGTGCCATTCCTGCACCGTTGTTTTGAAGGGCCACAGGAGCGTTACGGCGCTTCCAGACGGCCGTTGCTTTGTGAACACCGCCGGTAATTCCGGCATGGCAAAGGGCGGCAGCGGCGACGTTTTAGCAGGCATAATCGCGGCGCTCGTCATGCAGGAGGATTTGGCTTCGGCGGTTCCGCTCGGAGTGTTCCTGCACGGACTTGCCGGGGACATCGCGGCGGCAAAGTATGGCGAATATTCTATGACGCCGGATGATATTATCACTTCTCTGCCGGAGGCGTTCCTGCAGGGGAGCTGACGTTTGAAATGAAAAAAATCGCGCCGATAATCCTTATCATTGCTTGCACTCTTTCCTCCTGCGCGAGGGAGGACGTTCGCGAAGAGTTTCTTACAATAAGAACGAAATATATCGAATCGGAGAGCTTTTCTATATCAGCCGATATCCGCGAGGAACTTAAGGATAAACGCTATGATTTTTCTGTTGAGTACACGGGAAACGGAGATACCGGCCGCGTTAAAATAACGAAGCCGGAGGAAATAAGCGGGATAAGCGTAAGCTTCGGGAAGGATGGAAAACTGAGTGCCGAGTATGAAGGCATAAGCCTCATTTTGCCGGAGCTGTATGACGAAAGACTAAGCCCTGCCGCCGTAATACCGTTCGTGCTGAAAACGATTTGCTCGGCGTATATAAATGAATGCCGAGCTGAAAGAGTCGACGGGAAGGATTACATTTTCGCAGAGTTTGATTGCGGCGAAACGGAGAACGGAGATAGAATAATCTGCGCCGTTTGGCTTTCATACGACGGTGAGGTTAATAATGCAGAATGTTCCGTGGATGGAGAAACGCTCGTTTACATAGATTTTTAAGGAAGTGCTAAAAGAAAACAATGTACGAACAAATGAAACGCTGTTGGGCGGAGGTTTCACTTTCGGCTCTCGAGCATAACTACAAAGAAATAAAAAACAAGATAGGCAGGGATTGCCGCTTCCTCGGAATAGTCAAGGCCGACGCCTACGGCCACGGAGCTGTCGCTGTGTCGAAAAAGCTCGAGGAGCTTGGCGCGGATTATCTTGCCGTCGCCTTTATAGACGAGGCTGTGAATCTGCGAAATAACGGCGTAAAGCTGCCTATCCTCATACTCGGCTTCACGCCGCCGGAATTTACCTCGGAGCTTATTCAGTATGAGCTTACGCAGTCCGTCGGTTCGCTTACGGCGGCGAAGGAATACTCAGCCGAGGCGGAGAAGGCGGGCAGAAAGCTTAAATGCCACCTGAAGCTTGACAGCGGCATGGGCAGAATGGGCTTTACTCCCGGCACGCCCGCAAGCGAGCTTACGGCGGCGGTCAAACAGCCGTGGCTCGATTTTGAAGGCGCGTTCACGCATTTTGCCGTTTCCGATATGCCGGGCGAGGACAACAAAGCCTACACCGAAGCGCAGTATAACGAATTTATCACCGCTGTAAGGGAGGTTGAGCGCGCACGGGGCGCGGCTTTCAAAATTATCCATTGCGCTAACAGCGGAGCTGTGATAAACTATCCCCAAACCAAAAACGGAATGGTCAGGCCGGGCATCGTCCTTTACGGCTGCTATCCCTGCGAGGAAAAGGGCGGCCTTTCGCTTATCCCCGCGATGTCCTTAAAATGCAGAGTGGTCGAAATAAAGACCATTCCGGCCGGGCGCTCAGTGAGCTACGGGCGGCTTTGGACGGCAGAAAAGGATACGCGTATTGCCGTAGTTTCCATAGGCTATGCCGACGGGCTGAACCGCCTGCTTTCCGGAAAGATAGAATTCCTTATACGCGGCAAGCGCGTAAAGCAGATAGGCCGCATCTGCATGGATATGTGCATGGTTGACCTTGAGGGCGCTGAGGATGTCCGGATAGGCGACGAGGTGCTTGTTTTCGGAAGGGATGCTTCCGGCTCTATTCCCGTTGAAACACAGTCCGATATTCTGGGCACCATCTCCTATGAGATACTTTGCTCAGTCTCCTCGCGCGTTCCTAGGGTTTACACGGAATGAGCCGCTGCGGCATATAATATTCCTGCGGGAGACGATCTCTGCAGGTCTGACAAAAAGGCTTCTGCCTTGTATATAATCCGTCTCTTCAGGGAAGAATCAATACATGGTTACATATTTTACTTGTAGCCTGAATTTATGTCTTCCGCCGGAGAGTGAACGCTTTGAACAACAGTGTAAAACGAGGAGATATTTTTTATGCCGACCTCAGTCCCGTTGTCGGCAGCGAGCAGGGCGGTATGCGCCCGGTTCTTATCGTACAAAACGACGTTGGCAACCGCCACAGCCCCACGGTTATCGCCGCGGCGATTACATCGCAAATCAATAAGGCAAAGCTTCCCACGCATATCGAGCTAGGAGCGAAAACCTACGGTCTGAGCCGCGATTCCGTTATTCTGCTCGAGCAAATACGGACGATCGACAAAAAACGCCTCAGAGAACGAATGGGGAAGCTTGACGATAATCTGATGGGCCGCGTCGATAATGCGATAGCTGTCAGTTTCGGACTGAGCGGAAATACCTGAATACAAGGCGGGGCGTGCATTTTGCCCGCCCCTGCCAAAGATAGCCGCATAAAGCGGTGCGGAGGAATTTTACAATGAAGTTACAGAAAATAGTCATTACGGTTCTGAGCATAGCGCTCGTACTCGTTTTTTGCCTCGGAATAGCTTCTGCGGCGGCGGGTAATTACGGTTCTGCGGACGACCCGCTCGTCGCGCTCAGCTATCTTAAGGATATATTCAAGCCGGAAATTGAGAAGGAAATAGCCGCAAATTCCGAGCTGAAGGCAGAGGAATTGAAGCAGCGCTTTGAGGAAAAGGTTGCGGAGCTTGAAAAGAAACTTGAGACGGCCTCATCCAATTCAAGTTCTAATACATATAAGGTCATATCCGCCGAAAAGGGCAGCGTTATCACCTGTAAAAAGGGCTGCGAAATCCTTCTCCGCGTAGGCAGCGCGGCCTGCGTCGCTTCTGCTTCGCCGGGACTTATTGACACGACAACCGCATCGACCTTAGAAAACGGCGCGGCGCTGGTAAAGAACCATATGTACATGGTCACGATAGACGGGCGAGGCATTAAGGCGACGGATTATATGATGGTGGTCATCAGAGGCGAGTATACCATTTCATAATTCAATATTTGCTCAAGTGCGCGCATATATATTGCCGAGGTGATGTATATGCGCGTTTATTATGCCTCGCGCTGCGTGGGGGGCGCAGAAATCTTTGATTGCGGCGCGGAATACCGTCTTCGCGCGATGGTTTCCGGCGTACCGGATGGACCGTTCAGACTTGCTGCGCCGAAGCCCGGCGGGGGATATTATAAATTCGGCGTGATGATGCCCCGCGATGGTGCTTATGCACTGGAAAAAAACATTAAAAAACACGAAATCGACGCCCTTAATATAGGCGAAAACACGGCTCTTTTAATACTATATCCCCATGAGCAGCGCGAAAACCCTGCCCGCATGGATTTTACCGAGCTTGGTTTTACGGACGAGCTCGCGCGGCGGCTGAATGAATACGGCGAACTGATAAGCCTTGACGGGACAAGGCTGGCGGCAGTCAGGCTCGCAAGCCCGGGAATAGACCGTATGATTCATCTTGTCCTGCCTGCACAAGTAATTAAATCGGGCGGAGAGCTTTATCTGGCGTATCCTATACCGGCGGAGAAAGACCCGGCGCGGAGAAAGACCCGGCGGAATGAGCCCTCAAAGCTCCTTGATAATAAATAATTTCATTTTCGTTGTTATTACAACCGAATTGTTTTGCCGAATCTGTTATAATGCGTACATAAATTGATAAACGGACGTTAAAACAACTGAAAAGTGTTTAGGAGGAATTAATTTATGGGTTATATCGTATCGCGGGAGGGCTTCGCTGAGGTCATTGCCGCCCTCCGGGATAAATACAGGATCATCGCGCCGATTCGCAAAAAGGGCGGCGGGCGATTCACGGATGTGGATGTGATTTTGTACGGCGAAGTGACGGACGCGGCTGAGATCGAGCTTGACGCGAAATCGGATTACGCGCCCAAGGAATTCCTTACGCCGCTGTCCGAGACGCTGTTTTACTTCACGGAGCAGGAGGTAAAGGAAGCGGATTTGGAGCCCAAGCCCGTTTTGCTCTTCGGCAGGAGCTGCGACCTCCATGCGCTTGAGCGTCTCGACGCCATATATCTGAGAAACGGCAAAGCAAAGGATATATTTTATGAACGCCGCCGCAAGCTCGTGAATTTCGTGCTCATCGGCTGCGATAAATCCTTCAAAAACTGCTTCTGCGCGGATATGGGGACTAACCGCGCCACGGAGGGCTACGCATTTTCCGTAGACCGCGTCGGCGACGAAATTCACGCGGACGTGCCGGACGCGGAGATAGCGAAGATCTTCGCGGCGAGAGGCAGGGAGGAAGCGGTAACGCCCCGATATGTCACGGAAAATGAGGTGCATGTCACCGTACCCGAGACCATCCCGGCGGCGGTGCTGAAAAGTCCGCTTTGGGACGAATATGACACGCGCTGCATAAACTGCGGGCGCTGCAATTTCGTATGCCCGACCTGCTCATGCTACACGATGCAGGATGTTTTCTACACGGATAACGGTAAGGTCGGCGAGCGCCGCAGAGTCGCCGCATCCTGCATGGTGGACGGCTACACCAACGTCGCCGGCGGCGGGCAGTACCGCAGGAAAAACGGCGAGAGGATGCGCTTTAAGGTTATGCACAAGATAGGGGATTTCAAAAAGCGCTTCGGCTTCCAGATGTGCGTAGGCTGCGGGCGCTGCGATGACGTTTGCCCGGAGTATATCTCCTATACAAACATAATAAACAAGGTCAGCGCCGCGGCACAGGACGCGGGAAAGGAGGCAGAATGATGGATAATCCTTACATTCCCTTCTCCTCTGAAATTCTGGATATTATCCGGCACACAGAGAAGGAATATACCTTCCGAATGGCATTTGACGGAGAGGTAAGGCCGGGGCAGTTCTTTGAGGTTTCCATCCCGAAATACGGCGAGGCGCCCATATCCGTTTCCGGCATCGGGCCGGGCTATGTGGATCTGACGATTCGCCGCGTCGGGCGCGTTACGGGAGAGGTCTTTGAGCGGCGCGAAGGCGCGGCGCTTCTTTTGCGCGGGCCCTACGGCAACGGCTTTGAGCTTTCGCAGTACGCGCAGGGCGAGACTGTCGTAGTCGCGGGAGGAACGGGCGTATCGCCCGTGCGCGGAGTTATCGAGGCGCTGAGTCTCATGCCGAACGCGAAGGATAAATACGTCGTCGCGGGCTTCCGCTCTCCCGACGATATGCTTTTCCGCGACGACCTTGCGCGCTGGGCTGAGCGAGTGAACCTCACCCTCACCGTGGACGGCGCGCCGGAGGGCTATACGGGCAACGTCGGCCTTGTAACAAAATACATAGAGGGCCTTCCGATAAAGGATGTTAAAACAGCGAAGGCCATAGTGGTAGGGCCGCCGCCGATGATGAAGTTCACGATTATAGAATTGCAGAAAAAAGGCTTTGCAGACGAAAACATCACCGTTTCGCATGAGCGGAAAATGTGCTGCGGCCTTGGAAAATGCGGCCACTGCCGCGTAAACGACAAGTATATCTGTCTTGACGGCCCCGTATTCAACTATGCGGAAGCCAGAGATTTTGTGGACTGACGGAGGTAAGCTATGGGCAATTTGGATGTAAACGTAGGAAAACTCAAAAAGAACGCGTTCCGCTATTCCAAGGTGCGCGGCGAAACGGCCTCCCGCATCCGCATCCCCGGCGGAGTTATCGACGCGGGCTCCATGCAGAAGGTTGTGGAAATAGCCGAAAAGTACGGCGAGGGCGTTATCAATATAACGAACCGCCAGGGCATAGAAATCCCCGGCATACGCCTTGAGGACATGGAAGAGGTAAACGCCGAGGTGCAGGCGATTATCGACGCGCTGCACATTAACCAGACGGAGCCGGGCAAGGGCTATCCATCCTCCGGTACGCGCAATGTAATAGCCTGCCCCGGCGCGAGACTTTGCCCCTTCGGCTGCTATGATACGACGGCCTTCGCGCAGAAAATGGAGGACGCTATCTTCCCCAACGACCGCCATGTGAAGATAGCGTTTACCGGCTGCTCCAACGATTGCGCGAAGGTGCGCCTCGCGGATTTCGGCGTTATCGGCATGACGGAGCCGCAGTACGACAAGGACCGCTGCGTTGCCTGCGAAGCCTGCATAAATTACTGCAAGCGCCGTTCTGTCGGCGCGCTGAGCCTCGTAAACGGCAAGGTCGTGCGAGACAAGGCTAAATGCATAGGCTGCGGCGTGTGCGTGGCATATTGCCCGACACGCGCCTGGACCCGCAGCGAAAACCATTATTTCCGCCTTGTCCTTCTCGGACGCACGGGAAAGAAAAACCCGCGCCTCGCCGAAGATTTCATCAAGTGGGCGGACGAAGAGAGTATCCTCAAGATGGTGAAAAATTGCTATGCGTATATCGAGGAATATATCGACCCGAACGCCGTCGAGCACAAGGAGCATATCGGCTACATCGTTGACCGCACCGGCTTTGAGGAATTTAAAAAGTGGATATTCAAGGATGTGAGCCTTCCGCCCATCGCAGAAGTGAAGGAACGCGTTTACTGGGGCGGCAACCATTATGACCGTTACGACGGATAAAAAGCGCTAAGCGATAAAGCAGAAAAGAACGGCATTATAAAGCCTCTAAAAAAGCTCCCTTGTAAAATTATGAAAATATAGTTGACAAGACTTAGAAAACATGGTATAGTACTAAAGCGTTCCAAAGACAGCAGGCAATCGGTAAGTCCTGCCGAGGATAGCTTCTTAAGTTTATTATTATGTTTACTTAGGTCGTTTAACCCTCGTGTCGTTTGGCGCGGGGGTTTTTATATTCCCCCACGGATCTTTCAATTCCCGGAGGTGAAATTTTATGCCAAACGCAAAGGTTCTGAGTGAAAAGCAGGCTTTGGTAGCAGAGCTCACTGAAAAGCTCAAAAATGCTCAGGGTGCCGTACTGGTCGATTTTTCCGGTACTGACGTTGCCACCGATACCCAGATGCGCCGCGCTATGAGAAACGCCGGTGTCGAGTATTGTGTAGTAAAGAACACCCTTACGAGATTTGCTGCAAAGCAGGCCGGTTTCGACGCACTCGATTCCTTCCTCAACGGTCCCACGGCTCTCGCTATCTGCGATTCCGATCCTGTCGCGCCCGCAAAGATTATTTGCGAGTATGCCGACAAGAAGGATTCCAAGCTTGAAGTCAAGGTCGGTATAGTTGACGGCAAGATCATCGACGTAAACGGAGTTAAGGCTCTTGCTGAGCTCCCTTCGAAGGACGTTCTCCGCGCTCAGGTTCTTGGCACAATGATCGCTCCCATCAGCGGTCTCGCAAACGTACTCAACGCAAATATCCGCGGTCTTGCGGTGGCTCTTCAGGCTATCGCGGACAAGAAATCCGAAGGCGCAGCTTGAGCGCCCCCCACAAACACAAATTATTACATTAATTAATGGAGGAAATTTAAAATGGCTAGCGAAAAAGTTACCGCTCTTATTGAAGAAATCAAAAATCTTACTGTTCTCGATCTTTCCGAGCTCGTACATGCTCTTGAGGATGAGTTCGGCGTTTCCGCCGCTGCTCCCGCTGCTGTTGCTGTTGCTGCTGCTCCTGCTGCCGGTGCTGCTGCTGCTGAAGAGAAGACCGAGTTTGACGTTGTCATGACCGACTTCGGTGCTGAGAAGATCAAGGTTATCAAGGCTGTTCGTGAAGTTGTTGCCGGTCTTGGTCTTGCTGAGGCTAAGAGCCTTGTTGAAGCCATCCCCGCAAAGATTAAGGAAGGCGTTTCCAAGGACGAGGCTGAGGCTATCAAGAAGAGCCTTGAAGAGGCTGGCGCAAAGGTCGAGCTTAAGTAATTTAAGCTTCTGGAATATTGAAATCCGCAAGAAAGGCATGGCATTAAGCTGTGCCTTTCTTTTTTACGCCGATTATTTTCAAAATGTTCATTCTTTTGTGCGCCTATGAAACTATAATATATATATTATTGGGATGGTAAACCATCCAATGGGAGATGAACGAAAATGCCAAGAAAAGCGCTCGTAGTTGAGGACGACCCCAACATTGCCGAGCTTATTCGTCTTTATCTTGAAAAGGACGGATTTGAGGTACATATTGCTCCCGATGGTAAAAAGGGAATAAGCGAGGCTCGGTCATATCAGCCGAACATAATTCTTTTGGACATAATGCTCCCGGAGGCCGATGGCTGGGAGGTTTGCCGCGAGGTAAGGGAATTTTGCGACGTGCCCATCATTTTCCTCACGGCAAAAGGAGAAACCTTCGACAAGGTGAAGGGGCTGGAAATGGGTGCGGACGACTATATTGTGAAACCCTTCGACACGAAGGAACTTATCGCGCGCGTCCACGCAGTAATGCGCCGCAAAGGTGAAACAGAGGAAAAGAGCCAAAAGCTATGCTTTGATAAACTCATTATAAACCTTGATTCCTATGAGCTTATCGTAGACGGGAAAAAGATTGAGACTCCGCCGAAGGAGATGGAGCTTCTTTATCATCTTGCCTCGTCTCCGAACCGCGTATATACGCGAAACCAGCTCCTTGACGAGGTTTGGGGCTTTGACTATTTCGGCGATTCCCGGACGGTAGACGTTCACATAAAGCGCCTCAGAGACAAGCTTGACAATATCAGTGACAAATGGACTCTGAAAACCGTTTGGGGCGTCGGATATAAATTTGAAACTATGGATTGACAGCTCGAAACATCCTTCGTCCGAAACGGGAGACGGTTTAGATGAAAAGCGTTTTTTTAAAAAAATTCCTTTTATCTGCGGCGGTGCTGCTTCTGAGCTTTTTGATTTTTGCCTTCGCGTTTTCCTCGATTAGCTATGATATCATCCTCTCCGACAGGATGGATACCATAGCGGCGACGGCCTCAGTCGTCGCAGACAGCGCCTCCGTAAAGAGCATGGACGCAAGCATAGCGGACTGGGATTTTCGCCTTACGATAACTACGATTTCTCTCGCGTCGGGGGCTCATATCGCAATATGCGATAAGGATGGGCTCGTATGCTCCTGCTCAGATAAGGATATATTCTGCCGGCATATAGGCATTACTCTCGACCCGCAGAGCTTTATGGAGAAAACGCCGTCCGGCTGCTGTGAGCTTACGGATTTATCTGGATTTTACGAAACTGAGCGTTATGTTTCCGCGGCGCCGATTTATTCGCCGTATTCGGAGGAAATAATCGGTTACGTTCTTGCCTCGGCGGATACCGTTTCGATATCCTCGGCATGGTCCGGCTTCATATATTTGTTCGTAATAATAGCCGCCGCTATACTTGCTGCCGCACTTATTATATCATGGCTCATGGCGAAGCATGAGGTGGAGCCGCTGCGAGAAATGGCTGATGCCGTAAGAGCTTTCGGACGCGGGAATATGAGCCTTCGAGTCAGGGAGGAAAAACGCTGCGATGAAATAGGCGAGCTTGAGAAGGCTTTCAACCAGATGGCCGCCTCTCTTGAAACGGCTGAGGCGCAGAGACGCGAGTTTATAGCTAACGTTTCCCATGAGCTGAAAACCCCCATGACCACCATTGCGGGTTATTCTGACGGCCTGCTGGACGGAACAATTCCGTGGGAAAACCGTGAGCGATATCTCATGCTCATATCGGATGAAACGCGCCGCCTTGCGCGCCTTGTGCGGAAGATGCTGAACGTATCGAGCCTTGACAGTAAGCCCATTCAGGCGAATTTCAACGCCCGCTGTGACCTTTGCGAGACACTCAGAGTTTCGCTGCTCAGCCTTGAAGGTCTCATTGAAGCGAAAAACCTCGCGATTGACGCGCAGATACCCGACGGGAAGATGACCGTTTGCGGCGAAGGCGACGATATCCGCCAGGTATGCTACAATATCCTTGAAAATGCGGTGAAATTTTCGCTTGAGGGTGGAGTTATCAGCGTAAAGCTTTGGAAAGAGGGCAGCAGAGCCTTTGTTCAGATAGAAAACAACGGCGCCGAAATACCCAAGGAAGAGCTTCCGTATATCTTCGACAGATTCCATAAGTCGGATAAATCCCGCAGCATTGACCGTGACGGCGTGGGTCTCGGCCTTTTCATCGTAAAGAGCATCATTAACGCTTACAGAGAGACTATAAACGTTACAAGCGAAAACGGGAAAACCGTCTTTACTTTCACAATGACAGTAGCTTAGCACTCCGGAGGCATACTATGTCAGATAACAGTAAATTTACAAGTGAAAGATATTATCTCTCGGAGGAGGCTTACACTGCTTCTGCGGTAATGCAGAAATCCAAGCCGGGTAAGCGGCATGCGCGCAGAGCAGGGAGAACGGCGACGCTGTTTATTTTGTTCGCTCTGCTTTGCATTGCGATAGCGGTCGCCTGCGCGCTTCTGATGATAAACTATAACTTTGAAATAGAATCCGGCGACGGGATAAGCCTTCACATAACAAAGCGAAACGCGCCAGCGCCGTCTGAGTCACATATAGATATTTCAGGGCTTTTTAAGCCAAGCGAGAACGAGCAGGACAATTCTGTATCCGCCGCTGAAATCGTCCCCTGGAGCGGCTCAAAGCTTGACGTAAACGAAAAGCTCCCGGAAAAGCCGGACAAACTGAGTTATCAGCAGATTTACGAAAAGTGTGCGCCGAGCATGGTTTCTATAAGCATATCGCAGGACATGATAAACTATGAGCCCGCGGGTAGCGGTATAATCATGAGCAGCGACGGGTACATCATCGCGGACGCCTACGCCATATCACATTACAGCGATATTAAGGTCCGCCTTTATTCGGGCGAAATATTCACGGCGGCGCTTGCTGCGTCAGACCCTGTAAGCGGGCTTGCGGTCATTAAAATAGACGCGACCAAGCTTGTTCCGGCAGATTTTGCTTATTCCTCCGATAAATGCGTCGGGGACAGCGTCGTTTCAATCTCTAACCCCATAGACGGCAGCTTCACGCTGAGCCCCGGTATAGTTTCCTCGGCGGAGCAGGAACTCAGCTTTTACGGCTACACGATCAGCGTATTCCAAACTAACGCATACTGCGGTAGCTATTGCAGCGCCGTGATAGACGGCTTCGGACATGTCGTCGGAATAGGAAGTCTCACATTCTCCCTTGATAAAAGGCTCAATAACCTCTATTTCGTCCTCCCGATAACGACGGTAAAATCCGTTGTAGACGATTTGCTTGAGTACGGTTATGTTACCGGACGGCCCACTCTCGGTCTTTCTCTTAGAGATATTCCTGCTGCTGCAAGCGTCTTTTACGGAATGCCCAAGGGCGTGTTTGTAAGCGAGGTATATGAAAAGTCTGACGCATTCAAAAAGGGCATACAGGCCGGAGACATAATAACATCATTCAACTCTCAGCCTGTAAGCTCCGTTTTGTCGCTGAATGAGCTCAAGAACAAATGCTCGGTCGGAGATACGGTGACGTTGGAAATAATACGAAACGAAGAAGTACTTAACTTTGAAATAGTTCTCGAGGATTATTCGGTAACGTCAGACTGAACGCAATGAAGAAATGAAAAAGCCTTGCTGTGAAACGCAATTGCGTTCGGCAAGGCTTTTTACATAATCTGTTTGTTGCGTTAACGATTAGGCCGTGTTATACTACGAAATACAAAGCGAGGTAGCAGAAAATGTCTTTTGAAAACGCAAAATCACATCTGGAAAGCCTGGACCTTGGCGAGAGAGTGCATGAATACAGCGCTTCCTGTGCCACGGTTGCACTCGCGGCGAAAGCTATCGGCTGTGAGGAAAGCGAAATTGCGAAATCTCTCACTTTTCACGTAAAGGGTGAAGCTGTGTTGGTAGTCGTTTCGGGCGATGCACGCGTTGACAATGCTAAGTTCAAGGCGCAGTTCGGTGTTAAGGCATCTATGCTGAAGCCGGACGAAGTCGAGATGCTTATTGGCCACAATGTTGGCGGCGTATGTCCGTTTGGTCTTAAGGACGGCGTTCGTGTCTATCTTGACGCGTCGCTTAAACAGTTTGAAAAGGTCTATCCGGCTTGCGGAAGCTCAAATTCCGTCGCAGAGCTTAGCCTGTCTGAGCTTGAGACGGCGTCTGGTGCTTTGGGCTGGGTGGATATATCCAAGCCTCGGGAAAGAAGTTGAAACCATTGAAATTTAGAAAACTGGCGGCGTTTGCGCTTGCCGCCGTGACGCTTATGAGCGGTAATGCTTCCGCTCTAGGAACGAAAATCTATTCGAGCAGCCGTCCTATTGGTATAGGCACACGTCTGAATGAGTACATATACGATTATGCCGAGCGTCAGAACGAGCATTATATCGAATATACACCTAACGAGATAGTACAGCCCGTCGTGGTATACGGCTCAAAGCTCTGCAATTACGGGGATTTTGAGAGCATGGCGGCTCTCCTTGAAAAGCAGGGAATGAAGGTTATCGGCGGCGTAAACGGCGATTACTACGTTATGTCGAGCTATCAGCCTCTCGGCGTCGTTATCTGCGGAGGCGAGCTCCTTAGTTCGGACGGCGGTTATGCAGGAATAGGCTTCCGCGCCGACGGCAGCATAGTTCTCGGAAAACCTGAAATAAGCGCAAATGTAAGCCTCAGCGGGCGTGATTACAGACTTTACGGCATAAATAAGACCATCACACCCGATGATTTTTACCTTTACAGCTACAAATATTCATACACGACGAAGCACACGGTGCCGACGGTGGACGTAATTCTTTCCGCGCCGGAGGATTTTGCCATTACGGCGAATTGTGAGGCGGAATTTACGGTTGACAGCATTGAAATATCAAATTCTGCCATGGAGATTCCGGAAGGCAAATACGTACTATCGCTCACGCAGGACAGCACCGAATGGCGCATGGACGGTATGCGCGCGCTGTATCCGGGCGATACGGTAAAAGTAAGCGTATCCTCGTCCGAAGACTGGGCGGACGTTCAGAATGCGGTGGGATCGCTATACACCATTTTAAAAGACGGCGAAGTTCAGTACGATGCCGACGATAAGCAGTCCGCGCCGAGAACTGCGGTAGGAGAAAAGCCCGACGGCAGCGTAGTGTTCTTTACTGTGGACGGGCGGCAGACCGATTATAGTAAGGGACTAAAGATATCAGAGGTCGCGGAGCGACTTAAGGAGCTCGGCTGTGTGAACGCAAGCCTGCTCGACGGCGGCGGCTCGACCAACCTTCATGCACAGCTTATCGGAAATGACAGGGCGGAGCAGATAAACAAGCCCTCAGGCGGTAAGCAGCGCTCTGTTACGAACTACATAATGCTTGTAACGAAGCCTGAAAACACTGAGAACGCGGAGATGATCAGCATCTACCCGCATGAGCCGATTGTTCTTTCCGGCTCACAGATTAGATTTTGCATTAATGCGGCAGACCGCTTTTCCGTTAAGACGAGTGCGCCGAGCAGTTTTGTGTGGAGTGCCACGGGAGGAGGAAGCCTGGACGAAAGCGGGGTTTACACCGCTGGAAGCGCCGGAACAGATACTGTGACAGCGCAGGCGGGCGACATTTCGGACAGCTCGGATATTTACGTTATCTCAACGCCTGATACGATAAATCTTACCGACGAAAAAGGCAACGCCCTGACGAGCCTGAACGTGTATAACGGCGAGACGGTTAAGCTTTTTGCCGCAGCGACCTACAGGAAACTGAAAGTAATAAGCGATAACGCGGCATATAAATGGATGCTGGGAGACGAGACGGGCGCCATTACAGATAACGGCGAATTTACGGCCGGAGATTACCCCGGTAAAACATCGCTTACCGTTTCGGCGGGCAGCGCGTCAAAGAGCATTGACATAAACGTTCTTTCCAAGATTATCTGTTCGGAGGATTTTGAGAATTATGAGCCTCCGTTTTTAGGCTCCGATAAGCTTTCGATGGAGTCTGACCGTGAACACGTCCGATTCGGAAAAAGAAGCCTGCGTGTCGATTATTCCTGCGATACCTCATGCGAAATACCTTATGCGCTTAGCCTCGATGAGTCTGCGCGTTTCCTCTCGCTGCATATTTACGGCGACGGTTCCGGTAATAAGCTTGGCGTAAAAATGGCAAACGGCGAAGTGATCTGGCTGACCGAACTCGATTTTGAGGGGTGGCGGCAGCTAATAACGCCGGTAAGCGATAAGGCTATAGTCTCGTTTTTGTTTGAGGGCGACGGCGAGGGCTCGGTTTACGTTGACCAAATAGTTTCCTCTACATCGAAGCAGATAGATTCCGCGGCGCCGGAAATTAAGCTCAGCGAAAGCGATGGCGCAGTTAAGGCGGAGGTAAGGGACGACTGCGACGCAGTTGTTGAAAAAAAGAATATAACTCTAAAAATAGACGGCAAAGAGGCGGCCTTTGACTATTCTGCCGCAAGCGGAACGCTGAAGCTTGCACTTGACTGTGAGCCGGGGCTTCATCGCGTGAGCGTTTCGGCGAAGGATAACAGCGGCAATGCTGCGACAAAGGCGTTAATGCTGCGCATAGAACCCGCGCCTGAGGAAAGCGAGGAGAACGAGGGCGAAGCTTCGGTGGAGATTGAGCCCACAGAGGAGCCCAAAACGCCGAAAACTCCGTTTGCCGACGCTGAAAATCATTGGGCGGAGGAGTACATCGAATATATGTATAGACTCGGCGTAGTGAGCGGAATGGATACGGAAGGCGGAATTCTCTTTAAACCGGAAAATTCCGTTACCCGTGCTCAGTTTGCCGTTATGATATGCAGGCTCTTCGGTATAAGCGCTGATAAGGAAGCTGCCGAGCCGGAATTCGCCGATGCGGCAAATATCCCCGACTGGGCGGCGAAAGAGATTAATGCCGTATGCGCAGCCGGAATAATGGCCGGAATGAATGAACCAAGCGGACTGTATTTCGCTCCGTCAAAGGCTCTTACGCGAGAGCAGGCGATGACGGTAATCGGCAGAATTCTTGAATGCGGTTATGCCGAGGCCGATTTGAGCATCTATTCGGACGCCGAAAAGGTTCAGCCCTGGGCTGCGAAATATGTCAGAATGTTGGTCGGCAGGGGAGTCGTCGGAGGTTATGACGACGCTACGCTCCGCCCATCGGTAACGGTTACAAGATCGCAAATCGTTAAAATCCTGACCGAAATATTATAAAGACGACAACACCGCAAAATTCTGGCGCTTTATATATGCCGGAATTTTGCGGTGTTGCCAAAACATTTTCCTGTTATACAAATGTTTGCTGCCGTAAAGTAATGAGACTTGCGGCACATTAACGCTGTAAGGCAAAAACGCTTTACAGCGATTTCTCTCTGCAAAGCGAATTCACTTCACAGCAAAACGCCATGTAAAGACAGTTGCTTTACATGGCGTTTCATTCTTGATCGCTTATTTCTTCTTTTTCGGCATTGAGTTTGCCGTACCCTTGTTCTTTTTTGCCGCCTCAATGCGCCTTGAACGAATTATGTTATATCGAATAACGAGAATGATATACAGAATAATAAGAATAACGACACCGATGAGTGCGAATTTGACCCAGCGGTTTGAAAGGAAGTTGCTTATGAGGTATTTAAAATATGCAAAGCGCGAGCGTGAAACGGAAGTGTTTGTGACGAGGCTTATGGCGGGATAAGTTATGCCGTTGCAGGTAACAGTCATTTCTCCAACCTTCATACCTTCGTCGACAGGAGCGTAAAATGGTTCTGAGCCATCCTCCGCGGAAAAGATATGAACTTCGGATTTTATTGAAGACCTGTCAAAATCTTTTGGGAGCAGGAGACTTATTTCCTTATCCGGGCGGATGACGACACTGTCCATACCTTCGCCGAGAAGAACGGGAATTTCGCATATTAAATCGTTTTTGCTGACTATTTTAGTGGGCTGGAAGTTATCAAGCAGCCATTTAAATAGAATTTTAGTCTGAACAAAACTCTGCGTATCATAATATCCGCCTTCGACCTCTATCTGTTTGCAGCCGAGTACTACGGATACAACGTTCATATCATCTCTTATAATGGATGACGCCAGGCAGAAGCCCGCTTCGTATGTCGAGCCGGTCTTAATGCCAGAGGCTTCACTATAATAGAAACGGGTGGAATCAGGTGATATGAGTTTATTTGAGTTCGTAATAAAACGAACGTCGGAAAGATTGGTCGCAGGTATTTCCTTGGAAATCGTGTTAACTATTTCGTCAAATTCGGGATTCTTGATTGCCTCGGCGGAGATAAGAGCGAGATCGTAAGCGGTAGTATACTGTCCCGGGCTTGTTTGACCATGAGTGTTGGTGAAGTTTGTGTTTTTGCAGCCGAGTTCCACGGCGCGCCTGTTCATCGCGGCGACAAAGGCGTCGATAGAGCCGCTGATATGCTCGGCGATGATGTTTGCGGCTTCGTTCATTGAGGCGACGAGCGTGCAGTAAAGCAGGCTTTCGAGCGTCATTTCCTCGCCGACCTTGATACAGTCGTTTCCGCCATAATCTTTGACTCTGTTTATCGCTTCCTCTGAAGCCGTAACGATATCGGACAGAGAGGCATTGCCGCTGTCAACCGCTTCGAGAGCAAGCAGCGCCGTCATTATCTTGACGAGGCTCGCGGGCTCGCGTTTTTCGTTCTCGTTAAGTGAATAATATACAGTGCCGCTGTCAGCGTCGAGCAGTACGGCGGACTCGGCGTCTATCTCAGGGCGTTCGAGAGCTGACGCAGGTAAGGCGAAAATATTAAATGATAATGCTATTGCAAGCAGCATAAAGGCAATTTTTTTCAAAGACATGGCAAACTCCTGAAATTAATGCGAAAAGCATTTCCGCGAGAAGAAGGACGGATATAATCTGAAAAACGTCAAAAACGGGAATATTTCATAATAATTGCGAAAAATACCTTGAGTTAATTTAATAAAATACTATTTACTTTCTTCGAGGATTATTTTATTATATTCATAGGTAATTTAATTATAAGCATATATATATACGGAATTCAAGGGGAAAAATGGTGTATATTTGTTACCGATTCGTTTCATTAATTAACCTTTTCCTCCCGCGCTCCGATTTTGCTTTTGAGGGTTTGCTATGAAGCTTTCGTCTGGTCAGCGGGTCGCTGTGGCTGTTACTGCGGTCCTTGCCGTCTGTGCCGTTTCATTTTGCGCTGGCTATTTCACGAAAACGGCTGTTTCCTCCGGCAAAAGCGGGAGTTACACGGTTACAGCCTCTGAAGCAAGACCTCTGCCGGCTCTGTCGTCGGAGCAGGCGGAGAAAGAAGACGGGCTTTTTGTCGACATTAATCACGCAAGTGCGGACGAGCTGTCCGCCCTTAACGGGATAGGCGAAAAGCTTGCCGAACGCATTATCGAATACAGAGAAGCGAACGGCCCGTTCCGGGATTGTTATGAGCTGATGAATGTTTCCGGAATCGGGAGCGGAATATATGAGAGAATAAAAGATAATATTTATGTTACAAGATAAAAGGGAGAAGACGATATGAGAATACTGGTTGTTGACGATGAAAAGCTTTTGGTAAAGGGCATTACCTTTAACCTTGAAAACGAAGGTTATAAGGTCGAGGCTGCCTATGATGGCGAGGAAGCCGTGGAACTTGCCCGCAACGAGGAATTCAACCTGATCATTATGGACGTTATGATGCCTAAGCTGAGCGGTCTTGAAGCCTGCATGAGAATAAGAGAGTTTTCCAAGGTGCCCATCATACTCCTTACAGCCAAGGGCGAGGACACCGACAAGATAATAGGCTTTGAATACGGCGCTGACGATTATATCACAAAGCCCTTCAATATCCTTGAACTCAAGGCGAGAGTAAGAGCGCTTCTCAGACGTTCGTCAATGATTGAGCAGACCGTCAGCGCGAACATCATCACGAGTGGACATATCCGTATCGACACCGAGCGCCGCACCTCTCAGAAGGACGGAGTAGAGGTCGAGCTTACGGCAAAGGAATTTGACCTCGTTGAGCTTCTTATGAAGAACCCCGGCAAGGTTTACAGCCGTGAGAACCTCCTTTCTATTATATGGGGATATGACTATCAGGGCGATATCAGAACCGTTGACGTTCATATCAGAAGACTGCGCGAAAAGCTTGAGTTAAACCCCGCTGAACCGGAAAAGATCATGACTAAATGGGGAGTGGGCTACTATTTTAAAGATTGATCGAGACCGCTTCCGCTTAAACAGCGTTTTTATTAAATACGCTACATCGTATATTATACTTCTCGGCGTATGCCTCGCATTCGTAAATATATATCCTGTCATGAAAACGCGCACGATGATATATGAAGCAAAGCACGCCGAAATGCAGAACCACACCGCCGTGGTTGCTTCCGCACTTTCTTCCTTCGTTTCGCTCAATGCAGAGGATGTCGAAAAGGTCATGTATCTTCTGGGCGATATGGAGCTAACCCGGATAGTTATATCCGATAATTCGGCACGCATAGTTTATGACAGTACAGACAATTCCGGAAATGTTGGCAAATATGCCATGTTTCCGGAAATTGTTGCTGCCATAAAAGGGAAGGTTACCTTCCGTTTTGCTTTTTCAAGCTCTGCCGTGCGAAGTTGTGCGTCTATACCGATTATGTGCGGGAGCAAGCAGACGGGAGCCGTATATATTTATGAATACGCGACAGAATCTGCGGATCTGTTAATGGCGCTGAGAAAGGTCCTTATGAACATTTCCGCCGGCGCTCTCATTATGGCTGTTTTAATAGCGTTTTTGCTGTCAGGCGTTTTGAGAAAGCGCCTGCTCTCTATCGTTTATGGTATAAAGAGCATAGCCAACGGCGAATACGCATACAGAATAAATGTCAAAAGCAGAGATGAATTTGACGAGCTTGCTGGGGAATTCAATATTCTTGCCGACAGGCTTGAACAAACGGAACAGATTCGCCAGCGCTTTGTTTCCGACGCTTCTCATGAACTGAAAACTCCGCTTGCGGGTATACGTCTGCTCACTGACAGCATCATACAAAACGAGAATATTCCACCGGAACTGCAAAGAGAATTTGTGCTCGACATAGGCAGGGAAGCGGAGCGACTTACGCGCATCACAGAAAAGCTTCTCGCGCTCACAAGGCTCGATATTAAGCGTGAAGACGCGAGCTATCCTTTGAACGTTAAAGATGTTATCACAGAAGCTATGAAAATGCTCAATATGCTCGCGGAAAACAAGAGCGTCACTCTTCAGTGCGAGCTGGATGACGATTGCGTTATATTCGCTAATTCCGACGATATCCACGAGATAGTTTTCAACCTCGTGGAAAACGCGATAAAATATAACGTAGAAAACGGAACCGTACGGACTATTCTTTATTCAAAAAACAATCGAGTACATGTTGTTATCGACGATACCGGCATAGGTATCCCGGAAGAGGATATTCCGCATATTTTCGATAGATTCTACAGAGTGGACAAGTCCCGCACGAATGAAATCGGCGGCAGCGGCCTTGGCCTTGCCATAGTGAAGGATACCGTGGAGAAGCACAACGGCATTATTAAGGTCCAGCGGCGTCAAACAGGCGGAACGCGTTTTGAAGTGAGCTTCCCTCTTTATAGCGATAATACGGGTGAAGACGGCGGCAAGGAGGTCGGAGAATGAAAAAGCTCTCTCTGTTTGCCGTGGCAGCGCTTTTGCTGTCTCTTTTTTCCGGCTGCGGGAATGCTTCTGTGCCCGGTTCCGTTGAGGTATATTATGTATCTGCAGGCAGCTATGAGGATACCGGCTCATATATAGTAACAAAGTCCTGCGAAAGTATAGACGATACAAAGTCCGCGATAGACATTGCTATGGAGATGATAACCAAGGACGACGCTGACGGCAAATATTACAGCGCGTTCAAGAACGGCGTTATGATCCAGAGCTATCTTGTGATGGACGCAAACCTTATAGTCCATCTTTCAAAGGAATTCAACGAACTGAGCGATATTGATAAAACAACGCTGAAAACCTGCCTTGTCCTTACGGCGACAGAGATAGACGGCATAAACAGCGTTAGTCTAGTCGCCTCGGGCCAACTCGTTGAAAGACGCCTCACGGCGGATGATTTCACTATCTCCGATAATGAAGCAAGCGAATTTGAGCGCCGGATAGTCCTTTATTTCCCCGATTCAAACAATAATTTTCTGCAAGCCGAGTCGCACGTACTTACCGTGGGACAAAACAAGCTTCTTGCATCTTACGTTCTGGAAGAACTGATGAAGGGGCCGCATGAGCAGGGGCTTCATTCGATTATACCCATAGGAACGAAAGTAAATTCAATCGAAATACAGGGTGACGTCTGCACCATTGATCTTTCCTCCAATTTCGTCGAAAACAAGGCCAATACCGCTGCGGGTGAACGAATGACGGTTTATTCTATCGTCAATTCCGTTACGGAGCTTGACGAAATCAGCTATGTTCGTTTTCTCATAGACGGAGAGCAGGCTAAGGGTTATGAATATATCAGTCTTGACGATACCTTCTCTTCATTCCCCGCCTTCGTTTACGATATCAATGACGTTTATCAGGAACCTACTGTGATATACTCAAGCTGTAAGGAAACGGATAAGCTTATCGAAATGCCCATAATCCTTCTTAGAAACGCTGCTTTGTCGCTGGAAGAAAGTTCTGTTGAATACCTGCTTTCATCCGTCATAATATACGGCTACTCTTCGCCCATTCCTCCTGGACTGCGGCTTGTTTCCCTGCAGATGAACAACTCCAAATGCACCGTAGAGCTGAACGACGCACTCTTTTCCAACGGCAGGGGCATTATTCCGCTCAAGGCTGCGACGGCCGTTGCGTATACCGTCCTGCGCGCAGGAAACGCAACGAGCGTTGACATAGCAGTAAACGGAGAAATCTATGTCGAAGGGATAACATTAAATAAAAGCATAACGATTAAGTAATTAAACGAGGCGAATAAAATGATATACGATATCAAAACTAATTGCGTTCAGGCGGGATACAGCCCAAGAAGCGGCGAGCCTCGCGTTCTTCCCATAGTGCAGAGCACGACGTATAAATACGATACGGGCGAGGACATGGGCAGGCTCTTCGACCTTGAGGAGGACGGGTATTTTTACAGCCGCCTCCAGAACCCGACCTGCGACGCCGTTGCCGCAAAAATTGCGGCGCTGGAGGGGGGCAGCTCCGCCGTTTTGACTGGCTCCGGCATGGCGGCGAACTTCCTTGCCGCGTTCAATATCTGTGGCTGCGGAGATCATATCGTGAGTTCCTCACAGATTTACGGCGGCACCTTCAACCTCTTTTCCGTAACAATGAAGCGCATGGGCGTCGAGGTCACGTTTATCAGCCCCGATTCTACGGACGAAGAAATTGACGCCGCGTTCAGGGACAACACGAAGATGCTTTTCGGCGAAACCATTTCCAACCCCTCGCTATGCGTCCTTGACATTGAGCGTTTTGCTGCTGCAGCGCACAGGCACGGCGTTCCGCTTATCGTTGACAATACCTTCGCTACGCCGATAAACTGCCGCCCGATAGAGTGGGGCGCGGATATTGTCGTTCATTCCACAACTAAGTACATGGACGGACACGCTTCCGTTCTCGGCGGCGCAATAGTCGACGCGGGTAAATTTGACTGGCTGGCTCACGCAGATAAATTCCCCGGTCTCACTCAGCCGGATGAGAGTTATCACGGCGTAGTCTACGCCGAGAAATACGGCAACGGCGAAGCCTTTATACGCAAATGCGTTGCCCAGCTTATGCGCGACCTCGGAACCGTCCAGTCGCCGATGAACGCCTTTATGCTTAATCTCGGGCTTGAAAGCCTCCATGTCCGTGTTCCTCGCCACTGCGAGAACGCGCTCAAGATCGCGCGCTTCCTTGAAGCTCATCCGCAGGTAAGCTGGGTAAACTATTCCGGCCTTGAGTCGAATAAATACTATAAGCTCGCACAGAAGTATCTCCCGAACGGTTCCTGTGGAGTTATTTCCTTCGGCGTGAAGGGCGGCAAAGCGGGCGCAAGCGCCTTTATGGCTCGGCTTAAGCTCGCCGCCATCGTTACCCACGTTGCCGACGCGCGAACCTGTGTTCTACATCCCGCCAGCACGACTCACCGCCAGATGAACGACGCCGAACTCGAAGCGGCTGGCGTATCGCCAGATCTTATCCGCCTGAGCGTCGGCATAGAGGACGTGGACGATATTATCAGGGATCTTGACCAGGCGCTGAATGGCTGATATGAAGGATTATTTCGATACCGAATTAACGCAGACTGAAATCGAAAATCTCAGCTCTCTCGCCCTGGCACATATCGGGGACGCTGTTTTTGAGCTTCTCGTTCGCGGACAGGTGATTTCAAAGCGCAAGGCTATGGTAGGGAAGCTTCATGCGGAGACAATAAAGTACGTAAACGCGCGCTCGCAGGCGGAGTTTGCTCGTGAGCTCATGCCCGAGCTCAGCGAGAAAGAGCGCGCCGTCTTTAAACGCGGACGCAACAGCCGTGTAAATTCCGTGCCGAAAAATATGTCCGTCGCCGATTATCACTCAGCCACAGGACTTGAGGCGCTTTTCGGCTGGCTATGGCTTTCCGGCAAAAAAGAGAGAATAAGCGAGCTTTTCGGTATTATCGCCGCTACAATTAATTAATTATCAGCGCGGGGCGAGGTCTTGTCCTCTCTCCGCGCCGTTTGTTTCAGCCTTCTATATGGATGAGTGAGGAGGATAAATTATGCCCTTAGACGCGATATGCGTTTCCGCGCTCGCGGCGGAACTTAATAATGAAATATCGAACATGAAAATAGACCGCGTTCAGCAGCCGGAAAAGGATGTTTTCATATTTCAGCTTCGCGGCCCGGGAAAGAATTGCAGGCTTCTCGTTTCGGCAGGCTCCGGCAGCGCGAGGGTGCATATTACGGCGCTGAACCGTGAAAACCCGCAGACCCCGCCGATGTTTTGTATGCTGCTGAGAAAATACCTCGTCGGAGCAAAAATCCTATCCGTTACTCAGCCGGAAGGGGAACGACTGATTTGCCTCTCGCTCGAAGCGATGGATGAAATGGGCTGCATCGTTCAAAGGCAGCTTTACTGCGAGATGCTCGGGCGGCACGCAAACCTTATCCTTAATGATGAAAACTCCCGTATTATCGACTGTTTCCGCCGCGTCGATGCCTCCGAATCGGAAAAAAGGCAGCTTCTGCCCGGTCTGTTTTATCATCTCCCGCCAAAGCCGGATAAGAACGACTTTTTCGCCTGCGGGACAGAAGCGTTTTTGCGCGAACTGAACGCGGCGCCGAAGGACATGACGGCAGATAAGTGGCTCGTCTCTGCGTTTTGCGGCATTTCGCCGCTCGGCGCGCGGGAGATAGTATACAGCGCCTGCAGGGAAGTGAGCGCAAAGCTTTCGGATATCCCTGCCGAGAAGCTTATCGCGGCTTATGAATTATATCGCGGACGCGTCCGTTCGGGCGATTTTGAGCCAGTGATGCTTTATCGAGATGCTGCTCCCTTCGATATATACTGTTTCCCGGTCAAGGAATATGAGGACGCCTGCAAACAGGCTTCATTCAATAGCTTTTCGGAGCTGCTTGATAGCTTTTATACGGAAAAAGAACGCCTTGAACGCATCGCGCAGCGCGCCCAAACGCTTACGAAAACAGTGAAGAATCTTCGTGACAGGACGGCGAGGAAGCTTGCCGCTCAGACGGAGGAGCTTAAATCGGCCGCCGAAAGGGAAAGATTTCGTGAATACGGCGACATAATAAAGGCTAACATCTATAAAATGCAGCGCGGCGACGAAGTCCTGCGTGCGGAAAACTTCTATTCTGAAAACGCAGAGGAAATCAGCATTCCGCTGGACCGCAGGCTAAGCCCGCAGCAGAACGCGGCGAAGTATTACAAGCAATATACCAAAGCGAAAAACGCTGAGAAAATACTCCGTGAACAGACGCAAACAGCTGAGACTGAGCTTGATTACTTTGAAAGCGTGCTTGACGAATTAAAACGCGCGGACAGCGAAAAGGACCTCACGGATATCAAAAACGAGCTCGTTGAAGAAGGCTATATCCGTCAGCAGCAGACGAAACAGAAGAAAATGAAGACACCGGAAACAAAGCCTCTCGTTTTTCAGAGTGAGACGGGTGCTGCTATCTACTGCGGCAGGAACAACCTGCAAAACGACCGCCTGACGCTGAAAGACGCCATGCGCGGCGACATTTGGCTCCACACACAGAAGATACACGGTTCCCACGTTATAATATCCTGTGCCGGAGAGGAACCGGATGAGGCGACGCTCGAAAACGCCGCATGTATAGCGGCGTACTATTCGCAGGCGCGAGGCGGCAGTAAAATTCCCGTGGACTATACGCGTGTTAAATATGTCCGTAAGCCATCTGGCGCAAAGCCCGGAATGGTGATATATACTAATTACAAGACCCTTTATGTTACGCCGGATGAAGCAAAAATAGACGCTTTAAAGAAATAGAAAATCACCCCGAGGTCCGCCCGTTGTTTAGGCGTTCCTCGGGGCTTTGTTCACCAACTGAAGCTTAGAAGTGATTTTTTGCCGCGCTCTTTAACTATGTCTATCGAAGAGACTAGCATTTGAGCCGCTTCACCGCGCGTCAAGCTCGCGCTGCAGTTTTCACTCGAAATGGAGGCTATGCCGCAGGCACCGAGATTTGCTGCTGCCTGCGCCGCCCAAACGGGGATATACGCATCCTCAAAATATAAAGACGCCTTAACGTCGCTGAGTTTCAGCGAGTTATTGAGCATTACGGCAGCCTCGGCACGGCTGATTGCCTTATCCGGCGAGAATACGAGCTTGCCGGACTCGTCGGCATAGCCGCCGATCATTCCGCTGTAAAGCGCTGCGGATATGAAGGGCTTTTCCCATATGGGGATAAGCTCGTCGTCGGAAAATCCAGTATTCTCAATACCGCTGAGCGGCTCGATTCCCGCGGCACTCATGCACATTGAGAGAAATTCGCCGCGAGTGATGTCGTCGTTTGGGTTAAAGTAATAGCTTGCGCCGATTTTTTCGCCGGTGTAAATGTTTTCCTCCGCAAGACGAAGCGCGGCGTAGCCTGCGCCGTTGCCCTTCATGTCAGTGTAATTGACCTTGACGTGCTGCTTCTCGATTTTGATTATTACTTCCGCAGGCTCGGATATATTGCCGACGCTGTCCTCAGCGGCGTAAGTGAAGCTGTCCTTGCCCTTTTTGCCCTCATAGGGAGTGTATACGAAGCTTGAACCGAAAAGCTGAACGGTTCCCTTGCTCGGTTCCTTTACGATGCGAAAGCTCAGATCGTCGCCTTCGGGGTCCTCGGCCTTGAAATCGCCTTTTACTGAGACGCCGCGGAAGGTTATTATATCGAAGTTCTGAGCGATGGGCGGATGGTTTTCATGGTTATCTGCAGTGAGTGATACAGTTATCAGTTCCGCTGCGTTGACGGAAGCTGTGAGAATGAGACAGATTATGAGAAATGCGATGAATAAACGGTTCTTTTTCAAGAAAATACCTCCCTGTAAAAAATATCGGTAACCGTATTTTTTGCAGGGAGGTTAAATTTATTCTGAGATAAATAAATTATTTTTTCAGATAGGAATCGACGGCGTCAAAGGCGCTTTTTCGGGTCGAATCGTCAAAAATCGCGTAAACTACATAAAGGCCATAGGTCCTGCGCTCGGCGCTTTCAAGCTTTGGCTTCTCCTCAGGCATGTATTCGTCCATCCAGTTATCGAGACGGAACTTGAAATAATCGTCTACTCTCTTTTCGATTGCGGCGACGGAGTCGGTGTCGGAAGCCTTGAAAACACCGAATTCATCGACGTTCGTGCCGAGCGCGTTTATTTCTACGGCGTACTCAGCGCAGCCGGAAAGGTCAAACTGCATGGCACCGGAAATATACGAATCCGGCATTTGTACAAAGCTCCAGCCGTCTTTGACCGCGATTATCTGCGTCGTAACGTCTTCCACCGCCGCGTCGTCCTTATAACTCGGCTCAGAGCTGCCGCAGGAGGCGGCGGAAAGTGCGAATAAAGCTGCAAAAACAATCAGTAAAAGTCTTCTTATGGTTTTCATTTTTCTCTGTCTCCCTGAATTATTGATATCCGTGAGTGCGAATGTAGTTAAGGACCTGCTTGAAGCCCGTTTCGTTGAGGTGGAGGCCGTCGCCGTTTTGATATTCCTGCTTTAACCAGCCGTCATCCCCACGGAGGACGGAGGCTGTGTCGAGATAACGGACGCCATATGCCTCCGCGATGGACTGAATCCAGCCGTTTGCAGCGGTAATGTTATTATTGTTTATTGATTTAAGATATTCATAATTTGTCGCGACGGGGAAGATGGACTGAAGAATTATCTTTGTGTTCGGGCAGATGGACTGCGCGTCCGCGACGAGAGAGGAATACTCGGATTTGAAATAGTCTTCATCCATAAAAGAAACGCCGTTAACTCCAAGGGTGATGACGAAGTATTCCGGCTGCTTCTTTTCAAGAGCCTCGCGGATGGTTATTTCCGTCCCTTCATCGGGGTAAACGATGCTGGCAAAGCTCTGATAGGAAAGGGTAAGGGTGCCGTTTGAGGGCGTCCAAACCTGGTTGGTGTTTTTCCCGTCCTTGAGCACGGCGTAATATTTCATTCCGTAGGTCGTACTGTCTCCGAGGAAGACCATTTTGTCGATATACTCCTGCCCGTAATCGGAGGTTTCCTTCAATACGGCGCTGCCGGTTGCTTCAGCGCTGATCGTGGGGTTATACTGAGAAGCGTCAGGCGTCGCGGGCGCTTCGGAAACGGGCGGAGCATCCGGCTCGGAGCTTTCGGCCGGTTCAGTGGTATCCACAGCGCTCTGCGCCGGAGTTTCCTCGGTTGAATTAACCTCCTGGCTGGGCTCGGATTCGCTAACCGGTTCGTCAGAAGGCTCGGTGACAGGCTCTTCGGAAGGCTCTTCGGAAGGCTCGTTCGTGGGCTCGGCGGAAGGAAGAGGCTCCTCGTCGGGGGCGCTTTCGGCTGAACCGGAGGCTTCGGCGGTGGCCTGCGGCTCCGGCTCCTTTGTATTTTCAGCCTGCCCCACAAGCTCGCATGAGCAGGCAAAAAGAGCGATTATAACGGCAAAAAGAACTGGTAAAATAAGTCTTTTCATTAAATTTATCACCTCATGGATGTTTTGGGCTTGCGAGAATCTTTCGCCCTTGGGCGTAATTACAGCGGAAACTGCACATGGATGTATTGTATCATATGTACTCGCTTTTTACAATAAAAACAAGTTTGTATTGCGATGTAAATAATTGCTATTACGCCGCTGAATTGGGAATTATTTTAATTTAACCATTCTCTTTACTTTTTTAAATTGATATGCTAATATATGACTGAAATCAAAAGCGCTTGCAAAGCGCATCAGAATAAACGAAAGAGTGGATTTACCGATGAAAAAGAATAATCGCCGCCTCGACAACACTCTTATGTATAAGGCGTTTCTCCAGCTTAAAACAGAAGAAGAGGTAAAGGCTTTTCTTGAAGATCTTTGCAGCATGACTGAGCTTATGGCTATGGAGCAGCGCTTTGAGGTTGCCAAGCTTCTCCACAAGGGCTTTATTTATAACGCCATTATGGAGACTACCGGCGCAAGCAGCGCGATTATAAGCCGCGTCAACCGTTCGCTCCAATACGGCGCGCGCGGTTATGAGACGGTATTCTCTCGTCTTGAAGACGGGGACAGCACCGCTGACGAAAAGTGAACGAGTATTTTTCACTTGCAGCGTTCTATGATCGGCTTATGCGGGACGTTGATTATTCCGCATGGGCCGATTATTATGACGGCGTTTTTAAGGCTTCCTCTGAGAAGATTGCGACGGTTATTGACCTTGCCTGCGGGACGGGGGTTATTACGGCTGCTCTCGCTGAAAAAGGCTATGAGATGATTGGCGTCGACCTTTCGGCCGAAATGCTTGATATTGCGAAAAAACGCGCCGAAAACGCAAAATGTGCCGTCGCTCCTATATTTATCAATCAGGATCTGACGGAGCTTGATTTGTATGGCACGGCGGATGCCGCGATTTGCAGCTTCGACGGCATGAGTTATATCCATCCCGACGATATAAACGAGGTTTTCCACCGTTTGAGTTATTTTGTACGACCGGGCGGCCTCGTTATTTTTGACGTTAATACCGAGGATAAGTTTCGCAGGATGGACGGACAGACTTATATAGACGAGGACGACGAGCTTTTCTGCGTCTGGCGCACGGATTATTATGAAGATGAACGCGCCTGCGTATACGGGGTGGACCTTTTTTGGCGCGAGGGCGAGCTTTGGCGCCGAGGGAGCGAAGAACATACCGAGTACGCTCATTCGGAGGCGGAACTCACCGCAGCTCTTGAGAATAACGGTTTCGGCAGCGTGAAACTGTGCGGCGAGCTTAGCGATACGGCGCCGGTAAAAGGCTGTGACCGTATCTTCTATTTAGCTGAGAGAATGGGCTGATAAAATTACCAAGCCTGCCATATATAAGAAAACACAAAAAATAAAAAGAAATTTCGCGAAAAGCTATTGACTTTTTTCACTTAATGATGTATAGTCAATATCGCTGTTGCGGCAGATAAAAGCATGGGAGCATAGCTCAGCTGGGAAAGCACTTTCCT
>JAEEGK010001801.1_pt1 | contig 53589 bp, 37 predicted proteins | sample 8958771 | NCBI WGS metagenome assembly JAEEGK01 (sample SAMN16246547, study PRJNA631951) | gut metagenome | biome: gut microbiome; feature: rumen; material: SC-attached | host: Bos | place: Iran: Karaj | collected 2018-10 | reverse complement strand
TGTTATATAAATCACCGCAACCCGGAAATGCATCCGGGATGCGTAAATGTGTCTGGACGAGGTCGCTGGCTAACAAAATATTTTTATAGAATATCGATGTACTCCCTCTCGTTGCCCTGGTAGTGTAGTGGCCTATCATAAAGCCCTGTCGAGGCTTTGACACGGATTCGAATTCCGTCCAGGGCGCTCATCCTTTCTCTACAAGTTTTTGATATGAGACTGATTTAGAGTGCCTCTATGACAGGACGGCAAAACGAACGGATAATCAAAAAGACAGTCGCCGGCGGACATTTGCCCACGACCGCATTCCGAACTATCGGCTCAACCGAGATTGTTACACATAGTCTTCCGAATTGGTGAAGATTAAATATGGGTTCACTGATGGCTTGGCGCTGCCCTGGTAGTGTAGTGGCCTATCATAAAGCCCTGTCGAGGCTTTGACACGGATTCGAATTCCGTCCAGGGCGCTCATCCTTTCTTGAGTGCTTGCATCCACGACCTCTCATCGGATCTGGCTTGTTTTTACGCCGTTCGTTGCAAAAATTATAATAAAATGGACACGTTGCCTAGTAATACTTTTATCGTAATTGATAATAAATTAGGTGAACAAATGAACTTCAAAATGCTACTGGCAACCATTGTCCTGATGGTCGTGGCCATTTGCGTCCCTCTTTCCGAGTCGGATGCGGACAGCAGCTTCACCATCACCGACGGAACAGGGCAGACCTTCGAATACGCCGGTGCTGCTGAAAGGATCGTAGTAAACGGCTCAGCGGTGACGCTCACGATCGCGGATGCGGGAGCAGTCTCCAAGATCGTAGCTGTCGACAAGTACTCCACCTACGAGTACACCAAGTACGACGCCCTCAAGGACCTCAAAGCAGCCGACCTCGGCAGCTTTTACGGCACCACCAACCACGACTACATCGTCACCTCCCTGGTGAAGATGGTCGACGACGGAAAGCTGTCCCTGGAGGACAGCATCATCCTCAGCTCCTACACCAGCAACCTGGATCTCCGCGAGAAGCTCAACGCCAGCGGATTCACCAAGGTCCTGGTATGGACGACCATAGACGATTACGACGACGTCGTGAATATGGTCGAGGACGTTTCCAGGATCGCTTCCGGAAGCGTCCCCCAATCTGTCGCCGACATGAAGTCCAACGTCGCCCTGGTCAAGAAGACCGCCGCCGGCTACACCGGCGACGAGAGGCCCAAGGCGCTCTACGTGTGGTATTACAGCAAGGCGCTCCAGATCGGAAACACCGGCATCATGAAGTCCATGCTGGACGTCTGCCAGGCGAACAACATCGGATACGATGCCAGCAACACCTCCGCCAGGTACGGGGACGTCAGCACCATCACCAAGCTCATCGGAGAGAACAAGGACGCCGTCATCTTCGTGTCCGACAGCTACTTCAGCGCCGGAAAGACCCTCGACGACTTCTACAGCGAGGCCCTGGGCGGCGACAAGAGCATCAAGGTAGTCCAGATGGGACTCCAGTGGAACAACTGGTGCCCCGAGTCGTCCGATGGGCTCGTCCAGATATGCAACGAGCTCTACGCGTCGGAGGGCGACGACACCGGGCCTTCGCCCAAGAATGTGGATGACAACATCCTGCTCTACGCGGCGATCATCGCGGCCGCGATCATAGCCATCGCTTTCATCGCGCAGCTCGTCTATAGGAAGAAGAAATAAAACCAGGTCGTCATGACCCCTTAAGAGTGAGCATTATGATGGGCAAGGGAAAGAAAGCAGCCGCCACGATCACCACAGTGGTCGTCTCCCTTGTCCTTCTGTTCATATTCATGCTCCTGGACCTCTCCTGGGCGGGGAACTCGTCCCTGTCCCTGGGGGAGGTCTGGGACGCCCTTCTCGGCCACGGAACCTGGGCGAACAACATCATCGTGAACACCCAGAACCTCCCCCGCATAGTCTTCGGAATAGGCGTGGGAGCCGGCCTGGCTGTCACCGGAGGAGTGATGCAAGCTGTTTTCCGCAACCCGCTGGCCACACCTTACATCCTCGGACTATCGTCCGGAGCCTCCCTGGGAGCCGCTCTGGCGATCATGTTCTCCATACCCTTCATCCCGCTGTCCCTGGCACAGCCTGTGCTGGCTTTCGTCCTGTGCTTCGGGACCATGGTGCTCGTCTACACGATATCCCGTTCCGGAGGAAGCAACGTCAAGACCGAGACCCTGGTTCTTGCAGGAGTGGCGGTATCCTCGCTGATCTCCGCCATAGTGTCGTTCCTCACGTACATCGCGCCCAGCGAGAAAATGGGGTCGATCGTGTTCTGGTCCATGGGAAGCCTCGGGGATGCAGGCTGGGACGAGATAAGCCTCGCCCTGCCGCTGGTATTCGTCGGCATCGTCCTGATGGTAACTCAGGCGATGAACCTCAACGCCATGATGCTGGGGGACGCCCATGCCATGGACCTCGGGGTCGATGTCAGGAGGACCAGGCTGTTCCTCCTGGTGGTCTCGTCCCTGGTCGTCGCCGCCTGCGTCTGCTTCGCGGGAACCATCGGGTTCGTCGGGCTCGTCATACCCCACATCGTGAGACTCATACTGGGTCCCGACAACCGCGTCATCCTCCCCGTCTCGATAATCGGAGGGGCCGCTTTCGTGATAATGTGCGACTACATCTCCCACTTCGCGGCCCAGTACTACGGAGTCCTTCCCATCGGAGTCGTGACCGCTCTCATCGGAGCCCCGTTCTTCATCTATCTCCTCTGCAGGCGCAAGAAGGAGGTGGGATGGTGAGCGGGATCATGGAGACCAAGGACCTAAGCTACTCCTACAAGGAGAAGAAGGTCCTGGACAGCATAAGCCTCAACGTCGGCAAGGGGGAGATACTGGGGATCCTCGGACCTAACGGATGCGGGAAGTCCACCCTGCTGAAGAACCTCAACAGGAACCTCACCCCTGAGCACGGATGCGTCCTGGTCGAGGACGACGACATCTCCGGGATGAAGAAGAAGGACATCGCGAAGAAAGTCGCCGTTGTCCCTCAGTCGAACGAGATCCGCTTCGCGTTCACGGTCAAGGAGATAGTGGAGATGGGCAGGATGCCCTTCCAGGAGTCCCTGAGAGGCCCCACCAGCGAGGACGAGAGGATCGTCGCGGAAGCCATGGAGCAGACCGGCATCACCGCCATGGCGGACCGCCACATCAACACGATGAGCGGAGGGGAGAGGCAGAGGGTCATCATCGCCAGAGCCATCGCCCAGACGCCGGACATCATGCTGATGGACGAGCCCACCCTCCACCTGGACATCAACATGCAGTTCGAGGTCCTGGACCTCGTCAAGGAGCTGTCCGCCAAGAGGAACCTCACCGTCGTGATAGTCTCCCACGACCTTCCCATGGTCGCCCGCTACTGCGACAGGATGATCCTGATACACGACCACAACATCTTCGCCATGGGGAAGCCGGAGGACATCCTCACGGAGGAGAACATGAGGACGGTCTTCAACATCGACGCCCGGTTCGAGAAGGACGAGAGAGGGGTCAACACGGTGAGGCTCTTCGGCTCCTGCAGGAAACGAACCTGATGCGAGCCTGGGGAAACGTTCTTTTATAACACCGTGATAACTTCGAACATGCGTTGGATGATCCGCAGCAAGATCCACAGGGCGACCGTTACAGATGCACGTCTCGACTACGAGGGCAGCATCACGGTCGACGAGGACCTTCTGGACAGGGTAGGGATATGGGTAGGAGAGAAGGTTCTGGTGGCCGATGTGAACAACGGCAACCGCTTCGAGACCTATACCCTTCCCGGAGAGCGCGGATCCGGCATCATCGCCCTCAACGGGGCGGCCGCCCACATGTGCGAGCTCGGGGACAAGGTCATCATCATGGCTTTCGAGCTCACCGACGTTCCGATCCATGCGAAGGTTGCCCTCGTGGACGACCAGAACAGGGTCGTGAGGGACCTGGTGTACCGATGTTCGTCGTCTACACCGACGGAGGGTCCAGAGGGAACCCCGGGAAGGCCGCCTACGGCGTCGTCGTGACCGAGGACGGAAGGATCGTGTTCGAAGGCTCCCAGTTCCTCGGGATCCGCACCAACAACTACGCGGAGTACCGCGGATTGATCGCCGGGATCTCAAAAGTCATAGAGCTCAAGGGCAGGGAGGCCGAGTTCGTCATGGACTCGCAGCTCGTGATAAGGCAGATGACCGGCCTCTACAAGGTGAAATCCCCCGACATGAAGCCTCTCCACGAGGATGCGGTCGCTCTGGCGTCGCTGATCCCCTCGGTCCGCTACAGGAACGTCCGCAGGTCGGAGGAGCTCATCCCGAGGGCGGACGCTCTCGTGAACATGGAGCTGGACCGCCATCGAGGCCGGTCAGCCCGATTCGATTGCATCGCGCATCCGATTGTGAAAAATGAGAACAATAATTATAAGAGCGCATCATAAACCCGATTCATGGAAAGCGGATATGCCATCGAGGCCGAGCACCTCACGAAGGTCTATGGCGATTTCACCGCGATCTCGGACATCAACATCCAAGTGAAGAACGGGGACTTCATGGGCCTGGTAGGTCCCAACGGGGCCGGCAAGAGCACCACCCTGAAGGCTATCACTGGTCTCCTGAAACCCACATCTGGGACCATCCGCATATCCGGGATCGACCTGAAGGACCATAGGCACGCGATGGAGAACGTCGGCTGCGTCATCGAGACTCCGGAACCCTACCCCGGATTCACCCCGGCGGAGATCATGGAGTACATCGGCAAGATCTACGGCATGGACAAGCGCGAGATAGCCATAAGGTCCCGCGACGTCCTCGAGAGCGTCAAGATGTGGGAATGGCGCAACAAGAGCATCGGCGGATTCTCCAAGGGAATGCGCCAGAGGATAGTCCTCGCCCAGGCGCTTCTCCCCAACCCGGAGATAATCATCCTGGACGAGCCCACCTCTGGTCTCGACCCCAGAGGCATGGTCGAGATGAGGAGGGTCCTCCAGAACCTCAAGACCAAGAACCGCACCCTTCTGATCAGCACACATATCCTGAGCGAGGTCTCGGAGCTGTGCGGCTCGGTCACCATGATCAGGGACGGAAGGGTCATCGCATCGGGAGACGTCAGCACCCTCATCCACAGCAGGGGATACAGCGGATCCACGCTCACCGTCAACACCATCGTGCCGATCTCCGCGGAGGTCCTCAACAACCTGTCCGGAATGCAGGGAGTCGGAGGAGCCGAGCGCAAAGGGGAGTGCACCGTCGTCATCACCTTCAACGGAACCCCCGAGCAGCAGATAGCGGTCACCAAAGCGCTGTTCGACAGCGGAGCCGGAGTCCTCTCCATAAACGAGACCGGGGCCACGCTGGAATCCATGTACATGGAGCTCACGAAGGAGGGATCGTCATGAGCCTCACATCTAAGATCGACCAGCTGGTGATGCCCAAGCCTAAATCCGAGACCGACGGCTTGACCCGTCCCGAGGACGCTCCCGTCGAGACCGAGGGCAAGGTAGGCTCCGGAACCTGGAAGGAGTCCGGGTACAGCGCTACGGACGAGGAGGCCCACAGGGATGTGAAATACTCTATCAAATCCAGCCTCTATCAGACCATGACCGTGTTCATGGTCCAGATGAAGCTGTTCTCGAAGATGAAATGGACGTACATACTCCTGTTCACCGCGCTCCTCATCCCCATCATCGCGTTCCTCGCACCGGATTTCATCGATATCCTGAGCACCTTCGGATACAGCAAGGGCTACTCCACCACCAAGATCGCAGGCCTCCTGTTCTTCCTGCCCCTGATGCTGGGGCTGATGACATCGATCATGTGCGGAACCCAGATGCCCTTGGAATTCAAGGAGAGGACCGCCTACATGAACGTCCCGCTGCCCATGTCCAGAGCCTCGTTCTTCTTCGGGAAGTACCTGGCCGGGTTCGTGATGTGCCTCGGGATCTTCATGTTCGCGTACAGCATGGCCATCGCGACCGCTCTGGCGGATTACGACACCATATTCCCCGACCTCATCCTGAACTCCATATTCCTCACCTTGATCGGGGTCATGGCCTACTCCGCTACAGCGTACACCCTCGGATGCCTCACCAAGAAAGGATCCTCGATATTCCCGTTCGTCCTGATGAGCTTCATAATCCCGCTCATCGTGCTGATCGTCTGCAGCCAGATAGACGACTACACGCTGACCCTTCTCCCGATGTTCCTGGGAGAAGCCGCGCTGGGAATACTCGGAGCCTCGATGACCGGTTCCGTCGGAATGGTCATCCTCGGCAGCATGGACCTCACCCTGACCTGGCTAATGGCCGTCATCGGAATCGTCTGGACGATCGTCATGCTCCTGATCGGATACATCAGGACCGAAAGGAGGGAGATGTGATGGGTTCCAAGAACATCGCTCTCGTCTCTGTCATCCTCATGATGGCGATATCCTTCGCCCCTATGCTGGCCGACGACTCCGCGGCCGATAGCACCGCGAGGATGTCCGACTCGTACGTCCTCACTGCCACCACGACCTTCAGGGAAGGCACCGTGTTCCGCGACGACTGCGCCTACTTCAAGGCTTCCAACACCGAAGGGATCGCCGCCATGGACGCCCTTCTGGACAATCACGAAGGAGTCAAGCCGGAAGACGACTCCTCGACCCTCAGGAACGGGGAGGCCGTGAAGATCTACTACGCGACGACGACCCTCAACATCTTCAGCGGGTTCAGCATCCCTATCGAGGTCAAGACCAAGACAGGAACCGACTCGTACAGCGTGACGGCCGACCTCGATACCCTACGCAGCCCGTACTCCCCCGGATTCTTCGTGAAGGCCGGAGACGACTTCTCCGTCCGCATCATAAAGGCCGTCGACGACTGCGGAAAGGACGTCCAGTGCTACTACAAGGACGAGAATGGCGGATACCACGACCTTTCCGAGACCTACGAAGGGACGATGAAGAAGACCAAGGAGTTCACCTTCGACACCGTGCCCCCTGTCGGATTCGACGGAAGGTTCTACATCGACCTGACCTACGAGAGCACCGGATTCAGCACCCCTAGCGGTTCGGCAGCCCTGTTCGCCGGGCTCTGCGCCGCCGTGACCATCGCGATCTTCTGCATCCTGGCGTACGCCGGGCTGAAGCCCAGATGGTCCAAGTGAGTTCTTAAAACGTATTAAAGGCCGGAAGAAGCCCCCTCGGGGGCTCTCCGGTCTCAGCTGTCCTCCAGCTTGACGCCGTACTTCTTGACTGCGCCGTGTCCGCTGAACACCAGCCACTCCCCTGCGCCCATGCGCTGGAACAGGGCCTCCCTCTCGGACTTGCAGACCACCGGGTCGGTATCCACGGAGGTCATCAGAATAGGGGCGTACCTGTTGTACTTGGCCTGCTCGGGGGACATCCCATGCATGTTGACATAGATGTCCCCGGTGAACGCGATCTTGTGGCCGTAGTCGACCAGGACCACCTCGCCCTTCAGATGCCCTCCCCTGCCCTCGTAGACCTCGAAACGGAGCTCTCCGACATCCAGGAATCCTACAGGATACAGAGGGACGTCGTTCTCCGGACGGGATTTCCAGAGGATCTTGACCTTCTCGGTGGGAATGGGCTCGTAAGAGGTCAGGACCTTGCATATGCCTATGTACGGCTTATGGAGGGGGTTCTTCTCCCTGTATCCGTCCCTCCCCTCGTACTCCTCGCGCATGCACTCCGCGCTGCCTTCGCTGGCCAAGACCTCGTCGAAAAGAGGGCAGAGGCCGATATGGTCGAGGTCGGCATGGGACACGAGCACCCTCTTCCTGATGCTGTCGAAGTCCGGAAGGACGTCCCTCACTGCTTTCAGAGTCTCCTCCTCGTAACAGGCGTATCCTGTGTCGACGAACAGGACCTCTCCTTCCGAGACAATTATCGTTATGTTGCTGCCGCACGGTGGCTCTATTACGATGATCTCGGTCCTCTCCGAGATCTTATGATGGGATATCCTGGGGTTGTAGGCGTCGCCCTTGCTCGCGACAAGGAGCTCCGCCAGCTTCCCAATGGTGTCGAACGTGTAGTACGGGGACAGTCCTTTCCCGTCCAGGAGCTGCATGGCCATGTTGCAGTAAACCAGGAGCTCCTCCTTCTTGGCCGCGGATATGCCCATGGACCTGGATATGGACGAGACGAAAGAGCTGTAGAAGATAGAGTTATCGTAGACGGTGCCGGAGCTGTTGTAGTTGAGCACGTTCACCTGGCACACCTGCGAAGCCTCGGAGAGGAATCTGGACACCTCTTCGTTGCTCTCGACGAACAGCCCCATCTTGAACCTCTGGTAGCCGCTGCCGTCCTGCTGCGAGCTGATGTACGAGATGTTGAACCCGTGCTTCTCTATGAGCTCCAGGATCCTGGTGACTCCTCCGGGCTCGTCCCTCAGGATGAACTCCATCAGCATGACGGACCTCTCGCTGCTTGGGCCGTGGATGTACCCTATGTCCATGAGCCTCTTGTCGGCCTCGGCCAGCTTTTCAGGAGCGCCGTCGACATCGATGAAAAGAGTGTGGGTGTCCACAGCCTTGTTGTAGCTGACCCTGGTGATGTTGATGCCCAGCTCTGCGAAGCATCTGCTGGCTTTCAGGAATGCGCCGATGTTGTCCGGCATTGTGGTCACGTACGACTTCTTCATCGCGACGTGATTATCGATTCACCTTATAATTCCGTCTGGGATTGCATCACCACTCTTCACAGTGGCTATAAAATCAAAGAAAAAGTCGAAACCGGGAGGTTTCGCCCTCCCTGGTTCGGATTCAGCGTTTTATCTCGGATGCCAGGTCCTCGACCTTGACCAGCTTCTGCTCGCCGGTGGACATGTCCCTGAGGGTGACGGAGCCTTCCTCCATCTCCTTGGCTCCGACGATGACGGCGTACCTGGCTCTGATGGCGGAGGCGTACTTGAGGGCCTTGCCCATCTTACGGCCCATTATGTCTATATCGGAGGACACGCCGCTGCTGCGAAGGGATGCCACGACCTCTGCCGCCTTCAGCTTCATGTCTTCGGAGACGGCCAGGACGTAGGCGTCGACCCCCTTGGGCTCGTAGACCTTGCCCTCCTTCTCCATCGCGAGGAGTATCCTGTCGAACCCGATGGCGAAACCGGTGGAGAACACCTTCTCCCCGCCGAACAGCTCGGAAAGGGTGTAGGATCCTCCTCCGCAGATCTGCTTCTCGGCTCCCAGCGAGGGCGCTTCAGCCTCGAACACCATTCCGGTGTAGTAGTCGAGCCCGCGTACGACTCCGAGGTCGATCTCGATGTCGTTCACCCCCATGGCGGAAAGATACCCTACGACCTGCCTGAGGTAGTCTCCGGCATCCCCGGGGACCCTGTCGAGGACGTCGATTCCTCCGACGGTCTCGGTGAGCTCGAAAACGCCGTCGATGTCGGTACCAGACACCCCCATCTCCTCCAGAAGGGGACAGGCCTCCTCATAGAGCTTCTTGTCGAGCTTCTGGAGAACTTCTGCGGTCCTCTCCTTTGGGACGCCTATGTCGGCTATCCTCTGCCTGAGCACCCCGATGTGCCCGATGCGGATCTTGTACTCGTTCAGGCCGAGGGCCTTGATCATGGACGCGGCCATGGAGATGACCTCAGCGTCGGTCTCGGGGGTGGCGCTGCCGATGAGCTCGGCTCCGAACTGGAAGAACTCCCTATACCTGCCGCTCTGGGGCCTCTCGTACCTGAAGCACTGGCCGAAATAGAAGATCTTGATCGGCTTGGGGTCGTTGCTCATGTTGTTGACGAACATCCTGATGGCAGGCGCCGTCATCTCCGGGCGCAGGGCGATCTCCCTGTCCCCCTTGTCCTTGAAGGCGTACAGCTCCTTGAGGACGTTTGGTCCGGACCTGAGTATGAACAGCTCCGCGTCCTCGAAGATAGGGGTCTCCACCTCTCTGAACCCGAAGGTCTTGGCGACATGTCTGAGCTCGTTCTCGTAGAACCTGCGTTTCTCCATCTCGTCCGGGAGGAAATCCCTCGTACCGCGCGGACACTGAATCATGTCTGGTCGATAACAGACCGTTTTATATAATTGTTCGACAGGGCGCGACATCTCTGTACAGATAGAACCTATAAAATCGGATGGAACGATGTACGGAGCATGGCCGAGAAAGACACTTTCGAAAGGCTCCGCAGCGGGGAATTCATAGGGAAGGACAAGACGGAGTACAGCAAGAAAGCTGTCGAAGGCTACAAGCTCCGCCTGGAATACAACCGCCCCGACATAGACGAGGACCATCGCAAGGAGGTCCTGCTGAAGATGTTCAACGCCGACCCGTCCTGCAAGGTCATTCCGCCGGTCTATTTCGATCTGGGGTTCAACATCACCCTCGGCCCGAGAGTCGTCATCAACTACGACGTCACCCTTCTCGACAGCGCCAGGATAGACATAGAGGAGGCGGCCCTGATCGGCCCCGGATGCAAGCTTGTGACCGCCATCCATCACATGGATCCCGACAAGAGGTTCGAGGACAACCTCGACATCTGCGGAAAGCCGATAACCATAGGCAAAGGGGCATGGCTGGGAGCAGGAGTCGTCGTCCTTCCCGGGATCACCGTCGGAGAAGGCGCGGTCGTAGGAGCGGGTTCGGTTGTGACGCATGACGTTCCGCCCAGGACGCTGGCGGTCGGCAACCCTGCGAGAGTCATAAGGAAACTCGACGACGAGCGATGAAATATCGGCAATACGGAACCGGAAACACCCTTTTTCCTGCAGATTCTCGCGCTGTTCCGCACCTTCCATATACAACAGCCATTAACTCCAGAACTCTTGCACCATCGTTTTTATAACACGTCTGCAAATGCCGTGGCAACCAACAATCCCAGCCTGACTTCGTATTCGGGCGGGTGCTGAGTGATTTACATGAAAGCGTTATACAGCGACGGAACAGTGAAGGAATGCGAAGACGAGCTCAAAGTTCTGAGGCACACCGCCTCCCACGTGCTCGCACAGGCGGTCCAGAGGCTCTATCCGGGCACCAAGCTCGCTATCGGCCCTGCGATCGACGACGGATTCTACTACGACTTCGACAAGGAGGGCGGATTCGTCCCCGAGGACCTCGAGAAGCTCGAGGCGGAGATGAAGAAGATCGTCAAGGAGAACCTCAAGCTGGAGACCTTCACCAAGCCTCGCGAGGAAGCCATCGAGTACCTGAAGTCCAAAGGAGAGATCTACAAGGTCCAGCTCGTGGAGGACCTTCCCGAGGACGCTGTCATCAGCTTCTACAAGCAGGGCGAGTTCGTCGACCTCTGCGCAGGGCCCCACGCCCTTTACACCAAAGCGGTCAAGGCGTTCAAGCTGCTCTCCATCGCCGGTGCCTACTGGCGCGGGGACGAGAAGAACAAGATGCTCCAGAGGATCTACGGTACCGCTTTCGCCAGCAAGGAGGCCCTGGACGCCCACCTCACCATGCTCGAGGAGGCCAAGAAGAGGGACCACCGCAAGCTCGGAAGGGAGCTCGGCCTGTTCGCCATCATGGAGGAGGGCCCCGGATTCCCGTTCTTCCTGCCCAAGGGAATGGTCCTGAAGAACTCCCTCATCGACTACTGGAGAGAGCTCCACATCAGGGAGGAGTACCAGGAGATCTCCACCCCCATGATCCTCAACCAGGCCCTCTGGCTGCAGTCAGGCCACTGGGACCACTACAAGGACAACATGTACACCACCACCATCGACGACGAGACCTACTGCATCAAGCCGATGAACTGCCCCGGAAGCATCCTGGTGTACAAGGTCTACACCCACTCCTACAAGGAGCTGCCCCTCAGGACCTGCGAGCTCGGACTCGTCCACAGGCACGAGAGGTCCGGAACCCTCCACGGACTCATGAGGGTCAGGTGCTTCACCCAGGACGACTCGCACATCTTCGTCACCCCCGATCAGATCACCTCCGAGATCACCGGCATCGTCAGGCTCATCGACGAGGTCTACTCCAAGTTCGGATTCAAGTACCACGTCGAGCTCTCCACCAGGCCCGAGGACAGCATGGGATCCGACGAGGACTGGGAGAGGGCCACCAACGGCCTCATCACCGCCCTGAAGACCAGCGGCATCGACTACGTCATCAACGAGGGGGACGGCGCCTTCTACGGGCCCAAGATCGACTTCCACCTGGAGGACTCCATCGGAAGGACCTGGCAGTGCGGAACCATCCAGCTGGACTTCCAGATGCCCCAGAGGTTCGACATCAGCTACGTCGGAGCCGACGGAGAGAAGCACAGGCCCATCATGATCCACAGGGTCATCTTCGGATCCGTCGAGAGGTTCATCGGAATCCTAATCGAGCACTACGCCGGAAAGTTCCCCGTATGGATATCTCCTGTCCAGACCAAGGTCCTGTCCGTCTCCGAGAAGACCTTCGGCTACGCGTCCGAGGTCGCCAAGAAGCTCAAGGAAGCCGGGATCAGGATGGAGCTCGACAACAGGGACGAGAAGATCGGATACAAGATCCGCGAGGCCCAGCTCGAGAAAGTCCCGTACATGCTCGTCCTCGGAGAGAAGGAGAGCGAGGACGGAACCATCGTCACCGTGAGGTGCAGGGACGGAACCGACGCCGGACAGATGAAGCTCGACGACTTCATCGCCAAGGTCAAGAAAGAGATCGAGGACAGATCCTGAAACAATACAGCCCCTCGACAGGGGCATATTCTATCATCAAGGGGCTTCGGCCCCCGTTTTCTCCACTTATCTGCTTCCGAAGAAGTCGTAAGCATCCTTGAACTTCGGAACGATCCCCTCGGCGTATATCCTCTTGAAGTCGTCCTTCATGGATATGACCCCCCAGCCCATCTTCTTCGCGTACTCCTTGAACTGGACGGTGCGCTCGGCGTTCCCATAATCCCTTACGGCATCGTCCGCGCAGAGGATGAAGGACATGCTGTCGTAACGAGGGTTCTCGGAGACATAAGTGAGCATGCTGTAGTCTCCCGCTCCGTTGCCGAACGAGAGGATCGGACGCTTCCCGACCACCTGGACTATCCTCGCGACTTTGTTCATGCCGGAAGCGACGGTGATGATCTTCCCCGAGTATACCAGATCCTCCTCGGGGCTCATGATGTATCCGATGCTGTCCGCGCCGTTCTGCTTGGTGGCCTCAAGCTCGTACTCGGTGGCGATCGCGCTGCCAGGCGTGACCCCGGGAAGGCCTGCGATGGTCCTCCTGACGTTCATCGTCTCGGTCGCGGAGCAGACGAACACGGAGAATCCCCTCTTGCTGAGAAGGTCCATCAGCTGGAGCATGGGAGCGTAGAAGAGGTCCTTACGCTTGGCGTTGGTGTATGTCCCGGAAGGCTCCCCCAGATACTCGTCGACGTACGCCTCGTAGTCCTCGAGGGTCATTCCGCTGAACGCGGCGGCGTTGCACTCGTTCTTCCTTTCGGTGAACCCGGGCTTCTTGACTCCGGTGCGGATGACCTCGATCATCTCCTCCGCGAATTCCTTCTGCTTCTCGTCGGGAGTAAAGCTGGAGTCATGCATCACGCGACGGAGGAACATGGCCCATTCTAGGTCGCCAGGATGGTTCTCTGAAAGGATCGTTCCATCCATATCGAAGACCGCCACTCTGTCCTCCTCGGGGACGAAGCTTTCCGAGTCGGGATCGGTCACGCGGGAGACGAAATCCAAAAGCTCCCTAACAGGCTTCGATCCCTCTGTCCATGCGTCTAGCGCTCCTTCGCCCGGTGTGCAGAAGTCGGTCATCATCCCAGCGTATGGCAGACATGGGTTAAAGGTATCGTTCCATCGCCTAGCGCTGCGTCGCATCACGAGCATCCACGATCCATGGAGCTAAAGAGAACGCTGATGGACATGAGCCAGACTTCGTCCTTATAAAATCGCAATAACCAGAAAGCTTCGAAAATGGTTTGGAAGAGGTTTATCAATCCGTGAACTCGGACTTCAGGAGTATGTTGGGCTTGCCCTCGAACTCCACTATGCTGCATTCTATCCCGTATATGTCACGAACCAGGTCCTCACTGAAGACCTCCTCGGGCGTTCCTTTGCGGTATATCACCCCGGGAGGGGCCATAGCGATGACCTCGGTGGAATAGCGTGCGGCGATATTCAAATCGTGGCAGATCATGATTATCAGCTTCTGGCCCTGGTCCGCCAGCTCCCTGAGGAACTGGGCGACATAGATCTGATGCTTCACATCCAGATTGGCCGTTGGCTCGTCGAGAATCATGATGTCCGTCTCCTGGACCAGCCCCCTTGCCAGCGTAACCCTCTGGTGCTGCCCAGCTGATAGTTCATTGTACCCCTGCATCGCCAAGTCCTCTATGTCCAGTATGCGCATGGCCTTCTGGACCAGGTCCAGATCCTTCTTGCTGGTCCTCCATTTCGAGTGATTGTGCCTCCCTATCAGAATGGCGTCGATCACAGGCATGGAGAACACGTCGTTGGTAGACGGAGGAACATATCCTATGGCCTTGGCTATCTCCACCGAGGTGTACTCTCCGAGGTCCTTCCCATCCAGCAGGATATGGCCCGAGGACGGCCTCAGCAGACGGTTCATGCACTTCACCAGCGTGGACTTCCCCACGCCATTCGGCCCTATGATACAGACCAGCCCGGGACGATTCAGCTTCAGATTTATCCCATGCAGTATTGTCTTGCCATGTCCGTACCCAAAATCCACATTCTGGAACTCGATCTCCATCGTATCAGCTCCACATGCGTGACTTCTTGCGAAGCATCAGCCATAGGAATATCGGACCTCCGAGGAACGACATTATCACTCCGACAGGCAGCACGGACGGATAGATCACCGTCCTTCCAAGCAGGTCCGCGCACACCAGCAGCGCAGCGCCGAGGACGGCGGAAGCGGGAATGAGAAACCTGTTGTCAGGACCGATGAACAGCCTCGAAATATGCGGCGCCACCAATCCGACGAAGCCTATCATCCCTGTGAAGCTCACTATCGCTGCGGTCATGAACGATACGACCAACAGGTTGAGCGTACGCATCTGATGAACGTTAAGGCCTAGCGAGCGAGCGCTGTCGTCACCCGTGGAAAGGACGTTGAGCTTCCTGGAGAGCAGCTGCATCACGATTATGCCGACTACGGTCACGACCAGCATTATCGGTATGGCATCCCATTTGTTCTTGGAAACAGAACCGACCTGCCATTCATAGACCGCGTCCATGTCGTTGGGATCGGCCCATAGCATCATGACGGTGGTACATGCGTTGAAAATGTACATCACCGCGATACCGGCCATAATCATGGTGGTGGGGGAAGCCTGCTTAAGGCGGGCGACCCCCAGGATGGTAAACATCGGGATCAGGGAGAACACGAAAGCGTTGACCACTATCGCATAGGGGCCATGGGCCAGAGTGAACCCCAGTATCATCGCCAGAGTGGCCCCGAAGGACGCCCCTGATGAGATTCCCGTCGTATAGGGGTCGGCCAGGGGGTTCAACAGAGTGCTCTGCATCACCACCCCCGCGACGGCCAGCCCCATCCCGGCTATTATGGCTACGGCTATTCTGGGAGAACGGAGCGTGATCACGATGTAGTCCATGTCCGCATCGTGTATGTTCCCTGTGATGTGGTCCCAGATGATGGCATACACCTCAGATATGCTCAGGTCGTACGCCCCGACGGTGACGGCGTATGCCGCCACCACGGCGGTGACTATGATGCATGCGGCTATGAAGAGCCACTTGCGCATCTGGTACTTCCTGTAGTCCTCGAAGGACTCTTCCAGCTCCTCCTCGGGCGTCTGCCTGACGAACCAGTCCGTGACCGCATTCCTGACCTTCCCGCTTATCACGGGAGGTTTTCCGCGCTCCGTCTCCATGGGACCACTCATTTAGTCATCTGGTAGACTATGATCCCGCCGCACTGCTTCAGGTCGTCCACGGACTTGACATCGAGAAGAGTGAACTTCTTGATGAAGTCGTAGAACGTCTGCCAGCCCAGTTCGCTGTCGTAGTCCTCGGGCCAGATCATAGAACCCAGTATCCCCAGGGTCCCTAGGCCCATGTAGGTGCCTATGGACTCGTAATTGATCGCATAGATGTCGCCGTTCTTGTACGCGCGGCTGGTGCGGAAGTAGGAGGCCCTCTCGTCGACTATCTTCTGGACGTCCTTGGGCGAGTCCCTGTCCGCAGCCACGCCCCACATGCTGATGATTATGATGTCCGGGTCCACGTCCTTGCATATGGCTTCGATATCCATCTTGGTCATGCCGGTGTCGGTGGGCTCCACGATGTCGACCATGGGAAGATGGGACACCGTCCAGACATCTCCGAAGCATCCGCCGGACTTGTAATGGGTGTCTATATCGGTGGTGGTCGCGTTGTTGGTGTTGTAGGCGACGAGGAAAGTGGTGAGGTCGCCGCCCTGCTTCTTGGCCGCGAAGTACGCTTCCATGCTGTCAGAGAAGGCGCAGTATTCCCTAGCCTCGTCCGCGTGTCCGAGGAGGACCCCGCATGTCAGAATGCTGGACACGACATCTCTGTCGATGAATTTGGTCTGAGCAGAACAGCTAAGGTTGATCTGATCGATCATCTTGCCGCTCTCCCTGAGAGAATCGTACAGAGCAGGCGCGATGTACCCGAGAACTATAGTGCATCCGGACTTCATCAGGTTCTCCTGGAAGTCGGCGTAATCCGTGGATTTGTAGGTCCCGAGATTCTGGAGCTTGTCCACTCCGGGATACCTGTCGGTATTGTACGTGGTGCACTTTGTGGTCCCCGCGACGATCCTGTCGTAGACTCCGAGCACCTGCCCCATCATGAGGCCGTAATCCACGGTGACTGCGATTTTTCCGGTGTTGGGGTAATTGACGTAGTAGTCGATGTTCCCGCTTCCGACGTACCACATCTTTGTGGTCTCGGTTCCGTCGAGGAGCTTCTTGAGATAGTTCGCATCTTCCTTGGTAACGGCACCGTCATGGTTGGCATCAGCGAAGGGGAACATCTCCTTGTCCCAGCTGCCGGATGCGACGATCCTCTCGATGAGCTTGAGGTCGGCCTTGTCCAGGTAGTCGTCGTTATCGGCGTTCCCGTAGACGAGAAGCCTCGCGGTCCTGTCCGGATAGACGTCGGAGAACTGGCAGTGGTACTTGTCCCCGGTGTAGTAATACCCTCCTTCCTCGGTGACATCGACATCGCAGACGGTGAAATTGTCATACCAATACTGGAGCGACTCCTGCCCCTGCTTGAGTGTGAACTTCTCGGGATAGATCATATGGGCGGACATCATGAGGGACGCGAATCCGGAGTATCCGTCGAATATGTACGAGGAGCTCAGGATCCCACCATTGTTGTAAGCTTCGGTCCCCTTGAAGTACTGGACGCTGTTCTCGAAGCGCTTGTTGTACTCGCCCTGGGTGTAGAACTTCTCTCCAGGTATGGAAGAGGTCTGGAATCCGGTGTAGACCTCCATGTCGAATATGAGGTCGAAGTCCTGGGACATGATCCATTCCTGGGTCCTGTTGGGGGTGGTTCCCTTCTCGGTGTTGTCCGTGTACAGGTCTGCGAACATCGAGAGGAGCTGGTAGCTTCCGTCGGTGTTGGCGCAGTTGACGAGGATTCCTCCATAGCGGGAAATGTATCCGTCATTGTCCTCGTACATCCTGCATACGAGCATCTTGGGCTTCTCGGAATTCTTTATGTCGCTAAGGCCTTCCTTGATGGTGTCGACGACTCCGACAACGTATTCCTCGTACTTCTGAGCCCTGTCCTCTGCATCCATCAGGATTCCGAGAGTCAGAGCGGAAGAGACGCAAGAGGATCCTCCGATTCCCAAGGTTATCACCGGCACGTCGGGGAGGTAGGTGTTGGCCACTTCGGTAACGGTCGCCTTGTACGGAGAGCCGATGATGAGGTCCACACCAGCGTTGAGGTATCCTTCGCAGAACTCCTCGGTCAGCTTGCTGCTCCCGGTTGTGCCGTAGCTGTAGACGACGTTGGAGAGGTCGTACTGGTTGGACCTTGCCGTAGAGACGGACGCGTTGGCCGCGACCACATCGCTCCAGTGGCCAACGAGGTCCACGAGCTGGGCCTGCTGCCAGTAGGTGACCCCGATCCTCTTGCCGATGACAGGGAAGTCTATGCTCTGGACTTCTCCGTAGTAGTTCTCGTACCAGACAGTCCCCTTCTTCTTGTCTATGATCATCTGGATCTGTTCGATGTCCTTGCTGTCGACCTTCCCGTCGTTGTTGGCATCGACATAGGGATTCCTGGACTTGTCGTAACTGATGGTCTTGTTGATCACTCCTTGGACGTATTCGATGTCCTTGGAGTCGATACGGTCATCGTTGTTAGCATTTCCGAGCACCTTTGCAACGGTGTCGACGCTGAACACGTAACCCTCATTCAGAACCTTGTCGTCTGTGGGGCTGTAGACGCTCACATGGCATATTGCTTTGTAGCCTCCGCTCTCAGCGGTCGCGACTATCGTGGCCCTTCCTTCGGACACCGCTGTGATGACGCCGTTGCTGACTGTAGCCACAGACCTGTTCTCGCTCTCCCAGACGACATTCTTGTTGGTCGCATTGGAGGGCGTGACCGTGGCGACGATGGTGGCGGTCTCGCCGACATTCAACGTTTTCACATTGTCGCTCAGAGTCAATCCGGTGACGCCGACGACGACAGCCGGAACGGTGACACTGCATGAGGCAGTCTTCTCCCCATCGACGGTCTTCACGGTAATGACCGCGCTGCCGACGGATACTGCCGTGACCTTTCCATTGCCGTCGACGACCGCTACGGAAGGGTTGGAGGAGGACCAGGTTACAGCCTTGTTGGCTGCGTTCGAGGGCATGACGGTGCAACTCAGGACCGTGCTCTTGCCCACCTCGAGCTGGACATCGGTCCTGTCAAGCCCGACGCTCTTCACTTTCACGACATCGCTGCTGCTGTCCTTGCTGCTGTTCTCATTGCTATAGATGTAGACAGCAGCGGCGAGCAGCGCTATTACCAGCACCGCAGCCACAGCGATGATCACGATATTTCTCTTCTCCATTCAATCACTTGGATTAAACATCCGTCTATAGTATAGATTGAATGCTATTTAAGTTACGTATTAACGATAATTGACTTATGTTCTAAATACTGTTATCGAGTTTTAATCGGTTTATAGATAAGATTCATCAACCAGCGGATGCATCCTGCATATACATGACGTCTAAAGGGATGGCGGACATCGAGAAATCCGTCGACAGATGGATCTCCAGGAGGGAATCCGTGGATGCCGACGAGAAGATGGGCGAGTACAACCGCTATATCGGCAGAAAGGTCCTGTTCATCCTGATCTGCATCGCAGCCGCCGTTCTGGCTGCAGGATACGACCTCACCGTCGGACCCTACGACATCAGCATATGGGAGACCTACGAGGTCATCTGGGACCATATATGGGGGCTCCCCGTGGACTACAGGGACGACCTCGTCATCTGGACCATGAGGCTGCCCCGCATCCTCACCGGGCTGATAGCCGGATTCGGCCTAGCCATCGCAGGAGTCGTCATGCAGACCATCCTCCGCAACCCTCTCGCGGACCCGTACACGACAGGAGTGTCTTCGGGAGCGTCGTTCGGCGCGTCGCTGGCCATAGGGTTCGGGCTCAGCCTGGCCGGCGCCGGGAGCGTGGGCATCGTGATCAACGCCTTCATCTTCTCCCTGATCCCCATGGCGGTGATCGTGTTCGTCTCCAAGATGCGCGGAGCGTCTCCTGCGACGATGGTCATGGCCGGGATCGCCGTGATGTACATCTTCAACGCCATGACCACCATGATCAAGCTGTGGGTGGACGCCGACACCCTGGCGAACATTTTCGCATGGAGCGTGGGGACACTCGATGTCAAAGGATGGGACCACATACTGACCATGTTCGCGTTCACGTTCGCGTCCGGGATCCTCCTGATGCTCATGTCCAGGAGGCTGAACGTCCTCTCTACGGGCGACGAGTCCGCCCGTTCCATTGGGATAAACGCCGACCGCCTGAGAATCGTATCGCTGTTCGTCGTCTCCATGCTGACTGCAGGGATAGTCAGCTTCACTGGCCTGATAGGGTTCGTGGGGCTGGTCTGCCCCCATATCGCCAGGATGGTCGTCGGCTCGGACGTCAAATACCTCCTGCCAGCGTCAGGATTCTTCGGGTCCACGCTCCTGCTGGTGGCCGACATCGTCGGAAGGAGCGTGTTCGAGGGCTCCGCCCTGCAGGTCGGAGTCGTGACCGCGTTCATCGGAGGCCCGATGTTCCTATGGCTCATAATAAGACAGAAGAAGGAGTCGTGGTAAGATGGGAGAGCCGATAATAGAAGTCGAGGGCCTGACCTTCGGATACGACGCGCGCACCATCCTGCATGACATCTCTTTCAGGATAGACGAGCCGGGCTTCTACTGCATAATAGGCCCAAACGGAGTGGGGAAATCCACGCTCATCAGGTGCATAACCGGGCACATAAAGCCGAATTCGGGTAAGGTCTCCGTGTACGGCAAGGAGGTCAAGGACTACAAGCTGAGCGAGCTGGCCAAGACCGTGGGGTACGTGCCGGTGATGAACGCGGACTTCAACGTCCTGACCGTCCTCGATACCGTCCTGATAGGGAGGTACTCGCATCAGAGATGGAGGACGACGCCGGAGGACCTCGCCATAGCCCACGGAGCGCTGGAGAGCATGGACATCGGCGACCTGGCGATGAGGTACTTCAGCGAGCTGTCGGCAGGCCAGCGCCAGAAGGTCTCCCTGGCCAGAGGACTGGTCCAGGAGCCAAAGATACTGATCCTGGACGAGCCCACTTCCAACCTCGACATACGCCACCAGATGTACGTGTCCGCGTTCCTGAAGACGCTCTGCGAGAAGACCGCGATGACCGTCCTCATGATAAGCCACGACCTGAACCTCGCCGCGAAGTTCTCGGACGAGGTGCTGGTGATGGAGCCTCCGGGGAAGCTCTACGGGATGGGGACGCCCAAGGACATCGTCACCGAGGAGATGATCGAGAGGGTGTACGAGGTCCCGTGCGAGGTCATCGACGACCATGGGTCCCCGCATGTCATCCTTCAGATTCGAGGTCCCCGACATAGAACCTCCTGACCAGCCACACGGCGACGAGTGCTGACAGCGCCCCGACGACGGCTCCAGCCAGGACGTCCGTTGGCCAATGCATGTAGAGGTAGACCCTCGATACCCCCACCAGAACTGAGAACGCGAGCGCCAGGGCCCCCCATCTTCTGTTATAGATGAAGATGGCGGTCGCCGCCGCGAACGAATAGGTCGTATGGCCGGAAGGGAACGAGTAGGATGAGATGCTGTCCACGATTGGCTCTATGTCGACGACGTCGTAAGGCCGGACGCGGCATACCATGGGCTTGAGGATCAGGTCGGCGAGGATGAACGATATGACGACCGCCAAGACGACGGCGATCCCCAGCTCCCTGTGCTTAGGATGGCAGGTGAACAGGAACGCGAGGACGAACCATATCGCCGCATAAGTCACCAGGCCCGATACGAGCATCATGAACCCGTCCAGAGCAGGAGACGCCCCCTGCATCCACTCTATGATCGCCAGCTCGTCCATGGTTCCACCTGTCGGCATGTAATCCGATAAATGCCGCCTGTATATGATTCAGCCTGACGCCATGCTCGCGCCACGAAGCGGAAGTCATCTTCTGACGATGATGCACAGGATGTCCTCGTCCTCAACCTTGTGGTCCATTCCGACGGTCTGGCCAGGGAACTTGGCGCTCTTGCCCCAGACCATGGCGTACCTGAAGTTGTTCTTGAAGTCCCTGTGGATGAGCTCGCAGACGTCTCCGACGGTGTTCCCGCGCTTGACGATGAGAGGAATGTCCATGTCGGCTTCCTGTCCCTGCGGCTTCAGGTAGACGCGGATCATGTCGATGGTGTCGTAGATAGCCTGCTTCAGCTCGTCCATCCCGTATCCAGTAGCTGCAGAGACAGGGACGTTGAGGTACTGCTTGTGCATCTCCCTGACCGCTTCGAGCTGTCCGGGCTTGGCGAGATCGACCTTGTTGATGGCCATGACGGCCTTGATGTACACCCTGTTGCCTGCGAGTATGTCCAGCATCTGCTCCACGTCGATGTCCTCGCGGACCACTATGGTCGCGTTGATGTGGCCGTACGCGGCCGCCATGTCCCTGATGGTCTCCACGGTGATCTTCGTGAGCTTCACGGTTGGCTTGACGAGGAGCCCTCCGTGGTCCCCTGGGGTGATAACGACGTCCGGCCTCTTCTGGTTGAGACGGATGGCCGCGTTGTACAGCTCCTTGAACAGGACATTCATATTGGGGTTGAAGATGTCCACGACCAGAAGGATGACGTCGGCGGACCTTGCGGCTGCGATGACCTCCCTTCCCCTTCCCTTTCCGCGGGAGGCGTCCTTGATCAGTCCGGGCATATCCAGGATCTGGATCTTGGCATGGTTGTACTCCATGACTCCGGGGACGACGTCGAGGGTGGTGAAATGGTACGCGCCCACTTCGGATTTGGCCCCGGTGAGCTGGTTCAGAAGGGTGGACTTACCGACGGAAGGGAATCCGACCAGGGCGACGGTGGCGTTTCCCGCCTTCTTGACGTAGAATCCTTTGGTGTTCCCGCCTTTGGAGGCGCGCCTCTTCTCCTCTTCCTCGTTCAAGCGAGCGATCTTGGCCTTCAGCTTGCCTATGTGGCCCTCCGTGGCCTTGTTGTACTTGGTCTTGGAGATCTGCTCCTCCAATTCCTTGATCTGCTCCTCGATCGTCGCCATGCTCTTCCCTGCGAATTCTCCCCATGATGCCGATATATTTATTATTAAGGCTAGGAAAAGTTCAGATGTCGGATGGGGCGGCCCCGTCACATGCCTGTTCGTCCGTCGTTGACGAGCCAGCGTCCCCGGGTACCGCCCACCCGCTCCACGGCGCCTTCGTCCTTCATCCCGTTCACGACGCGCATGACCTTGCTCCGATCCTTGCCGAGAGCCTTGGCCATCTTGTCGAGAGAGATCGAGGGGTCGCGCCTCATGAGCCTCTTTATCGCATCCTGCATGGATTCGTCGTCGGTCGGAACGGACGTGCTGAGGAACACCGTGACGGAATCCGGATCGGACCCTTCCTCGTACCTTGGCCCGGGCATCCCCGACTTACGACAGGATTCGACGATGTCGCTGACTCCGCTTCCAGCGCGTTCGGACATGCCTATGAGCCCCATCATCATCGCCATGTGAGGATTGCGAGGGTCGCTGACCCCGCCTTCGATCATATCGTGCATAGGGATCCTCAGACAGCCGGGGTTGCGCGCCATGAAACAGTCTGGACGCCATTCGATCCGTATCCCTCTGGACCCTCTGTAATCTGCGTGGACGAGAGCGTTGACCAGGAGCTCCCTCTGGATTCTCATCAGCAAGGTGTCGTCTATGCGCTCCACGCCCTCCAATACCTTGCCGCTGCTGTTCACTATGCTGATCCTGTTCGCCGCTTCGCAGAGAAAATTGTAGACATTGCCTGAAAAGACCCCGGTCCCGGTGCTTATACGGTGCTTCCACTCCCTTCCATCGTTCCCGAACTCATAGTAATCGAGATGATAGTTGGGAAGCTCGCTCATGATGCTGTAGTCGTATCCGAACATGAGAAGACCCGCTATCGTAGGGTGCAGTTCCCCGTCATCCCCTTTGGAAACCGCTCCGACAAGCCTGAGGAAATCCGTGTCGGAACGATCGTTCCATGGATGAGAAGGGGCCCTGGTAGCCATACGTCCCCTGAAAGATGATATGGAATCTCCGTCGAGGTCGTCCAGGCTGATGTTCTCCACGCATGTTGAATCCTGAGGAGAATCTGATTTGTCTCTTAACATCTGCGCCAGGTCGCCGATGCTGCAATGATAATCCCCCTCGCCGTTCCTCTTGTAGGTCCCGTTCTCCATAGTTCCGTTGATGAATACAGGGCGTTTCCTGCGCTCGGCACGGGGAACTGTGACCTTCACGATGCACTTTCCGTCGATCTCCATCCTCTCGACATCGCTCGGCGACAGGAGATTCACATTTACTTTCCTGCCATCGTTAAGAAGGTCCCATATCTCTTTGATAATCTTATCGGGGTCGTTCACGCCGATTATATCATGAGTCTTGTCATCCACACCGAGAACGATTACGCCGCCGAAGGTGTTGGCGAAGGCTGAATAGGTGGGCCAGAAATCCCTGGACAGAGAATCGGAACAGCTCTTGAACTCCATGCTGACTGATTCCCGGGACGTCAACCTGCTTCCGACCACCTCGACTGCGACCATGATTCCATTATATCGCTGCGATATAATAATTATATCGATTGTATCAAATCGTTGGCGACAATCATTTATCGTTCAGAGAGACAGAAGCCGTTATGCAAACGTGCTGAAGAACACCGTCCGGCGATTCCCATCCCCTCTAGACATCCATCTCGCATGACGATTAACTTATTAAGAGGGACAGACGGTTAGGCCCTCAATGACAGAAGCAGCGGAAGGTCGGATGAGCCTCAAAGAGGAGTTCTCCGCCCTCAGTACCAAGCAGCTCATCGCCATCATAGCTGCGATCGCCATCGCTCTCGTCCTCGAGGCGCTCGGTTTCGCATCGATGTGCATAGGCTTCCTGATCGTAGCTGTCCTCCTGTACATGATTCCCCACCTTATGGGCGTCACGTCGGTGAGGCTGAAAGCGATCATCGGAGTAATATTCATCATACTGTCGATAGCGCTGGGAACGTTCGGATACATGGGGATCAACCACGACATGGCTGATACCATAAACGCCGACAACAAGTACGTCCAGGACGTCTCCTACGACGAGACCACCGGGATCCTCACCATGACCCTGGTCCCCGCGGACGGAAAGGATCTCGTTCCCACCGTCAAGTACGGAACCATAAGCGGAGTAGCCTTCGGCGCGGTGCGGTCCACGGATTCGCAGACTGCAGACATAGCATATACGCAGAAATCGCCGACGAGCTACACAGGGACAGCGGACATCGATCTTCCATCGAACAAATTCTGTCTCGTGACGATCTACGTCGACGAGGACAAGAAGACGGGAATGTCCTTCACCGTCGACACCGGAATCTCTGACGGCGACATGACGTTCGTATGCTTCGTGGGCTCTGCGTACATCACGGCCTACATCGCTGCCATGTACTTCATCATCCTGATCTTCTCCGCCCTCATGAGAAGGAGCCTCGGCAAGACACGCGAGAAGATGGAGAAAGAAGGACGTCTCTACCCCCAGGGATACGGCAGATGCAAGAAGTGCGGAGCCATCGTCCTTCCCGGAGAGATCAACTGCAGGAAGTGCGGCGAGCCCATCGAAGTCCCCGAGGAGTTCAAGCCCAAGAAGAAGGACAAGTTCGTCTGTTCGGAATGCGGCTGCGAGATAACCGAGGACGCGAAGATCTGCCCCAAGTGCGGAAAGGTCTTCGACGAGGACACCGAAAACGAGGTCCATCATGCCGACGGAACCGTCGACACCAGCACCGAAGTCTTCGAATGCTCCGAGTGCGGAGCCAAGGTCCCTGCCAACGCGAAGAGATGCCCCAAGTGCGGAGCGGTCTTCGACGAGGAAGACGAATGAAACCATGGGCGTCCTCTGAAAAGGGGCGCCCTCTTTCCTAACTCCATTTTTCATCCTTGTTTTTCTGCGAACACTTTCGAAATGACTCTTTCGGTCCGAAGCACATCGACGACGTCGAAACGATGACATTAAATTCTGTGACGAAAATGAAGACTTGAACTTCGATACCGGCCCCGAAGGGCCGTAAGAGGTTTACGATCTTCAAATGAAGACCCATCTAAGCAGCTCGGACAAGAGCCGAACCGCTTCGAGGACCAGGGACAGTTTTGCAGAGAGGCCCTGGTCCTTTTCCTCACTCAGGATTTCACCTCCTTCATGAATTCTCAGGACAGGTGCCGGCGCAAAGGGAAGTCCTGCGCGCCGGACTCCCACCCTGGCAATTGTCCATCCTGGCCTTCATCATATAATGGTTGTGCGCGCAATTCACAACCTGCTCCCCTACTGGTAGAAACACCGACGAACAAATATCGGTTAACGAACCAGTGTTGACTCCGAGGACAGAATTCGATTATAGGCTCTCACTATGTTATCAAATTGCGAACTTTGTTTCTCCCATGCTGGCATAACATCTGGCAAGATCATTCGATTGCTGGAAAGCAACCCACTTACAACCCTCAGTGAACTCCAGGCGATGAGATTATATTCCGAAGCACAAATGAATGATCAAACTTCGATACCGGCCCCGAAGGGCCGTAAGAAGTTTATGGCCTTCAGAGGGCCCATCTCAGCAGCTCGGACAAGAGCCAACCCACTTCGAGGACCAGGGGCAGTTTTGCAGTGTCGCCCTGGTCCTTTTCCTCGCTCTGATTTCACCTCCTTCATGAATTCTCAAGTCAAGGATCGACGCGAAGAGAAGCCCTGCGTGACAAACCGCTCTCCATTCGCGATCTGCGACAAGTGTTAAGAAACAAGATTCTATTGCAGGCTCGGATGCCCTCCGACAGCGCGAATAAGAAAACGGCCTCCACGACGAAGAAGGCCCCTACGGCGGAACAGATGGCCGCCAAACAGCAGGAGATCTCCGTTACGGAGTTCTTCGAGAAGAACAAGCAGATCCTCGGGTTCGACTCCCGTTCCAAATCCCTTCTCATGGGAATCAAGGAGGCGGTCGACAACTCCCTCGACGCATGCGAGGAGGCGAACATCCTCCCTGACATAGAGGTGCGCGTCGAGAAGATCGACGACGAGGACTATCACATATCCATTGAAGACAACGGTCCTGGAATCGTCCACAGGATGATACCCAACGTGTTCGGACGTCTCCTGTACGGTTCCAGGTTCCATGCGCTGAGGCAGTCCAGAGGACAGCAGGGTATCGGGATATCCGCCACGGTCATGTACGGGAACATCACGACCGGAAAGCCCGCGCACGTCCAGTCGAAGGTCGAGGGTGAGTACATCGCCAACAGCATGGACATCGTCATAGACACCAAGACCAACCGTCCCATCGTCTCCAACGACGCCCCCTTCGTCTGGGAGGGCAAGGAACATGGGACCAAGATAGAGTATACCATCAAGGGCAGGTACATAACCGGGAAGCAGTCCGTCTTCGAGTATCTGAAGAACACCGCCATCGTCAACCCCCATGCGCTGATCACGTTCCACGACCCCGAAGGGAAGAGGTACGTCTTCGAGAGGGCGACGGACATGATGCCTCCCAGGCCGAAGGAGATCAAGCCCCATCCAGAAGGCATGGAGATCGGAGACCTGATGAAGTACTCCAGCAACTCCGCCCAGAAGACCATCGGCGCGTTCCTGAAGAACGACTTCTCCAGGATCACCGACAGACTGGCCAAGGAGATACTGGAGATATCCAAAGTCGATGGCAACAAGAGCCCGAACAAGCTCACCCGCGAGGAAGCCATCGCCATACTGGGGGCCATCAAACAGGTCAAGATCATGGCCCCTCCGACCGACTGCCTCTCGCCCATCGGCGACACCCTGATCAAGAAGGGTCTGATGCACGTTCTGGACGGGCTCCGTCCCGAGTATTACGCCACCCCGGTCACCCGTTCCCCCAAGGCGGTGAACGGGAACCCGTTCGTCGTCGAGGCGGGAATCGTGTACGGCGGGGACATACCCTCCGACAGCCAGGTCCAGATCCTGAGATTCGCCAACCGTGTGCCTCTCCTATACCAGCAGGGGGCGTGCGCCATAACCAAGGCCATCTCCGAGATGGACTGGAGGAGGTACGGCCTGGAGCAGAGGGGAGGAAAGGGCATCCCGTTCGGACCGGCCATCATCCTGGTCCACGTGGCATCCACCAAGGTGCCTTTCACATCCGAGGGAAAAGAGGCCGTCGCCGGGTTCCCCGAGCTCCAGAGCGAGATAGGTCTCGCCCTGAGGCTGTGCGCCAGGAACCTCAAGAGCCATCTGAACAAGATGGAGCGCAAGAACAAGACCCACGCCAAATTCGAGATCGTCCAGGAGATTCTTCCTGACATGGCCAAGAAGGCCGCGGACCACCTCGGAAGGCCTGTCCCCAACCTGGACAGGACCATCACCCGCATCATGAACGTCGTCTGGGTCGAGCCTTCCGTGAAGAAGGACGGGAAGACCAAGCGCACGTTCACCTACACGGTGTACAACTACACGAACACCGTGCGCACCTTCAGGCTCCACGCGCAGCTTCCCAAGGAGTGCCTGAAGGACCTTTCCCTGTACTCATCGCCCTACTTCCTCGACATAAACGACGAAGGGAAGGCCAACTGGGAGATCAGGGAGATCCAGCCGTCCACCAACGTCACCGTCAGCTTCGACCTGACCGGGGACATGGCGGACACGTTCGACGCCGACGACATCTACTTCTCCGGTCTGAACCCTGTGATGGTGATGGGCGCCGAGATGCTCCCCGGAGACTGGGGAATCAAAGGAATGGAGATCGTGGAGTCCGCCGACGACTACGTGACCGAAGACGACGAGAAGGAAGAAGAGGAGGAGGAAGAGGACCTTGACGATGAATGACAGACAGCAGAAAGCGCTCGACAGCCTCACCGGAGTCGTCGAGGGGATCTACGACCAGCTCGACGGGGGAGAGATCCCCACCATGGAGCTTCCGCTCAGGTCCAAGAAGAACATCGAATTCGACAACCAGCACAACGTCTGGACCTACGGAGACCTCAAGACCTCCCGTACGGCCAAGACCGTCAACGGAGCCGTGATGATGCTCAGGACCGTTTACACCTCGGATTTCATAAACGACATGATCCGCGACAACAAGTCGTCCACCTTAAGGGAGATGTACTACATCTCGGAGGGATGGAACAACGCGAAGTTCCACTCCCAGGACGAGAGCAACCTTCTGGCCGAGGACCTGGAGACCATCACCGGATGCATGAGGGAGGACTTCAAGCTCCGTCCGGAGGAGTCCGGAGCCCACGTGTACGGAGACCTGAACTTCACTACGATGACCAAGAAGGGCATGAAGACGATGAACTGCATCGACGACGTATCCGAGGCCGGGTTCGCCGTTCCTTACAAAGTCGAGGAGGACACCTTCCAGATCGATCCCGGCAACACGAAGTTCATCATGGCCATAGAGACAGGAGGTATGTACGCCAGGCTCATCGAGAACGGCTTCCCGGAGAAGTACAACTGCGCCCTGGTCCACCTGAGCGGTCAGCCCGCGAGGTCCACCAGGCGCCTCATCAAGAGGCTGAACGAAGAGTACAACCTCCCGGTGACCGTGTTCACCGACGGAGACCCCTGGTCCTTCAGGATCTTCGCGTCCGTCGCGTACGGCGCCATCAAGACCGCGCACATATCCGAGTACCTGGCTACGCCTACCGCCCAGTTCATCGGAGTCACCGCATCCGACATCCTGAACTACGACCTGCCTACCGACAAGCTCAACGACAAGGACATCGGAGCGCTGAACGCCGAGCTCAGCGACCCCAGGTTCACCGACGAGTTCTGGGTGACCGAAATCCAGGCCATGCTCGACATGAAGAAGAAGTCCGAGCAGCAGGCTCTGGCCAAATACGGTCTCGACTACGTCACCGACAAGTACCTTCCGGAGAAGCTCACGGACATGGGCGTCCTCTGATGCCTTCCGGACGCCTCTTATTGGCGCCCGGAGCTCCGCTCGATACGCAGAGCGGAGCCCTTTTTTTCTTCTGTTCACGGCGTCTCTTTTTGGAAATGGCTCGACGACAGGCCGATGCTGATCGTCGCTGCGGCCTGAGCCTGAAGTTCAGGGGCGCCGACCGGTCCGCTTCCGAGGCGTAAGGGATCCCCACCCTGGGACCGGACTCGATCCCGGGACGGAGGCCGTCGTCCTCCAGCCACAGCCCGTGCTCCTCGTCCAGAGCGTTCCCGTACATGTCCTTGCGGAAGCCCATCAGCTCGGAGGCCCTGCCTGGCCCTTCTGCCCCCTCCACGCCCCTGACCAGGACGCACTGCGGATCGCCTTCCCCGCCTGCGGTCAGGTTCAACAGCCAGAACATGTAGCAGCGGTAGACGTACGCCCTGCCGCCGTCCTCGTACAGCACCCTGTTCCTGCCGGTGCGGCCGAAACGCGCATGGGCGGCGGTGTCTCCCTCCCCGATGTACGCCTCCGTCTCGGTTATGCGCCTCCTGAGGACCGTCCCATCCGGCTTCCTGCAGCACAGGAACATGCCGATGACGGCCCTGGCCACGGCGACGGCGTCCCTTTCCCGGAAGAATCCGACGGGAACGACGGTTCGCCTCCCTGGTATGGCCATGTCCAGGCCCAGCCTGCGCTCCGCCTCGATCGCTCTAGCGTACAGGTCCTTGAAATCCGCCAGGTCCGCCCTGATTCTGTCGTCCGACGGGAGGTCGCCCACATCGTACATCCGGCTGCAGACGCATCCGTTCTCGAGGAACCTCCCGACGCTGCTGGTAGCCTTCAGGTCTATGCGACCGGTGTCGAAGCCCTCGGTGTCTAGATCTTTCAGCAACGCGGCCGAGTTCTCCTCCAGATGCCTGTTGGTCTCCGCCCTTCCATGCGAGTCGAAATAGGTGACGCTGCCCTGGTCCAGACATAGGAACAGGGATCTCATGTCAGCGGAATAGATGAAGATGACGAAAAGCCCGTGGTGCAGCGTGTCGGTCTCTTCGAGATCAAATACGGCCACCCACGGTATCTCGGCCCAGCCGCCCTTCCCGACGCTTCCGCGCACCATGTAGCCGTCTCCGAAGACTCCCATGCCGGAGATCTCGCCCGCTATCCTCTTCCTCATCAGGTCGGCCGTCGGATGGCCTTTCAGGCTCTCCTTTCTGGCGGACGGATACTGGGAGGCGAATTCGGAGAACAGGTCGCGGAGGCTGCTCATGTCAGAGAATCCTTCGGTTCGGATATATCCGTTCCGCTAGGCATTCCATCCATTCATGCGGCATCCTGGATGGCGGACTGTCCGCATAAACAAGTAATAAAGCCCAAGCCGATTACATCTCAAAGACGTCATCACGATGATTGAAATGAACACGACCGGCATTATCACGAACCCGGTTCTCCTGCACAGGATCCCCTCCGTCTGGAGAACGATGGCCCTGCTGGCTCTGACGGTTTGCGTTCTGGCCCTGATCCCTGCGGCATCGGAGCAGTCCGATGCGGACTCGGGGAAATGCGGAGACAACGTGAGCTATGAGATAGTGGATTTCGAAACCCTCAAGATCACCGGCAGCGGCGCCATGTACGACTACAGCAGCACTGACGCCCCCTGGGCAAACAGCTTCTTCATCAGCGAAGTGATTATCGGAAACGGAGTCACCCATATAGGCGACAAGGCGTTCTACAACAGCTGGATAAGCTCCGTCAGCATCCCCAACAGCATCACGAGCATAGGCGACAAGGCGTTCTACGGATGCACCAGCCTGGGAAGCGTTACTCTGCCCTCCTCTCTCAAATCCATAGGCGAGGAGGCGTTCTCCAAGTGCTATCTGCTCAAGTCCGTCAGCATACCCAGCGGTGTCACGACGATTGAAAATGGAACGTTCGAAGGATGCATGTCCCTCAGCATCGTGACGTTCCCATCCAAGGTCAAGACGATAGGGGACAGCGCGTTCCTGGGGTGCACGAACCTGAGCAACGTGACCATCCCCTCGTCCGTGACCAAGATCGGCGAGAAGGCTTTCAGCGCGAGCGGCCTCAAGTCCATCACCGTACCCGACAGCGTCAGCAGCCTGGGCAGAGGGGCTTTCAGCAATTGCGGATCCCTCGCTTCGGCTACGGTCGGCGGCTCCATCAAGGCCGTGCCGGACGAGACGCTCTACGGATGCCAGAGCCTCAGAACCGTGAAGCTCGGAAGCTCTGTGACGGCGATCGGGGCGAAGGCCTTCTACTGGTGCTCCGCCCTGGAGTCGATTAGCTTACCCAGCACCGTCACGTCCATCGGGGACATGGCGTTCTACGGGTGCATGACCCTGGCCGATGCCGGATCCCTCGGCTCGGTGAAGAGCTTCGGCGAAGGTTCATTCTGCGGATGCCCGATCTCCGCCTCCGTCCCCGCCAAGGCCAAGACGGTCTCGACACTCGAATACGACGGTCTCCCGGACTACAGCGACATGAGCTCAGTGGAGAAGAAGCTCTACGACGCCGTGGCAGCGGCCATAACCAAAGGGGCCGAATCTTCGGTGAAGCTGCCGTCGGGCATGTCGGAGGACGATCTGGTGGAGTACGCCCTCACCGTCATGGAAAAGGTCCATAAGTCCTTGAAGAAGGACTATCGCCAGATATGGGATGAAGAGGACGGGTACGACTTCATGGATAACGTGAACCTGGACCCGACGAACGGCACAATAAAGGTCCTGAAGGGAGCGCGCTTCGACAGGAGCAGCTACGACAAGACCGTCTCCGCCCTCCGCGACGTGAAGATCGACAACTCGTCCAGATACGCCCAGGTGAGATCCATCCACGACTACGTCTGCGACCTAATCACATACAACTACGCGGACACGGTCACCCACAAGTACCACTGCATCTACAACGCAATCATCGGAGACCATATGGGGGTCTGCGAATCGTACGCCGCCGCCTTCAAGATGCTCTGCGACATCCACGGCATCCCCTGCGTCTACGTGGCTGGGCTGGCGCATGCGGGGGACCAGGAAGGACATGCGTGGAACTTCGTCCAGATGGAGGACGGAAACTGGTACTTCGTCGACGCCACCTGGGACGACACCGGAAGCACGGACAAGTATTTCCTCAAGGGCAGCGCAGCCATGAAGGGACGCATAGTGACGGACATAGTCTACCCGTCCGTCTACTACGTCGACTACAAGGCGCCCTCGACCGTTGTCCATGTGACCGGAGTCGACATAGACAAGAGCACTGCCAGTATGAGCAAGGGCGAGAGCCTGGTCCTGACCGCGACCGTGAAGCCTGCCAACGCCACCGATAAGACGGTGACCTGGACCAGCAGCAACACCAGCGTGGCCACCGTCAGCAACGGGACCGTCAAGGCAGTCGGGGTCGGGAGCGCGACCATAACCGTCACGACCCATGACGGGTCCAAGACCGCGGCCTGCAGCGTCAGCGTCTTCAAAGCCCCGATCCCTGCGAAGGACATCAAGCTCGACCGCGCGTCGGCAGCATTGTACGAGGGCGGATCGATCCAGCTAATAGCCATCCTGACACCTTCCGATTCCACCGACACAGTGGCATGGAAATCGAGCAACGATAGCGTCGCGACGGTCGACCAGGACGGGAACGTGAAGGCCGTGTCCAAAGGGACAGCCACGATCACAGCCTCCTCCGGCGGTGGATACATCGCTGCGAACTGCATGGTGACGGTGAAACAAGCCGACAAGCATGTCACCAGCATCTCCCTGAGCAGCGATTCCCTGACCATGGACGTGGGGGGCAAAGCAGTGCTGACAGCGACGCTGCAACCGTCCGATGCGAGCGTCAGAGAAGTGGGGTGGACATCAGACAACTCCAACGTCGTGACGGTCGACCAGAACGGAAACGTGAAAGCGGTATCGCCAGGGAAGGCCAAGATAACCGCCACCTCAGTCGATGGAGGCCACAAGGCCGTCTGCAACGTGACCGTCTGGGAGGCAGACATACTGGTGACTGGGATCTCCTTGGACAAGAGCTCCCTGTCGCTCAGCAAGGACGGCTCCTATAAGCTCAAGGCCACCATCGCCCCTGCCAATGCCAGCCTCAAGGATGTCGATTGGAAGACCAGCGACGCGAATATCGCCGCCATCGACCAGGACGGGAACGTGAAGGGGGTCTCGCCCGGGAAGGCCACCATCACCGCTATATCAGTCGACGGCGCCTTCAAAGCCTATTGCGAGGTGACCGTCCAGGAAAGCGACGTGCCTGTCACAGGGATAACCCTCGACAAGACCAAGATCAGTCTGAAAGAAGGAAGCTCTCAGAAGCTCAAAGCCACCATCGCCCCTGCCGACGCGAGCCTGAAGGAGATCGACTGGATGACAAGCGATTCGAGCGTGGCCACCGTCGACCAGGACGGAAACGTGAAAGCGGTCTCGCCCGGGAAGGCCACCATCACCGCCATATCCGTCGACAAGGCCCTGAAAGCCTATTGCGAGGTGACAGTCGAGGAGCAGTCCCAAGGAGGCGCGTCCAGCAACCTGCTCCTGTATGCCGCGATAGGGATCGTCGCCATCGTGGCCATACTGGGCGCCGCCCTGTTCCTCCGTGGAAAAGGCAGGTGAAAACGCGGCGGATGGGGGATTCGCCCCCCGCCGCCCTTCAAACGCCTTCCATCGTTTTCGTCCGACCCAGCAATGACCATGGTCTCGTTGCAGCGTTAAGGCGCCTGGCGTTGCACAGGACGCTCTTCGGGGATGCTCGCATCCTATTCATGCCAAATCGCATTTGTCACTATAGTCCTATCAACCTGGAGAAAGGTTCCAGGTGCCACATGGTCGTCATGGAGAACGATATGCCGAAGCAGTAAGGATGTTTGCCTGGCCGGGGCTTCGATGCCTCGACCATCTTTCATATCGGCCCCTAAAGGCCGTCGCATCACATTCTGGGTCCGAGCCTGGGTCCGCATCCGTGCCAGCAGGGCATAGGTCCGAATCCGTTCCATCCTGGCATCGGCCCGCGTATGGGCTTCCAGCCGCAGGCCCTCTCGCGCATGAAGGCCTTGCGCTCTTCGGGGTCCTCGGGGACTCCCAGCTCCTTCTCGAATCCGGCGTTCAGCTTGTCCAGTATCGCCGCAAGCTGTCCGCGCTCTTCCTCGGAAAGGTTTCCGAACACCTTCGATGCCCCTCCCTCGGGCCTCTTCCCAGGCTGGATCCCTTTCTCGATGAGCCTCACCTTGTCGAGCCATCTCTTCTCGCCCTGCTCGCGGGCAACGAATCCGTTCTCCTCGAGCATCGCGAGGGTCTTCTCCAGAGAATGGGGCTTCACTCCGAGCACCATGGTCATGTCTCCGACAGAGACCTCCTCGGCGAGCCTGAGGAACGCGAGCACGCGTCCGGGCGAGGCGCGTGGGTCCATCCCCCTCATCTTCTCCTCATGGAGCATGCACATCATGTGGGAGAGACGCATGGCTTTCATAGACAGTGCCTTAGAGCTAGTGTTGTCGCACATTTCTTTACCTCCAGAAGATATAACAGGTAGCTGATATAAAAATATTACAGTTACCTGTTGATTATATTTCTCGAGAGAGAACGACTGTTCAGAGACCTGATGCGGGCTCGCGCGCCGACAGGATGATTCATCAGAAGCCTGTGTGCAGCTGCCCCAAGGCCATTTTCGTCGTACCGTCAATTCAATTTATATATCGATTAGAACTGGGAAGAGCGATAGCATGCCTGCCGGCCAAAAGCACAATGCCCAGAACGAGGACGATGAAGCCATCGTCGTGAGAGGGCATGCGCTCGACAGGCAGCAGACCGCAGTCGTGAAGGACGAGTCGTTCACCCAGCTCGTTGTAGCCGGAGCGGGGACAGGAAAGACCACCACTCTTATCGGGAAGGTGAAGCACCTGGTGGAGAACGACCACATAGAGCCCAAGCGCATCCTGATGATATCGCTCACGAACAACTCGGTGGCGGACCTCAAGAAGGCCGTCAGGACCGAGTTCGGAGAGGATTTCGGCGCCGACATAATGACTATCCATGCCCTCGGGAACCGCATCCTCCGCAAGAAGCCGTGCATCGGGTCCCAGAAGGCCAAGCTGATAGGCCGCATCTGCGACGAGCTGGTCCAAACGGACCGCAGGTCGGCAGAGGGGATGATGACCTACATCGAAGGCCTCAGGAAGATGTCGTTCTCCTACCTGTCCTACAACGGCAAGAGCATCGGGAACAGGGGCCTGAGAGCCGTGGCTGACGCCCTGTTCCAATGCGGAATCACATGCGACTACACGCGCCCCGTATACTCGGAGACAACCACGAAGCCAGGCTTCCTGACGGTAGAGGTCAATAAAGGCCAGCCGTTCAGGATCTATTCGGACGACAGCAAGGTGGCGGAGGCCGCCCGCGACCCCGAAGAGGCATGGAACATACTCAGGTCCAAGAACATCAAGCTCAAGAAGATCAACGTCAACGACCTGGCCTCCAACATCATCCAGGCCTGGGGAGACAGGGTCCCGGAATCGCTTGGCGCTCTCATATCCAGATGCAAATGCACCGGGATGAGCATCCGCGATCTTCTGAAGGCCAACGGAAGGAACCCCACTTCCGCCCGCGGCGACGCGGAGGCCAAGATAAAGCTCCTGGACCGGGTCTGGGACATGTATTCGATGGAATGCGCCCAGAACGACCTGGCCGACTACGAGGACATGGTCATCCAATCCACAGGGATAATCAGCAGGGGAGGGTTCCCTGGAAAGCGCTACGACGTCGTCCTGATAGACGAGTACCAGGACGTCTCCAAGATACTGGTGGACCTCGTCAAGGCCCTCCGCGGGGTGATGAGGTTCAGGCTGTTCTGCGTCGGCGACGACTGGCAGAGCATCTATTCGTTCAGCGGCGGGGACGTATGGCAGATGTTCGAGTTCGAGAAGATCTGGTCTGGATGGGGCTCGATGAAGGTCTCCAGGATCGAGAAGACGTACAGGTCGCCCAAGCAGATAGTGGAGATGACCAACCGCTTCATCTCGAAGAACCCAGCTCAGATCAAGAAGGCGATAAGGGGGCTTCCTGCTTCGAGGACCCCTCCGATACAGCTCCTTCCCGTTTCCAGCGACAAGGACATCGCCAAGATGATAGCCAACCGCCTGGAGAGGGTGGAGCCCGAAGCGTCGGTGTTCATCATCGGGCGCACCCGCAAGGACCTCTACGTGCTCGGATACGGGAACGGGCCGTTCGCGTTCGGGGGCAACGGCCTCGACTCCGGATCCATGGACATCGTGTACAGGGAGTACGACGAGACCACGAAGGAATGGACCCCGGTGAGGGCTCTCAGATACCTCACAGCCCACTCGTCCAAGGGGCTGGAGGCTGACTACGTGTTCCTGATAGCCGACAGGGAGCGCGGAGGATTCCCGAACGACGTGGAGGACGACCTCAGCATCCTCTTCGCAGGCCGCGGGGAAGGCATTGAGTACGCGGAGGAGCGCAGGGTGTTCTACGTGGCGATGACCAGGGCCAGGAAGAGGCTGTTCCTCATCAACAGGATGGGGTCCGAAGGCATCGCGCTGTCATCCGATTCGCCGTTCATGAAGGAGATAATCGAGGATAACGAGCAGATGTTCGAGAAGTCGACGCCGTACTGTCCGATATGCGACGGCCCCATGATGATCCGCGAGTCCGCCAAGAAGACGTTCTACGGCTGCTGCGACTATCCCGTATGCAAAGGCCTCAGGCCATTCAAGAGCCTCCGACGGCTCCGTCGGGATAAGCCGCCCGATATGCCCCTCCTAGTCCGGAATGGACCAATCATGCATACTTTTTTTAAAATAATAATATAAATTATGATAGAATATATGAACAATGCTACCAAAAAAGCAAGATATTATACGGACAGGCCATCACCGTCGCGATGAGCGGAGAAAGGGTGGTGACGCGGGACCTGGCGCTGACCTCTTGCATCAACGCCTGCACGTCGCTCAACTACTACGCTCTTCTGATCATCATCGTGCAGTACTCCTCGGCGTTCGGAGCTAGCTCCATGGAGTCCGGGATAGCGGCCGGGCTTTACGTCCTCGGCGGCATCGCCTCCAAGCTGCTCTTCGGCAGGTATATAGAGCTGTTCGGAAGGAAGAGGACGCTGGTCACCGCCATATCCGTCGGGCTGGGAGTCAGCCTCCTCTACCTCTTCGTGACCTCCATGCCTGCGCTGTACGCCGTGAGGCTGGTCCACGGCCTATCGTACGGGATTGTCGGGGTCTGCACCAGCGACATCGCCGCGAAGCTGGTTCCGAGAAAGAACAAGGGCGAAGGGCTGGGATACTACTACCTCAGCAGCACGATCTCCACCGCCCTCGGACCCTTCATAGGGCTGACCCTGGGCGGAACGGGCGACTACGGCCTGGTGTTCCTGGCCGGGACCGCCCTATACGCCATCTCGCTTGCCCTCGCCCTCATGGTCCGTGTCGAGGAGGAGAGCCTCAGCCAGGATCAGGCCAGGGAGGTTAAGAGATTCGGCCTGAGGAGCATGGTCCAGACGTCGGCGGTCCCGCTGGGGCTCACCAGCATGGTGTTCTACCTGTCCTACTCCGGCGTGCTCTCATTCATCTCGTCCTATTCGACGGAGATAGGAGTGGCGGAGGCTGCGGCGTACTTCTATCTGGCCGTCTCCGCCGGGACGCTGGTCTCCAGGCTCACCTCCGGGAAGCGCTACGACCTCCATGGCGCCAACCGCGTCATGATCCCTGGATTCGTGTCGTTCATGGCCGGGATGCTGGTCTTCTCCCAGACGTCCGATTCCGCGATATTCCTGTGCACAGGATTCTTCATAGGATACGGATCCTCGATAGTGTATGCCATCTGCCTCACGATCGTGCTGTCGAAATCGCCAGAACACAAATATGGGGTAACCACTTCCACATTCTCGATGCTCTCCGACACGGGGACCGGGCTCGGACCGTCCATTATGGGCGCGGTCGTCGCGCTAGTCGGATACCGGGACATGTACATATTCGGCATCTGCGTGTGCGCCGTCAGCCTGGCGATGTACCTGTGCTTCCACGGCATCCGCGAAGCAAGGAACAAACAGACAAGACAGAGCGATATGGGATGACCGCTTTCGACTACTCCGGGATACTCGAAAGGCATGTGCCGCCGAACGTCTCCGAGTTGATGATCAGGATCGCAGTCACGCAGGAGCGCTCGAGGATATGGAGGCAGCAGTATCCTGATGCGTTCGACGAGCTGAGAAGGACGACCGATATCGACGCGGCATTCTACAGCAACGCATGCGAGAAGATCGTCAAGGACAGGAGCAGGGTCGTCGGATACCTTTCAGGTGATGCTCCCGACATCGTCGGAATGAAGGTGCTCGGATACTCCAGGGCAAGGGATCACATGCTGTCCGAAGCCGGGAAAGGTGCGCGTCTGTCTCCCGAGCTCCTTCTGGAGACGGAGCGCATCCTCATCGAGGCGTTCAAGGACGTCGAGGCGGATTACAGGAGGGTGGATGGCCCCCACACGGGAAAGGGGATCATGACCGCGGTCAGGGACGTTGCCGATTCGGAAAGGATAGAGGAGCTGACCGAGCGCTTCTGCACATCCGTGGAGATCTCCATGGAGGAGGGGATCCAGCCGCTCCTCCTTATCCCAGCGGCAGTGTCCGATTTCCATTATCTGAGCCCGTTGGCCCATGGCAACGGAAGGGTCTCGCGCCTTCTGTCGGAATACCTGCTCGTGCGCGCCGGATTCGACATGATACTCTACCAATCCCCGGACAGGTTCGTATATTCCGATCTTAGGAGATACGTCTCCTCAATCTACAGGACGTCGATGCTCCGCAGGATAGATCCTCGCGAGTCGATGCCCTTCACCGAGGGTTTCCTGGACTGCCTGGGCGACGTCTCCAGCTCCTTGAACATGATGTTCCCTCCGCCATCTGTCGAGAAATTGAGCAAGACGGACCGCGTCAGGCACGTAGCGCTTCAGCAGGAGGCGGAGTTCACGAAGAACGACATCGCCCCGGCTCTTCCTGGGATCTCGCCCACACTGATCCAGCAAAGCCTTTCGGAATTGGTGGGGAAAGGCCTGCTCCATCGTACAGGACGCACCAAAGGATGCAGATACGTTATAAAACGTCGATGACGGTTTTATTTCATTCAATGTTGTTCTATAAACGAAATTATCTAACATTTTTTGATGATTTTTTGCTGAAATATAAAGATAAAAAATAAAAAGATTGTCACTACCGTTAAATACAGTCTTACCATGTTAGCATTGGATACATATTCCAAGTGATATAATTGAACACCAAAGTTATCGCAATAGTAGCTGCGATAGCCATCGTAATCGCGGTGGCTGCTGCAGCCATACTATTAATGAACGGCGGAAGCGATGATAAGAAGGACGAACCCGTCCCATCCACAAGCTTCTCCATCACCGACGCCGACGGGAAGACGTACACCTTCGACAAACCCCTCGACAAGGTGGTCTGCGGATACAGCACCTCAGGCGGCCCTCTGATGACCATGGCGGCCATCTTCGGGGACGACCTTCCCAACCATCTCGTAGGCGTGGACAACTCGATCTACAAATACCGCACCGACATCTACGACGCGTTCTGCAACCAGGTCCCCGGATTCAAGAACCTGCCCCAGGTGGGAGGGATCGGAGCCGACTGGGACACGAAATACGTGATCACCCTCAAGCCCCAGGCGCTCATCACCTCCATCCACCACAAGTCCACCGTCCAGGCGAACAACGTGGACGCCGACCTCGCCAAGGTCGGAATCCCCACGATCTACATCAACTACGTGGACGAGGATGTCGACAAGGCGACATCGTCCATCAACATGCTCGGAAAGCTCTTCGGAAAGGAGGCCCGCGCCAAAGAGGTCGCCGACTACTACGCCGACAGGGTCAACTCCGTCGTCAGCAGCGTCTCCAAGCTCATCGAGGACGGGAAGATAACCAGGAAGACCGTCTACAACGAGCCCTTGCAGTTCGGAGCCTCGCAGTACGGCAAGTCATGCGGAGACAACTACCTGCAGGGCAAGGTCATCTACATGTGCGGAGGCAAGAGCATCTGCCCTGTAGACAGCCAGGCCTTGAACGACACGGCCGTTCTGGCCGCCGACCCCGAGGTCATATTCTTCCTCGGATCCGACTGGAAGAACGGCAACGACTACCTCAACCTCGGATTCAACGGCACCGAGTCAGAAGCGAAGCGCGTCATCGACACCGTCTTCACCGACAGGCCCGGATACGACGGCCTCAGCGCCTACAAGAACGGGGAGGTCTACTCGCTCGCGATGACCATCTCCCGCGAAGTCTGGGACTTCTCGTCCTTCAGCTACATAGCCACCTGCCTCAATCCGGACGTCTGCAAGTTCGACGCGAACCAGGAGATGAAGAGCTTCTTCGACAGGTTCATGCCTGTCAAGTATAACGGACTGTGGTTCTTCAACTACTCCGACAACTCCGAGCCTGTCTCCTCCGAGATAAAGATCACTGACGCCGATGGAAAGACATACACCTTCGACGAGCCCCTCGACAAGGTTGTTCTCGGATACAGCGGATCCGGAGGGCCGTTCACCACCCTCGCCGCTCTGCTCGGAAGCGACCTCCCCGACTACCTCGTGGGCATCGACAACTCGCTGTACAAGTTCCGCGACGACATCTACAGCGCGTTCTGCAACGAGGTCCCCGGATTCAAGGACCTCCCCCAGGTGGGAGGGATCGGCTCCGACTGGGACACCAAGAAGATAATAACCCTCCAGCCCCAGGCGTTCATCACCTCCATACACCACAAGTCCACCGTCCAGGCGAACAACGTGGACGCCGACCTCGCCAAGGTCGGGATCCCCACGATCTACATCAGCTACATCGACGAGGACATCGAGAAGGCCAGGCAGTCCATAACCAACCTCGGAAAGCTCTTCGGAAAGGAGGCCCGCGCCGAGGAGATCGCGGACTACTACGCCGAGAAGGTCGGCGCTGTGACCTCCAAGGTGCAGTCCCTGCTCAGCAGCGGCGAGATCACCAGGAAGGACGTCTACATCGAGCCTATCCAGTACGGATGGAGCAAGAACGGGACGTCCAGAGGCAACGACACCGAACAGGGAAAGATCGTCTACCTCTGCGGAGGGAACAGCATCAGCCCCAACGGAAACAACACCCTCGACGACATCACCATCCTCGCTTCCGACCCCGATGCGATCCTGTTCCTCGGTACGAAGTGGGCCAGCGACGCCGACTTCCTCAAGCTCGGGTTCGAAGGGTCCGAATCGGAGGCGCAGCGCGTCATACAGTCCGTGTTCGACAACAGGAAGGGATACAACCAGCTCGGTGCCTACAAGAGCGGCGAAGTGTACTCCGTCGGATTCGTCCTGTCCCGCGACGTCTGGGACTTCGCTGCCTTCGAGTACGTGTCCTCCAGCCTGTTCCCCGACAAGATGAGCTTCGACTACGAGGGAGACCTCAAGACGTTCTACGACAAGTTCATGCCCGTCAAGTACAGCGGACTATGGTTCTACGACTACAAGTCCTGAGGTTCATATGACTGAAAAGGTGAAAGTCCAGGAAGCGTTCCAGTACGGGAGATACACCCGCCGCAAGTACCTGATACTGCTGGCAGGCATAGCTATAGCCCTGACCGTGTTCTTCGTGGACCTGTTTTTCAGCATACCCTACATACAGCCTTCGGTGCTCATAGACGCGTTCCTGCACCCCGAATCCAAGGACGTCATGCATACCATCCTGTGGGACCTGCAGATGCCCACGGTGTGCGCAGGGATCCTGTGCGGAGCCTCGTTCGGATTCGCAGGAGCGATAATGCAGACGCTGCTCAACAATCCTCTTGCCAGCCCGTACACCTTGGGAATATCCGCGGGAGCGGGATTCGGAGCGTCCCTGACGATGGTCGTCGGGTTGGGAGGGCTCACCCTGCTTGGGACCTACATGGTCCCGGCGGGAGCCTTCCTCTTCGCCATGCTGGCGACCGGCGGCATCTTCATGATAGCCAAAGCCAAAGGGTTCTCCGCAGACATCATGGTCCTGGCGGGAATCGGCCTGGTCTTCCTGTTCCAAGCCCTCCAGTCGATGATGCAGTATCTCGCATCCCCCGATGCCCTCTCCGGGATCGTGTTCTGGACGTTCGGAAGCCTGAACGGGGTCGAATGGATGGAGGTCGGGATAATACTGGTCCTGTTCCTGGCAGCGTTCATACTGATATACAGGAAATGCTGGGCACTGACCGCCATGAGGCTGGGGGACAGGAGGGCCGAAGCCCTCGGGATCAACACGCAGAGGATGAGGAAATGGATGTTCGTGCTCATCGCGCTGCTGACGTCGACATGCGTCGCGTTCGTAGGCTGCATAGGTTTCATAGGCATCGTGGGGCCGCACGTGGCCCGCATGATACTCGGCGAGGACCAGAGATACCTCATCCCCATGTCCTGCGTGTGCGGAGCCATAATCCTGGAGACCGCGGACATACTGTGCGGAACCATAACCTCCGGAATGGAATACCCGATCGGAATATTCACCTCGATAGTCGGAGTTCCGTTCTTCTTCTATCTGCTGATGAAGAAAAAGTCGGTGAAATCATGATCGTGAACGTTGAAGGATTGTCGTTCGGATACGGGAGCATAAAGATCCTGGATTCCCTGGGCTTCACCGCCCGTCCCGGAGAGGTCACCACCATAATCGGAGCCAACGGGGCGGGCAAGACCACCCTCCTGAAATGCATCGCCGACCTCAGCAAGCATGAGGGGAAGGTGACCTTCGACGGCAGGGAGGTCCCGAAGGAGGAGCTGTTCACCTTCATGAGCTACATGGAGCAGAACACGGACCTGGACATCGACCTCAACGTGTTCGAGATCGTGCTTCTGGGCAAGATACAGTCCCTGGGATTCTACGTGTCCGAGGAGGACATGGAGGAGGTCTACGAGGTCCTCAAGCTCATGAACATCACCGAATTCGCGAGCCGCAAGATAGGCGAGCTGAGCGGAGGGCAGAGACAGCTCGTGTTCATCGCCCAGGCGCTCGTGAAGAACCCCTCCGTGATCATCCTGGACGAGCCAACCAGCGCTCTGGACCTGTACCACCAGTTCAACCTTGTGGAGTTCATGAGCAGGATCACCAAGGAGAGGAAGTGCACCACCATAATGACGCTCCATCATCTGGATGTGGCGTGCAAGTACTCGGACAACATGGTCATAGTCCATGACCATGGCATATACGCCGAAGGACCTCCTTCGAAAGTCTTCACCACGAAGATGCTCGAGGACGTCTACCGTGTGAGGTCGAACATAGTGACCGATGAGAACGGCGACATGCACCTCATCGTGCTAGGACCTATAAACGATTAAAACCGACCCGCCTTCGGGCGGGCCCTTCTTTCTCCCTTCCCATTCTCCCGGTTGCTTCGTTCAAGGTTCCCTGGCAGCCTTGTTTTGAAGATCGTCTTTAACTGTCGACACACGAGGACTGTCGTCTGAAGAGCCAGATGCCTGCAATAAAAAGACAACATCGATGCATTACATTCATCATTCCTGTACTCTCTATATAAAAGTATAAATATTATATCTGTTAGTACTTCGCACATAATCTGCAAAGCAGAAAGAAGGTTGGACAATGGCTAAGAAACAATTCAAAACAGAGTCGAAGCAACTCCTCAACCTTATGATCAACTCGATCTACACCCACAAGGAGATTTTCCTGAGGGAGATCATATCCAACGCATCGGATGCCATCGACAAGCTCCACTATAAGGCGATAACCGAGAGCCTCCCGGTGGCCAGGGAGGACTTCAAGATCAACGTCTCCTGGGACGAGGACGCCCGCACCATCACCGTCTCCGACAACGGTATCGGAATGAACAAGGAGGACATGGACTCCAACCTCGGAGTCATCGCCCACAGCGGCTCCCTGGACTTCAAGAAGGCCATGGAGGAGAACCCCGACGTGGATATCATCGGACAGTTCGGTGTCGGATTCTATTCCGCCTTCCTCGTATCCGACAAGGTCACCGTAAGGTCCAAAGCCTACGGAGAGGACACCGCCTGGGTGTGGACCAGCGAGGGCACCGACGGATACACCGTCAAGGAGTGCGACAAGCCCGACTACGGAACCGAGGTCGAGATGCACATCAAGCCCGACGAGGACGGCGAGAACTACAGCGACTTCATTGACGAGTACAGGATCAAGGAGCTTATCAAGAAGTACTCCGACTACGTCAGATGGCCTATCCACATGATGCTCGAGAAGGGCGCCATGGAGGAGACCGGAGAGAAGGACGAGGAGGGCAACCCCAAGAAGGAGTGGAAGACCCACCTCGAGGACACCGTCGTCAACAGCATGGTGCCGATCTGGCAGCGCTCCAAGGAGGACGCCTCCGACGAGGACTGCAAGAAGTTCTACAAGGAGAAGTTCCACGACTTCGAGGACCCCATCTCCGTCATCAGGGTCAACGCCGAGGGCACCGTGAGCTACAAGGCCATGCTCTTCATCCCGAAAGTGGCGCCCTACAACTTCTACAGCCGCGACTTCGAGCCCGGACTCCAGCTCTACTCCTCCGGAGTCATGATCATGGACAAGTGCAAGGACGTCCTGCCCGACTGCTTCAGGTTCGTCAGAGGAGTCGTGGACTCCCCCGACCTCTCCCTGAACATCTCCAGGGAGATGCTCCAGCACGACCGCCAGCTCAACAAAATCAAGAGCAACATCGAGAAGAAGATCAAGAACGAGCTCGAACGCCTGCTCTCCGACGAGCGCGACAGATACCTCGAGTTCTACAAGAGCTTCGGAACCCAGGTGAAATACGGCATCGTCGAGGGATACGGAGCCAAAGCCGACCTCGTCAAGGACCTCGTCCTCTTCCACTCCATGGCCCAGGACAGGCTCATCACCCTCAAGGAGTACGTCGAGGGCATGCCCGAAGGCCAGGCCAAGATATACTACGCCTCCGCCGAGAGCGTCGCCCGCGCCAAGCAGCTCCCCCAGACCGAGCAGGTCAGGGACAAGGGATACGACATCCTGTGCATGACCGAGGACGTCGACGAGTTCGCCATCCGCACCCTCAGGGAGTACGAGGAGAAGGAGTTCTGCGACATAGCAGGCAACGACCTCGGGCTCGAGACCGAAGAGGAGAAGAAGGAGGCCGACGCCAAGGAAGAGGAGGAGAAGGAGATCCTCGACTTCGTGAAGGAGACGATCGGCGACAAGGTGTCCGCAGTGAAGCTGTCCCGCAAGCTCAAGACCCACGCGGTCTGCCTGAGCACCGAAGGGGACGTCTCCCTCGAGATGGAGAAGTACTTCTCGAGCATCCCCGGAGCCTCCGAGATGAACCAGGTGAAGGCCCAGCGCGTGCTGGAGATCAACGGGTCCCACCCCGCCTACGAGGCCCTGAAGAAGGCCTACGCCGAGGACAAGGACAAGGCTGCGGACATGGCGAAGATCATGTACACCCAGGCCCTGCTCATCGCCGGAATGCCCGTGGACGACATCATGGACTACTCCGACATGGTCTTCAAGCTTTTCTGAAACATCTGGCCGGGTCTCCCCCGGCCCTTTCCATTATCAGAACGCCGACATGCCGCCAGTGGGAACACATATCCGTCAGAACGTGCATACCCTGGGGATGGCGGAATCATCGCGCAAGCGCTACAGAAGATGCGACCCCAGCGACGAATTCGAGTCTATGATGAGGTGGTACCAGAGCTACCCCGGGATCGAATGCGCTTTCGTGCCCTGCGACCTGCTGACTCCGGACTATTCCCTTCTTGAGAAGCCACAGCTCAACTACTACCTCTGGTGGAGGAAGAACCTGGCCGAGGGAAGGCTTCTGCAGTCCGACAGGGGCTACGTGTGGCTCCGCCTGTGCGAGATCATCAACATGTCCGAGCCGGAGGAGGCTCTCCGCGAGATCGCCCTGCTGAAGGACCACTCGGAGGAGATAGACGTGTTCCCGGAGCATCTGGACAGGGTCGCCGCCGACATCTGCATCGCGAACGGCCTGCGGGTCCCTCCTGCGGACTACGGAAAGGACGATGTCGCCAGGGGCATCCTGATATCGGAGACCCTGTGGGATCCTTCATGCATCGACAGGAGCCGCCTGAGCGCCCTCATAGGCGACGGGAAGGCCGACAGGCTGTCCGGTACCCCCGATGGCCTGAGCGAGTTCGTGAGGCTCCTGGAATCCGTAGGAACGGACGAATACCTCCTCGGGACCGAGACGTCCATAAGGGTGCTGTTCCCCAATCATGTCAGGTTCGAGTCTTCCATGTACATGGTCACCTACGACGTGTACTCCGACGATCTGTTCCATCTTCTGGAGGACATCTACTCCCATATCACAGGCGAAGGCGCCCCTTCCAGGTCCTTCCGCGAGAGGATAGATGAGAGCGTCGAGAGACGCAGGGTCGTGAAGAGAACCAAGAACGGCTCCGCCCGCGTCCCTGTGTCGAAGAGGGATGTCGACCTGATGGACATGGGCACCGACCTGTTCGGAGAGGAGCCCCCGACCGGCAGAAGAGGGACGGACAGCGTCATCGTACGCGGCCCCGAAGGCCCCTTGGGCGGCTTCATTGGATCGGACAGCAGCTGCCCGGACTACAGGAAGCTCTCCGACAAGCAGAAGGCGTTCTATGCGAGATGGTCCTCCGAAGCCGACGCCGGAAGGCTTCACGACACCGACACCGGATACATCTGGATGCGCCTGTGCGGGCTGGTGAACTCCACCGAGGACCATTCGACGATCCTCAAGCGCCTGATGTCTATGCATCGCGCGTACATCGGCAGCATAGCCTCCGCCCTGATCAGGAAGACCTGCATGGACTTCGTCCTGAAGAACAGGATCCACATCCCCGACTCCTCCCTGGCGAACAGCGACGACGAGGCAGGGATGGTCATGGGCCAGTACCTGAGCGGATGCATGGACGCCAAGCCGGACAAGGACGTGCTTCTGCGCATAGCAGGGCTTCTCGGGACCAGCACCGACGACTTCTTCGACCCGACGATGGCCGAAGCCATGCGCAGGACCCTGATGAACGCCAGCTCCGAGCTTCTCAGAGCCAAGAAGAAGGACGCGGTAGCTCTCTGTAAGAAATCGATCCACACGAGGAAGCTGTACGAGGGCCTGGCGTACTACCGCTCGGACCGCGAGGACCTCGTGGCCAAGATACAGTTCACGGACTTCGCCGGAGACCCCGACATGAGGTCGACGTTCTCCGAGCTGGCCACATACATCGTGGAGGAGTCCAGGAGGATCTCGTCCGGCCTACCGAGGGTCGGGATAGAGGTCTTCGGCATCCGCGAGGAGAAGCTCGTGGAGTTCCTGCTGACGGGAAGCGTCGCCGACAGGAAGTCGTGGGACAAGGGCCCGATGAAGGTCAATCTCAACAAGGACGCCATAAACCAGGCCGAATCCGACCTCAAGGACGTCACCAGCATGATGCAGGTGGAGGAAGAGGAGGAGACGGCCGAAGAGGAAGAGGAGGTCGCAGAGGCTCCCATGGACCCTTGGGAGGCGTTCTCCGAAGGGCTGGACGACGACCAGAAGGAATACCTCTCCAGAGCCTGCGAGGGCTGCCGGTCCGACTTCAAGGCCGAGAAGGCGATCAACTCCCTGGCGATGGACACCGTCGGGGACGTGGTGGTCCAGGACGGAGTGGTCATCGAGGACTACATGGAGGACGTCCGGAGAGCCGTAGGGGGTCCGGAATGACCGGAAGGATACTCCCCGACGAGGGCTTCAGGAGGGACCGCGCCACGACGACATCCGTCGATAGCATCAGAGCGTACTGGACGTTCGACGGCGAGGAATGCGAGTACATGGCCAGCCGCCTGCTCCACCCGTGGCATAAGGACATCGTCTGGAAACGCCTCCGCTACTTCTTCTACTGGAGGCGCAGCCTGTACGAGGGCGTGTGCCTCGACACCGACGCCGGATACATCTGGCTTCACATGATTGAGCTGCTGGTGGTAGACGACGACCCGATAGAGAACCACGAATGCCTCCTGAGGATGCGCGACGCGTACAGGGGGCAGAACGAGAGCGTGGACGCCATGCTGGACCAGGCCTGCTGCTACTTCGAGGCCATGCACGGCCTCGAGATAAGGGACACCGAGAGCCTGGACAGATCCTACAGGATGGTCAGGATGTGCAGGGCCCTGTCCTCCGACAGGTTCGTTCCCCTCTCAGCGAGGGATGTCAGGCTCATAACAGGATTCAAGGGCAAGACGATCGACAGATACGCCGAGCCCGCCGCCGTCGTGGTGAGCGCGGCCCTCCACGAGATAGGCAGGATGTACGTCGGGAGGGGCATCCTGGAGCTCTGCAGCCGCCCGATGGACGTCCTGATCGAGATGCCTTTCAGGGATGCGATGTTCGACAGGCTGATAGCTCCGCTCAACCTGAGATGCCGGGATCTGAAGAGGTCGGAGCCGTTCGTCGAGCTGGTGAAGAACCTCCAGAAGACCTGCATCCTCAGGCTGGCGGGAAGGGATGAGAACCTTCCGGCGAACCTCAGGAAATACCAAGTGACGCTGGAGAAATGCATCGCCGCTTGGAAGGAGGGCAAGCTCGATGAGATCACCACCCCCTATGCGAAGCTGGAGTCGCCCATCGCCGTCATGAACCATCTGGCCGTGACGTACGAGGAGATGATCCTGAACAACACCAAGGATGGGACCTGGCCGAGCTACCGCTTCAGGACGAGGATGAGGGACTACGGGGGCATCTACATGCCGTTCACCCCGGCATCGGTGCGCATGGACAGCCCTCGCCCGTGCTACTCGAAGATGACCCTCGACGAGTTCGCGTACTACCAGTCGTGGAAGGAATCCGTCCTGAAGGGGGAGAGGCCTGAGGTCTCGGAGGGGGCCATGTGGCTCCTGGTCAACGAGATCATCCACGACGACACTCTGGACCCGGAATCTGCTCTGGAGGCCCTTAGAGCCTGCAGGAAGGCTTCCATGGGGCAGGTCCGCGTCAGGGTCGAGTCTGTGATGGCGGACTGGTGCCTCCTGAAAGGCGTCGATGCGGACATGTCCGAGCTCTTCTGCGACAGCATACGCCTGGGAGCGTTCCTGGTCCGCGCGCTGACATCCGACCCGCCCGGACGCCTGAACGACGGCATGCTGAAACGCCTGGACCAGAGCGTGGGGGACGCCGACATGGACCTCGTGAACGCCTCCGTAGCGATGCTGTACCGCTATCACAACAACACCCTGGCGGAGATGTTCAACGCCTCGCTGTCCACATCGAACGTCAGGATCTTCGAGGAATGCGCCTGCATGCCCATATCGATGCAGATGGACACCTTCTCCGACCTGGGGAGCGTCACCAAGTTCCTGGTGAACGTCGGCACCATAGTCTGCTCGGTCCAGAACGGAGAAGAGAGCCCCCGCTGCCCGTTCGGGTTCGGCACCAGGAACCGCGACATCGTCCGCGAGGTCTCCCTGAAGACCATGGAGAAGAAGAGGGTCGCGAGGATCAGGTCCATGTCGAAGGACGTGAAGCTGGACATGGACGCCGTCAACTCGGCCGTCGAGGACCTGGATGCTGTCACCGGACTGATGTACTCCGGAGCCGACGAGGAGCCGACGCCGACGATCGAAGAGCCCGTGCAGGAGAAGACTCGTCACGACGACCCCTGGGAGGAGCTCGCCTCCAGGCTGGACCGGGAGCTCTTGGGATACCTGCACGAATCCCTGAATGGGGCCCGCGCCGACAGGAGGAAGGAGAAGGCCGTGAACGAGGCCGCCATGGACACGGTGGGCGACATAGTCGTCGAGGACGGCCAGGCTGTGGAGGATTACTCCGAGCAGATCGAAAGGATCACGAATAACTACTTGGAAAACGAATAAAATATGAAAGGAGCAATGGAGGAGAGATGACATCCAACGTACCGAAGAGGACCCTCATCACGATGATGAACGCACTGTCATCCGGCGTGGTGCCGCGCCGTGGACTGGAATACATAGCGGTAGGAAGGAGGAAGGAGACGGAGACCTTCGTACGCGACCTCGACGACACCGCTGCAGGAGGCGGCGCTTTCAGATTCATCTCGGGACGCTTCGGTAACGGAAAGAGCTTCATGATCCAGATGATCCGCAACTACGCGATGGACAAGGGGTTCGTCGTGATGGATGCCGATCTCTCCATAGACCGCAGGCTCACAGGATCCAGGAAAGAAGGCCTGAACACCTACGTCGAGCTGGTCAAGAACATGTCCATACGCACCCGTCCGGACAACGGAGCGCTGGAGCCCCTCCTCCAGGAGTGGATAGACTCGGCCGAGGAAGCCGCCAGGAAGGAGCTCGGAAGGGATCCGAACGACGCGGAGATAGAGGCCAGGCTCAAGAAATCCATCTCCGGGCTCAGCACCCTTCCGTACTACAACGACTTCCTGAAGGTCGTCATGAGCTACTACAGGGACTCCCGCGACGGCGTGGAGGACATCCCCGCGCTCAGATGGCTCCGCGGAGAGATGGAGCTCAAGAGGGACGTCAGGTCCAAGCTGGGCATCGACTCCGTGATCAACGACTCCAACTGGTACGGGTTCATCAAGATCTGGGCGGAGTTCGTGGTCGGCCTCGGGTACAAGGGGCTTGTGGTGTTTCTGGACGAAGCCGTGGTGCTGTACAAGCTGCAGAACAGGGCTTCCAGGTCCAACAACTACGAGCGCCTGCTCACGATGTTCAACGACATCATGCAGGGCAAGTCGTCATACCTTTCGATGTACGTCTGCGGCACCCCCGAGTTCATCGAGGACCCCAACCGCGGGCTCTTCAGCTACGAAGCCCTCAAATCCAGGCTCATCCAGGGCAAATACGAGAACGGGTACGACAACTACCTCGGCCCGGTCATCAACCTCAGGCCCCTCACCAAGGAGGAGATCTACGTCCTCCTGAGGACCATAAGGGACCTCCACGAGCAGAGGTACGGCTACACCTCCGGCGTGGACGACGAGAAGCTCCAGATATATCTCGGAACCGTGCTCTCGTCCGTCTCCTCGTCGATGGTCACACCTAGGGAGATCACCAGGGACCTGATCAGCCTGCTGGACACCCTTCATCAGAACCCTGACGCCACCTTCGAGGACCTCGTCATCGGAAGGACGGTGGATGCCGACAGGAACCCCGACGACGACCTCATCGAGGACCTCGAGATATGACGGACAGGTTCAACAGCCTCCCCTGGTTCCTCAGAGAGTACATCCATGAGAACAGATGGGAAGGCTTCAGAGGTATCCAGGAGCGCGCGTTCGACGTCCTCTTCGGAAGGGACAGCCATCTCCTGATATCCTCCGGGACCTCCAGCGGGAAGACCGAGGCCGCCCTCTTCCCGGCGGTCTCATCCATCTACAGCAACCCTCCCAGGAGCATCGGGGCACTTTACGTGGGGCCTCTGAAAGCCCTCATCGACGACCAGTTCCAGAGGCTGGAGCCCATGCTGAAGGACTCGTACATCGAGGTCACCGGATGGCACGGGGACATCGGCCCGGAGTCCAAGAAGAAGCTGCTGGACGTGCCCTCCGGGATACTCCAGATCACCCCCGAGTCCCTGCAGAACATCGTAGCCTCCCGTCCTGAGGACCTGGAGAGGCTGTTCGGGGACCTGAGATTCGTGATAATAGACGAGGTCCACGCCTTCATGGGCTCGGACAGAGGGTTGCAGCTCCTCTGCTGCCTGGAGAGGCTGGAGATGCTGGCCGGATGCGAGCCCAGGCGCATAGGCCTGTCAGCGACCATAGCGGACACCCAATCCGCGGCGGGATGGCTCTCCGCGGGCACCGGAAGGAGGACGGAGGTGGTCTCCGACCCCGGGATCGGCGAGCGGGACCTAGGAATCCTGTTCTATCGCTTCCCCATGGACAGCTTCGAGACCCATCAGGAGAGGGTCGTCGCCGCCAACAGATACTACCGTCGCCTCTACGAGGAGGTCCGCGGCAAGAGCTGCATAGTTTTCACCAACAGCAGGGTCATAGCCGAGAGGACCGGGCGCTCCCTGTCGAAGATCGCCAAAGCGATGAAGGACGAGGATGTGGTGTACGTACATCACGGAAGCATATCCAAGGACCTGAGGAAGGCCGCGGAGGACAACCTGAAGGACAGGAACAGGAAGACGGTGACGGTCTCCACTGTCACCCTTGAGCTGGGCATAGACGTCGGCTCCTTGGATGCCGTGGTCCAGGTGGACACCCCGTACACCTGCTCCAGCCTCGTGCAGAGGATGGGACGCTCAGGAAGGCGCGGAGGAGCCCAGACCATGAGGATGTTCTGCCGCGAGGACCTGACCGAATGGTGGGCCTCCATAGAAGGGGTCTCGATAGACCTGATCAAGGGCATAGCGATGTCGACGCTTGTCCTCCGCGACGGATGGACCGAGCCGGTGAGGATCCCGAAGCTCCCGTACGGGCTGCTGTTCCACCAGACGATGGAGTACATCAGATGCGGGACGGGGACCCGCTTCTCCCGCCTGGTGTCCGACGTGCTGTCCATGCACCCGTTCCGCTTCATCCCCAAGGAGGACTACGCCATTCTGGTCAAGGACATGATCTCCTCCGGGCTCCTGATGAAGATGGAGGACGGGACGCTACTGCTGACGGATAACGGCGAAAGGGTGTCCTCGGACAGGTCGTTCTGCTCGGTGTTCACCGTGAAGAAGGAGATAGAGGTCAAGAGCGAAGGCAAGCAGGTCGGCTCCATCCAGGAGATGCCGGACATAGGGGAGCTCATACAGCTGGCAGGAAGGATCTGGACCGTCGTGAAGACCGATCCCAAGGCCATGAGCATCGATGTGGAAGAGACCGAGGGGTCCGCCAACACCCTCTGGAAATCCGGGGTCCCCGGAACCCACAACAAGGTCATGGAGCGCATGAGGGAGGTCCTGGAATCTGAAGAAGACTATAGTTTCCTCGATGCTTCCGCCCACGACGAGCTCCGCAGATGCAGGCAGGCCGCCAGGGAATGCGGCATGCTGGAAGGCGTGGTCGAGATAAACGGCTGGCTCAGGATATTCCCCT
>JAEEGK010001799.1_pt1 | contig 53638 bp, 45 predicted proteins | sample 8958771 | NCBI WGS metagenome assembly JAEEGK01 (sample SAMN16246547, study PRJNA631951) | gut metagenome | biome: gut microbiome; feature: rumen; material: SC-attached | host: Bos | place: Iran: Karaj | collected 2018-10 | reverse complement strand
CATGGCAAAATTTAGTTTATTAAACCCTAAATATAAAAAAATCAGAATAGGAGAAGGATTTAATGAGAGAGTATTCAACACAGATGGAGGCGGCACGCAAAGGAATCGTGACCAAGGAGATGGAGGCGGTTGCAAAAAAAGAGTATCGTGATACTGAGTTCATAAGAGCACTTGTTGCGGAAGGAAAAATCGCGATTCCCGCAAATAAGAACCACAAATGTATCGATCCCGAGGGCGTTGGTTCAATGCTCAGAACCAAGATCAACGTAAACCTTGGTGTATCAAGAGATTGCAAGGATTATGATATCGAGATGGAAAAGGTTATGGCTGCGGTAAACATGGGAGCTGAGGCTATCATGGATCTTTCAAGCCACGGAAATACACAGCCTTTTAGAAAAAAGCTCACAGAGTCCTGCCCTGCAATGATAGGCACGGTTCCCGTATATGACAGTGTTATTCACTATCAGAGGGATCTTGCTGAGCTTACGGCAAAGGATTTCATCGATGTTGTAAGACTTCACGCAGAAGATGGCGTTGATTTCGTGACACTCCACTGCGGAATTACAAGAAAGACAATAGAGCAGATCAAGAAGCACAAGAGAAAGATGAACATCGTATCAAGAGGAGGTTCACTTGTATTTGCATGGATGTGTATGACAGGAAATGAGAATCCTTTTTATGAGTACTATGATGAAATCCTTGAGATCTGCAGAGAGTATGACGTTACAATTTCACTCGGTGATGCCTGCAGACCGGGATGCCTTGCGGATGCGAGCGATGTCTGTCAGATAGAGGAACTTGTAAGACTTGGCGAGCTCACAAAGAGAGCTTGGGAAAAAGATGTTCAGGTAATGGTCGAAGGTCCCGGACATATGCCAATGGATCAGATTGAAGCCAATATGAAGATTCAGAATACAATCTGCATGGGAGCTCCTTTCTATGTACTCGGACCCCTTGTTACTGATATTGCACCCGGATACGATCACATCACATCCGCGATCGGCGGAGCTATCGCGGCAGCATCGGGAGCTGCGTTCCTTTGCTACGTTACACCCGCTGAGCATCTTGCACTTCCAAATGTCGATGACGTTAAGCAGGGAATCATCGCTTCCAAGATCGCAGCTCACGCAGCTGATATTGCCAAGAAGATTCCTCATGCCATGGATCGTGATAATGCTATGGGTGATGCCAGAAGAGTTCTTGACTGGGATAAGCAGTGGGAGTGCGCACTTGATCCCGAGACAGCCAAGAAAATCCGCGATGACAGATCTCCCGAGTATGACGATACATGCTCGATGTGCGGCAAGTTCTGCGCTGTCCGCAGCATGAATAAAGCTCTGAACGGTGAATATATAGATATTTTGGGATAAGAGTCTGGACAATATGCAATAATAATGAAAAAAGCATTTGAAGAGGGAGTAACAATGTCAAAATTCGAATCAATAACAGGAAAAGTTTACTACGCCGGAATATCTATAGTTCTGATTTCATTTTTTGCTTTGTTTTCAATTAGAGCTCACGTATATGAATATATAATTGCCGGCTCGGTATTATTACTACTTGTTTTCTTGTCTAAGAGGTGGAATTTAAGCAAAACGGAATTTGATGCAGAGGATAGATGGATACAAATAAAAATATGGCTTATAACATTTATATCCAGGATGGTGTATTGCACATTTGTTAATGACAAACTGACTCAGAGAAATGATTTTGAGATTCTGTTATCTGAAGCCGGAAGCGGACGGTTCATTGATCAATTGGAATATTACAGGATTTATGCACATAAATTATTATTTCCTTTGATCCTTCATAAGCTCCATTTTAGAAATCAGATGAGTATTTATCTGGCTCAGTGCGTGATTATGGGACTTTGTAGTGTTTTGATTTATGGATTGGGCAAAATGCTTTTGGATGAGAAAGGAGCGCGTATAGCGGCTCTTATCTATATTATTTGGCCGGGACAGCTGATATATGCCGGAATCATAACAGAGGAGCATGTTGCTGCATTATTAACGCTGTTTCTTATCTGGGGATTGTTTAAAATCATAGGTAAGGTTGAAGAAAAAGAACTTGAAAAGAAAGATTTTAAACGTATCGGATTGTATTCGGTCTTATTGGGCTGTGTATTTGGATTATCCTGCTTTTTTAAAGACTGGGGAGTGATTATACTTGTTGCATCATTGATTTCATTGCTGTGGCTTATTCCTCACATTAAATGGATGAAAAATCGCTTATTTATTCTAGCAATGCTTTTGATCTTTATACTGATGCGAAGTGTTGTGAGTTCAGTGATATTATCACATTCGGAAAAAATATTGGGAGCATCGGTTGGTAATAATGTGGTTGTTGCTCAAATGTATGCAACGCTTGATCCAAATACTACCGGAGCATATAACGAACAGGGTAATAATGAATATTATCAGATAGTGAGTAAACACAATTATAACTATAAAGAGGCTAATGCAGAGGCAATCAGTATTTTAAAGGGAAGAATACTTGCGGATCTTGAAAAGATGCCGAAATTTTTGATAAGTAAAGGTGTAACTGCGTATGTCGATGATGCCTCATTGCTGTTTTGGGGATTGGTTACAAGTGCAAAAGATGATGAGACTTTTTATATTTATAGGGCAATAATTCAGATATTATGGCATCTGTCAATTCTTTTCTATGCTATTGTAGTTCTGCTTGTGATCATAGGCGGAGTGGTAAAGCCAAATAACAGAAAGACGTTCTTGGCGATTTGTATAGTCGGAGCAATATGCGTTTCGTTGCTTATTGAAAATCATGGAAGGTATAAGTACAGCATTGAGCCTGTTTGGTGTCTTTTGGCGTCTGCCGGTTTAAAAAATCTATTTGAGCTAAAAAAAGAATTTGAAAATAGCACAAGCTGAATTTAATATGATATTTATAGGCATGGCAAAATATATCAAGAAAAAAGATTAATTTTGCCATGTTTTATTTGCAAAAAAATGTGATATGATAATATTCATCAACAAAACTGAGATATTTTAATTAAATAATGATAAAAAATATCAAGAAATCAAGGAGCAGTTAAATAATGGATAATTATCAGAAGTATCAGTGTCAGTACTATATGCCTCCTAAGGCAACATATAATTGGGTAACCAAGGATCATATCGAAACTCCGCCCATTTGGTGCAGTGTTGACTTAAGAGACGGAAACCAGGCGCTTATCGAGCCTATGAGTCTTGAGGAGAAACTTGAATTCTTCACAATGCTTGTTGATCTCGGATTTAAGGAGATTGAGATCGGTTTCCCTGCAGCTTCTGTTACAGAATATGAATTTGCAAGAACTTTGATTGAGAGAAATATGATCCCTGATGATGTTACGGTTCAGGTTCTCACACAGGCAAGAGAGCATATCATCAAGAGAACATTTGAGGCTGTAAAAGGGGCACCCAGAGCTATCATCCATCTTTACAACTCAACTTCGGTAGCACAGCGTGAGCAGGTGTTCAGAAAAGATAAAGAAGAGGTCAAGAAGATCGCTATAGAAGGAGCAAAGCTTTTAAATAAGCTCGCAAAAGAGACTGAAGGAAACTTCTCTTTTGAATATTCACCTGAAAGCTTCCCCGGAACAGAGGTTGATTATGCTGTTGAAGTATGTAACGCCGTTCTTGATGTATGGAAGCCTACCAAAGATAACAAGGTAATAATCAATATTCCTACAACTGTTGAGAATGCAATGCCTCACGTATTTGCAACTCAGGTTGAATATATTCACAATTCACTTAAGTATCGTGATGCGGTAACACTTTCTCTTCACCCTCACAACGACAGAGGAACAGGTATCGGTGATGCAGAGCTTGGGTGTCTTGCGGGTGCTGACAGAATCGAGGGAACTCTTTTCGGAAACGGTGAGAGAACAGGTAACGTTGATATCGTTACACTTGCTCTTAACATGTACTCACACGGTGTTGATCCCGGACTTGATTTTTCGCACCTTCCTCAGGTTGGTGAGACTTACGAGAAACTTACAAGAATGCGCATATATGAGAGACAGCCTTATGCAGGACAGCTTGTCTTTACAGCGTTTTCAGGTTCACACCAGGATGCGATCTCAAAGGGATTCAGCTGGCATGAACTTAAGAAGGACAACGGCATCTGGTCGGTTCCGTATCTCCCCATCGATCCCAAGGATATCGGAAGAGAGTATGACGGAGATGTTATCAGAATCAACAGCCAGTCAGGAAAAGGCGGCGTAAGCTATATTCTTAAGAATAATTATGGTATGATGGTTCCCAGAGAAATGCAGGAAGATGTCAGCTACACTATCAAAGACATTTCTGACAGAGAACATGCGGAGCTCTCTCCCATGCGTATCTATCAGATCTTTGAGGACAAGTACGTTCACAACAATCATGTATTTAAGATTGACGAATGTCACTTCAAGCAGAAAGAGGGAATACTTGCAGAAGTCAAGATAGATCATCTTGACGCACAGCAGGTTGTTGAGGCAAACGGAAACGGACGTCTCGACGCTGTAAGTAATGCCATCAAGCAGTACTTCGGAATAAAATACGAGCTTTCAACATATGAAGAGCATGCTCTTTCAAGAGGTTCTTCTTCAAAGGCCTGCACATATGTCGGAATTACCGTTGAAGGTAATAAGTACTGGGGAGTTGGAATTGACGAGGATATCATCAAGTCTTCAATAAATGCTCTTGTTGTTGCCGTTAACCAGCTTGATGCGGTTAAGAACAACAAGGATGTGAGAGATGTGAGAATCAATGCGATCATGAATTATATTCAGGAGAACTACCTCACTATCACACTTGACGACTTGTCCAAGCAGTTCTTCCTTTCAAAACCTTATCTGTCCAAGTTTATCAAGGAAAAGTCCGGAATGACTTTCGGTGAGAATGTAAAGCAGATCAGACTTAACAAGGCAAGTACTCTTTTGCGAAACGGAAATATGAAGGTCGAGAAAGTAGCTGAGGCATCGGGATATCAGAACGTTGAGCATTTCAACCGTCTCTTCAAAGAGAGATACGGCATGACTCCCGTTCAGTATCGCTGCAGCGAAAAATAACAGATCGGATCAAGGTATAAAAAGTGATAAACATAAGGAAGAGCGGTAGACTAAAACATAACAAAATAGCAAGAAGAATTGCGGCATTGGTCGCCGCCTGTTCCTGTGTTTTGATATCGGGATGCGGATCATCTGATAAACCTGTCAAAATAGTATTTACCACAGGCTTTGCCGATGATGAAGTGTTCAGAATAGAGGATTCGGTGTGCACTCTCAAGGAGGCAAAGGCATATCTTGTAAATACTCAGGACGGATATGAAGAGTGCTTCGGAAAAGAGATATGGGAGCGCGAAGCCGGAAGCGAAACTGTAGAGGACAGGCTAAAAGACTCGGTTCTTGCCAAGATCGCACAGATAAAAGCGATGGATATCCTCGCGGCGCAAAAAGGTATATCTCTTGAAGAGGATGAACTCAAAAAAGTATCGGAAGCAGCTACTGAGTATTATTCCACACTTTCTGAGGCAGATATTGCCGCTATGGATGGAATAACAGAGGGAGACATCGAGGGAATCTACAAAGATCAGGCTCTTGCCGGCAAGCTTTATGACTTTATAATCAAGGATATCAATCCCGAGATCAGCGATGATGAAGCAAGAATGATAACGGTTGAGCAGATCGTGATAAAAACATATTCACTTGACGCGAGTGGGAATAAAGTTGATTTTGATGACACTGCGAAGGCTTCAGCGAAAGTAAAAGCTGACAGTATTTATTCCAAGATTGCCGAAGGCGCCAATTTCGAAGAACTCATGTTGCAATACAACGAGGCAGAGGAGTCTGAACTTTCTTTCGGAAAGGGCGGAGCCGAAGCTGCTTACGAAGATGTGGCATTTAGTCTCGGCGGAGATGAAGTCAGCAGAGTCTTTGAGACAAGCGAAGGATATACAATAATCAAATGCACCAGCAAATTTAATCTTGAGGAAACAGAAGCAAGGAAGGTTAAGATTGTTGAAGAGAGAAAACGTGAAGTATTTGGCGAACAGTATGACAGCTTTGTTGCAACTTTGAACAAGCAGCTCAATGAGAAACTTTGGAACAGCATAGCTATCGAGAGCGATGAGGGAGTTACAACGAAAGGACTCATGGAAGTCTATCACAAATACTTTCCGAATAATTGATAATTTAATATGATGGCAAAAATGACGTATGATTTTTACTTTGGTGAAGATTATACGTCATTTTTTGTCTGCTTTTGACAAAATGGAAGCGCTGCCATTAGCATAATGCACAAATAAAGCAAGAAAAATCTTAGATTTATGGTCAAGAAGTAAAAAAAGTGCTTAATGAAGTAAAAAAAGTATATTCAGAATATCCACTTAATCGTTTATATTATTATCAGTAGTATCAAAATTGCATCGAGGTGACGGTAAGCATGAAGAGATTAAAAAAGACTTTGATTATATTCGCTTTGATTATGGCAATGCTTATCCCGGTCGGATGTGGTGAGAAAAAGACTGAATCTTGGGCATATGATTATGAAACTAACGAAGAGATACTAGCTCTTTATGATAACGGCAAAGCGGTTTTTAACGGCGAGACTTATACATATGTGAAGGATGATGACAGCATCACTCTCACGGATAAGGATGGTAATTCGGTAGAACACAGATACTACATGGACAGTGATAAGATGGTATTTTACATAGCGTCTGTCTATGATTATAAAGGGGATGGGGCCCCTGAGGGAATTGTTGGGAATTGGGAGAGTGGAAGGAATATCTTCAGATTCACATCTGAACCTTCACTGGAATTCAGTGAAGAAGATATCTTTTACGGCCACTATTCTGTGGATAAAGATAATTCCAGCATAAAACTTATGTATTCAGATCCTATACCGGACGTAACCCTATATTATTCACTTGATGGTAACAAGCTTACTATTGACTATCCATGGCCTTTGGTGAAGACACAGAAGGAGGATACGAGTAAGAAAGAGGAAGGTACAGAGTAATCGAAACGCATGGTGCGTTTGCGATATAAATGGCAGCATTGCTGCCGAAAAACCATTATTAAGAAGGAGAGGTATGAAATGGAGAAGAAGCGTTTAGTTTCAATGTTATTGGCGGGTGTGATGACACTTTCTCTTGTTGGATGTGGTGACACTGCAGCGCCTGCAGAAACAGGCGACAACGGTGGCGCTGAAGCAACAGAAGCAGGAGCAGATGCAGGAGCTGCAGATGCAAGTGCAGCAGATGCCGGTGCAGCATCAGAGGGACCTATTTCGCTCAAGATGTGGTGTATTGCTACAGAGAGTGACTCAAACCGTCATTCTTATGAGGCAGCTATCGAAGATATGAAGACTGCACATCCCGATATCACATTCGAGTGGGAAGCATTCGAGAACCAGTCTTACAAGACAAAGATTAAAGCTGCTGTATCAGCTAATGAAATGCCTGACATTTTCTTTACATGGTCATGTGCATTCCTTGGCGATTTCGTAGCTGCTGACAAGGTATATTGCCTTGATGAAGCGTATGAGAAGTATAAGAGTGAGCTTCCTGAAGTTATGCTTGGAAACTCAACATATGACGGCAAGCACTACGGTGTGCCGCTTACAATGAACATCGTTGGTCTTTTCGCTAACATGGACCTTTTGAAAGAGGCTGGTTATGAAGAGATTCCCGGAACTTATGACGAGTTCATTAAGTGCTGCGATGCTCTTAAGGCTAAGAAGATCATTCCTTTCGGATGTGCCGGAAAAGAGACATGGTGTGTAACAGAGTATCTTGAGTCTGTAATCGAGAAGAGCGCAGGCGCTGACACTCTTAACGATATCTTCCTTGGAAAAGCAACATGGAACAATCCTGATGTAGGAAGTGCTGTTGATACATTCCAGAAGCTTGTCAAAGACGGATATTTTGATCCTTCAGGTGTAGGTCTTACAAATGACGAAGTTAAGAACAACTTCATCGCAGGAAAATATGCGTTCTACATGAACGGAACATGGAACTGCGCAGACTTCGCAAACAATGCAGAGTTCTTCCCTAAGGTAAAAGTTGGTGAGTTCCCTGTAATCAATTCTGACAAGTCTAAGCTTGGTCAGCTTATCGGTGGTCCTTCAGATACACTTGCTGTTTCTGCTTCATCACCTAACGCTGCAAGAGCTGCTGATTATGCATTCGAGCTTGGTAAGCTTATCTGCCACTATGGATATCTTGATGGATGCGGACTTCCTGCATGGACACCTTACGGTGACACAAGTGCTGTAAATCCTCTTACACAGACAGTTGCTGAGATCGTTGCAAATGCTGATTCAATGGTACTCTTCGGAGATACAGCTATGGCAGCAGACGATGCTAATACATATCTTTCATATGTAGATCAGGTTTACGGATGCCAGGTAGACGGAACACAGTTCATCGAAGGTCTTGCTAAGGATATTCGCTAATCTGAAAGTTGGTTTTACAAATCTAAATTGATTTTATTTTCGGTCCTTCCTGTGCTTCCAATGGGAAGCGCAGGGAAGGATCGTATTTTGTTGGAAGGTTATTTTGTATGGAAAGAGATAAGAGTGTGAAAAATCAGAAGAGAAAGAAGGATTTTCAAAAGGGCTTGGCAGTCTTTTTGTTTTTGCTTCCGGGATTACTTTTATTCGTTAGTATTTTAATTGCTCCCATTGCAGTTTCTATATACAGAAGTTTATTTGACTGGAATGGGTTTTCAGAGGGGACATTCATAGGTTTAGCCAATTATGTGGAACTATTTACCAATGGATCGATCAAATTTATGGTTTCATTGAAGAATTCACTTATATTGGCACTATTTTCAGTATTTATACAGTTACCGTTAGCGCTTTTGCTTGCGCTTATACTTGGAAGAAAGCCCAAGGGAGAACGTTTTTACCTTACAGTTTTCTTTATGCCCGTGCTTATTTCAACGGTAGTTATCGGTCAGCTTTGGCTCAAGATTTACAATCCTGACTACGGTCTTTTGAACAGATTCCTTGAGGCGGTTCGTTTGGGAGACTGGAAGCACGTTTGGGTAGGTGATGTTAAGACAGCGCTTGGAAGTATCGTTGTTCCTACAATCTGGCAGTATGTTGGATATCACATGCTCCTTATGTATGCCGGAGTTAAGGGCGTTTCACCGGATCTGAGAGAAGCCGCAATGATTGATGGTGCAACTAAGTGGCAGACTGACAGATTCATTGTTATCCCGATCATTAAACCAATTATCAGGGTAAGTGTTATTTTCGCAGTAACCGGTTCACTCAAGTCATACGACCTTGTTCGTATCTTGACTGATGGAGGTCCTTATCAGTCAACCGAAGTTCCGAGTACATTGCTCGAAAACATGTTGTTCTTGAGAAACAGGTATGGAATGGGAAGTACGATTTCTGTAATGCTTATTGCTCTGTGCTTCGCATTTGCTTTATTGATAAGTGCTGCATTTAAGGAAAAGGATAATTAATGATGGTAGGAAAGAAAAAAACTTTTGTATATATTCTTTTGGTTATCTGGGCGATAATCAATTTATTCCCGATATATTTCATGTTTACTTTCTCACTTAAGGGAAATGATGAGATATTCGGAGCAAACATTATAGGACTTCCTCAGCATTGGCTGTGGTCCAACTATGAATCAGCTGTAAAAACAGGTAATATGGCGCTGTATTTTGTTAACAGCTTACTTGTTACAATTATTTCAATCGGTATTTCAATTATTGCCGCTATGATGGCAACATACGCACTTACACGTATTAAGTGGAAGTTAAGTAAGCTTACAACAGCATTCTTTATGCTTGGACTTACTATTCCGCTTCAGGCTTCAATCGTTCCTGTATACGTAGTGCTTTCAAAGCTTCACTGGCTCAATAAGTATTCAACGCTTATTGTTCCTTATTCAGCTTTTACACTTTCAATGTCAATTCTTATCTGCACAGGATTTATGGTAGATATTCCGTATGATCTTGATGAGGCTGCAAGAATTGACGGCTGTAGTCTTTTTGGAACATTCTTTAAGATTATCATGCCTCTTATGAAGCCTGCGCTTTCAACAGTTGGTATCTATGCATACCTTCAGTGCTGGAATGAGTTCATGTTTGCAAACGTATTCATTTCAGATTCAAAGCACAGAACATTGCCTGTAGGTATTAAGGAATTGTCAGGTGCATATACAACTGATTGGGGCCCAATCGGCGCTGCTCTTGTAATTGCTACATTCCCGACACTTATTGCTTATGTATTCCTTAGCAGAAAGATTCAGGACAGCTTCATCGCAGGTGCGGTTAAGGGTTGATCAAAATTTAATATTGTTTTATGTAAGGCTCGGCAGAGATGCTGAGCCTTTTTTGCGAATAATCACAAAAAATGTTATCTTTTTATAGAGTGTATTTTGTTAAGAACTATATTTCTTTGGGCGTGAAAATGAAAATAAATCAGGTTGGGGACAAAAATAAAAAAAATACGCTTTCCTCTAGTTTCAGAAGTACGATACTTGGGATTGTCATAATTGTTTTGGTGTCGTTTCTCATCTCTACTTATGTCATTACTGAGAAAGAGCGAAAGGCGTATGCAATACGAGAGTCGGAAAGTGTGTTAAAAGCCCTTTCCAATAATATCCGTTCAGATATAAAAAACTACATGGATATTTCCAGACTTATTATTACGGAAAAAAGACTTGTGACCTTCCTTAAAGCAAGTGAGGAAGCGATAGATGATAACATGTCAAATGATGCCAGATACGGGATAATGGATATCTTGAACGCCGCAGAAGGTGTGGACTCCGTTATGGCATTTAGGGAAGACATGAGGATGGTGTCTACCAACAGGATTTCTTACAGATACGATTCAGATGTTATGATGTCTGATTCCTGGAAAGACAATATCTATTCAAGTGAAGGAAGAGCCTGCGTTGAACTGAATTGCAACGGAGTTGCAAGGAGGGTTGATGACAAAACCATAGTTACGATCGAGCGAGCAATAAATGATACCAACAGTCAGAAACGTATCGGAATAATGATGATGAACATTTCGTCAAATGTTTTTCAGGAAATGCTCAATCAGCTTAGATATGACAATGTTTGTATCGTTGGATCGGACGGAAGTTATATTGCCGGGAATAAGACATATATACGCTATTACACTCCCGAATTTGAAACACCCGGTATCAGAAATAAGAATATAAAGATAGACAACAAGCGTGTTCTTATATCGGGGTGCCGTGTCGATAATTATCCAATCGTAATTATGAGGATATCCAAATATGGAACTGAAGGTATTCCGTACGGAATTCTTTATGTGCTTATGGTTCTTTTGCTTGTATTTGTTGTTATGGCGGTTCATATGGGATTCTTCATCAAGAATGACATAACGGACCCAATCTACAAGCTTTCGGAATCAATGGAAAAGAATAAGAAGACCGGCGATCTTAAAACTATTGATGTAGAGATGCCTTCAAGTGAGCTCGAGATGCTTAAGGAGGATTATAATAATCTTATCGATCATGTCAACGAGCTTATCGCAACATTGATTGAAAAAGAGAAAACTCTTCAGCGAGCTGAGATGAGAGTGTTGCAGGAACAGATAAAGCCTCACTTTTTGTACAATTCGCTTGAAACGATAGGCTTTCTTGCATTGGATGCGGGAGCGGATAAGGTTCATGATTCGCTTGAAACACTCGGAAGTTTTTACAGAAACTTTTTGAGTAAAGGTGACAGGGTGATACCTCTTTCGAGAGAAGTGCAGATAGTTAAGGATTATCTTTCTCTTCAGAAGCTCAGATACGGAGATATTTTTGAAGATGAGTATGATATAGATGATGCTACGAATAAGTTCATTGTTCCCAAACTGATTCTTCAGCCGCTCGTTGAGAATAGTATATATCACGGGATCAGGATGAAAGGCGAGAAGGGAATAATAAGGATAAGTACAAAGCTTAAAGACGGTGAGCTTCATTTGACTGTACGCGATACAGGTGTAGGAATGACACGGGAACAGATAGATAAAATTTTACATTCGGACAGAAGCTTTACGACGGGTGAAATGGAGGGAGAGAGTTTCGGACTATGGGGAACCATAGAAAGAATAAAGATTTATTGCGGAAGCAATGATGTTGTCAGAATTGACAGCGAGGTTGGGGAATACACAGAGATAGAGTTTATAATTTCTGATCAAATGGCAATAAGGGGCGTAGGTGATGGACAGAAAGTATAGGGTTATGATAATTGATGACGAAGAGTCGGCTCGTAAGCTGATGCGTGCGGCGATAAACTGGGGTGAGCTTGACATGGAAGTCGTAGGCGAGGCTGCAAGCGGAATTGAGGCAATAAATGTTATTGACGATCTAAAGCCGGACATAGCTTTTGTCGATATTTCAATGCCGTTCATGGACGGGATAGAGTTTACTCAGACTGCGACGGACAGATATCCGAATCTTGTCATAATAATAATGACAGCGATAAATCAATTTGAATATGCAAGGAGATGTGTCAGCCTTCCTGTTTTTGACTATATGCTCAAACCTATGGTCAGAACTGAGATCACAAAAGTTCTGGAGAGGGCAAAAAAGATGCTGGATGAATCAAATGATTCTTGGGAAGAATTAAAGTCTGAATCAACCGGAGCATCTTCAGAAGAAAGCAATACAACGGAGCTAATCAAAAAGTATGTAGAGGAAAACTTCGCAGATTCCAAGCTTAATCTTGCTTATATAGCACAGCATTTTGGTTTCAGTGCCAGCTATCTTTCAAGAAAATTCAAGCAGGAGACCGGGATCAACTTTATAGAATATCTTACAAATCTTAGAATGAAGAAAGCGATGAATATTGCCCGCACTAACGTTAAGATGTATCAGGCTGCCGCTGAAGTCGGTATTCCCGATCCCAATTATTTCAGCCGATGCTTTAAGAAATATGCGGGAATGAGCTACTCAGAGTACGTTGCATCCAAATATGAATGAACTAAGTGCATCGTTCGCTCCGCCTTCGCGGACTATTACAATCGATTTGGTGTTAGCACTCACGTTTGGTGAGTGCTAATTTTTTATTGACTTTTGCATTGGTGCGAATTAAACTTTTATTTGTACGGAGATGACAGCAACATGTGACTTTGACCGTACATATTACTGAAATGATGCAAAGGAGTGAGAGTTATGGCTTCAAAAAAAGGTAATCTTTCAATCAATAGCGAGAACATGTTTCCGATTATTAAGAAGTGGCTTTATTCGGATCATGATATTTTTTACAGGGAAGTAATATCAAATGCCTGTGATGCGGTAACAAAGATCCGCAAGATGGATATGATGGGTGAGTATGAGCTTCCGGAAGGCTTTAAGCCCCGTGTTGACGTGGTACTCAATGATAAAGAGAAGACTATTAAAATTACTGATAACGGAATCGGTATGACAGCTGAGGAAGTTGAAGAGTATATCAATCAGGTGGCTTTTTCGGGAGCAACTGATTTCCTTAATAAGTATAAAGATAAAGCTAATGCGGATCAGATCATAGGACATTTCGGCCTTGGTTTCTATTCAACATTTATGGTATCAGATTCTGTTGATATTGATACTCTTTCATATAAGTCCGATGCGGCATCTGTTCACTGGACATGCGACGGCGGTTCTGACTTTGAGATGTCTGACGGTGAGAAAAAAGAAGTAGGAACAACAATTACATTACATCTTTCAGAAGACTGTCTTGAGTTCTGCAATGAGTATAAGGCAAGAGAAGTTATCGAGAAATATTGCTCATTCATGCCTTATGACATTTACCTTTCAAGAGAGAATGAGGAAGGCACCGAGACGATAAAGGCAAGCGAGAAGCTTGATTCTGATGTCGTTATAGAAGAAGTTCATCCCGAGAAGAAAGAGGGAGAGGACAAAGAGCCTGAGCTTGAGTATAAGATCAAGAGAAGACCTCAGCTTCTTAACGACACACATCCTCTCTGGGCTAAGACTCCAAAGGATTGTACCGATGATGAGTATCGTGAATTCTACAGAAAGGTATTCCGTGATTATAAGGAGCCTCTTTTCTGGATTCACCTCAACATGGATTATCCTTTCAACTTAAAGGGTATCCTTTATTTCCCCAAGATCAACATGGAGTTTGAGTCTATCGAGGGAACTATAAAGCTTTACAATAACCAGGTATTTATCGCCGACAATATCAAGGAAGTTATTCCTGAGTACCTTATGCTCTTAAAGGGTGTTATCGATTGTCCCGATCTTCCTTTGAACGTGTCAAGAAGTGCGCTTCAGAACGACGGATTTGTAAAGAAGATCTCGGAGTACATCAGCAAGAAGGTTGCTGAAAAGCTTGCAGGACTTTGCAAGACAGATAAAGAAAACTATGACAAATATTGGGATGACATCAGTCCCTTCATCAAATACGGTTGCCTTAAGGATGACAAATTCTGTGAGAAGATGAATGATTACATCCTCTTTAAGAACCTTGACGGCAAGTATCTCACACTTCCCGAAGCTCTTCAGATCAACAAAGAGGCTGAGGACGAGGCTAAGAAAGAGGAAGCTGTGGATGAAAACGGAAATAAGGTTGAAGCAGAAGTTGTTGACGATAAGTCCGAAGACAAGAATGATGAGAAAGAGGAAAAAGAGCCTCGTATCATCTACTATGTAACGGATGAACAGCAGCAGAGCCAGTACATCAAGATGTTCAAGGCTCAGAAGATGGAAGCTTTCGTAATGAAGCACAACATCGATACTCCTTTCATGCAGCAGCTTGAGAGCAAGAATGAGGGAATCAGCTTTAAGAGAATCGATGCCGATCTTACAGATACATTTAAGAGTAAGACATCAAAGAAAGCTGCAAAAGAGCTTGAAGAGAAGGAAAAAGAGATTTCCGAGAAGCTCAAGAAGGCTCTTAAGAATGACAAGCTCGTTGTTAAGCTCGAAAAGCTCAAGGATAAGAAAGTATCTTCAATGCTTACTGTTTCTGAGGAATCAAGACGTATGGCCGATATGATGAAGATGTATGCACTCAACGGAATGTCTATGGGTGACTTTGGTACAGAAGGTCAGACACTTATACTTAATGCCAATCATCCTCTTGTACAGTATGTCATGGAGAACAATGATGAAAAGAATACATCGATGATCTGTGAACAGCTCTATGATCTTGCAAGGATCCAGAATGCACCTCTTGATGCGGATGCAATGTCCAGGTTCATCGAAAGAAGCAATGAGATCATGATGATCCTTGCTAAATGATAAGGTTGGTGGTTTAAGTTTTGCCGTATTCCCGGATCTTTATTCCAAGAATACGGGGTTGTAATGGGGATTACATATGAAAAGAATTCGCAACTGCAGGATAGGTAACATTCTTCTGAAAATATTTCTGATCAGTACGTTTGCTTTTGCTTGTTACTATATCAGGGATCTTTTTCAAAGTCCGTTTGGCTTTAGTGGTTTTCGTGAGAATTCTGCGATGTTTGTTGTAAGGGTACTCCTTATCGTCATCGTTGAGTCCATACTTTTCTGGACCGGAATAATTCTGGTCTATATTAACTGCAAACAGCTTGGTGTCAAATGGAGAGCACTCGGTATCTTTTTTGGTATGGTTCCGATACTTAATCTGATCATGCTCGGTAAGATCATAAAGACTGCCGATGATGAGATTAAATTTGAATCAAAGAAGTTCAAGCTTAATCTTGAGAGAAAAAATGACAAGATATGCAAGACCAAGTATCCGATCCTGATGGTTCACGGCGTGTTCTTCAGAGATTTTGAACATCTTAATTACTGGGGAAGAGTGCCGCAGGAACTTATAGATAACGGTGCGACAATATTCTACGGCGAGCATAACAGTGCCGCTACTGTCGAAAAAAGCGGTGAAGAGCTTGCAAGGAGAATCAAAGAGATTAAGGCGCAGACAGGATGCGAGAAGGTAAATGTAATCGCGCATTCAAAGGGCGGTCTTGATATGAGATATGCCATATCAAAGTGCGGAGCATACGAAGATGTGGCATCACTTACAACGATCAATACGCCTCACAGAGGATGCGAATTTGCCGATTATCTTCTGGAGAAGATTCCCGAGAAACAGCAGCTTACTGTTGCAAGGGCTTACAATGCGGGTGCTGCCACATTCGGCGATGTGAATCCCGATTTCATCGGCGCTGTCACAGATCTTACTCATAAAGCATGTGAGAAGCGCAACGAGGAAGTCCTCGACAGGGAAGAAGTTTACTATCAGTCCGTTGGTTCAATACAGACAAGACCTCTTGCGGGAAGATTTCCGCTTAATATGTCATATCTTCTGGTTAAATATTTTGACGGAAGGAATGATGGACTTGTGGGAGAAAAGTCATTCCCTTGGGGAAGTGATTTCAAGATGCTTGAGCCTCACGGAAAAAGAGGAATATCTCACGGTGATATGATAGATCTTAATCGTGAGAATATTAAGGATTTTGATGTCAGGGAATTCTATGTAAATCTCGTAAACGACCTTAGAATAAAAGGTTTTTAAAAAACATAATTATGGAAATGCTGAATTATTCAGTGTTTCAGCGATATTAAAAAGCGGACTTTGCGATATAAGTCCGCTTTTTGGCGTAAAGCGGCTATTCATAAGCGTGAAAACGGAATATAATGGTATTGGTATTTTGAAAAACGATATATATAGTTGGTGGGAAAATTACTTTTTTTATTAGTCATGCTTCAACACGGGAGGAGAGGAAAGTATGAAGAAAAAAGCAGTGGTTCTGTTGCTCACACTGATGATGACTGCGGGGGCAGTGGTTGGATGTGGAGATGCAAGTACTTCTATAGGAAAGGGTTTTTCAGGGGATTCCGGTGAAGATGCCGGAGATGATGTGCAGGTCGTAACGGTGTGGAGCGACAACGCACATGAGCAATCTATCAGAGATGCGCAGGTTGAGGAATTCAACAATACCATCGGTAAACAGGAAGGTATAAAGATTGAGTACACAGTGTACGGATCGGATTACGCAGATGTAATAAATGTTGCACTTATGGCAAATGACGGTCCGGATCTTTTCAGACCTTCATCCAATACTTTCGCTAAATATGTGAGCGCAGGATATGCGGTTCCCATATCGGATCTTGAGGGCAGTGATTCGCTGCTTTCTCTCTATGATAAAGACGAACTTCTTGTCGGAGATCAGATTTTTGATGATAAAGTTTATACATTACCTTACAGCCTTCAGTCTTATAAGATGATCGTTAACAAGGATCTTTTTGACGGAGCGGGCATAAAGGTGGCTCCAAAGACATGGAATGAGGTCCGCGAAGATGCAAAGAAGATAACTGAAGCATCAAACGGAAATGCGTATGGCTATTTCCTGGCACTTCAGAGCGGATGGACTCTGGATCATTATATTTACAGTGTGGCTTCAGCTTCTTTGGGACATTACGGCTATGACGCTGTAAGCGGAACTTACAGATATTCGGACGGACTTCCGATTATCCAAAATATTATGGGGATGATCGAGGACGGAAGCGTTTTTCCGGGATATGAAAATATGGATGCCGATACCGCAAGAGCACAGTTTGCGGCAGGAAAAGTCGGTATAGTTATGGCTGCAAGTTTTGATGTTGCCGTATATACGGATCAGTTTCCTGCAACATGTAACTGGGTTGTCTGCGATCCTCCGTCAATAGACGGTTCCGGATATGATTATAAAGAGATGGTAACGCCGGTAGATCTTCTGGCAGTTGCAAAGAAATCTTTGGAAGCCAAAGATACATCGAAGATTGCACGCGTTCTTGAGTGGTTCTATTCTGACGCGAATCTGGTTGATATGTATGAGCAGGGAATGTATCTTCCTTACAGAAAAGAGGTTCTTGATCTTGCATCGGATTCGGAAGTAAAGGGCTGGGAAGAGTTTGCAACTTTCAAGGACGGTCAGTTCATTGTACGAATGGCCGATCCCAAAGGCGTAATATCTTATGAAGGCCTTTCCGCTAGGGAGACTCTTGCCAAGCTTTTATCCGGAGGATATTCGGAAGATGCGGCTACCGTACTTCATGACTTGGACGCACGACTTAATGCCGGTCTGTCTGCGCTTGACGATGCAACTTTGAATGAGTATGTGGCGCCTTCGGGATACAAGGTTGAAAGAGATTAAGAATATGATGGCAAAAGGGGATAAAGTACTGCGGAAGCATATGACAGGCGATAATGCACAGGCGATTCTCATGATAGCGCCGTTTTTTATCGGATTTATATTATTTAGTTATGTTCCCATTGTCTATATTATGAGATATGCATTTACGGATTACGGCGGTTTTGGCGCATGTAAGATTACCGGAATTGCTAATTTTGTCAGGATCGTAAAAAGAGATCCCGATTTCTGGCAGTCTCTTATAAATGCTTTTTTGCTTGCAGCGGGCAAACTTGCTGTTGAGATTCCGCTCGCACTTGCGCTTGCGGTGCTTCTTAACAGGAAAACGCGTGGGATGAACTTTTTCAGAGTTGCATTCTTTTTGCCGGCAGTGATTTCTGCTGTAATAATAGGGCTTATATTCTCACTTTTGTTTGCTTCTCATAACGGGATGATAAATGGAATGTTGCAAAGCGTGGGAGTGATCGCAAAACCTATCAACTGGTTCGGGACTAAATGGAAGGCGATGTTTATTTTGGGAATAGCTTCTGTATGGCAGAACTACGGAATAAACATGATCTTTTTCCTGATGGCGCTTCAGAGTATTCCGCAGGAGCTATATGATTGTGCGAGTATTGACGGAGCTACCGGAATAAAGGGATTCTTTTACGTGATATTTCCTATGATCGCGCCGGTTTTCCAGTCGATTCTTTTGGTTGCGATCGTCGGAAGCCTGAAAATATGCGATCTTGTAATATCATGTACAAACGGCCAGCCCGGAGGAACGACGGAAGTGGTAATGACTTATATCTATAAGTCATTTTTCGGAAAGTCGGGAAGGAATATCGAAGTCGGCTATGCATCTTCGATGTCGCTTGTAACAGCTGTATTTCTCTGCCTGGTCACGGTTATCTATCTAAAGACCACAAAGAGATTAAAAAATCTTGTATAAAAGAATATTGATCAAAAAAGGCGTTTCCCAAAAAGGAGAAAACATCATGGCGCGCATTAAGAAAATTTGGGGAGTAGTCATAATATATCTTATTTTGTTTTTGTTTTTTATAATTAGTTTTTTTCCCGTATTCTATACGTTTATGTCATCGTTTAAGAGCAATATGGATATTCTGACAACAGGTAATATGCTTATCCCGAAGCAGTTTGTTTTGGATAACTATGTAAAGGCATGGAAGCTTGCCGATTTTAGGACGTATACGACAAACAGTATGTTTCTGTCTTTTTTCTGTGTTGTCGGTGCGATATTTTCAAGTACGATATGCGGTTATGTATTTGCAAGGGCAACGTTTAAGGGAAAAGAGATCATTTTCTATTTCATGATCTCATCGATGTTTGTTTCACTCGGTACGCTGACTCTTTATCCGCTTCTTATGATCATGAAAGCATTTCATCTTAACAAGTCGCTCTGGGGCGTCATTATAATCCGCGTGTTTGGGATGAATGTCACAAATCTGTTTATCGCAAGAGGGTATATAAGCTCGATTCCGAGCGAGATAGATGAGGCAGCCAAGATAGACGGATGTTCATTCTGCGGGATATACCACAGGATAATTTTTCCGCTTTGCAAGCCGCTTATAGCGACGGTTGGGATACTGGCATTTAGAAGTGCATGGAATGATTATATGCTACCTATGGTATTTACAATGACGGATACAAGGCGAATGCCGCTTGTTGTCGGAATCATGCATTTGAAATCTTCGGGAGATGCAGCGTCGTCTTGGAATTTAATGCTGGCAGGAACCGCAATTTCGCTTGTTCCTATGATGATAATATATATAATATTTAACAGGTATTTTATCTCGGGAATGACGGCCGGAGCGGTAAAAGGATGAGCTAAAAGCCATTATTTAGATGGCTATATATTGGGCTTATCTTACAATTTAGTAAGATAAGCTCTTTTTTTCGTAAATCTACTTGACATACTTCGGCAGACATAGTACGTTGTACTACGACAGTCAAAGTATATTGGATATTAAATATTGAACACAAAATGAGGACAGATCTTTTATGAAAAAACTTGTTGAGATCAAGGATGTATGCAAGATATACAATCCCGGAGAAAATGAGGTCAGAGCGCTTGATCACATAAATCTGACTATTGGTGAAGGTGAACTTGTTGCGATAATCGGACAGTCGGGTTCAGGTAAGTCAACACTTATGAATATGCTTGGATGTCTCGATACTCCCACGAGTGGTAAATATTTCCTTCATGGACATGATGTATCACATATGACGGATGATGAACAATCGGATATCAGAAACAGAGAGATTGGATTCATCTTTCAGGGATTTAATCTGATACAGTCGCTTACAGCCAAAGAAAATGTAGAACTTCCTCTTATCTACAGGGGAGTGGGCAAAAAAGAACGTGAAAGACTTGCGGATGCCGCGCTTAACAGCGTAGGACTTGAGAAGAGAAAGACGCACAGGCCGAATGAGATGTCGGGTGGTCAGCAGCAGAGAGTTGCGATTGCAAGGGCCATAGCGCAGGCACCTCCGATACTTCTTGCGGACGAGCCTACAGGTAACCTTGATTCGGCTTCAAGCAAGGAAATAATGAAGATAATAAAGAGACTATACGCCGAGGGCAGAACGGTCATCATCATCACCCATGACCCCGGTATTGCCGAACAGGCAAAAAGAATCATCACAATCTCTGATGGAAAGATCAAGAGTGATATTATAAATCCTGATTACAAAGAAGATTAAGGGGAGTAAGAAAATGGCAGACAATAAAGATTTAAAGAAAGATTTGGAGACCAAAGAAGAAAAAAAGGTTCCCATCGCAGAAGAAAAGAATGAGATAAAAGAAACAACAGGAAGTTCTGTTGAGATTTACGACGAAGATGATGATTTTGATGTAGAAGAAACAAAGAAGCCCAAGAAAAAGATAAAGAAAAAATGGATAGTACTCGGCATAGTAGCGCTTCTTCTCATCTTCTTTATCGTAAAAGGAATCACAGCTTCAAAGAATGCTGTAACTATGGTTGAAACTGTTGATGTTGCAAAGGGAAGCATTGAAAATGTTCTTTCCGTGTCGGGAACCGTTGAAAGTGCTGAGACAAAGAGTTATTTTGCAGATGTTGCGGCTCCTATCGACAAGATTAATGTCAAGGTTGGCGATAAGGTTGCTAACGGAGATGTGCTCTATACATACAATGAAAAAGAGCTCAATCTTGCAGAGCAGCAGGCACAGCTTGCAATCAAACAGGCTAAGGGAAGTTACAGTGCTCTTTTCCCTGAGACTGCAGCTGCAGACAGAAAGTATGCTGAGGGAATGAACGCTCAGCAGATCAACGATAGAATCGATGCTATTACTGCAGAGATCAATGCTTTGAATGATAAGATCACAGAGAAGACAAACCGTATGGAAAAGACTCTTTCAGATCTAAACAAGACAAAGCTTGACCTTGACCAGGACGGTGTGCTTGACGGTACGAAAGATGATTATGATTATAACGATAGAAGAGAAAATGACGAGCAGACTGCACTTGCTTTGAATGAAGCAATCGCGGATGTAAATTATGCTATCGCTCACGATCCTGAGATAAAAGGATGGAACGATCAGATAACACATCTTAAGGAAGAGCAGTCTCATCTTACAACAGCAAAGGCTTCTCAGACAAACGGCGGACAGGTTCAGTCTACAAAGGCAACACTTGATTCAACACAGCTTACTCAGGGAAATACCATTGAAAAGATTAAGGCGGCAAAAGAAGGTGTAAAAGCTGACTTTAACGGTGTAGTTACAGAAGTTGATGTAGTTGAAGGTGCTACAGTTGCAAGCGGAACAAAGATGGTAACGCTTGCAAACCTTGACGATGTTCAGGTGAGCGTTCAGGTTTCAAAGACAGATCTTCCCAAGATCTCAGTAGGACAGAAAGTTGATATTACGATCAACGGCAAGGCTTATACAGGTGAAGTTACACAGATTTCCGGTTCTGCTACAAAGAATGCCAACGGAGTAGCTGTCGTAGATACCAAGATCAAAGTTACAAACCCTGACAACGAGATAATCCTTGGAGTAGAGGCAAACAACAAAATCCATGCCGAGAAGGCTGACAATACGATTGTACTTCCTTATGAGTATGTGCAGACAGATGCAGAGGGCGACTATGTATTTGTGCTTGAGAACGGTACTGCTGTAAGAAAAGCAGTTAAGATCGGTATCTCTACAAGTACAGATGCTCAGATTGTAGAAGGACTTTCAGAAAACGATAAGGTAATAACAACTAATCTTGATACGCTTACTGACGGAATGCCGGTAGCTACTATGGAAGTGAAAGATGAGTAAATTAGGCGAGTATATAAAGAGCGCAATAAAACAGATGAAGCATAACGGCTACAGGACGCTTATGACAATGCTTGGTATTGTCATAGGTATAGCGGCCGTTATTGCGGTGGTTGCTCTCGGTAACGGAATGAAACAGTACGTTAAGGATCAGATCAACGGAATATACGGTAATTTCGGTGTGATCAGCATCGATACGTCGAAGACTACCGACTTTTTTACCCAGGATGATATTTCTCTGCTAAAGGAAGAGTTACCTGATATAAAAGGTGCATCGCCGGATTATTTCGTTGGAGGAAAGGTTAAGGGACCCAGAGGAACGTTCCTTGCTTCTGTAGAGAGCGGAACGGAAGTGATTGAATATCAATATCCAAATAAAATTATCAAGGGAAGTTATTTCACTCAGCAGCAGGTGGAATCAGCTCAGAGAGTATGCGTTATGCTGCAAAATGATGCAAAAAAGCTCTTTGGAACCGATGAATGTCTGGGAAAAGAGATAGAAATATTAATAGACGGAAAATCAGCTAATTATACCGTTGTTGGCATCAGAGATAATACAAATGAGATGTATGATTTCTTTACACAGGATATGGACTATTCAGCTACGATTGAGGTTCCGTATACATCGTTTGCTTCAGATTACGGGTACGATATAGGTAAATGGTCTCAGCTGTATCTTTTCACCGATCAGGATGTCTTACAGCAAAGATGTGATGAGGCACAGGTCATACTTACAAATGCGCATGGGCTTAGAGGAGCAAATGCAATTACTTCTTACAGCATGGCGGACATGTCGGATTCAATTGATACGATTATGAGCAAAGCAAGTACATTCCTTATCCTTGTTGCATTTATATCGCTTCTCGTTGGTGGAATTGGCATTATGAATATCATGCTCGTGTCTGTAACGGAGAGAACAAGGGAAATAGGAATAAGAAAATCCATCGGCGCAAGAACGGGAGCGATAACTATGCAGTTTTTGTCTGAGGCGGCAATTCTTACGCTTTCGGGCGGAGTACTTGGAATTATACTTGGAATAGTTCTTGCAAGAGTGATGTGCAAGATGATCAATATGCCGCTTTTCATTCCACCTACAGCGATAGTGGGAGCAGCATTATTTTCAATAATGGTAGGCCTTGTCTTCGGTCTTTATCCTGCAAGAAAGGCTGCAAAAATGAAACCGATTGATGCATTGAGAGTGTGAAAATATGGGAAAAGCAGGAGAATATTTAAAAAGTGCGATTGCAAGCATACGAAATAATAAGGGAAGATCGCTTCTTACGATGCTTGGAATCATAATAGGTATAGCGTCGGTACTTACGATCCTCGTTATCGGAGACGGTCTTAAGGCTACCGCCAACGGGCAGTTTGAAGACATGGATGTTTTGACGATAGATGTATCTATTGATGAGAGCAAGACCGATAAGTGCTTTACGCCGGAAAATATGGCCGCTGTCGAGCGCAGCATGAGTTCTATCTATGGTTTTGGGCCGAGTATAAATATGGTTGGAACGGCTGACGGGAAAAAAGATTCTTACACTCTGTTTTTCACCGGAGTAAGTGATGTGAAGCGTTTTACCACCGGAAATAAGATTGTGCACGGGCGCTATTTTACCCGCGATGATGTTGATGAATGTAATTATGTGTGCGTTATAAGCCAAGGGGCTGCAACTGCATTGTTTGGGTATGAAGAGGCTGTCGGAGAAACGTTTGAAGCCACTGTCGGTGAAAAGACGAAGGAATTCACCGTAGTCGGTATCAGAGAGGATACTTCGATGGATAAGGGGTATGCAGGTCAGTATGGAAACGATCTGGTATTTATGCCTGATATACCATATACTGTTGTCCCTGATATGTGCGACAAGGACGTAAATAACATGTTTACTTCGGCATCTGCATATGTGCACAAAGACAATAAAGATGAAGCCCAAGCCAAGATAAAGAGTGTTGTAGAGAATGTCATGGGGCTTAGAGGCGAAAGTGCGATTAAAGTTAAATCGACGGAAGGAATGAGCACCGTAGAGGAGACTATCCTTGATGTAATAACATCAGTAGTAAGTCTTATAGCGAGTATCTCTCTTTTGGTCGGAGGTATAGGTGTTATGAATATCATGACGGTATCTGTTACCGAGAGAACGAGAGAAATCGGAATAAGGAAATCCCTTGGTGCAAGGACATCTTCAATCCTCACGCAGTTCCTTGCCGAGGCAGCAATCCTTACATCCATCGGTGGAATCATCGGCATAATCTTAGGTCTTTTATTTGCCAAAATTGCCTGCATGGTTGCCGGATTCGGCTTTGTAGTCAATCCTCTTCTTATAGCAGGTGTCGTTGCCATCTCAACCGGAATAGGCCTGTTCTTTGGCATCTATCCCGCAAGACGCGCAGCCAAGCTGAACCCTATCGATGCACTTCGCACTGAGTAAAGGTTGTGTCATCGTTTCCGCCAAAAAGCGGGGCGCCGGGGACTTATGTTTTTTCACAATCACTCCGGCTCACATTTTCGCAGGGTTCCGACCGTTTTTCTTTTATGGCGCATGTTGTAACTAAACTCGCAACCCGACGCCTTTATAAGAATTGTAATACGCTACTTCGTAGCTATAAAAATAAGCAAAGCCACTCTAGCAAGCTTTAAAGTTTGCAGAGCTGGCTTTGCTTATTTTTATACGCCCGCTTAGGCGGGCTATTACAATTCTTATAAAGGCGTCGGGTTGCTCAAACAACGTTACAACATGCGCAGGAAAAACGGTCGGAACCCTGCGAAAATGTGGCCTCCCGTGAAATGCTCAAAAACATAAGTCCCCGGCGCCCCGCTTTTTGGCGGAACCGGCGAAGGTTATGAGTTACACTTCTTTCTTATTCTTTTTTGTATTGCGAAATAAAAAACTTACGAACGTGCCGTAACGATACTTCTTTGTTAACAAGGGCGCGAAGCGCCGCATTGCTACTGGCTAAGAGATTCCGAGAGTAATCTTATTTGGGTGCAAAAATTTGACTTTAGAAGAGGCTACTAAGGCTTGTAAAGGGACTTATCTACGGATAGGTTCTTTTATTTTGCTTGAAATTGTATAGCTATATATGATAATATGTTAAAAATATGTTTATATTATTAACTAAAACGCATTATAGAGGGTTATCGTAATGGCAAATAAAGATGTATATATGGATACTCGTGTATTCACTAATATTGTTAATGGAATCGGAGGGGCATCATCTAAGTGTGTTCTGTCCACTGATCCTCTTAGTAAAATTGATGCCTTTGAAGAAACACGTGCCGGTAAAGAGATGAATGAGATTCTTGAACTTTACTATAATTCTACAGTAGTTTATAAAAAATGAAACGGCCGGTTCTTTACCAAGAGCACTTCTTAAGATTCGTGACAGTATGATTGAACAAGATAGAATTCTCAGTGAAGGACTCACCGTAGATAAAAGCCGGAGGTAAGAAATGGGACTTCATTCAAGAATAGAAGAAAAGAAAGCAGAAAAAAGAGGTTACGAGCGAGATCTTGAATATTGCCAAGAAGTTTACGAATATTTGAGTCAACAGCTTAGTGAACTGAGAAATGATATTTATAATCCCGACAAAACATATGATATGACAAATTCCAGTGAATGGCTGGGGAAACTTGAACAGGATTCAGATGATTATAGAAATGTGAACTGTTCAAATATAGCGGCAAAAATGAGTGAAATATCTACGTTTTTATCAAATATCGATCGGACGATGGATAAGCTTCAAGAGCTTATAAGAGAATGTGAAGCAGAAATAGATGCGCTTGAAGCAGAGCTTAAAGCAAGGGAAAGTAATATTGAAACTAAAATTTGAGGTGTAACTAAATGGGGAAAAGTTGGGATACAAAGAAGGTAAGTGATTTTATTGAGTGCTTTGAGCATGCAACGCACAATTACATAGAACATTTGGGCGATGTTCATAGAAGTTATGAAGATTATACAAGTAATGAGACATTTGTAGGGCAGGCTGCTGATAGTACTAAAACTTTCATTACATTAAAACAAAAAGAGTTTAACAGACAGCAATATGAGCTTTCAAAAGAGATGGTGAAAAGATATACTGATCTTGACGAAACATTTAAAGCCATAGTGGATCCCGCTGCAGATGCAAGAATAAATACTGATGTGGTCAGTAAAGTTAAAACACATTTTATGAATCAGTATGATTATCTTGAACATATAGGCTGTAAGGTTCAGCAAAAGACAATAGAAGCTGTTGGCAGGCTGGGTAAGTATGGTTGTGACTTGGAAGAAATTAATTTCAAGGATACAATAATGCAATATTATGACTATTGTGGAACAGGGGGCTTTCTTGATAATTGTATTAAGAAAGTAGAAGAATTTGATGATACGGCATATACTCGGATATTTAATTCCGGTATTAGGAATGCTATACAAGAACATATAGAAGAAGTATCCGATAAAGCTGCAGGACTTGATATGATACATACTCAGGCTGTGGATATCAATAAACAGACGTTGAGTCTTGTTTCCTTAAGTACTGCTGCAATAAATGCTTGTACAAATACAGTTTCCAAGACCACGAATAACAGAAATTCGCCCGCAGTTTCACCAGAAATAAAAATGCTTATGGATGAATTTGGGTTTACAGAGAAAGAGGCAGAGTTATTAAATAAAGCAATTAATGCTCTTGATGACTCAGCTTTAATATTAACTAAGGACCCATATAAACGTATGGAGCATATATATGGCACATTATCTGCATTATGTATTTCTTACGATGCTACGAGGTGGCGAGCAACTACTGGACAGAAAACCTTGAGAGGTGCAATATTAGATTTAAAATTTGCTGGTATGACTGATCAAGAAATATTGGATTTACAGGTTTTGATAAATTTGCAACATGGCGACTTTACGGATGAAAGATTAAAAATAGACGGTGGAATAGACATTTCTAAATCTTCTTTTTCTAAGGAGACACACGCTGCTATGGAAAGAAGAATGAATGGAAATATCAATGACTTTTCACATACTACTGTTCAATTAGCAGCTTTTGCACACGGTGATGATATGTATAAAAATAAAAGTATATCACCAGTAAGGTATGCGGTTGATTTGTTTAATTCTCCAACAAATTCTCAATTTAATTCTACAATGACGCGGTATGAAATTAGTTTTAAAGGAGATATTGATTCTGGTCATTATTCTGAAGAAGATTTTAAATCTGATATAGATGCTATCAATATATATAAAAGAATGATTGAAGATGGAGATGTGAAATTAGGAACATGGATATCTTATTATGATGATGTTAATAGCAATAGTAAAGTAAGAGCAACGGAATTTTTTGAAAACATGGGTGATGGTGATGTTGGAATAGGGGTTATTAATACTAAAAATGTAATTGAAGAAAAAACGCGTGGTAGTGATTGGATCATTAAATCAAATGAAACAGATATACATACAGCAAGAAGTGTATTCATGCAATGGATATTATCAGTTTATGAAGGAGTCGAGTATGATTTCCCAAAAAGCAATTAAAACATATGCAATATGTATAATAGCCATTTGGGCAGTAATTATATTGGTAATTTTGTCTTTTTTAAATCCAAAAGATCATCAAATATCTCAGGTGCCCTTTGATAGTAACGAATGGAAAAATATGAAAGGCGAATATCGTTATACTATGTACGATGATTTGGTAAATAATCACACTCTTATTGGAATGGATTGTTCGGCGATAGAACAATTATTAGGGGAAATGAGTGTAGGATATGATCCCGATGGAGATGCTAGTAACAAAAACTACTATTGGGGCTATACGATTAGGTATGATGATTTTGAAGGATATGAGGTTCTTTTAATACATTTCGAAAATAATACTGTAACAGAATTGAAGAAGGTATATCTTGAATACTTATAGAAGGTAGTTATCTTATAGCAGACTTTACTATTGATAAAGTTGTGCATAATGCATATGCTGCTGAAAATGAATTTTATGCGGATAATTATAATATTAAGAAAAAAAGCGCAATAAAATCAGATGCAGGGGTCGGAGAAGGTAAGGAAAATGATGGCGGTGATTGGTATGAAAAAATGTTTAAACCAAGTGATAGTGACCGGTACAAAAAACAATATGAGGCACATTGAGATTATTGATTATGAAAATATTGAAAACTACAGCAGTAAGTTTTTTGTTGAGCATGGTAAGTTATATTGTTGCTACAATTATATATGAGTTATTCGCAGATACATATATAATTCATCCTATAATATGCGTCATAAGCTACTTTAGATTACGTTATTTTATAAAAGCAGAAGATTTTTTTTATAATTTGATATGTATAGTTGAAATTTTTGCATTAGATATTTTATTGCTTATTATACCCAAGATAATAGTTAATGATGGTACTGGGCTGTATTTTGTTGGCTTATATATGATATATATTAAATATGTCCATATTATGTTTGCCGTAATAGTAGTTATTAACATAATATGGGCGAAGAGAAAAGCCATCAAAGAACGCATATTTTCATTTTTTAATAATACTATTTAACTCATCAAAGGCTCTGCAGAAATGCAGGGTCTTTTTCTTTGCGGTAAAAAAGCATGTTACTGTAGAAAGGAGGTATGACATTATGAAAAGCGTACATCAGAAAGTACCTTTTCACAGACAGCCCGGCCGCAAAGGTATATGTTCGGGGAGGCGCTGTCTTCGTACGAGCAAGATGATTTTCAAAATTTCTAAAAGCAGGAACCGCCGACTGCTCTGAACAACGTGAAAGTCGGCGGTTCCTGCTTTTAGAAATTCATGAAAATCACTGCGCAGACGTACACAGCGCCTCCCCGAACATATACCTTGCGGCCGGGCGTCCGAAAGTCACCCAATTTATCTACGGCAGGTAATTAAGCGAATTGTAACAATGAACTCGGTACATTATCGTGGTATACTTAAATGTATGAAAGTATTATGGGGTGCGGCGTGAGAGAGATAGTTGAGAGAATTTTGCAGGGAAAATATGAGTATGCAGAGAAGAAATTAGATTTTTCAACTCCGCGTATTGAACTTTTGGTTAGTCCCGGTGAGACTTCCGAAGGTTCTTTTACCATATTCGGACCTGAGAACAGATTAGTGACCGGTAAAGTCAGCTCAACGGATATCAGGATGGAGATCCTGACGGAGACTTTTTCCGGTTCTCCTTATGAAGTATCTTATAGATTCAGTTCCGTGGGGCTTGCACAGGGTGATGTGCTTCAGGGGAACTTTAGAATAGTGTCAAATCAGGGAGAATACTTTCTTCCTTTCGTAGTCACGGTAAGACATGAGCAGATTGCGTCAAGTCTTGGTGACATCAAGAATCTGTTTCATTTTGCCAATTTGGCCAAGACCGACTGGGAAGAGGCAATAGACCTCTTTTATTCAAGTAACTTTATCTCTATATTTAAGGGCAATGATGAGCAGCATGAGAGCCTTTACAGGGGACTTTCATGTGTGCCCGGAAATGAGCAGAACGTCGAGGAATTTCTTATTGCGATTAGTAAGAAGCGCCCGATGAGTTTTTTGCTGGATCAAAAAGAGCTTGTTATTGATTATACGGGACTTCCGCATGATACAGGGATTCTTTTGACCAGGAACGGATGGGGTTACAGCAAGCTCAAGATCCTGGTTGAATGTGATTTTGTCATGCTGGATAAGTATGAGATAACAGAGGATGATTTTACCGGAAGCAGCTGCCATCTAAGACTCAGGTTAAGGCCCGAGAAGCTTCACAACGGCAATAATTTTGGCAAGATTGTTTTTCACAATGCATTTTTTAAAGCGGAACTTCCTGTGACTGTTTCCGTTAATCTGACGGGCAAGCACCCTTCGTCTGATTATCAGGAAAAGAAAAAGCTTGTGGTTCAGCTTGTTAAGACATATGAGAATTTCAGATGTAAAAAGATAACTTCAAGAGTGTGGGTTTCCGAGACGGGAAAGATCATATCCAAGATGAATGCTCTTGATGATAAAGATATTGAGTTCAGGCTCTACACCGCTCAGTATTATATTACTGCGGGCAGAGTAAATGAAGGAAAGTGGATACTCGACCAGGTTGCAAGAGAGGTTGAGGATGCTCCCGGAGATGAACTTTACAGTTATCATCTGTATCTGACGTCCCTTTGCAGCAAAGAGGACAGGATAATTAACGACGTCACCGAGAGACTTGAGGGAATCTTTAGAAGAAATCCCGATAACTGGCGCATTGCATGGCTTCTTCAGTACGTGAGTGAAGAGCATGTTATGAGCGGTCAGAGAAAGTGGATGATGATAGGCGAGCAGCTTGCGCTTGGTTGTATGAGTCCCATATTGTATCTGGAGGGAATGAATATCCTGAACGAAGCTCCTTCCATACTTGCAAGGCTTGAGAGTCAGGAGCTCAGCATTCTTGAATATGGAGCCAAAAAGGAAATACTCAGCCTCAATCTCATAGATCAGGTTGTATATCTGTCGGCAAGAGTCAGAAACTTCGACAAGAGGCTCTTTAGAATCCTTAAAGCCTGCTACAAGATAAAGGGAAGCGATGATGTTCTTGAAGCTATCGTATCTCTTTTGATAAAAGGAGGAGAAACCTCCAGATTTGCGTTTGACTGGTATGCGAAGGGCGTTGAGAGAGAATTAAGGATAACAAGACTATATGAGTATTACATGATGTCCATTTATGTAAAAGAGGATGGACAGCTTCCTTGCGAGATCAGCAAGATGGTTCTTATGTATTTCTCGTATCAGAGTACTCTTGAGTATGACAAGAATGCGATCCTATACAGATATATTCATGAGAAACGCGAGGAATATCCTGAACTTTATGATACCTATGTGCCTCAGATCGAAAGGTATCTAATGGCACAGCTTGATAAGGGACGTGTGGGAAAAGACCTTGGTTATCTCTACAAGAATCTTCTCACCAAGCAGATGGTGGATGCTTCGAATGCTTCCAAAGTGCTTGCGGTTCTTTATACATCGGAGATCAGAACCGATAATCAGAAGATGTGCGGCGTAAGTGTCATTTATGACAAGTGCGAAAAAGAAATGCGATATCCCATGAGCGGAGGTCGTGCATTCGTGCCGCTTTACGGAAGTGACTATACGGTTCTTTTGGTCGATCATGATGAAAACAGGTATGCTGTGAGTGTACCGTATTCAAATATCAAGATGATGATCCCCGGAAAGCTATCTGGATATGCGATTCCTTATATCCAGAAGGGGCGGGAGAATCTTGATCTTTTCCTGTGCGATCTGGGTAAAAACGCGTATACCATAGATATGGAGAATGTCGGAAGATACAAAGATCTTGCCGAATCAGAGTTCGTAAAGAAGGAATACAGAAATGAGATCCAGAGCAGCCTGGTGAGATTTTATTACGACAATGATTTTACAAGGCAACTTACGGAATATCTTATAAATATTAATCCGATCGATATGACGGGGCATGAGCGCAATGAGATCATAGAGCTTATGGTTCTGGGAGGTTTGTGCAACAATGCTCTTGAGTGGATGGGTACTTACGGAACATATGGAATTGATGCCAAGATAGTACTCAGGATGTGCGACAGGCTTCTGGATAAGGATGATCTCGGTGTTTCGGCAAAAGAAATCGAGATTGCTTACTATGCCTTTTCTAACGGCAAGTATGACGAGCAGCTTCTTAAATATCTTGAGAAGAACTTTACGGGTACTGTAAAAGAGATGAGAGATATATGGAAGGCTGCCGAAGCGTTTGGAATCGATACGTATTCTCTTTCTGAGAGAATGCTTCTTCAGATGCTTTACAGCGGATCGTATATCGGAGAAAAGACAGATATCTTCAAATCATATGTGCGCAACGGGGCAAATGCGGATGTTGAGATGGCATTTTTGTCACTGGGAGCATATGACTATTTTGTGCACGGAAGTGTTACCGACAGATACGTCTTTGAGAGAATAGAAGCGCTTTCTCTTCAGGGACTTCCGATCCAGGATGTGTGCAAATTGGCATATCTAAGGTATTATGCTACGGAAAAGAGCTCTGAAGAAACAGTAAACAAAGAAGTGGCAGAGGCATTTATAAAGAGCCTCATGGTCAACAATATATATTTCCCGTTCTATCTTGAGTATTCGGAGATCGTTCCCGAACTTTCGCATTTTGCGGATAAGACGATGCTTGAATACAGGACTGAACCGGGAACTCATTGTCATATTCACTACAGACTAGCGGGTGAAGAAGACAATGAATATCACAGCATGGAACTTCATGAGATGTATGAGGGAATATATGTCTGTGCATTTGTTCTCTTTTTCGGGGAACAGCTTCAGTATTATATCACAGAGGATAAAGAGGATTCTGAGGATGCGCTTACGGAGAGCGGCACGATCCAGAAGAGTGATATAACGAAGAATCAAAGTGACAGCAACAGCAGATACAGTATCATCAACGATATCATGATAGGAGAGACACTGCAGGATTATGATACAGTGGATAAGCTCCTTGCGGAATATCACAAAAAGAACTTTGTCTGCAACGGTATTTTTAAACCGATACAGGAAAACAGTAACGAGTAAGAGGAAGATATAAAATGCTTTTTGGAAATTCTGAAGAAAGACGCTTTGTACTTGGATACGATCTGGGAGAAAAGGTCTCACAGATAAGCTTTCTTGCATCCGATGCGGATATGCCTGAAACTTTATCGGTGCTTGCAGGATCCGAACTTTATAACATTCCTACCGTTCTTTGCAAAAAAAATGACGTAAACCAGTGGTTTTACGGCAAGGAGGCTGTGCGCCATATTGAAGAACAGGACGGGCTTCCCGTATACGGTCTTGTGAGTGCGGCAAGAGAAGGCAAACCTGTGGTTGTCGGAGATGCGGAATACGATCCGATAGCTCTTTTGACCTTGTTTGTAAAAAGAAGCCTCTCGCTGTTATCAATGGAGCTGTCTCTTGATAATGTAGAGTCGATCATGTTCACAACGAGATCTCTGGACAACAGGATGATCCAGGTTCTTAACGCGGTGACATCGGCGCTTGAGTTTAAGACTGAGAATATCTTTTACCAGAGCCATGAGGAGAGCTTCTACAATTACATGCTGTATCAGCCGGAAGAACTGATGAATCATTCGGTTCTTGCCTGTGACTTTGATATGGAAACTTTGAGAGTGTACGAGATGACTCTCAATCACAACACGACGCCCATAGTTGCGACGATAGAAGAAAGTACTTATGACGATCTTAAGTTTTCTGCCGAAGGATTTCCCAAGGAAGGGACTGCTTATCACAAGATGTGCGAGAGGCTTGACGATGAGTTTCTGACTGTTATGCAGAAGGTATGCAGTGAAAAGATCATTTCGACGGTATTTCTTTTGGGCGACGGTTTCAGGGAGAAGTGGCAAAAGAGATCTCTTGAGTTTTTGTGCAGGACAAGAAGAGTTTTTCAGGGCAACAATATGTTCAGCAAGGGCGCAAGCATTGCCGCGAGAGAGAGGATAAATCCCACAAAGCCGACAAAGTTTGTTTTCCTCGGCGAGGACAAGCTTAAGTCAAATCTTGGAATAAATCTTTTGAAGTGCGGAACGGAAGTATACTGTGCACTTCTTGATGCGGGAATAAACTGGTACGAAGCGGAGACCGGAATGGATATAATCATGGACCAGAGCGGAATACTTAATATTCAGGTGACTCCGCTTACCGGCAAGATGCCCAAGATGGTCCAGCTGTATCTTGACGGACTTGAAAAGAGACCGCCCGGAACCACGAGACTCAGGATCCTTATGAATATGAACTCTGTCAGCGAAGTTGATGTGAGAGTGCAGGATATGGGATTTGGAGAGTTGTTCCCGTCGTCGGGTAAATCATGGGAACAGATTATAGAACTTTGATGAAAGGCAGTAGATATGAATAAACCGATACTTTGTATAGGCACATACGCACAAACGCCGTTTCATATGGAAAAGATAGGTAGAAATGTCTACTGTATAGAAGAGCTGTGCTATTGCATCGTGCAGAATGCATTTTTGATAGACGAAGAGAGCTTTGGAGAAGATCTTTTTGAATGGATCGGAAAAGAGTGCTCACTTGTCAAGCTTGCAGACGAGCTTAAAGGCATGGCTTCAAAGAAGTGCTCTGTTGCGTCTCTTGCGGGAACAATCCTTGATTATGTCGGATATAACACCCGCAAAGAAATCGAGAGGACGGAGAGTATTCTTCGCGATAATGCAGGGATGGATATTTACAGCAAGAAGCTTGCGAGAGCTGATTTCCTTATGCAGAGCGAGAAGTACAGCATGGCATTTAAGGAATATGATTTCTTGCTGGAAAATACACCGGATATCGACCTGCACATCAGGTCGAGAATAGAGCATAACGAGGGCGTTATGTACGCAAGGCTTTTTTTGTTTGACAGGGCGGCTGAGCTTTTTTTGAAGGCTTACGAAGATGAAAAGAATGATGAGTCTTATTTTCAATATCTTGCGGCGCTTAGAATGAAGATGACGCATGAGGAGTACGTTGCCTTTATTTCAGAGAACAAGCAGGCGCATGAAGTTTCGATGGAACTTGAAAAGAAGATCAATGAGTATGAAGAGCTTTTTGCTGCGGGCGACGAGAATCATGTTATCGGTACGCTTTCCGTATATAAGGCTGAAGGCAAGATGCATGAGTACTATGAAAAGATCGGGGAACTCACCGAGAATATGAAGGCAAAATACAGGGAAACAGTCCGGGAAAAGACAGGGCGCTGATGTACCGGTTGGGAGTAAGATATGGGTTTTTTGGACAAGATATTTCGTAAGTCCGCAGATGATGAGTGGAAGAAACAACAGGCAGAGCTTGAGAACTGGAGTGATATAGTCTATACGAGAAAAGATCTTGATATGGACGATCCTGTTCAGCGAAGAGAATACATAGGGAGTTGCCTTCAGCAGATGGAGGAAGCGGCAAGAGAGCTGGATTCTCTTGAGTTTGAGTACAATGATGTCACAAGTCATCTGAGGGATATGGAAGAGATCAATGCGCTTCCGCCCGAACAGCGAAAAGAGATTGATGATTGTGCGAGGAAGATCATCGAGTCCAGGGATTTGCAGGAGAAGTTTGATAAGAGAAAGAGCAGGATGACGGACGAAGAGTTTGAACGTATGGACAGACTCAGGGACAATGCCAGAGAAGGCGCCGAAAAGCTGCTCGATGCCGAAGTTTTTCAAAAAAAGATAAAGAACGATCTTAAGCGTCTTGATTCGGAGCATGAGGCTTATCTTTTCAGAGAAGAAGATCTTGTTGAGACCATGGAAAACGCCAAGAAACTGACAGTTACGGTGGGCGTTGTTCTTGTGGTTATGATCGTATTTCTTTTGATACTTCAGCTTGCAATGGGGCTTAATGTTGTCTATGGATATATGGTCCTGATCCTTCTTGCGGCGATCGCGATAACTGTGCTCTATGTTCAGAGCACCAATGCGCAGGTTGAGATAAAGTCCGTAAAAAAATCGATATCAAGACTTATCATGTTGCAGAATCAGGTCAAAGTCAGATATGTAAACAACACAAATCTTCTTGATTATCTCAGAATGAAATACAGAGTTATGAGCTCATCCGAGCTTACGGAACTATACAACAAGTACCTCAGAGAGCGCAAAGAGCGCGAGAAGATCGATGATGCCAGAAGGCTTCTTGATTCCAATCAAAAGGATCTTATATATATGCTCAGGCATTACAGAGTGCGCGATCCCGAGATCTGGATACATCAGGCTGAGGCGCTTGTCAGCCACAACGAGGAAGTAGAAATAAGGCACAATCTCAATGTTCGCCGCCAGTCACTCAGAAAGCGCATGGAGTACAACAGGGATATCGTTGCCGGCAATGCCAAGAATGAAGTTGAAGATATGGCAAGACAGTATCCTCAGTATGCGCAGGAAATCCTCGATATGGTTTCCAAGTATGAGGATAAGGAGTGATTCAGGCTATTTTATTTAAGGTTATTTATTTTTAATTATGAAAGATTTAGATTATTTAAGGGAACAATGCATTAGTGAGGTTGCCGGCCTGGGAATAGCACTTGGCAGGATTGCCTCGTGGTCTGTGAATAAAAGAGCAAAGACCCGTTGGGGATTGTGCAGATTAAAGCGGGACGGAAGTTATGAGATTGAGATTGCGGAGAGGCTTCTTGTCGATGACAGAATTTCGGAGAAAGCCTGCAAGGAGACTATTATCCATGAACTTCTTCATACCTGTAAGGGATGCATGAGACATACAGGCAAGTGGAAACAGTATGCAGAGCTGATGAACCGCACTTACGGCTACAATATTAAGAGAGTGACCGAGGGGTGTGAAAAAGGCGTAGAGAACCATAAAGTTTCAGAGATGGCCGTGAAATATGTCTTCACCTGCGGCGGCTGCGGGGCAACGATCTACCGAAAGCGCGACAGCAAATTTACCAGAAATTACAGACACTACGGCTGTGCAAAGTGCGGAGCAGTTGCCTGGTCAAGAAAACTTATACGGAACTGTACATCTGAGGTCGCTTCATATATAATTACGGATAAGCAATAAAAATAGAAATAGAAATGTCAGAATTATTACACCGCCTGGAACGAAGAAATAACTGTTTCAGGCGGTTTATTGCATCGGTGCTACTGTCACTAAATAAGTAGAGTTATTTGGTGACAGTAGCACTGGCAAATCGGAGGAGTTAAGTGTATGGGACAAATTGAAGATTTGGAGAGAGAGCTTGAGTCTATCAAGTATCAGGTCGGGCAGATCCAGCTTGGCCTGTCGAGAGCCACACATGCTGTTGTAGATATAAAAGAAGAGCAGAAAAAAATGCAGCAACAGCTACAGGCAAGGCCGAATATGCAGCAGGCACCGGTGCAGGCGAATATGCAGCAACCGTTCATACAGAAGCCGCAGGTACAGGCGAATATGCAGCAGCCATTCATACAGCAGCCGCAGGTACAGGCGAATATGCAGCCGGGTGTGCAGCCTCAGGGAATGCAATCACAATATAGTGGCATGCAAGGGGCGGCGCCGGCTCGGCCTATGCAGGGGCAGTTCAGCGGACAGGCCATGAATCAGCAAATGCAGAGGCAACAGCAATTTAATCCTGCGTTTCAGCAGAGGCAGCAGCCTGCGTTCCGTAATATTATCAATACAAATAAAAGTTCAACAGAGTCGTGGATAGGTAAGCATTTGATGGGCGTGCTTGCAAGCGTACTTATTTTTATAGCACTTATTCTTTTTGCAAGCCTTATTATTCCGTATCTCAATGATGCGGTTAAGATTGGTCTGATGTTCACAGTCAGCATTGCGCTTACGGGATTTGCATTTTATGAGCATAGAAAGCGCCCGGAGAATACTTTTTTCACAGCGCTTCTTGCGTGCGGACTGGGATGCACTTATCTGTCGATACTTGTGACCAGGATCTACTTTAAAGTTATCGGCGATATTGCTATGTACGTACTCTTACTTGTCTGGGCCGGAATTATTCTGTACATGGGCAAAAAAGAGAGCAAGCTTTTTCAGGTTATCGGAAACGCCGGCTACATAATTTCCGCGCTTCTTGCATGGAATTTGAAGGACGGAGCTTTGGTTTTACCTGTTTTGGCCTATCTTTTGATCTTGGGAGGAGCCTTCCAGTATAACTTTAGGAAAGATAATATGCAGCGCCTGGTACAGAGCAGCATAAACCTGGCTATAATTTTTTATTTTGCCGCAAGGATCGGACAAAATGTTGAGAAGTGCGTTCCACTCACTGTTTCCGCGATTTTCATTGTGGTTATAAGCGCAGTATATTTTGCAGCTTCGCTTTTTGGAAAGAAACTTATAAACAGTGCCAATAAAATATATTTTGCATTTGCGAGCGCGATTGTTTTTTATATGTCATATCTTTTGCTTGCGGACTGTGTGGAAATGCCTGATTGGATCAGTTTGACGGTGCTCTTTATTATTGCTGCGGTTGCAGAATTGGCAGCTTTTTTGCAGCGGAACGAAAAAGAGGACGATACGTCATTGTTCTTTAAGCATTTTTGGATAATCGGCTGGTTTGCGATTGCAGAGATCGGTACCTACATTATGTACCGTGATTTCTTTAACACCGGAGCCCTTTTTGTTGCACTTCTTCCGATTGCTGTATACGGCGTAAAGAAGGAGTATTTTCTGTTCAGAAATCAGGCGATAATATTGGCGGCGCTCATGACCTTGCTTGAACTTTTTGGAGAAAGAAGTCTCATCTTTTGCGCCGTGGAACTTGTCTATGCGGTCATTATCCTTACGATGGAAGGTTTTGTCGTTAACAAGTCAATTGAATTCAAATTCATTTGGTATTTCTATGTTCAGGTATGTATCGCGATTTTCTTCTGCACAGTTGCAGGAAAATTTGCTTTTGATACTGACGATTACATGATCATGTTTGCGGTTATCCCCGTGGGACTCTTTAACATGCTGATGCGAGCGCTGAAGTTCTACAGGGACGATCGGGGCCAAAACAACGTGCCGGCTCTGATGGCACTTGATATCGTAAATGCAATGGGAATACTTATAGGCCTTTATAATATTATTATGATCGACGGAGTAATTCCTCAGGGAATAAACATTGCCTTCACGACAGCACTTGCCTGTGTCAACGTTCGCAGACATTTCGCAGGAACCAACAATGAAAAGCTGTACACCGGAATCAAGTTTGGCATCATCCTTCTGTTTTCGCTTATCGGCTACGACGCCGCCGGCTATATCGTCAGCGTTGTCACTTTAGCTTTTGCCATACTGTGTATCTTCGTCGGCTTCAACAAGAATTTCGGTGCCAAAGAACTCCGAGTATACGGCCTCATCCTGTCAATGTTCTGCGTCGTCAAATTCATCATGATTGACATAACCTACGAAAACACCATTGGCCGCGCCATCAGCTTCCTCATCAGCGGAATCCTCTGCTTCGGAATCAGCGCCATCTACAACCACTTCGAGAAACAGGGCCAGGAGTAAGGGTAATAGGGATGAGCTTACCTTTGGTGTGGAACTGATTCTTTATCTTGGATATTTTTAAATGATTGTGCACCGTACAGAACGCGAAGAAGTCTTCTGTGCGGTGCAATAAAAGCTATCAATGATAAAAATCGGTAGGTGCCCTGTCAAGCGGCACCGAAATTTCGCCGTAATCAGAGCGATAGCCATATAAGGGCGGTTTTGCAGTGTTTGAGTATTTTGCAGCATTCAAGAGTATAAAAAATCACACTTGTCTATTCCGCTTTCGCTCCACCTGTTTGAGCCCGCTCGCGGGCGAGTTTGGAGCGAGGAATAGACAAGTGTGATTTTTTATACCTTGAATGCCAAAATACTCAATCGCTGCAAAACCGCCCTTATATGGCTATTGCGCCATTACTGCCGTAATTCGCCCCCGCTGACAGGCTAATAAGTTCTGATTGAATCGGGATTGATATAATGTTAAAATGTTCGGTGTTTGAGGTTATTTTTTCTTTAAAAACAAGGAGAACAAATGAATTACGAAGGTAGGACTGAGAATTACAAGCGTCTTGGTGAAGAATGCGGTGTTTTTGGTATGTATGATTTTGACGGCGGTGACGTTGCCGGATCTATATACTACGGACTCGTTTCGCTTCAGCATAGAGGACAGGAAAGCTGCGGTATTGCCGTAAGCGACACGAACGGACCGAAGGGGAAAGTGACAAGCCATAAGGATATGGGACTTGTAAATGAAGCTTTTACCCCTGATATTTTGGATACTTTAAAGGGAGACATCGGAGTAGGCCACGTCAGATACTCCACTGCAGGCAGCAGTACGCGTGAGAATGCGCAGCCGCTTGTTCTAAACTATGTAAAAGGCACCTTGGCACTTGCACACAACGGTAACCTTGTCAATGCACCGGAGCTTCGTCATGAGCTGGAATATACGGGTGCAATCTTTCAGACAACAATCGACTCGGAAGTAATTGCATATCATATTGCCAGAGAGAGACTTGCAACAAAGTCTGTAGAAGAGGCAGTCGGAAAGGCTATGCTCAAGATCAAGGGAGCGTATAGTCTTGTTATCATGTCACCCAGAAAACTTATCGGAGCAAGAGATCCTTATGGATTTAAGCCACTTGTTATAGGAAGAAGAGAGAACTGCTATATCCTTGCTTCTGAGACTTGTGCACTTGATACGGTCGGAGCTACTTTTATCCGTGATGTTGAACCCGGCGAGATTGTTACTATTTCTCCGGAATTCGGAATTCAGTCCGACAAGAGCATGTGTATTCCCAAGGAACAGCATGCAAGATGTATTTTTGAATATATTTATTTTGCCCGTCCCGACAGTACTATCGATAACATCAGCGTGTATGATGCCAGAATTGCTGCGGGAAGATTCCTCGCAATGGACTCACCTATCGATGCAGATCTTGTAGTCGGAGTTCCGGAGTCCGGAAATGTTGCGGCACTCGGATATGCCATGCAGTCAGGCATTCCGTACGGACAGGCTTTCGTAAAAAATTCTTATATAGGAAGAACATTTATCAAACCCAAGCAGAAGAACAGAGAATCCAGCGTTCAGGTCAAGCTCAATGCGCTCGGAAGTGCGGTTGAGGGTAAGAGGATCATCATGATCGACGACTCAATCGTAAGAGGAACAACTTCAGACCGAATTGTAAGAATGCTTCGCGACGCGGGAGCAAAAGAAGTACATATGAGAGTAAGCTCGCCTCCGTTCCTGTGGCCCTGCTATTTTGGAACCGACGTTCCTGCAAGAGATCAGCTTATAGCTTATAATAGAAATGTCGACGATATCTGTAAGATAATCGGAGCAGATTCACTTGCTTATCTCGGTATAGAGAGACTTGAAGAGATGGTTGGCGGAAACCTCGGAATCTGTAAGGGATGCTTTACCGGTTCTTATCCCGTTAATCCGCCCACTGAAGATATCAGGGGAGAATTTGAGAAGTAATATTGTCATATTTTAGGAGGAATGAAATGAGTACAGATCGTTATACAAGCCCATTATCGGAGCGTTATGCAAGTAAAGAAATGCAGTATATCTTTTCACAGGACATGAAGTTCAAGACATGGAGAAAACTGTGGATCGCACTTGCCGAGATAGAGAAAGACCTTGGACTTAACATCACACAGGAGCAGATTGATGAACTCAAGGCTCATCAGGATGATATCAATTATGATGTTGCCAAGGCAAGAGAAAAAGAAGTTCGTCACGATGTAATGAGCCATGTATATGCATATGGTCAGCAGTGCCCCAAGGCTAAGGGAATCATCCATCTGGGCGCAACAAGTTGCTATGTTGGTGATAATACTGATATTATCATAATGACAGAGGGACTTAAGCTTGTAAGAAAGAAACTTATAAATGTTATCGCAGAGCTTTCTAAGTTCGCGGAAGAATACAAGGCACAGCCTACACTCGGCTTTACTCATTTCCAGCCGGCACAGCCTACAACAGTAGGTAAAAGAGCAACACTCTGGCTTCAGGACTTCACTATCGATCTTGAAGACCTTGACTATGTTCTTGATAATATGAAGCTTCTTGGTTCAAAGGGAACAACAGGAACACAGGCTTCTTTCCTTGAGCTTTTTGACGGAGACCTCACTAAGGTTGATAAGCTTGATCCCATGCTTGCAGAAAAGCTTGGATTCAAGGGATGCATGGCAGTTTCAGGTCAGACATACAGCCGTAAGATTGATATGAAGGTGCTCAATGTACTTGCCGGAATTGCTTCATCAGCAACAAAGATGGCTCAGGATATCAGACTCCTTCAGCACCTCAAGGAAGTTGAAGAGCCTTTTGAAAAGAGCCAGATCGGTTCATCGGCAATGGCTTACAAGAGAAATCCTATGAGAAGTGAAAGAATCTGCTCACTTGCAAGATATGTCATCATTGATACTCTTAACCCCGCTATTACTGAGGTTTCACAGTGGTTTGAGAGAACTCTCGACGATTCTGCAAATAAGAGAATTTCAGTTCCCGAGGGATTCCTTGCAACAGACGGAATACTTGATCTGTGCATTAATGTAGTTGACGGACTTGTAGTATATCCTAAGGTTATCGAGAAACGCCTCATGTCTGAGCTTCCTTTCATGGCAACAGAGAATATCATGATGGATGCTGTTAAGGCAGGCGGAGACAGACAGGAGCTTCATGAGAAGATTCGTGAGCTTTCTATGGAAGCAGGTAAGACTGTTAAGGTTGAAGGAAAAGACAATAATCTTCTTGATCTTATCGCAGCAGATCCTGCATTCCCGCTTACTATCGAGGAACTCCAGGCTTCAATGGATCCCACTAAGTATGTAGGATGCAGCGCTCACCAGGTAGACAAGTTCCTTGCTGAGGTTGTTAAGCCTATATTGGATGCAAACAAGGGAGACCTTGGTCTCACAGCTGAGATTAACGTTTGATCCCGATCGGAGACGATATGAGAATAATCGACATATTAAACAACAAAGACGTGACATTGTCTTTTGAAGTTTTTCCGCCCAAGACGGATGACAAGTATGCTGATGTTGAAAGGGCTGCGGCAGAGATTGCCGCACTTAAGCCTGATTTCATGAGTGTTACTTACGGAGCGGGTGGCGGAACCAGTAAGAATACCGCAAATATTTCAGCCGATCTTCAGGACAAATACGGTGTAAATGTGCTGGCGCATCTTACATGCGTATCGTCTACAAAAGAGGATGTTAAGTCCATGATTTCCGTTTACAAGGAAAAAGGAATCGAGAATATCATGGCACTTAGGGGGGACATTCCGAAGGAAGGCAGAATATGCTATGACTATGATCACGCAACACAGCTCATAAGTGATATAAAGTCGCTTGATGAAAATATATGTATCGGAGGAGCTTGTTATCCTGAAGGTCATGTAGAATGTGCGAGACAGTCTGAAGATATAATCCATCTGAAAGAGAAGGTGGATGCAGGATGCGATTTTCTTACGACGCAGATGTTTTTTGACAATTCAACATTATATCAGTTCCTGTACAGGATAAGGGAGAAGGGCATCGAGGTGCCTGTTCTTCCGGGAATCATGCCGATAACCAATGCAAGGCAGGTGGCAAGAAGTGTTTCTCTCTCAGGTTCTACCATTCCTCAGAAAATGAAGATTATGGTTGACCGTTTCGCCGACGATCCGGAGAAAATGAAAGAGGCAGGTATAATATATGCCTGTGATCAGATAATCGATCTCATTTCTAACGGGGTTAGCCACATACATGTTTATTCAATGAACAAACCTGAAATTGCGGCGGGTATAATGCGTAATCTTTCAACAATCATAAAATAATAAAAGGGGAGTATAGTGATGGACGAAAATATACAGAACTACAGTACAGAAGAGCTCGTAAGTGAGCCTTCTACAGGAAATAATATAAGTGAGAGCGATTTTGCTTATTCACAGGAAGTTATCAGAAAGATGTCCGATTACTTTGACGATAAGGTAGTCGGACAGAAACAGCTTAAATTTTCTCTTATCGCATCTATTCTGGCGGACGGACATATTCTTATAGAGTCCGTTCCCGGTCTTGCGAAGACTACTGCGGCTAAGGCTATTTCTGATGCCGTAGACGGAAAGTTTGCGAGAATCCAGTGCACACCGGATCTTCTTCCGGCTGATATCATCGGAACACAAATCTACAATCAGGCTACATGTAAGTTTGAGACTATGTTGGGACCTGTATTTGCTAACTTTGTCCTTCTCGACGAGGTTAACCGTTCAAGTGCCAAGACTCAGTCTGCCATGCTTGAAGCCATGCAGGAGAAGCATGTTACTATCGGTGGAAAGACCTACAACATGCCCGAAGATATCTTTATCGTTATAGCTACCCAGAACCCAATCGAACAGGAGGGAACATATCCTCTTTCAGAAGCTCAGACAGACAGATTTTTGATAAAAGAGGTCATTACATATCCTACAGCCGCTGAGGAAGTAGAGATTTTAAAGAGAATAGAGTCGGGGGTAATTTCCGAGAAAACAGATCCTGTTCTTACAATACAGGATATCAATAAAGTTCAGGATATCGCGGATCAGGTATATGTTGATGAAGCGGTTAAGTGGTACATCTCAAGTATCGTTGTTGCCAGCAGAAGAGCAAACAAGATACCGGGATTCGATCTTGGCAAGTATGTAAGGATCGGTGTAAGCCCCCGTGCTTCAATTGCATTTCTTAAGATGGCCAAGGCAGCTGCTCTTATGATGGGCAGAACCTATGTTACACCAGAGGATGTTAAGGTCGTAAGACATCAGGTATTAAGACACAGAATTGGTCTTAACTATTCGGCTGTTGCAGATAATATTACTGTTGAGACGGTAATTGACGGAATAGTAAACTCCGTTAAGACTCCGTAATAGAGAGCGCGGCTATGAATATAGATTATGAGTATTTGTCAAAAATAAGGAGAGCGGTAGCTCTTTATACAAACAAGAAAACCTCGAATATTCTTGACGGAGACTTTCATTCCATTCACAAGGGAAGAAGTATGGAATTTGAGGATCTTAAAGAATATGCGCTTGGAGATGAAGTTCACGATATTGACTGGAAATCATCATCAAGAATGGGGAAGACTCTGGTAAGAAGGTATATGACCGACAGAAGACACAATGTAATGTTTGTGTGTGACTGCGGCAGGAAGATGACAGGAGATACCCCAAGAGGTGAATCCAAAAAAGAAGTTGCGCTGTTTACTTTTGGAACAGTTGCATATCTTGCGGACAAGAACGGAGCTGATTTTTCGATGGCCTTTCCCAAGGGAGACACTTCGGAGATCAGTATGTTCAAGGCAGGAACAGAGCATATTGAGAGACTCATGTATGAGTATGAAAAATATATCGAACAGGACAGCACGATTTCTTTTGAACAGTGTATAAAGAATGTCCTTAACTGTGTGCATAAGAGGATGATCATTATCCTCATTACCGATATGGAGGGACTTCAGTCCGTGAGTGAGAGTACGCTCAAAGCCGTTTCGTGCAATAATGACATTATGGCGATGTGCGTGGAAGATGCCATGCTGACAGGCGACAATGTCTATGACAATGATCTTGGCCGCTATGAGAGATGGTTTCTTTCTCACAACAAAAAGCTTCGCAAGATGGAGCTTGATTACAGAGAAGCTGCAGCAAGCAGTATAGCAAGTAATAGTAAACAGAGCAGAACGTCGGTTATTTCATTGTCCGGTAAGGACGAGATAATCGATAAGACAATAGTTTTATTTGAAAGGCACAGACATGGAAACTACGGTTACATTAAGACCACCATTTGAATATAGTCCTTGGGTTTTCTTAGTCGGAATCGTTATTTTTGTGGTCTTTCTGGTGTTGTTCATTCGTGCGTTGTCCAAGATATTGGGACTTGAGAAAAGGGAAAAGACTTCCGGGGCGGCGAATGGCAACAAGCGCTTTAGTATCAACGGCGGATATCAGTATATTATTAAACAAAAATATATTGCGCAGATCCGCTTACTCAATAATGACTACAAAAACAATAAGATAAGCCAAAGAGAGGGATTTCAGAGGCTCAGTCTTTTGATAAGAGGATTTATACATGATGTAACAGGTATCAATGTTGAAACGGCAACCCTCAAGGATGTCAAAAAACTTGGTATCAGGCATCTGGACAAGTTGATGGAAGAATATTATGTTCCGGAATTTGCGGAGGATGGAAGAGCCATATCAAGGGAGCTTTCTGAATCTTGCGAAACGGCAATGGGAGTGATCAGAACATGGACATAATGTATAAATGGGTCATAGTTTTGGGAATTCTTTTGATCGCCGGAATATCTTTTTTGTTACTTAAATATAATCAAAAGAGAATGAACGAATTTAGCGGCGGATTACGTGCTGCGAATACCCAAAGAATCAGATCCAGTGAATTATATACAGAACTTTTTAAACAATATCGCATAGTCAGGACAATCCTGATAGCAGGGCTGATATTGTGCATGCTTACGTCTGTAGTGCTTATATCAAGGCCGTATAAGACGAAGGATGTTGTTAACGGAGTAAAGAAAAGAGATATCATACTCTGTCTTGATGTTTCTTATTCTCTTTATGACCTCAACTCTGAGCTTACAGAGTATCTTAAGGGCGTTGTAAAGGGACTTGAAGGAGACAGGATAGGAGTAAGTATTTTTAATACTTCATCTGTCACATATGTTCCTCTGACGGATGATTATGATTATGTTATACAAAAGCTTGATGAGTTAAAAGAGTATTTTGCGCTTCAGAAGCAGATGTACAATGATTTCTACGATAAGTACGAATATCTTACGGAAATGACTGAAGAAGAGAGAGAAGCTTTTTATGAGCTTGATGATAAATTAGCCTATTATGAGGCGGGAACTTTGTATCGTGCCGATACGAAGGGATCATCACTTATAGGAGAGGGCCTTGGCTCTGCACTTTTTTCTTTTCCCTATATAGGAGAAGCGGACAGAACGCGAGTGATAATCATGTGTACCGATAACGAGCTCAATGAGTATTACCCGCAGATAATGAGCCTTGATGACGCATCTGAGGCATGCAAGAACAATAAGACAACAGTATTTGGAATTTTCCCTTCAGAGGATAAATTCTATTTGCCTGAGGAATACAGCTATAAGTTGTGTTCGTCAGAGTTTAAGCGTGCAGTTGAGAATACCGGCGGAAAGTTTTATGTAAGAACTGACCAGCATCCGGTATCGGAGATCGTACAGGATATCCAGAAGCAGGAAGCGATGATGGTAAAAGTTGTATCATCAAGAGAAAATGTCGATATTCCTGAGGTTGCTTACATTGTGCTGCTTATAGGCCTTAGCATATTCTGCGGGGCCGGATTGGTGTTGCAAAAATGATTATAAGACCTATTTTACCGATAGCGCTCCTTCTTGCGATCGCTGCGATATTTATTGCAGGTACGGTCTGGGTAATTGTCAAAACGAGCGTTAAAAGAAATGAAAAAATATTCACCGTGCTCAGGCTCGGGATCATATATATCCTGGCATTTGTGATCGGGTTAAGGCCTATGATCATCGATGAGGAATACGAGTTTTCCACAAGAAACCTTGATGTTATTTTTGTCGTTGATACAACGATAAGCATGTGGGCTGTGGATTACGGCAACGGAGATGCCAGGATAGAAGGTGTTCAAAAAGATGCAAAAAAGATTGTTGAGGATCTTGCGGGAAGTAATTTTGCGATAATAACATTTGACGATCAGTCTCATGTTATATCTCCCTGCACTCAGGATATGGATCATATAAAGACACTTTTGGATACATTGGCGCCTCCCGGATACGGATATGCAGGCGGCAGTGATATGTCTTTGCCGTACAAAGACCTTGAATCGCTTCTTATGTCTTCTTCAAGAAAGGAGAACAGGAAGAGTATAGTTATCTTTATGAGTGACGGCGAGATCACAAACGGACACGAGCTTACTTCATATGAAGCGCTGAAAGACTATGTGGATTCCGGTGTTGTGCTCGGTTATGGTACTACACAGGGTGCCAAGATGAAGATCGACCATGCGTATATATATGATGAGGTAGAGAGAAAAGATGCCATATCATATATGAACGAAGATAATTTAAAGAGCATCGCGGGAAATCTCGGTGTCGAGTATTACAACATGAACGACGGAAGTCAGGGACTTCATCAGACAATAGAAGTTATTAAGGAAACATCCAAGACTGTTTCTGAAAAAGAGGACGGTATGGAAAAGTATGCAGATGTGTACTACGTGTTTGCGATACCGCTTGTCCTGATACTTATTTTGGAACTATATATATTTAGCAGAAGAGGGAGGTTATAGATATGAAAAAAACACCTCTTAGATATATCTTTTTAATGGCTTTTTCACTTGTAATGTTTATTGCGGGAGCATCGATAGTTGCGAGAGTCCTTGTGAACATGGCTTTTGTGGATAAATACAAGAAAGATCAGTATGACATGAAACTGGAGGAGAAACTTCTGTTTCTGAATTTTCCGGAGAGCTATGTGCCGTACTACAATTTGGGAAATGCGTCCTACAAGGATCTTCGGTATTCGGAGGCGGTTGGATATTACAAGGAAGCACTCAAGATGTATCCACCTGACAAAAAAGAGTGTTCGATAAGGATAAATCTGGCGCTTGCAATGTGCAATACAATTGACTTTACCGATCTTTCAAGTCAGGAAAAGATTGATACGGCTATTTTTATTCTTTATCAGGCAAGGGATGTGCTGCTAGAGAACGGCTGGGCTGTAAATGAAGGCGATGATTACAGGGACGCCGATGCCCAGAAGCTCAAAGAAGACATTGATAAGATGATAGAGAAGCTTGAGAATCCCGAAAAAACTTCGCAGGAGCCGCAGAATGACGATAATTCTTCAGGGGATGACAATAATGAGTCATCCGGAAGCGAAGGCAAGAATAGTGCAAAAGAAAAGCGTCAGCAGGATGAGCTTCAGAGAAACAAAGATGGTGCCATGAAAGAAAGGCAGCAGGAACAGCAGGAAGCCGAAGAAGAGCGTAAATCGCGTGAAAACAACGAAGGCTCGGGCGGAAGCGGAAACAGGAACGGAATGGACGGCTCAGACGGCAGTATGGGAGATAACAGCGGACAGCAGAATATAAAACGCTGGTAAATTGTGGCTTTTCGAAGTCAAAATCGTCGGATTTCGCATATTTTAGCGGAAAAATGTTCTTTTTTAATAAAAGAAACATACATAAATGCACAAGATGATGTATAATGTTACTGTAATTTGGAATATTTTGTGCGAAAAAGTATTGCGAAAGGGGATAAGAAAAATATGAAGAAAAGCATATCGGCTATCGTTGGTGTTATAACAACGCTTGTATTTGTAATGGCCGGAGCGCTTGTATTTCCGGTGGCTGCAAATGCATCAGAGATGACCTTTACAGGCAAGATTGATGATAGGACCACGGCAGATAAGATGTATCTTTCTACATCCGGCGGAACAGTGGAAATCAAGATTGATGATTCGACAGATAACAGTGAGGCTAAATTTTTTTTCCCGGGAACAAAGGTAACGGTTAACTGTTCTACAGGAAGCGATGGTTACTGGCATGCAACTTCCATAAAAAGTGAAATTAAGCCCGGCAAGGCTGAAGTTGATTCTTCAAAACAGGCAACAGTAAAAGGTAAGATTGAAAAGGGAACAACCAGAGAGAAGATCTTCCTTAAGGTTAATGACGGAACAATGGAGATCAAGCTTGATAATGAGACCGACTTAAGCGGTGTAAAGTGCATCATGGTTGGCAGAAATGTTGAGATTGTATGTGCAAGAGGCAGCGATGCTTATATGCATGCGATTTCAGTATCAGACAGAACATCTAATGCTTTATCAAGTGCAAATGTTGCAAAATACGGCACCGGTGTATCTGGTACAATATCAGGAAATACTACAACAAATAAGATTATTCTTAAGACATCGGAAGGAAGAATGGAATTCATAGTTGACGGTAATACAGATGCTTCAGAGGGACGAGTTCTTATGCCCAAGAATAAGGTTACCGTATACTTCTACAGAGGAGATGACGCATGGAACCATGTTTCCAAGATCGTAAACGAATCTTATGAGTCATCACCAACGGTTTCACTCGATCAGAATTCGAAAGCTACCGTTACAGGCAGAATTAAGGATAAGACAAACGAGGGTACATTGTATCTGTCAACTAACGGACAGACAATGGAGATCAGACTTGATTCAAATACACAGTATAACAATATTCCATTCCTTTTAGAGGATAAGAGGGTAGTTGTTACTCTTGCTTGCGGATCGGATGGATATAATCATGCGATTTCTATCTCGCCTGAGTGGTAATATTCTGAGTGATAATATGATATAAATATACCCTGCATATAGCGGTTGCTGTATGCAGGGGTAATTTTTGCTTTTTGACAGGCTATATTTTAGCGTGTTTTCTCAGGTTCGGGATATTCAACTCCGAAAGTCTCAACCGTAACGGTTTTCATTACCTGAGGTGTTGTGGGACGATCGTTCCAATCAGTCTCAGTCTCTGCAATCTTATTTACAACATCCATACCTTCTGTAACTTTGCCGAATGCAGCATAATCACCGTCGAGGTGAGGAGATGTTTTGTGCATGATAAAGAACTGTGAGCCTGCAGAATTGGGCATCATGGATCTTGCCATTGAAAGTACCCCTTCTGTGTGCTTTAAATCGTTCTTGAATCCGTTTGATGAGAATTCGCCCTTTATTCCGTAGCCGGGGCCACCCATTCCGCTTCCTTCGGGATCTCCGCCCTGAAGCATGAAACCACTTATTACTCTGTGGAAGATAAGTCCGTCATAGAAATTCTTTTTGATAAGTGAAATGAAGTTGTTTACTGTGTTTGGGGCAATCTCCGGATAGAGTTCTGCCTTTATGACATCACCGTTTTCCATTGTGATCGTAACAATAGGATTCTGTGCCATTTTTTTCCTCCTGAAATATTTATTTTGTGGATAATAAACACTGTTGCAAGTATATCACAAAGGAATGAAAAGTGAAAACAGAGTGAAAAAATATGGATGATATTTCGTAGATAAATGACTATAATAATATTATAACCGTTTAAGAGGAGATGAGTGAATGGAACCTAAGTTTTTCTTTATTGGTTTGGAAGCATGGGGCGCTTTGTTCTGTTTACTGGCATCTGTTTATCTTTTTATAGGTCGCACAGTGATCAAAAAAGGGTATCGCGCACTAGCATTTCTTGAGCTCGCGGTTGGCGTGATGCTTGTTTTTGATGCCCTTGCATGGTTTTACAGGGGGGTTCCGGGGGTATTTGCCTTTGGTATGGTTTCTTTTGCAAATTTTATTACGTTTGTCATAAGTGCCATACTTCCTGTTATCTATTCTATTTATGTCATTTTTTCCATATATGAAAAAAGAAGAGACTATACAATCTTTTATGCGATTACTTTCTGCGCTATTTTTGCAGAGATTATGCTTATGCTTTCGCAAAGAAACGGATATATTTACCAGATAGATCCCGAAACAAATCTTTATGAAAGAGGACGTGGATTTGCTCTATGGACTTTGATCAATATGTCTGAAGCGGCGATAGGTAGTGTATATCTCTTTTTGAAGAGAAAAGAGATTGATAAAGACAGGCTTGTTGCTGTTCTAAGTTTTGTCTTTATTCCTGTGATTACAGCTTTTGTGCAGATATTTATATATGGCTATTCGCTTGCAAATATCGCGTGTCTTGTCAGCACGCTTATTATGTTTGCCCAGGCAATCAGTGATAATGTCAAGGATCTTCTCAAGCAGGAGGTTATGATACGTACGCAGGATACGGAGCTTTCGAATTTGCGAAATAAGATCGCGTTGTCACAGATCCAGCCGCAGTTTTTATACAAAGTACTGGATTATGTGGAGGGGCTATGCAATCGGGATACGAAAAAAGCGAAAGTTCTTGTTTCAAATCTTTCTGATTATCTCAAGGGAAATGTAAATCTGGCCGGTAAAGAGGAGATGGTTCCTTTTGAGGGAGAGTTTGAGCATACGAAGGCATATCTTGAGATTGAAAAGATCATAAATGAGAATTCTTTTGATACTGAATATGATATAAGGGAGACGGATTTTATGCTTCCTGCATTGTCGATACAGCCTGTTGTTGAAAATGCGGTAAGACACGGTGTAAATGAGCTTGCGCCTGGTAAAAGGGGCAAGATAAAGGTGAGTACGCTTCATGGCAACGGATATATCAAGATTGTCATAAAAGATAACGGAGTTGGATTTGAAACCGAATCTGTTATAGGTGCGGCTGAATATGAAAAGGAAATGCATGGATTAAAGAATGTCAAAGAGCGTCTTCGCATCATGGAAAATGCCGAAATACACGTTAAATCATTCCCAAACAGGGGAACTACGGTAGAGATAATAATCCCTGTGAAAAAGTGATATGATGGTATGGTGTAAGGAGAGGTAAAAGTATTATGATGCCTGATATTAAACTAGATAAAGTATATGAAGATGTAATAGCGGATATGCTGAATAAAGGATACAAGACTGTGGAGGATCTGCCTGCGGTTGCGCCGAATTATCCTTTTCTATACAGGGGTATGCCAATCCGGGAGTACTGGATTGAGCGCCTTTACTATTCCGCAAAGATGAAGGATTTAAGTTACAGGCCGCTGTGGGTACAACGCGGTGAGACGCACGAGAAGTTTATTCCGCCGAAGAATAGATGAGTGCCTTTAATGACGCGCGGACTCAAAGGTGACTGTTTGGAAATGCGCTGTGTACGTCTGCGCAGTGATTTTCATTAATTTCTAAAAACGGGATATGCTGACTTTCACGTTGTTCAGAACAGTCAGCATATCCCGTTTTTAGAAATTTTGAAAATCATCTTGCTCGTCCGAAGACAGCGCATTTCCAAACAGTCACCTTTGGGTCCGGGCTGTAACTTTCAGCCAATATTTTTTACTTTTCAGCATCGATATTTGCTTGTTACAAAAATTTCATGTCGTAAATTTAAAATGCTGTAATAATCTAACCATAAGTTAGAACACGAAGAGAAAATAATAATTTTGATTGAGGAGGTATTTAGTTATGGCAAAATTTACGCTTGATGTCCCTGCAGGACCTATTTGGAATCAGCAAGATGCAGAAAAGAAGTGTCCCATTATCTGTGCTGCACATTTGGGAACATGGAACGGACAGTGGAAAACTGTTGTGAATGGAGAAATGAGCGTGTGTGGATGTGAATTTGATACCGCAAGAACAGGCTCATCCGAATTGGTTATTGATATAATAGCCGGACCTATCTGGGATAATGAAGATGCAAAAGTAAAATGTCCTATCATATGTGAATCTTACGGCGGAGAATGGACCGGACAGTGGCATACCCCCGAAGAAACCTGGGGAAAGATGAGTGTATGTCAGTGCAAGTTTAAATTCTGAAAATTCATGTTTCCGCAGCTTAAATAAAAAAGAGCAACTGCTAATTTCTCTGAATAACGAGAAATTAGACAGTTGCTGTTTTTTGAATTTAATTTATTTGCTTTGGTATTTTTGAAGCTCTTCCTGCAGCTTGGCGATAGTGGATTCTTTAGCTAAAAGCTGAGAGTTTGCATCAAATAGCTGTTTTTGTGCGTCAGAAAGTTGAGTCTTGGTATCATCAAGTTCCTCTTGAAGCTCATCAATCATGTATTTAACTGTATTGCGATCAAGAATTTTAAGCTCCTCAGAGAACATATTCATCATCCTTTCTGTGTTTAGACACATGTTATATAAATCCTGATACATTGCTTTAAAGAAAGGATACTTTTCAATCAATTTGATAATGAACTCAGGCTCATCGCA
>JAEEGK010001797.1_pt1 | contig 53668 bp, 56 predicted proteins | sample 8958771 | NCBI WGS metagenome assembly JAEEGK01 (sample SAMN16246547, study PRJNA631951) | gut metagenome | biome: gut microbiome; feature: rumen; material: SC-attached | host: Bos | place: Iran: Karaj | collected 2018-10 | reverse complement strand
CTTTGAATGTACAAGATTGTTTGAATTCTCGTTCTCCATTGTAGTCTGATCTCGTAACAGAAACGATAACGATATCACAGGCTTTAACATTGAAATTACCAGCACTTGTTACAGCGTTAGCAGGTTTATATGCATAGTAACCGAAACCTTCTTCGTCTTGAACATAGAATGAACCTTTAGAAGAACCATCTTGAAGAACGCCAAGAACAGTACCCTTAATATTGATTGAAGTAGTCTTGTCATTTGCAAGTGCATCCCAAGCAGTTCTATTACCGAGTACCATTGGATCAACTGAATATTTGAATACACCCTTAGTAGCGCCATCTTCACCTTCGAGTTCAACTAATGTCTTAGTTGTTTCTTTATATGTTAGAGATGGAGCAAGAGTGAATAGAATCTTAGATGTAACTTTACCATCATAGAAACCAACATATACTGTTGATTCAGCTTCGTCTTTCTTAGTTAAAGTAACAGCTTCAGAATTTTCAATAACATTATTGTTTTCATCAGTAACAGTTAAAGCCCAAGTTAATGTAACTTTCTTATCACCGATTTTAACAGCGTTTAATACTTCAAAGCTGTCAGTTTTAGTACCAACTGTATCTTTGTATAAACCGAATACATAAGAAGCAGCCTTACCTAAAACTTCGTTTGTGTCGTCTACAACTGTTGTCTTTTTACAGCCAACAATTACTAAAGCAGACACGAATACAAGGATTAAGCTTAATAAGCTTTTAAAACCTTTTTTCATTTTTTCTCCTTTAAATTATTTATAAATAGTTTTTTTAACTAATCTAAAATTTCAATATCGTTTAAAGCTAGAACTTTAATTTGGTAAGTTCCAGAATCGTTAGAGCTCTTGAAGTATTCTACAAGACCTTTAACATTAATGTGCTTACCTTCGAATCTATCGGCAGTTACAACTGCACCATTTTCATCATATAAAACAGTAGTTCTAATATCAAATGTTTGATTACCAACTGTTACAGTGATTGTCATAGCGCCTTTAGAAGATGAATCTTCTTTAGTTGTTGTATATATGCTTGTTACTGCTAGATTCTTTAATGAAACAGATGTTGCAAGAGCAATTTCAGCATAATCAAATTGCTTTGTAACTTTTGTTTCTTCTTTTGTTTCAGGATTAATTTGTGTTAATTCTAATGAAACCTTTGATTTTAATTGTTCAATAGTAGTTAAAGTATATGCAGGTTCATGTCCAGTACTAATTAATCTAATATTAGATGGATCATTTGGTCTCATTATTTGGTATTTGAGGTTAGTTAATTGATAGTTGCCTCCTGTTTCATAATATTGGAAACTACCAACAAAGAGTACTCTATTACCAGGTGTAACGATTTCAAGACCTGCACCAGATAGTGCATAACCTAGATATACATACATACCGAACATATATCCACTTTCCTCATCGATATCTTCAACATAAATTGCATCTCCATAACGTCTTGTAACATTAGCTTCAAATGCAACATTAGTTAATACATACTTTTGAGGGTTAGTTCTGAGTTCTTTGAGTGATACGTTTTGAGCTTCGCCATAATAGAAATCTGGGTCTTTTTCTCCAGAATAAACGTTTAGCTTAAGTGTTTGTGCTTGGCTAAGTGCAGCAACACATGTTTCTCCGTATCTGTTCTTACCAGTATTAGATGCAAGTGCTAAACCATTTTGAAGAATTTCAAGATTTAAGTTTCTATAGTCACTATTTTCATCTGTCTTATACCAAACCCATACAAGAATTCTTCCACTACTAGTTGAGTCTTTGTTCCATTTATCGTCATCAGATTCAACAATGATAGAAACAGCATTTTGTAATTTAGATTTAGTAAAGTTAGATGCTTTTTTACCCCATTCTTCTACTTGACCAGTTGATTCAGGAGTATTAATTGCAAGATATCTTGCCTTTAAATAATCATCTTCAATCTTACCTGATTCAATGAAGAAATGAGTTGTGTCACCATCTACATAATGGTCTACTGTTGCGGTTGCTTTCTTAGTATTTGTAGTCATGTCTAACTTCAAATTACTAACATAGTCAACTTCTTTAAATTCTGTAGTGGTCTTCTTAGTAGTCTTACACCCAGTAATGAGTGTAAGAGCTACTAAAACTGATAATACTACAGAAAATATCTTGAGGAATTTTTTCATAATCTTAATATTTTCTTTCTTTTAAATAATTAAATGTTTTTGTTGTTTAAATTTTATCCAACGTTGTATTCACATTCATCGATAGCATCAGCGAATGCTTTAGCGATCATTGCGTCAACGTCAGCTGTTTGTTCTACTAATACTTTTTGCATTAAAGCACCAACTTGGTCACGAGCTGTAGAAGAACCATTGAAAGCTGGAGAAGTATAGTATGCATTAGCTTGTTCAAGACAAATCTTAGCAGAGAGAGCTGCAACGTTATTTCCACCGTCAGCCTTAGCTAAGAATGCTGCATAAACATCATTGCTAGCTACAGATTTGATTACTGGAACATAACCAGAAGCCATAGAGAATTCAGCTTGGAATGCTACAGATGTAGTTAAGAACTTAACGAATAACCAAGATGCTACTACTTCTTGAGCGTTAGCCTTATTGAAGATACATACAGATGGTCCTTGAGAGATAACTTTTGGATCATTTACATTGATTTGTGGAATTGATGCAATTCCTACTTCGAATGGATAGTTTCCATTTGCATCAGCTTTTGGTCTTTGGTGAGTTGCACCTGCTGATGAACCAATTGACATATAAGAGTGAGCTTTAGTAGCGTCAGTTTCAACGAATAAACCTGAAGTATAAGAACCATAGATTTGTTGAGTTGTTACGAGGCCAGCTTGATGCCATTCACGGAATGCCTTAACAAATTGTTTGTTTTGGTCGTTGTTGAATTGGAAATGATCTTCTCCTTCTTTAGCTGAAGTATATGGAGAATGATATTGTTCACACATAGTGATGAACCAGTTAGCTTCAGAGTCAACACCGAGTGGAGTTGCTTGAGCGTCTAATTGTTTAATTCTCTTAACAACATATTCCATAGAAGTTGTATCATTAGCGTCTGTTGAGAACCAATGAGTTGGAACAGCGATGTTATTAGCTGTGAAGTAAGTCTTATTGTAGTATAAAACTTCAGTAGATTTAGAGAAAGGCATAGTGTACATGAAGCCGTCACCGAATTGTTGACCTTCAGTGTAGTAACCTTCAATGAAGTCAGCCTTTTGTTCTTTGCTGAGACCGAGTTGACCGCCATTACCATCTGATTCTTTAGAATCGATGAGGTCATCAAGTTGTACTACAGCGTTAGCTAAGTTATAAAGAGCAACATGGTCAGGATAGCAGTATGCAATATTTGGTTGACCATCTACTGAAATTTCTTTTTGGATTTGATCTCTTACATCATCATATCCACCGATTGATTTGTGGTTAACGTGAATGTTTGGATAAATCTTGTTGAATTCTGCGATATAAGTTTCGAGAACTGGTTGAAGAGTAGTTGCTGACATTGTGTGATAGAAAGTAATAGTTACTTCTGATCCGTCATAGCCACCTTCAGGAACTATGAAGTTAGCTTTATTAACTTTTTTACAACCAACGAGTGTAAAAACTGCTACAAAAGCTAAGATTAATGATAAACATAATCTGAATTTTTTCATTTTCTCTCCTTTTTTGATTTATGTTTTATTATGTTTTTTTATTATAATTCTATCCTTTAATACCGCTTCTAGATACACCCTTCATAATGTATTTTCTTAAGAAGATAAATACAAGGAATAGCGGAATAGAAACGAGTGCAACCGCAGCCATTTGTACAGGGTAGTTAACGTCACCTGTAGTTTCTACGAACGCATTTCTAAGACCGTTCGTAATCAAGCTGTGTGCGTCATCATTTGCGACAAGTCTTGGCCAGATATAAGAGTTCCAAGCACCCATCATTTTAAGAATGGTAATAGAGATTAATGTAGGAAGAGATAGTGGAATCATAACCTTCCATAAGTATTTAATATCTGATGTACCATCTACTTTTGCAGCTAAATATAATTCGTTTGGTATTTGTAAGAAGTTTTGTCTAAGTAAGTAAATATAGAATACTGATACTAAGAACGGAACAATTAATACTACAAATGTATTAGTCCAACCGAATCTATATACTGTTGTATAGTTAGTGATTGTGAATAATTCACCAGGAATCATCATAGTAGCAAGTAATCCAGCAAATAATACATTTTTACCTTTGAATTCAAGTCTTGCGAAGGCAAATGCACTTAATACTGTAATTACTAATGATAATACTGTAGAAACTAAACCAACATATAAAGTATTTAAGAATAAGTTACCAAGAGATACTGATAAGTTTTCAGCTTTGAATGCTGTAACATAGTTATCAAATCTGATTTCTCTTGGGAATAATGTTGGAACAGCTTCTCTATATTCTTCAAGGCTCTTTAATGATGAGTTAATCATCCAATAGAATGGGAATAATACCACAAATGCCATGAAGATTAAGAATGTGTATACTAAAATCATTGAAATGATTTTGAATATACGTTGTTTAACGGTAACCTTTTGAATATCGCGTTCAGCCATTGTAGGATCAGCAACTTTCTTTGCCATTTTACATACCTCCTAATAGTGAACTCTCTTCTTACTAACGTATAAGTTAATAAGAGTTACCACTAAAATAATTCCAAATAGGATAAGTGCAGCAGCGGCAGCACGTCCTTGTTGTAACTTAATTGAGTCATAAATGAATCCGACCATAGTATTAAGTGGTCTGTCGGCACCAGAACCAACTGGTCCCATCTTTTCACCAAAGATACCTACTACGGATGTATATTCTTTAAATCCACCAATGAAGCCTGTGATTACAACATATGCGATCATAGGAGAGAGTAGTGGAACTGTAATTCTAAAGAATACTCTAACTTTTGATGTGCCATCAACTTTAGCAGCATCATAATATTGTTTGTTAACTGATTGGAGTCCACCAAGTAAAATTAAAATTTTAAATGGTAATGCATTCCAAACAATATAAATAACAAGTACGGCGATATTAGCTGCATAACTTGAACCTTGGTTAACCCAGTTAATTGGATTAATCTTTAATACACCGAGAATGTTATTTATAATACCTAATGATTCTGATTTAGGTAAATCATATTGGAAACCAATAATATTGAACATTGCAGCGAATACCATACCAATTGCAAGTGAGTTAGTTACATATGGTAAGAAGTAAATAGTCTGTAATAGTCTGTTTAATGGTTTAATTGAATTTAGGCATACAGCAATTAATAATGCAAGTGCTGTAGATAGTGGAACTGTAAGCACACAAAGAAGCATAGTGTTCTTTAAGCATGTTAAGAAACCACGGTATTCTACAACCTTCTTAAAGTTTCCAAAACCGAAGTGATATGTGGCACCACCAGCTGCGGCAGTTGCGTTATATCCTTCAAGGAAGGCGATTCTTACAGTATTAATTATTGGCCAGACAGTAAAAATTAATAGTAATACGATGGCAGGAGCTAAATAAACCCAAGCCTTCCATTGTTGTTTGTTGTCAACCATAATAATTATTCTCCAAGGCGAATTCTTTCTTCTGTTTCTTTATTAAATAAGAAAATTTTATTAGGCTTAATATCGAATGTAACTTCAGTAAGACCGATTTGATCTTTGTTATCAGCATCAATAATTGATCTGATAGCTTTATTAGCAGATTGAGCTGATAAAGCTGAGTGTTTAGATACTACAGAAACGTCTCTACCCATAACTTCAACATTTTGTACTTCGCAGTGTAATTTTCCTTTTGGATTTAAAATGAATCCTTCAGGTCTAATACCAACGAATACTTCTTGGTCTTCTACGCCCTTAACTGCCATAACTTCATCTTCACCAAGATAAAGCTTTCCACCTTTTACTACGCCATCAAATACGTTGATTGGAGGAGTACCAAGGAACTTAGCAACGAAGAGGTTAGCTGGATCATCATAAACGTTTTGTGGTTTACCAGTTTGTTGAACAACACCGAGTTTCATAACAACGATTTCATCAGAAATTGACATAGCTTCTTCTTGGTCATGTGTTACGAAAATTGTTGTAATTCCAGTTTCAGTTTGAATTCTCTTGATTTCTTCTCTTGTTTGAAGTCTAAGTCTAGCATCAAGGTTAGATAGAGGTTCATCAAGTAAAAGAACTCTTGGGAACTTAACTAAAGCTCTGGCGATAGCAACTCTTTGTTGTTGACCGCCTGATAATTCAGATGGTTTTCTATCCATAAGTTCATCAATTTGAACTAACTTAGCAACTTCATAAGCTCTTTCAAGCATTACATCCTTAGCTAACTTGTCTTCACCCTTTAAATTTTGAAGAGGGAATAAAATGTTTTGTTTAACAGTCATATGAGGATATAGTGCATAGTTTTGGAATACGAGTCCTACACCTCTGTTTTCTGGGCTTAATTCAGTAACATCATCATCACCGAAGAAAATCTTACCAGAAGATGGTTTTTGAAGTCCGCAAATCATATACAAACTAGTTGATTTACCGCAACCAGATGGTCCTAAAAGTCCCACAAGTTTTCCATCAGGGATTTCATAAGTAAAGTTGTTAACAGCTACAACCTCTTTTCCTCCTTTAGCTCTACTTGGGAAAATTTTAGTCAAATTTTCAAGTACTACTTTCATAAATATTTATCTCCTTATATTGTTTTACTATTTTTAACAGATTCTAAATGAACCTTTTCTTTATACTTAATTAAATCTTGTTCACTTTCAAATATCATTTGTGATTGTTTATCCACTACTACAGTTAAAGCGATTAAATCATGTATTAGTGTTTTATTCTTAGTCGCTATTAATAAAACGATTTGAATAATTGTAATTACGCCTACTAGAATAAGTCCTACTAATCCATTAAATCCATAAACAATAGATATAATCAGATAAGCCGGAGCCATAAGTTCTAGTGCAAACTTACCAATAATTGATCTTGCAAATAGTTGAACGCTTGTAACTTTTACTGCATCTTTTCTAACAAGACATAGCGAGAATACTTTTTTACCTACCGTCTGTCCGTTTTTTAAGAAAAGTGGTATTACAAACTCAACAATTAATGTTCCAAGGAATAATCCTATCAATACAACATATAACGTTAATTTTTGTACTAAAGAGTTTTCTTTAATAAAATCTTTGTCTTGGGCAATAATCTTATTAACTTCTTCATAATGAGCTCTTTCTTCATCGCTCATTCTATTGAAGTCTTCTTGAGTAAGGCCAAACTTTACATTGTATGTTGTTTCATAATACGCATAGTATTCTTTTACTCTTTTTTGATGATAGTCAACTTTTGCAATCTTTGCTGATAAGAATGCAAATCCTGTAGCAAGTATTGAAAGCAATATCACATCCAAAATGGATGCGAAGATTCTTTTTAGTAAGCTGGCTCTTTCAATACCATATATCATGCTAGCCTCAATTAGTCGTCGATCTTGTAAATTACGTTAAGCGCGATGTTAGCGCCTTGACCACAAATAGCAAATCCTGTAAATGTAGTACAAATAATCTTAATTACTAAAAGCATAGTTTTTACATATGTAGTTTTAACGCCCTTAGTTTTAACAATAGCTGTAACATCTACTTTACTTGCATAAACAAAAATAACGATTAGGAAAGCAATTGAACAAGCTATTCCAAGACCTTTTAATACATAGAACCAAACTGGTTTATGTTTTAATGATTCAGAGAATAGTGTACAGAAACCTCCACCAAACGCTAAAAAGATAGCAATAAATAACCAAGATGCTCCATTGAGTAAATATAAATCTGTAATTAAGACATACAGTAATCCTGATAATATTACAGATAATCCTCCAACACCTATAGATATTGCTTTAAGTTTATTTTGATCCATAATTAACTCCTAAGTTGATATGTTTTAATGTAATTAGAAGAATAAACTTCTTGCTAATTTGATTGGTAATAAAATTGATTCTGTTGATGCAGGTTTTTTACCAGGTCCTGCAACAAAATACCACACGGTAATACCGATTGCGGCTAAAATGATTAATACGAGGAATAATTTCCAGCCCTTAACAATAAATCTAATAAGACCTACTAGCATTAAAATTGCGGCTACAATAAAAATGATTAGGGCGAGCCACCACATAGATCCGCTAGCAAATTCTTTAACCTTTTCGATTAGATTTACCATTACGCTTTTAATTTTTTCGATAATGTCTGCGATTGCTAAAATATTCATAATGATTGTCCTTTTATCTATTTTCTATATTATTATAACAATAATATAAGTCTAATACAAGAAATAAAAATACAAAATCTTAATTTGCATTCGTGGAATTATATTATAAGCAAAATGTAAGCGTTTTTGCAACAAAAAAGCACTGATTTTTTAAAATTAGTGCTCTTTTATCTTGTTTTTATGTCTATTATTAATACTTTTTTCTGCCTTCTAAGGCTTTTAAAATAGTGGTTTCATCATTGTATTCAATGGATGATCCTACAGGCATACCATAAGCTATTCTTGAGACAGTAGTAAAGTCTTCAAGTATCCTTTTTAAGTATAACGCAGTAGCCTCTCCTTCTACTGTCGCAGAAGTGGCGACTATAACTTCGTTAATTGAGCCATTCTTTACTCTTTCTTTTAATGATTCAATATTAAGTTCATCAGGTCCAATACCATTTATTGGGCTGATTGAACCATTTAATACATGATATACACCTTTAAATGAACCAACACGTTCAAAAGCAATGACGTCTTTAACATTTTCAACTACTAGAATAGTTTTACTATCTCTTAATGGGTTAGAACAGATATCACAGATATCTTTATCTTCAGTATAAAAACCACAGATAGAACATTTCTTAATGCCTTCTTTAACTTTAATTAAAGAATTAATAAATTCATCTAACTGTTCATCACTAAATTTATTAATCACATTAAAAGCATAGCGCTCTGCGCTTCTTTTACCGACTCCAGAAAGCATTGAGAATGAATGGATTAAATCCTCGATTTTCTTAGGATACATCTCTTCTTTCTCCATCCTCTTCGTCTATTTCACTATCATCTCCAATCTCAGCGTTATTAAAGTTTAAAACTAAATCAGTTAAATCAGCTTGGATTTGGTTCTTTGAATATTCAATCATATCTAAAATAGCTTTTTCAAGTTTAGATTGATCAACCTCTTCTAGAGGTTTATTAATAGTTACTCTTTTATACTGGCCTGCGCCATTATATTCAATAGAAACAAGTCCATCTTCAGATGTGGAAATATGGATTTTCTTTTCGAGTTTTTCAGTTATATCTTTTAAATCATTTTCATTCATTGGAACTTTTGTCATTACTTAATCTCCATAAAATCTTTGAAAGTATCCATTAGGTCTTGATACTTATCGTCCTTTTTTTCTTCTACTTCTTTTTGAACTTCAGCCTCTATTCTTAAGCCCTTCACATAAGCTTTATTTAATTCAATATCTTCTCTTACGCCTTTGGCCATATTTTCTCTATATTTCTTAATGAATTCATTAGACATTTCATTCCATGTAGATTCTGGAATAGTAATAAAATCTAATTTAGTATTAAAGAATTCACTCATATGTTTTGAAATAAGAGATTTATTCTCTTTTTTCATAGCTAAATTACAGGTTGGAACATTATCATAAGTTAAGATTAAGAAATCAGCAGAACAAGTCTTAAATTGTGCATCATTTAGAAGCATATAAATCTTATTATATTCATCATTGATTTTAGCTTTTCTAATAAACTCTTTCCATGATGAAATAATTGTTTCTTTAAATGGTTTTGAAGCGTGGTTAAGTACGTTACTAATTAGTGCTGGATCAAATGTACCAAGTTCTTCAGCGATAGACTTAACTGGTTCAGTTTTAACCTCAACTTTCACAGGTTCAAAAACTGGTCTAGCTTCAAGTTTTGGTTCTACTTTAACCTCTTCTTTAACCACTTCTTTTTCAAGTTCTAAAATAGGGTTCTTTTCTTCAACAACTGGAGGTTCAATAACCCATTCTTCTCTCTTAATTTCTTTTACTGGTTCAACCGGTTTAATATCTTCTTTTTTCTCTACTTTTAGAGGTTCTTGAACCACCTTAGGTTCTACCTTTATAAACTCAGGCACAGGTTCTTCTTTAACTCTTTCATTGTCAGCGATTTTGATGAACGCAAGTTCAATATATAATCTTTGATTAGATGCGTATCTCATCTCGCTCATTGATTCACTTAAAATGTCGATATTTCTATATAAATCTCTATTTGAAAGGCGAGTTAAAAGTTGTTTAAATTCTTCGGTATCATAACCTACTTTTGTGAGATCTTTTTTCACATTCTTGATTACTAAAATATCTTTATAGAATGTGATTAAAGAGGTCATAATTTTAGGTATTTCTTTACCGATTCTAAGTAAATTATCAAGTTCATTAATAGCGTTTAAAGCTGAGCCATTATTGAGGTCATTTGCGATCTTAATTAAGCTATTACTTGAAAGCTTTCCAGAGATAGATAAAACATCATCTAGTGTAATGTGTGAATCAGTTGAATAAGCTAAGGCTTGGTCTAAAAGTGAGAGCGCATCTCTCATTCCACCTTCAGACACTTCAGCTAAAGCTTTTAAAGCTTCATCATCTATCTTAATGAACTCATTTCTTGCGACTTCTGTGAGTCTTTTTTCTATTTCTTCTTGGCTAATTAAATGGAACTCAAATCTTTGGCAACGTGATTGAATAGTTGCGGGAATCTTTTGAGGTTCTGTAGTACATAAAATGAAGATTACATGTTTAGGAGGTTCTTCTAGAGTTTTTAAAAGAGCATTAAACGCTGCGGTTGTAAGCATATGTACTTCATCGATTATATATACTTTGTATTTACATTGAGATGGAAGGTATTTTACCTTTTCTCTTAAATCTCTGATTTCATCTACACCATTATTAGATGCAGCATCGATTTCTATTACATCAGTAATAGATCCATTTTGAATACCGTAGCAGGTATCGCATGAATTACATGGTTCACCGCTCATATTGTGAGGACAGTTAACAGCTTTCGCAAATATTTTTGCGACAGATGTTTTACCAATTCCTCTTGGTCCACTAAAAAGGTAGGCATGAGTTACTTTGCCTTCAACAAGCGCATTCTTTAAAGTACGAGTGATATGTTCTTGATCAAAAACTTCACTAAATGATTGAGGACGATACTTTCTATAAAGTGCTTTATAACTCATTATTTCTTTTCCTCCTCTTTATTGCTTTCTTTAGCTTCTAGTTCCTTTTTCTTTTCTTCTTCAAGTCTTATAGCTTCAAGTCTTTTCTTTTCACCAAAAGTAACTAAGAATTCTAAAGCGTTTCTTTCTTTAGTGCCTTTTTGGAATTTTCTTATTATTGAATAATAAGTTAATTCCTCAGTTTCACCATGTAGGTATATTTCATAAATTTTCTTAAGACATTCTTGGAATTTATCATTTTCTCTAAAATGTCTAAAATCTTCAACGTTAAATAAATGTGTTTGGTTTAAAGTTTTACCGATTTCATCGATAAACTTTTCAAATGATTCTCTATTGATATCTTCTTTTGTTTTCTTGCCTGTCTTTCCACGGCCTAAATCCATAAGTAAGAAAACTAGTACTACAAGCATAGGGAATACAATAACTACTGCGAGGTCAATCAAAAAGAGACCAAATACAATTGGACGTCCAAACATTGTGAATTCTTGAGCGAATACACCGCTAACTGGAATGTTTTTACTTACTAAATAACCATAATTTCCATCAGCGTCTTTTCTAAAATATGCGAATACTGCGAATGCGAGTACTACCGCAAGTGATATACCATATACTAATAAATAATGTTTAAACGTTCTCTTTTTCATAATACCCTCGTATCTTTAATTATACACTATAAATTATTATTATGATATAATAAGCACGAGGATTTTTATGAATAGTTTTGATACTATATGCGCTATTTCAACATCACTCGGTGAGTCCGCAATAAATATCATCAGATTATCTGGAAAAGATGCGATTGATATTTCAATGAAAGTCCTAAGCGGTGTTGATTTAACTAAAAAGAAAGGAAACACAATTTCATACGCTAAAGTAGTGGAGAATGGAGAAATCATAGATGAAGTTTTAGTATCTTTATTTAGAGCTCCTAAATCTTACACCAAAGAAGATATCGTTGAAATAAATACACATGGTGGTCAATATGTCACTGAGCGTGTACTTGAACTTCTTCTAATTAATGGCGCAAGACTCGCAGAACCAGGAGAGTTCACTAAAAGAGCTTTCTTAAATGGAAGAATCGATCTTTCTAAGGCTGAAGCCGTTATGGATATGATTGAAGCTCAAACCAAGGCATCTTTATCTTTAGCTTCAAAAGGATTAAAAGGCGATGTCTATAAAGAAATCAGTGCCTTAAGAAAAGATATTGAAGATATTCTTCTTCATATTGAGGTTAATATTGATTATCCTGAATATACTGATGAACTCCAAGTTACTAAGAATTTATTAATTGAAAAAGTTACATCACTTATTAATACAATTAATAATATTATCCTTAAAGCTGAGAATTTAAGAGTATATAAAGAAGGTATTAAAACTATCATTATTGGAAAACCTAATGTCGGAAAATCATCTTTATTAAATAATCTCTTAAAAGAAAATAAAGCGATAGTCACATCTTATAAAGGAACTACTCGTGATATCGTTGAAGGAAACATTAATATCGGTGGAATTATCCTTCACTTAATCGATACTGCGGGTGTAAGAGATACAGTTGATCCAGTTGAAAAAATTGGAATAGATAAAACTATTGAAGTATTAAAAGACGCAGAACTCGTTTTACTTCTTCTTGACTATGAATCAGGTATTGAAAAAGAAGATTTAGCTCTTCTTGAATTAACTAAAGATAAAAATAGAATTATTATCGCTAATAAGAGTGATACAATTAATAAGAAACTAAATGAAAATGAATACCTAAGTATTTCTGCGTTAAAGGGGGACGGAATAGAAGCCCTTGAAAAGGAAATTCATAAGAGATTCATTCATGATGAAGCAAATGATAGTATTAAGACAAACATTTCATCATCAAGACATATCTCACTTCTTAAATTATGTGAGAAATCACTTAGTAGTGCCCTCACTAACGCAGAGAATGGTGATTTCATAGATATGATTTCAATTGATTTAAAAGATGCGTATGATTCACTAGGTTTAATTACTGGCGAAAGCGCGTCAGATTCACTAATAAATGAACTATTTAGTAAGTTCTGTCTAGGAAAATAGGAGACACATATGAGACAAAATTACGCAAGAGCGGGTAGAAGAGCTCTTTCAAGCTTTATTGATTTATTCATTGTACTTATCACAACTGCCTTACTCTACTTCTTCCCATTCCAAATGATTATTGGAAGAATCATAGATAAGGATTATAAGAATAACGTTAGAAAACCATACGACGAAATAACTGAAAAATATAACGGTAAAACTAATCTATTTGGAAATAGTAATCAAGGATTATACGCTGAATATGAAACACACTTTGATTCAAACACCAATACTGTTTCATTAAATAAGACCGCATATAATAAATACACTGAATATAGAGATAGTGCTTATCAAAAATCACTTAAATTCATTAATGATTCAGTATTAAGATTAACTGACGCTGAAAAGGATAAAAACGCTAGTAGACCTGTAGGTGATGACTTATATGTATTCGGTAGTTATGCATATTATGCATATCAAATTCTTTTAAAGTATCCACACAATAGTGAAAACGTATTATATCAAACACTTAAAAATAATGGTTCTATTAGTGATACTGAATTAGCTGACCTTGAAAAAGCATATAAAGATAACGTTAATCAATTATATAAAGATTTAGTTATCTCATTAAATGATTTATATAATGCTTACGCTAAAGTAAACACTGAAGCTAAAATCTTATCTTCAATGTCTTATTCAACTTTAAAAGACAATCATAAAGATTTAAAGATTGATTTCTCAAATGTTAATGAGTTCACAAATGAATCAAAAGATAAAATCTTTGAATTTATTGATTACTACTATAATTGGGCTAAAGCTTTAACTACTACTGATCAAGTTCTTGATGATGAAAAAACTGTATCATTCTCAACTGAAGCTCATGATATCCTATATTATTCACTAGGTTTTAATGAAGTAGATGAAAAAGTTATCTATATTGAAAGATATAGTAAACACGCAAATATGTCTGTCGCATATCTCTTAATTGCCTTCTCAGTAATCTTTGTAGGATATACCGCAGGAATGAATGGATATACACTTGGTAGAAGATTATGTAAGATTAGACTAGTTAAGAAAGCTGACTTAAGCGCTATTGAAGAAAAATATGAAAGCGGTGAAATTAACGAAGAGGAAAGAAGGGCTTTAATTAAGAAAGCATTAAAGACTAATCCACTCATTGCGGCCGCTCATGATAGTGCCTTAAAGTACTTCTACTTTATAGTAATTGGATTATACACATTAATCGGTGCGGTTATTGTATTCTTAGTAATCTCAATCGTTGATATAGTAATGGCATCTATTAAGTCTCATAGAACTATAAGAGACTACGCAACTTTAACTGAAGTTATCGAAGTTACACATTTCTAAAATAATAATAAAGATGGAGCGATATCGAAGTGGTCATAACGAGCCTGACTCGAAATCAGGTAGTCCGTAAGGGCTCATGGGTTCGAATCCCATTCGCTCCGTCTTTTTTCTTACTTTTATTTACTTATTTACTGAGTTTAATTATTTCTATATAATAAAAGAGTAGGTTTTCATTTAGGAGGTACTATTATGTATGACTATAGCGTACTAGAAAATCCATATTATATTGATAAAAAATATGAGAAAAAATATCCTGATGCGACAAGAAAAGTAAACTATTTTACAATAAAATCTTTATTTTTTCTTCTTTGTAATAGCCCTGAAGGCACCATTGATATTTCATCATTTAAGGAAATCTGGAAGAAAAAAACACTCCCAGACAACGTATACTATAATGAAGAAGGTAACGATAGAAAATATGTTGGTTTTAAACTTAAAATATTCTTACAAATTCTTGAAAAGGAAGAAAATAGAAACGCTTTATTAGATTCGCATTTTAGAGAATGCATTAGACGTATCGCGTCTTTAACTTGGTGGGAAGATTGGACTATTAAAGAAAAATGCGATGGTGCATATTCCAACAGAAATAGTTTAACTGGGGCTTTTCGTGCATATAGGGAATGCGCTTATGATACAAACAATAAAGAAGTTGATATAGGTTTAAATATGGATCTTCTTCTAGACAAAATACTTCATAAAAAGGAAGATGGAGAATGGATTATAGAGGATTCAATTGGAAAAGATTTAAAAATAGTTGAACAAGCCGTAGATAAATTCGTAGTTACTCTTCAACAAAACAAAGAATTCCAAGACAATTATTATAAAACGGAAAGCTTGCCTAGTGATGAAACTATAATTGAAGATACAAAAGAAGAGAAAAAAGAATTAACATCTGAGATTGAAGAACCATCTAATACAGAATACGTAGGTAAAATAGACTATGAAAAAAAATACGATGAATTGCTTGACAAGTATGCTAAATTAAACGATGCTTGGAATAAAAAGGTTGATGATGAAATTAGAAAAAGAGGGAAAAGGCAGCTAGCTCTACTTATCACTATTTTTGTACTCTTAGTTGTAGCTATGATTGTTTCATACATAATATTTCTTATTCATAAACTTAATTCATAAATAACGATGTCCTATAAATTTATGGGACATCTTTTTTGTTTTGGTGTATAATATAGTAAGAAAAGTAAGAAATGTAGGAGGTATTTATGACTAAAAATATCGAAAAAGATAGATTTATTGTCAGCGTTAAAGTTGGACCCAAAGGTCAAATCACTATTCCAGCTGAAGCTAGAAAGATGTTTGATATTAAAGAAGGCGATACTTTAATGGTTATGGGCGATAAAGAAAGAGGAATCGCTCTACTTAAAGATGAAATGTTTTATACATTAATGGGAGGTATGGTGCCTAATGGAAGCAATCAAAATAACTAATCTTAGAAAAGAATATAAAGATATAGTCGCAGTTAAAAATCTTAATCTGGAGATTAAAGAAGGCGAACTCTTCTCTTTACTCGGAGTTAATGGTGCCGGAAAAACTACTACTATTAAGATGTTAGCTACATTAACTAAACCTACTAGTGGTGATGCGTTAATCTTTGGCCATTCTATTTTAAATGAAGAAGATAAAATCAAAGAATTAATAGATATTTCAATGCAGGAAACTGCGGTCGCAAGAAAGTTAACTGTCGAAGAAAATATTGAATTCTACGCAGAACTTTCTGGTCAATCTAAAGAAGAAATCGAAAAGACTAAAGAATATATTTATAATTCTTTCGGTTTAGATACAGTAAAAGGAAAACAAACTTCTAAGCTATCTGGTGGATGGCAAAGAAAGTTATCTATTGCGCTTGCGCTTGTAACTAAACCAAAGGTATTATTCTTAGATGAACCTACTTTAGGTTTAGACGTTATTGCTAGAAGAGAATTATGGAAGGCAATTAAAGAACTTAAGAAAGATATAACTATTATTCTTACTACTCACTATATGGAAGAGGCTGAAGCCTTATCTGATAGAATTGGCGTAATGAAAGATGGAGAATTACTCTTTGTTGGAACTAAAGATGAAATGTTTAATAAAACAGGTAAGAATAATATCGAAGATGCGTTTATTGAAATAGTTTCAGGAGGTGAAATCTAATGAAAGAATCATTATCTAGAATCTTCACACTCACAAAAAGAAATATTAAAGAAATATTAAGAGACCCACTATCAATTGTATTTACATTTGGACTTCCTCTTCTTCTTGAAGTAGTGTTCTATGCAATATTCCACAAGCTAACAGTTCAATTCCAAATGAAATACTTAGCTCCTGGAATTGTAGTATTCGCTCAAGCATTCTTAACTCTATTTACTGGATTATTACTATCTTTAGATAGAAATACATCATTCTTAACTAGACTTTATGTATCTAAAGCTAAATCACATGAGTTTATCTTTGGATATGCGTTCTCAGTATTCCCACTTTCAATTATTCAAGCTATCTTCTTCTATTTAGTTGGAGGAATAATTGATTCATCTATATTTGGCGTTGGAATGATTTATTCAATCTTGCTCGCTGGACTCACATCACTATTCTTTATCGCATTTGGAATTCTATTTGGTTCTATCTGTAATGAAAAATCTATTGGTGGAGTTTCATCAATTATTATTTGTGGTCAATCAGTATTATCTGGAATGTGGTTCCCAATAGATGCATTAAGCGGAACTATTAAAACTATTATGGAATGTCTTCCATTTAGAAACTCACATTTATTAGTTCAAAACGCATTATTAGGTATTAATAATGTAATGGATGATTTCTTAAAACCACTATTAATAGTTACAGGATACATAATAGTCGCATTCGTAGTTGCAATCTTAGTATTTAAATCAAAAATGAAAGAAAAATAATTAAATGAACACCATCGCGGTGTTCATTTTTTTTACTAATTAGTTATTTATATCAATAAATATTAGATATATAGTCAATTTTATATAGTTTTATGGTAAAAATTCACAATAATAATTATCATTAATATCATATAATATTACTACTTATAATAATTGGGGAAAATAATATGAAGAAACTATTCTTACTAATCATTAGTTTACTTCTTCTTACTTCGTGTAATAATCTTACACAAAGCACATCTAGTAAAACTAAAACTATTGAATCTAATACCTCAACTGTTTCTTCTTCAAAAGAAACTAATAAGAGTAGCGTCACTACTACTAAGAAAAGTGATAATACTTCTATCAAAACTGATTCACTTAAACAAAAAGGCAACCTTGCCTTCTATAACAATAATTCTGGGGAAGGTGTAGTTGAGAATAATGTTATGGAGATTATTGAAGGTGAAGATATCCTTATTGGTCTTTATGTAGATGATACTCTTGTGGAAGATGGTGTTAAATGGTATCACACTGATTCTGATTGTGTAGATGCATATCTATATGGTTCATATTTATTTGTATTAGGTCTTAAAGGTGGAGAAATAGAGGTTGTAGCTGAGACAGAGGAATATGAAGCAAGTTGTATCATTAAAATTAAGTCTCAAGTAGATATATTAGTAAATCACTTTAAAGAAAAAGCTTTTGAACACGATGATGCGACTAATCCATATTATTATTTCCAAGAATATGTATACATTGGAAATGTATCTTACTATTACTGTTTCTCATATCATGTAAAAACAAAAACATTTGAAGTAAGCTGCACAAAAACTAGTGATAGCGGTAATCTTAAAATCACTACAGAAGCCACAATCACATGGACTTGGGGTAGTTATGATCAAGCTGAATTCAAATGCAGTGAAACATTAAAGTATAAAGCTGAAGAAATTGAAGCTTCTACTACTGTCGTATTTGATAATAGTTGTATTACATTCTATGCATCAACACAAAACATTAATGTTGTTGAAACATATAAATATAGAGTTGTTGAAAGAGGATGGGAAAATATTACATTAAACGATTGTGAAGAAATGTGGAATACAATTAAAGCCGCACATAAATATGTATTAGATTTATTCAATAACAATAACTTACAATTAAAACTCTTCCTCAAAAACTATAATTACTAATTGGTTAAAACTTCTTTTATAGAAGCCTTAACATATAAACTCCCTGAAGGAAAGTGTTCACCCCACTTTCCTTTTCTTTTGCAAATAAAAAGGGAAACTTTACGTTTCCCCTTATATTTTTAATAATTATTACTTAGCGTTTTGTTTCTTAAGTTCAGCTAAGATTTCAGTTAATAATTCTTCTTGAGTTGGTTGTGGTTCTTCAACTGGAGCTTCAGCTGCTTCTTTTGCTGCTTTTTCTTCGAAATATTTCTTAACTGCTTCTTTATCTTTCTTATCAATACCTGCAGCTTTAAGTTCTGCTTTTTGTTCTTTAGTGAGTTTGCCTTCACCAAGTTTAGCTTTAGCGTTTTGAGCTGCGTTTCTTACTGAATTGATAACTTTAATAATGATAAAGAGAATAAGTGCAGTAAGAATAAATGTGATGATTGCACTAATTACTTCACTCCAGACGATTGCGACTTCTGCTTGAGTTACTGTTTCAACACCTTCAACGATTTCTTTTACTTCAGGTCTTAATACAGTTTTGAATGTTCCATCATTTCCTACTGGAATTAATGCAATGATAGGTTTGAGTACATAGTTAACTACTGCAGTTACTATTGCAGTAAATGCTGCACCAATAATCATACCTACAGCGAGATCAATTACACTACCTCTACTAATGAATTCTTTAAATTCTTTAAATAGTTTTTTCATGTTTTTCTCCTCTATTTATTTGTTTTTATTTCTTTTACTCTATTTAATATATATTCTGCGATTGCATCCATTCCTTCTCCAGTCTTCGCAGATACTGGGAATACTAATGCTTTGCCATTCAATTTCTTAATATGTGATTTAGCTAAATCAATATTGAAATCAAATACTGGTAGTGCATCTATCTTAGAGAATACAACTACATCAGATTCTTTAAACATTAGTGGATATTTAAGTGGTTTATCATCACCTTCAGTGATTGATAAAATCATAACGTTAATTTGAGCACCTGTATCAAATTCCGCAGGACAGATTAAGTTTCCTACATTTTCTAAGATTACTAAATCTAGGTTATCAGAATTAATGGCGTTAAGTCCATCACGGCTCATATCTGCGTCTAAATGGCACGCTCCACCTGTGTGAAGTTGGATGGCTTTACAACCAGTAACCTTTTCAATGGTTTCAGCGTCGACTACCGCATCGATATCAGCTTCCATTACTCCAATCTTAATTTTATCTTTTAAAAGATTAAGTAATGCACAAAGGAAAGTGGTTTTACCACTTCCTGGTGAACTCATTAAATTCATATAGGAAACTCTTTTAGTATTGAGTTCATCTCTTAACTCAATAGCTTTTTCATTATTCTCTGCGAGAATAGTTGCCTTAACTTCTAGTACTTTTATTCTTTTATCCATAAGTATCTCTATATTATAATTGTATCACTTTTATATTTTAGTGTGAACCTTTGTATCCTACACCATATGTATCAGTATAATAATCAATTCTCTTTGAATCATTATAAATCGCATCATAGATGTTTTCTTCTGGTTTAATACCTGCAAGTTCACATACTTTAGCGTGAACTCTTCTAGTTAAATCCATCTCTTGAGCTTTACCTGTAAGACTCTCATCTTTATATACTGGTTCACCAATTGTCGCAGTAATACATGCGATTTGTCTAAAGATTACTCTTCTAATCCAGTTAGGTTTTCTATAAGAATAGGCAATTGGGATAATTGGTCTATCACATTTAAGCGCAATATATGACGCTCCACGCTTAAATGGTCTAATAGGGGCATAGAACTCCCACATAGTACCTTCTGCGTAGATATGGAGCCATCCATGGTCTTCAGTAATTAGTTTAATTACTTGTCTTAAATATTCTTTAGATGCGGCAGGATCTTCAGTAGGTACAGGAATTCCTCTTGTGAGTCTGATAATCTTAGAGTTTTCACCTCTAACATTCTTGTCCCAGACAAGCACATATGGCTTATTAGGTCTAACCACTCTCATAGTTGTGATATAGTCCCACATATGTATATGGTTAGAGACAGAGATAACTCCTTTGTCTATCACATCTTTATATTTCTTAAGGTTTTCTCTTCCCTTTATTCTTAAACCGAGTCTAATTCTATCAAGTGGGAAAACAATAGTATTTAATAATACTCTCATCCACCATTGACCTCTCTTCATCTTTTTAGAGTTATCAACGTATGGATACTTAGTATCAAATACTAACCCATTATTTTTTTTAACTTTTAAATAATGTTCCCCAGTATCCATTGGATATGGAAACTTATTAGTTTTTGGATCAAACATATGATTCTCCTTGTATATTTCTTATTTATTATACAATAATTATCAGTTTTCATTTTTATATTTAATTAATGTATAATATAAATTACATAGAAAATGATTGTATTTTCTATATATGGAGGATAAGTATGTTCTACGCAAATAAAGTAGGTGAATACTTTACTAACCTATGGGAAACTATTAAGAATTTCTTTACTAATAATGTTTGGAATATCGTTAAGTTTTTCTCTATCTTAGCAATTGGAATGATCATTATCTGGTCAATCATATTCACTCTTAAAAAAATATTCAAGGCGAAATCAATTGATAAACTAGCTTCTAGATTTATTATAGGAGTTATTAGATATACTCTTTGGTTAATATTAATATTAGTATTATTAATGAATATTGGAGTAGAAATCTCAGGTATTACCACTGCCTTTAGTGCTTTAGTACTTGCTCTAGGTATGGCACTCAAAGATAATGTATCTAATTTAGCTAATGGACTTATATTAATTGGTTCTAAGAAATATAAAAATGGTGACTATGTTATCTGCGGGGATGTAGAAGGTTCTATTCAAGAAATTAATTTCTTATTCACTACACTTAAAACTCCAGATGGTAAACAAATCTTAATGCCTAACTCTACAATGGTTAATTCACAAGTTACAAACTTAGGCGCATATCCATCAAGAAGAGTAACTTTAACATTTGGGGTTGCTTATGACAGTGATACTGAACTTGTTAAAAAGGTAATTCTTGATGTGATGAAGTCAGATAGTAGAATCTATGATGATCCAGAACCATTCTGTAAGCTTAAAACGCTTGAAGCATCATCAATTAACTTCTTCTGTCACTGTTGGTGTGATAATAGTGACTATTGGGATGTATATTACTACCTAATGGAAACTATCTTTAATGAATTTAAGAAGAATGGAATTAGTATTCCTTATCAACAACTTGAAATTAGAGAAAGAACTGACAAAGTCACAATGCCTTATATTGATACTGAAATTAAAGAAAAGACAGTAAAAAAATCAGCTCCAAAGAAACAAAAAACTATTCTTGAAAAGATAGAAAGCGGAGACTTTAAAGATATTAAAAAAGAAACAGATAATAAATCTAAAAAGACAAAAACTGAAAAGAAAGAAAAATAACGCGGTGCAAATATGCATCACGTTATTTTATTATTCATTAAATATTTTATTTATATGCCACCATTTTACTCATATTTAATATAGAGGTTATTTGTTCTTGGCTTAATTCTATAAGAGAGATATAAGTATGTATTTCATCATTTTTAATTATTTTAAAGCAAACCCAATTACCATAAAAATAAATATTAGGTCTATTAGTTGTACTTTTTGCAACCACTATATCAACATGTTCAAAATTGAACCTTTCAGTAAAATTACCAGAATTTACATTCGAATCAAAATTAGTAGCATTTGTCACTAATGAGTAAGGTAAATTTATAATTTCACTAAACAACTCAATAGTGGCATTATCATCTACCACATTAGGAGAGATAGAACTTAGTGCTTTATAAACAAACCATATTTCACTAATTTGGGATAAATCAATCAATTCATTTATTGACACAAAATCCACATCAATATTCACACACTCTTTCCATATAGAATTATCTTTTAGTTTGTTTGTAGTTTTAATAGATAATTTATTTAATTCTTTAACATTGATCCATCTTTTTTGCTGTTTAGATAACTTATCTATTTCTTCTCTAATATTCATTATTTCAAGAATAGATTCTCTATTATCTTGTATATTAGTTAGTTCTTCTATTTGATTATTAATAGAAACAACTTCAGGATCATTTTTAGTGCATCCTATTAGTGATATTGATAAAACTAATAATAAAAGCAAAGTAATTATTCTCTTTTTCATTATGTAATCCTCCTTCTCCTATTATAAATATTCAAGAAGTTGTTTCTTCTTTTCTAAATATGAAACAATATTTTCTTTTTTAATATCATCAGTAATAAATACAAGTTTACCTTCTAGATATGCGTGCCAGTCTTCATCAGCAAGAACAATTATTCCATTAGGTAACATTAAGCTTCCATTGATTGTGTGAGGTAACAAATCATTCTTTCCATAGAAAGGGGTATAGGCACTAGCAGGTCCACCACAAATCATACATGTGTATAATTTTGGCGGTTTTTTCGTATTAAAATCATTTATAGATACAACGTGTGTCGCTGGATTAGGTCCACACAGTGTGCACATTTCATCATGAAAAGTTAGATCTCTCCAAACATATGAATTAAAGTTATGATAGTGTTGGCAATTAATTGTTGTAGTTATTATTCCATAACTATTAGAATTAGTATAACAAACTCGTAAATAATACATTCCAGGGCTCAAATATTTAGAAAATGATTTAGTATATACATCGCCATCATATTCACTAGTTAAAGAAGTAGTGAGTTGTTGCATATGAATATCATATAATTTCATATATGGCATACTATTTGATGATACGGAGAACACATAATCAAGAGAACTAGATACATTTAATTGATACAGCGCATAATTTTGCATAATCGAAGCATTTTCTGGGACAGATAGTGTTTTTGTAATGGTTATAGTAGTGTTTGTGACTGGATTAGATAATGTTGCATTATCAATAACTCGTGGGCGAAAGACTGTTGCATATTGAAAACCATATTCACTAGTAATGTAATAACATCTATCAGCTGTATGGCCATATAGACCATATGCTCCCCATTTAGAAATTAAATTAATATATTGATAAGAAGATACATCTTGCAAATCAAAATCATCAGTAAAGTCTACTACAATAGCCGAATGGCTAATATAATATTGGTAATATGGTTGATTGTTATTGTCATATGATAATATACCCGCTACATAACAAAAAATATCTCCTGGCCTCACATCAGTCACTTCTTCATAACTATAATCCCAAAAATAATTATTTGGGTAATTAATCCATCGCTGATTTGTTGAACAATTTTGACTATACCAGGCATAAGAATGACAATTAAAATCAAAAGTTGCAGGATAATAATAAGAAACATTTAATTCAGGATAATCATTAACAATTTCGCTATGAAGTTGAGACAAAACAGTTTCTGGAAAAGGATATGCAAACATTCTATATGCATACTGAACAACGGAACCATTTGGTGTGAACACATCAAACATTTGAGATTGTGAATATAAATAACCATTTATATCAACGTCCCTGACAATATTTTGAAGCATTTTTATCTTTTCAATTCTCGTATGCTTTGTTTCTTGCTTTAATAAACAATTAATGCAACTTTCTACATCGCTTTTATCTTTAAGTATTAAATAATATGGATTATTTTGTTTAAAAATAGTAATTGCTTTTTCTAAGTCACTAAAAAGAAACAATTTATATATTTCTTTATCAACTATTTTATTAATCAATTCTTCGGTGGTCCACAAAGACACTATTTCTTTATCATTTATATCGGTTTCACACAACTTGATTTCTTCTTGAATCTCATCAGCTTTAACAACCGTCCTATAATCTATTAATAATAGTAAAAACACAAAAACTACTGCAAAAATTATTTTTTTCATTTAATTCTCCTTGTATAGTGGTTTAGTACTGCTTTACTACAATTTCAAAATAGCATAATAATTAATAAAATAAAATCAATAAATGAAATTTGCTTAATATTCTATATATAACTTGAACGCATTAATGCTATCATTATATTGATAGGAGGATCTAAATGAAAACCTGGGAAGACTTTAAGAAAAATGCAAAAAAACTAAACACTACTGCTAATAATGATCTTGAAGAGATTGAAATCATTGTCGGTATTGTAAATGCAATTATAGCTAAGAGAAATGAACTAGGTTATTCACAAAGAAACCTTGCTACAATCTGCGGACTACCACAATCTTCTGTTGCTAGAATTGAATCATTCACAGTTAAACCAAATATTGAAACATTAATTAAAATAATGAAACCGCTTGGTTTAACATTAACTGTTACAACTATATAAAAGAAAAATAGAATCCCGGGGGAAGGGATTCTATTTCTTTAATCACACTATTTTATTTGAATTGATACATTGCCTGTATCTGTATCAATCTTACATAAGCCGCCAGTAGTTGATGTAGGAACATTTACTTTACCTGTGTCAGTTCTAACCTGGAAGATTTTTGGTGAAAGAAGTGTACCTGTAACATCACCTGTGCCAACTTCAATAGTTATTCTTTGTGCATCACAATCTTCAAATTTGATGTCACCTGTAGAAGTATCAATATCCATTTCTTCTTCTACAATTACATTTTTAAGAATTACTTTACCAGTTGATGAATCATGAATATAATTCTTAGCAGTAACGTTTTCAAATTGAGTTCTACCTGTAGATAAATCTAATTTAATAGTTTCACTAACTGTAATATCATTTAAGAATACATGTCCAGTTGATGCTTTAATATTAATATTTTTAGCTGACATATTAGATAAATTAGTATGGCCTGTAGATGCATCAATCTTTAATGTATTTGATACATTTGAACTAATATATGTATCACCAGTGCTTAAATCAATATCAATACTATTAAATGAGAAGTCATGAGGAATTCTGATATCACCAGTTGATGAATCAATCTTAAGATCTCCATATGCCTTAGCTGGTAAATAGATTACAGCTTTCATAAATCCTAAATTGAATGAGAAAATCTTTTCATACCATTCTCTTGTATCTTTTTGGATAACGTTAAGAGTATCATTTTCAACTTTAACTTCATGAGCTAATTTTTCAGCTTCTTTTAAAACAACTTTAACCTTTGAATCTTCAGATACTTTAAATTCAACATCAGTAATTGTTGTATTAATATTTATATTTGTAAATTCTGCTTCAACATTTTCTGTTCTATCTATTTGAGTGGTATGGATTTTAGCTTTTGAGAAGCTAACACCAAACATAATACCACCTACAACTAATAACATAATTCCGATAACGAGTAATGCGACTAAACCTTTTTTCATTATGCTCTACCTCCATTTTTAATAAAGCTCTTTTTTATTCCAGTAGCTATAGCTTTAGATAATCTAATTGATAATTTTGTTGCACCGATACATACAAAGATGAATAGGAATGCTGCACCTAATGAGAGAAGTGCTGCACCAAGCATCCAGATAGCAGGATTTGAATTAGCTAAATATACAAAGAATGTAGCTATTCCTGCAACACCTGCTGCAATTAATGCTGCTTCTACTGCATAAGTTACTATTACAAGTACCCATTCAAGGATGTATCCTACAAGACATAGTGTAAAGAATGTAACTAGTAGTGGGAACCATAGAGGGAATCCTAAAACTAGTAATACAATCTCAAGTGCAGTAAGTGATCTTTTAGGTCTATATCTTTCTTTAATAACTGTTTTGAATGGAGTGTCTTTTGCAATTTCACTAACTACGCTATCAACACTTCCAATTTCAATAATAGCTTGATCTTCTGTTTTGCCTTCATCAATCATATCATTGATCATTTCTTCATAGAAACTAACACGATTTTCTATTTCATCTTGAGGAAGACCTCTTAATTGTCTTCTAAGTTCATTTAAAAATTCTTGTTTCTTCATTTCAAATCTGCCTCCACAATAAATGCATAAATACTCATCATCTCTTTCCATTCATTCTTAAATTCTTCTAAACGCTGAAGACCTGCGGGTGTGATGTGGTAATACTTTCTAAGTCTACCTTCAAATTCCACAGACTTAACCACAAGCATCTTAGAATCTTCTAGTCTTTTAAGGATTGTATAAAGAGTTGATTCAGATAACTCTATAACCGGTTTTAAATCTTTGATTATCTTATAGCCATATGAGTTTTCATTCTTAATAGCGGCTAGGACACAAACATCTAAAACACCTCTTCTTAGTTGGGCATCCATACTATACCTCCATTTACGGAATACATCATATCACGAGGTATATAACTATGTCAACAAAAAAAGTAAAAAATTTTTAAAGAATTAAAATAAAAAACCTTAAGTTCTATTACTTAAGGTCTTTTAAAATTTTATTAACAATCTCTTCTAATTCTTTAGGGTTTTCTATGTCTATTAAATACATGGATTTAGCCCCTGGATAAGGCGTTTCTTCTTTAAACTCATAATCTATTATTGAGTTTACTTTCTTTACTAAAAATCTATTATCATATATTCCACCAAAGATTATTCCATCTTTATATAGAATATACTCGCCCATCATCTTTTTATATGAAATTCCATCTACTTCTCTTAAAAGTTCTAATACATATTCTAAATAATCTTGTGTACTCATATAACTCCATAATTCTATATTTTACTTGTATCAATGTTTTCAGTTTTTAAATCTCTATACATTCTCATTGATTTCGCAGTAAACTTAAGGACACAGTAATCAGGATCAGTAACACCTTCTTTATAATACATAGTGTCTCCTTTTCTCCAGATCATATTTTTACTTTCTTGGTCTTCAAGTACTTCCATAGTACCAACCATCATTATTCCAGTATAGACAAATAATCCTTTTCTATAGAAATAGATAGATGCTTTTGGATTATTCCTATATTGTTTTACTCTTAATGATGATGTGTTTGTTGTGAAATAGAAAGTAAGTCCTTCTCTTTTTCTTGGAGGAAGCATTGCCTTCATATTTGGAAATCCATTTTCATCGATAGAAGCGATGAAAGCTACTTTTCTTGAGTCGATAAATTTTAATATATTCTTTGTATTCATGCCGTTATGATATCACACATATACATAAAACAGCAATAAAAAAGACCTTAAGTATTAACTCAAGGTCGTTTTTACTTTCCATTATAAATGGTGGCTCAGGGCGGGATCGAACCGCCGACACATGGATTTTCAGTCCATTGCTCTACCAACTGAGCTACCGAGCCTCAGATGGCGGTCCCGACGAGACTTGAACTCGCGATCTCCAGTGTGACAGACTGACATGTTAACCAACTACACCACAGGACCATTATCTTTATTATTTACTTGGTTGCGAGGGTAGGATTTGAACCTACGACCTCCGGGTTATGAGCCCGACAAGCTACCAGACTGCTCTACCTCGCGATATGGCGGAGAAAGAGGGATTCGAACCCCCGCGGGCTTTGACACCCCTATCGGTTTTCAAGACCGAACCCTTCAACCACTTGGGTATTTCTCCATAAGATTTATTTCAATTTGTGGTGGACCCACAAGGACTCGAACCTTGGACCGTCCGGTTATGAGCCGGATGCTCTAACCAACTGAGCTATGGGTCCATCTGGTGGCGAGAGGGGGTGTCGAACCCTCAACCTTGCGGGTATGAACCGCACGCTCTAGCCAATTGAGCTATCTCGCCAAGGCTAGGTTTTTGTAAAGAATGGTGGAGCATAACGGGATCGAACCGATGACCTCCTGCTTGCAAGGCAGGCGCTCTCCCAGCTGAGCTAATGCCCCAATTATTTGGTACCCAAGGCCGGGGTCGAACCGGCACGTCCTCTTCAGACAAAGGATTTTAAGTCCTTCGCGTCTACCAATTCCGCCACTCAGGCATCAAATTAAGATGGTGACCCGTAGGCGGTTCGAACGCCCGACCCCTTGATTAAAAGTCAAGTGCTCTACCAACTGAGCTAACGGGTCGTATATTTTAAAATGGTGCCGAAAGTAGGAATCGAACCCACAACCTACTGATTACAAGTCAGTTGCTCTACCAATTGCGCTATTTCGGCATCATTCTGGTGGAGGATGACGGGCTCGAACCGCCGACCCTCTGCTTGTAAGGCAGATGCTCTCCCAGCTGAGCTAATCCTCCAATGTACACGGGTTATTTTTAATGGTGGGCCTTGGTGGACTTGAACCACCGACCTCTTCCTTATCAGAGAAGCGCTCTAACCAACTGAGCTAAAGGCCCGTTGCACGTCTCTTAAACCGCGCTTTATTATTTTACATTAAGTAAAAAGTGATGTCAACACCTTTTTACTCACATTTTACAATCTTTTTAATAGATTGCCTTAATTTTAGCCTATCTATTGTTATTTTATGACCGCAATTTAGGCATTCTATCTCAGTGTCTATACCACTTTTTAATACTTTAAATTTATTTGAACCGCATGGGTGTTTTTTATTAAGAATATAAATATCACCCTCTTTTATTCTAAAATCTTTATCCATATTATTTGTGTATAGGTTTAGGGAACCCCTTTGGTGTCTTACCGATTTTCTTTATAAGTATTAATTCATAGTTTCTATCTAATACTTTATAAGGAATGATTTTATCTACCTTAGAATTTAATTTATTAAGAAGAGATTTAGCTTCTTCTAATTCTTCTTGTCCCTTATTTTCTCCCTTCATAATAATTAGTGTTCCATTAATCTTTAAGAATGGAATAGTAAACGGAAGAAGTTCTTTTACACTAGCTACTGCTCTTAGTGTTACATAATCATATGTATCAAATTCTTTAAAATCTTCCGCTCTTAAGTGATTAATTCTAATATTATTTAAATGAAGTTTTTCTATTTCTTCTTTCACAAACATTACTTTTTTGTTTGTGGCTTCAATCATTGTAATATCTAAGTCATTAAATACTATCTTGAGTGGAATTGATGGAAAACCTGGACCACATCCTATATCTAATAATTTAGTATTATAATTTTCAATTCCTTTAGATACCATTAATGAATCATAGAAATGAAGATAATAAGCATCTTTTTCTGAAACAATTCTTGTAAGATTAGTTATTTTATTTCTTTCAACTAAATCATTAAAGAATTCATCAAAAGATGAAATCATATCATTATTAAGTTCGATACCTTGTGTTTTTAAATCTTCGATGAATTCTTTAATCATAATTATTCCTTAGTTTTACTTCTTAAATATATTATTAGTATATTAATATCTGATGGGTTTACACCACTAATACGAGATGCTTGACCAATTGTTTCTGGTTTTACTTCTTTTAGCTTTTCTTTAGCTTCAGATGCAATATTTACAATACTGTCATAATCAATGTCTGGCCAAATCTTAATATTCTCAAGCTTTCTTAATTCTTCAGCTTGTTTTAATGATTTCTTAATATATCCTTCATATTTAATAGATATTTCAAATTCATTAATATATTTTTCATCTAGTAAAGGTTCAATACCTTTAACATATAATACCTTCTTATAATCATAATCAGGTCTTTTGAGTAAATCAAATAAAGATGTTTTAACTGATACATGTGATACACCTAGTTCATCACATCTATCACTTTCTTCTTTTGTATTAGTAACATAATTATTTTCAAGTCTTACTCTTTCTTCTTCCATTAATGCAGTTCTCTTTAAGAACTCATTATAATCTTCATCAGATACAAGTCCAATTTCATGACCAATAGGTAGAAGTCTTGTCTCCGCGTTATCATCTCTTAAGAGTAATCTATATTCAGCACGAGATGTGAGCATTCTATAAGGGTCTTGAACACCTTTAGTAACAAGGTCATCAGCAAGTACACCAATATAGGCTTCATCTCTTTTTAAAATAATAGGTTCTTTATTATCAAGTTTTCTTGCGGCATTAATACCAGCCATTAAACCTTGGGCTGCGGCTTCTTCATAACCTGAAGTACCGTTAATTTGTCCCGCAGTAAAGAGCCCATCAATAATCTTTGATTCAAAGCTTCTTCTCATTTGAAGCGGATCAATCGCATCATATTCAATTGCGTATGCATATTCAATAAATTCTGCGTGTTCAAATCCTGGAAGAGATCTAACCATTAATTCTTGAACATCTTTAGGCATAGAAGTTGAGAAACCTTGAAGATACATCTTATGTGAACCAAGTGAGACTGGTTCTACAAATATTTGATGAGCTTCTTTTTCACTAAATCTAACATACTTAGATTCAATAGATGGGCAATATCTAGGACCAATACCTGTGATTTCACCAGTCATAGTTGGAGCTTCATCTAGATGTTCAAAGACGATATCTTTAGTTTCTTTAGATGTATGAATGAGGTAGCATGGTACTTGATCTTCAAGTTTTACAAACTTTGTTGTTTTTCTTGAGAATCCGCGCTTTTCTTGGTCGCCAGGTTGAACTATCATTTGGCTGAAGTCAATTGATGAATCAAGAATTCTTGGAGGTGTACCAGTTTTAAGTCTTAGAATCTTAAATCCTAATTCTTTTAAGTTGTTTGATAAAGATGAATAAGTCTTTTGTCCTTCAGGACCAGATACTTCACCTTTAAGACCCATATAAATCATAGAGTTAAGATAAGTACCAGTAGTTAATACTACAACATCTCCATCAATAAACTCACCATCTTCTGTCTCAATACCTTTAACCTTATTATTCTCAGTTAATAATCTTTTAACATAAGCTTCTTTTAAAGTTAAGTTGGGTGTAGATTCAATAACCTTAAGCATCTCTTCATGATATCTATATTTATCTGATTGAGCACGAAGTGCTTGTACCGCAGGTCCATTAGATGAATTTAAAAGACGCATTTGAATATAAGTCTTATCTGCGTTAACACCCATCTCACCACCTAAGGCATCAATCTCACGAACGAGGATTCCTTTCGCAGGTCCACCAATTGATGGATTGCAAGGCATAGATGCGACATAATCTTTATTTCCAGTTATTAAAATTGTCTTCTTATTTAGTCTTGCGAGAGCTAGTGCAGCTTCACATCCAGCATGGCCCGCGCCGACAACGATAGCGTCATATTTCATTTTTTCACCTACTAAATAATACCACCAAATCGCAATAATTAAAAATTATTGTGATAAGAAAAGTATTTTTTATATTATAATCTTTTTAGGAAGGTACTTATTTATGGCAAATAAAATTTTAATTATTGAAGATGAATCAAGATATGCGTATATCTTAGAAAAATATTATTCAAACGATGGTTTTGAAGTAAAGGTAGCATTCGACGGACTACAAGGTTTTAATATTTTTAAAGAATTTTTACCTGACATCGTAGTTCTTGACATTATGCTTCCAGGACTTGATGGATATGAAGTAGCTAGAAGAATTAGACAAGAACACGACACTCCAATAATTATGATGAGTGCGCTATCTGAAGAACAAGATATCCTTAAAGGATATACTCTTCAAATAGATGACTATATTACTAAACCATTTAGAATTCCTATTCTTCTTGCGAAGACTAGAAACTTACTTGAAAGAAGAAAATCTCTTAAAGAAAGAGGTGGAGAAGAAATTCTTCAAGTTGGTAAAGTTAAACTCATTAGAAATAATCTTGAATGCTACATTGATGATCAATTAATTAAATTAACTAAAACTGAATTCAAGCTTCTTGAATACTTAATGCTTAACGCTGGTAAGACTTGCACAAGAGAACAATTAATTCTTATCCTTTGGGGAGACAAAGGTATTGAAAATAGAATTATTGATACTTACGTTAAGAGTTTAAGAAAAATGCTTGGAGATAACGCAACTATCACAACTATATTTGGTATAGGATATAAATTTGAAAAAGAATAAAAACGAAAAATCGAGAGGTGGTTTTTATAATATGTCTTTCCAGGCACAACTCTTCTCGATTGTTTTAATTGTACTTGTATCTTTCATAATCATAGAGTATTTAGTAATTAACTACTCTTTTAAAGGACGATATGTAAATACTGAGATTAATAAATATCACTCAGAAGTATCGTCTTTTCTTGATGAATTTAATGAAAAATACAAAAACAATCAAAACATCTTAGTGGATGAGGAACAGTTCACTAATGAAACTGGTGGATATATTATCTTCCTCGATACTTCTTCTGGTTCTTATAAGGTTAAGGAATCTAAATATACTACTTATGAAGTAGATTTTATGGTAGGTACTGATAAAATCACTGCCCACATCCCATCTTTCTCAATAGATATTAGAAAAGATGACATTATAAGTGCTTGGCTTAAAGAGGAAGAAAATAGATATATCTTTGAAAAACTAACTATTAATGGTGTTTCAGTTATCTCAAATAATAATCTTAAAGAAGATTATATTGTAGTAGATAGTGCTACTATTGATGAAGTTAGAAAACCTAATAACTTAAACTATCTATATGAGAAGATGGATATTGTTCAAAATGGTATAGACACAATCAGTAAGAATATGTCATATCTAAAGAGCTTTAAAGCTCAAGCTCCATCACCATATTCAAGTGCTTATTACTATCTAGACCAAACTAATGCAATTCTTTAGAGTATTTATACTCCGCGATCTTTAAAAGAAGCTGGAGTTGAAGAAATAGTTCTTGCGATCTTCCCAATGGTTAGAACTCAATCAATTCTTTCAACTATTTCTTCTTACTATGGATATATCGTCTTAGTTTCTGTAGTATTCGCAGTATTAATTGCCTTATATATTGCCCGTTCATTCTCAAATCCTATTAAAAATATTGAAAGAGAAATGATTAATCTGGGTAATAGTAAATATAAATTATCTAATTATAAATTTAAAAACAGAGAATTAATTTCTCTTCAAACCACACTAAACCAAATTAAAACTGATACAAAATTAAAAGTTGAATCAATTGAAAATCAAAAATACGCTTTAGAAAAATTAAATGATGAACTTAAAAAGGAATCAGATTTAAGAAGTACATTTATCGCAAGATTATCTCATGAGCTTAAAACACCTCTTATGGTTATAAGCGCTACCGCTGAAGCTTTAGAGGATGGAATAATTAAGGAAGATGAGATAGACGCAAGTTATCAAACAATTCTTGACGAAGTAGATAAAGCCACTACTATTATTAAAGATATTATTAATACATATAAGAATACTTCTACTAATAAAGACTCAGGTCTTAAAATGGTTAGATTTAATCTTAATGAGTTAGTAGATGAAATACTTTCAAGTCTTGAACCTTTATATGAAAAGAAAAGATTCACTATGGCTAAAAAGTATGATTCAACTGTCTATATAAGCGCAGATAAAGGAATGATTAAAGAAGTTGTCTCTAACTATTTAACTAATGCGTTTAAATACACAGATGAAGGCGGAAAGATAGAAATCAATATTCAAGAATTAAATGACTGTTTCAGATTTGAAGTTAAAAACTACGGATCATTTATCAGTGAAGAAAACTTAAACAAGATTTGGCTTCCATTCTTTAGAGAAAAGGAAGACGTTGATAAATCATCTACTGGAATGGGATTATATTTAGTTAAAGAAATCCTAGAGAAACATTCATTTAATTATGGAGTAACTAATTTTGATGAAGGTGTTGTATCCTTCTTTGAAGTAAAAAAATAGAAGCAAACTTTAGAGGTTTGCTTCTTTTTTATTTCTTATATGTTTAATAAAGTAATCAAGTTGTGGGAAGAGCGCTGTAGTAATTAGCTCAACACTTAATAAATAGATATGAGTCATTGCGTGATGTTCTCCTGGTTCTATTAATAGTAATACCGAGAATACTGTAAGAACAATTGATTCAATAATACTTAATATTCCTACTACTTTCTTTTCTTTAAACTCAATAACTATTTCTTCTATTTCTTTTACTTCTCTTAAGATTGCCCAAATAGCCCAAATGACACAAATATTGTCATATTCTTCGATTAAGAATGCGGTAATAATACCAAGAAGTATTTCAGTGGCACCCCAAGTGAGTGAATATATATCACTTACTCCTTTCTTTTCTACGATATAAACTATTACCTTTTCAATACCATACATCATCATTAAAGAACCAACTAGATATCCAACTTCTCTAACAAGAGATTCTCTAAATACAACAACGAGTATCGCAAGAAGTATATAAACAATAGTTTTTATTAGCTTCCAGATGTTTAACTTTTCTTTCATAAATTCACCTTTTATTATCTAATAATATTATTTAAAGAAACTACAGATAAAATCAACTATAAACTTCCATGTTTTTGGATAATGTTCAAGTATTAAGTTTCTAATACTTTCTTTTGTATAACTAGTAGGAGTTATATGGCCTTTGGTTTGATAACCAATGGCTATATTACCTTGGGCATATCCGCCTACTGCGACAAACTTACCTAAAGAAAGTCCTCCTATTGAATATAGTCCACAAGACATTCCACCTAAAGCGAGTAAGCCTAAAGCAAGACCACCTACAGCAAATGGAGCAATCGCAATACCGCCTACACTCATAAGAAGCGCAATCGCAAGTCCTGAGACAGATAAGAGTCCTACTCCAACTCCACCAAGTGCGAATAAGCCAAAGGCAAGACCACCTACAGCGAATACACCAACTGCCTTACCACCTATCGCAATTACGCCTTTAGCGTCATTGCCTATAGCGATAAAGCCACGAGCTTTCTTTCCTTTTCCAACATTAATATGAATAAATGGCATTGAGCCTATAGTCTTTTCGCTCTTATATTCATATCCTAAATAGAATACTTTGTTTTTAGAATTAACGTACTTTTTATTTCCTATTAATTCATCAACACTAATCTTATAGAAATCAGAAATGAGTAATAGTTCTTCTATAGTTGGTTCTACAACTCCTTCTTCCCAAGATTCTAAAGCATCTACAGATACATTTAATTTATTAGATACGTCTTCTAAACTTAACTTATTGTATTCTCTAAGATAAGCGATTCTTTCATTTAATTTCATTTTTATCACCTATTTAACTTGTTATTTATATATCTAATTATATTATACAAACAAATAAAAATCTCCTATCAAGTATCCTATCTCACAAGCATCTAACCTTAGGGCTGCTTCGATCAAGACCTGACCCAATTCGCTTAAAGTACTTTGAAATAGGATACTTCATAGGAGATTATCTTAATTCCTTAAAGAATTCCTTTAGAAGAGATTCACACTCTTCTTTTTCTATATTACCACATACTTCAACTTTTGAACCCAAAGATTTATTAAAAATATCTAAAGTAGATATTGCACCTCTTTTAGGATCTACAGTTCCATAGACCAATCTTTTAATGTGTGATTCCATAATTGCGTAGGCACACATTGGGCATGGTTCAAGTGTTACATATATGGTCGCATTATCTAATATTCTTTGGTTTAATTCTTTTTCCAAAGATAGAATTGCGTTAATTTCTGCGTGTGATGTCACTAGATTGTCTTTAATCCTTGTATTTCTTCCTCTAGCGACTATTTTATTATCTATTACTATAACTGCGCCTACTGGAACTTCTCTTTCTTTGTAGGCAAGTTTAGCCTCTTTAATGGCTTCAGCCATAAAGAGCTTATCTAAATCATTATTCATATTTATTTACTTTACCAGGAACTTCATGACATTCATGGCATCTAGCTTCATATGATTCAGCAGCACCAACAAGAACAATTGGTTCATCATAATTAGCAGGTTTACCGTCTACGAGTCTTTGTGTACAATATGCGTCTTTACCACACTTAACGCAGATAGCACTTAATTTAGTTACTTGATCCGCAACCGCAAGGACTCTAGGCATATTTCCAAATGGTTCATCTCTAAAGTCTTTATCAAGGCCAGATAGAATTACTCTTTTACCATCATTTCTAAACTTGATGATTACATCTACAGCCTCATCACCTAAGAATTGGAATTCATCAATAACTACTGCATCAGTATCATCTTTCACATATTCAAACATTTCTTTCGCTTCTTTAATTACTACTGACAAAGCTTTATTCTTATTATGTGAAACAATATAAGACTTTTCATATCTATCATCTATCATAGGCTTAAAAAGTACTACATTCTTTTTCGCGTATTCTAAACGTCTAGTTCTTCTTAATAATTCTTCTGTCTTTCCCGCAAACATTGGTCCGCAAATAACTTCAATAGTTCCCATAAGTATCTCCTTATCTTATTATAAAACGAAAGCCCGAAATTCATCGGGCTTTTTCGTTTTATTACTATTTCTTTTCGTTTTCGTTTTTGATACCGTATCTCTTGTTGAATTTATCAACTCTACCAGCAGAAACAGTGAATGCTTGTTTTCCAGTATAGAAAGCGTGGCAGTTAGAACATGTATCAACTTTGATTTCTGGTTTAGTAGAACCAGTTTTGAAAGTATTTCCACAAGTTACGCAAGTAACTGTTGCTTCATAATACTTAGGATGGATTCCGTTTTTCATATCTTTTTAACTCCTTCTACCATGGTACTCTAGGCACCATAGAAAGTTCGTGCGAAATTATTGTATCAAAGAAGAGATTTTATTGCAAGTATTAATTTTCATTAATAGCGTCTTCAGTTTCTTCTTCTTTAGTTTCAATAACAACTTCTTCAGTAGATTCTTTCTTTTCCATTCTTTTCTTGGTTCTTTTAAATACAAATCCAAGCATGAAATAGAATGGAGGAATCATAATAACTGATGCGACTAAGTTCGCAATAGTTGTGATGGTCTCTTGAGATAAACTTGTATTCTTTAGGATTAATGTGAAAAGTAACCCAAACGCCCAAGTGAGTACCCAAGTTAGTCCATATCTTAAAGCGAATGAGAGAACTGCCTCTAAGAATGTTTGTGCATCTTTCTTATCTTGGTTATATGTGAAGTGGGCATTCGCAAAATAACTAAAGAGTGATGCGAGTACATAAGCTACAAAAGTAGCTACGCCAGTGCTCCAAACATATAGCGCATCACCCGCAGGGATTTCTCTACCCGCAATCCAAGTAAATGCCTTAGAAACAAACCACACAAAGAATGTATTAATAAGGGTATTGATTACTCCAATAATCACAAATGAAAGGAATGATTTATTGAAGAATTTAGCCTTTATCCATTTAAAGAACTTACTCATCTAAAGATGTTTCTCCTACAAAATATATAGGTCTTCTCATAGCTTCTCTTCTAGTTGAATAAAGAACAAACATCATCCAATATAAAACAATATTTGTAAGCATAAAGAAGAATGGAACAATAAGCATAATTAAGAATGATTCAAGTCCAATCACATTAAAACAGAATAAGAATATAGAAGCTATGCTTGTGAGGAACGAAAGCCATGCGACCATCTTAGGAACTAAAAGGAATACATTTGAGAATTGATTCAATCCATTAATTCCATATTTATATAGTTTCTTTAAATTCCATTTTGTTTTACCGATTTCTCTTTGAACAAAATCAAATTCTAAACAATACTTTTTAAATCCTACATAAGAGAATATACCTCTTGTGAAACGATATCTATCAGGCATATCAAGGAATGCCTTAACAACATCTTTATCAATAAGCATATAGTCTTTAGAAGATTGTTCTAGTGGGACATCACTATATTTATTGAATACACTATAAAACATTCTAGCGGTAACTTTCTTTAAGAATGAATCACCTTTTCTGTTTCTTTGTCTTGTGTATACAATCTTATATCCTTCACTATACTTTTCAAGCATATCTTTAATTAAGTATGGTGGATGTTGTAAATCCGCATCCATCATAATAACTGCGTCTTGATCTAGCGATGCTTTAAGACCTGCTTCTAAGGCTGCTTCTTTTCCTGAGTTTCTAGATAATGAGATATAGTGAACTCTATTATCTTTCTTTCTTAATTCTTTTATTTCATTTAAAGTATTATCTTTTGAACCATCATCAATAAATAGATATCTAGATTCATATTTACCATTATCTAGAAATGGTTCAACTGCTTCATAGAAAGGATTAATACATCCTTCTTCATTAAATGCTGGAACTAGAATTGTTAGTTTCTTCATTTCTCTTTCCTCCACGTTTTCTCTTTATTATTATATAAGACATTAATGATATTACATATAACATCACAGTACTTAAACTTATCACAAGACCTACTCTAAATCCCATAGGAACGAACTTAAGCACAATCTTGTTTGAATCAATATTCTTAGGAACTATGAGTCCAATAAATCCACCATCTACACTGATGATTTCTTTAACGTTTCCTTCTACTAATTTCCATTCGCTAGAATACGCAGTTGGAACCATTATTATTTCATATCCATCTTCTTTTGAAATTCTCTCATATGAGACAGTGATATTTGAACCCTTAACCTTTACTGATTTATTAATATATTCATCAGTGTAAGGTTCAGATATATCAAATGATGAGACAGTAATAGATGGATTATAATCTGAATCAGTCATAGAACCTTTAGATATATAGATATATTTAATAGATTTATCTACTCTAAATTCAGTTGAAATATAACCAAATGTGCCATCACTATATTCCGCAACTATATGAGATAAGCCTAACTTTTCATCAGATGATGTGATATTTACCATCTTATTGCTTTCTAGAGTTACTTTGAATCTAAAGAACGCAGATAAAGATGTTTCTTCACATTCTTCATAATTCTCATAAGCTACTAAATTTTTACTTTCATTAAATATAGCTTCAACTACAAATGATAAATAATTACTAATATATTTATCTTTTTCAATTCCGATATATTTAACTTTTGGAGCGTTATTTCCGTTCGCTTTAACGATATTTACTCCATCACCATTAATAGATGCATCTTTATTATCCCATCCATAGACAGGGATATGAATAGTACTACCATTCATGCTTCTTATATTAGATTCTTGAAGATAATAGATAGTACCGTTATCAAATTCAAGATACATTCCATTGTTTGCGATTAAGTCTTCTACATTATAAATATTGTATAAGTTAATCGCATAGCTTCTTGTGTCAATTGAATTAGCTAAATCAATATCGAATACTTTATAATAAATATCACCCATTTTCTTTGTTTCATATTCTTCTTTCACAGACACTTTTGAACCAAATGATTTATTCTGTGATTTATCTATATAATTAATAGCGTTTTCTGATTCTTTACCTAAGTATGAACCAATTACATCATAGAATTCTTCTTCAACTATTCCATATTTATTTAGAAAGTTCATTCTAGATAATTTATTAATCTTACTCTTAATTGAATTAAAGCTATCAAGAGTAATAAACTCATCATATACTAAGAATTCTTCATAGTCTTTAAATTCTAATACTATATAATTATCGTCTCTATATATTTCAGTAAACATATACGGATCGAAATTATTAAATGATGAATCAACAGAGGCAACTACATATTTATATCCTAATAATACATTTAAATAATATGAATATACATTTAAAGCTTCTTTATTAGCTTGACCTTCGTCTCTCTTATCTAATATTATTCCTGCGACATTATCAGTTGATGCGTTAATAAATGAATGGAAGATTGATTGGTTTGTGCCTTTATCATTAAAAAATCTAGCTAGGTTTTCTCTTTCAAGGTTTGAAATTGATGGATCTACATATACTCTATATAAATCATCTTTAGGAGTGTTAGCTTTCACAATCTTAGCTACTTCTCTTGTCTTTTTATAAGTTCCTTCTTCTCCATAGTTAACAACAGGAGCACCAAAAGATAGACAAGCACTAAAGATAAATTCAAATGCAATTAAACCAATAAGTAATTTCTTCTTATTGCATTTAACGAAATATACAAGTAGGATTAATACCGCTAAAGTAATAAATGTCATATATTGGTTCGCAATTAATGAATCTCTATCATATAAAGGAGATGAACCAACATATCTAGTATCAAAAATTTCTATTCCGCCAAGTTTATTAAAGTAACTTAAAAGAGTTAATCCAAGTACTAGGAATACCCCAATAAAAGCTGCGCCTATAATAGGGAATGCGATTAATTTAAACTTCTTGGATTTATCTTTAAATACTCCAAAAAGAATTACCATTATAGCGAGCGCAACAACAAGATAAATCGCTGATTCAAGCGCTCTTTTTTCAAATAACATTAATTCTTCACTAAAGTTATTCTTAACTGCGATATTAGTTAAATTCTCATAGTGATGGAAGATAGATATAAACGCAAAGTACATTAATATGACTAAGGCTATAATCGTCTTTTTAAAGTTCATTCCTTTAAGATCTGTCTCATTAAGTGCGTGAGATGCGATTAAAAGGAGTGGAATAGTTACGACATTTACCCATCTTGTGTAAAGGACAGAAAGGTTCGCACTAAAGATATATGAGAAGAATGGTAGTGACATAAATATAATCATTACCACATACATCCACTTATAAACCTTACTCTTATAATCATGCAAGAATAATACATAAGTTGAAAGGAATATTCCAGTGCCTGTGATGTATAGGGATGCATGTTCTAGGAAATAACTTTCAAGATATCCATAGAAAGCTGATGGATATGATGGAACGAATATGCTTCCAGCGATTCTATATAGCACTTCTTTATTGAAGAACGCAGGATAATAAGTAACTCCATCAATAGTTCTTTCTTTGCTTAAGATATGGAATGCATATCTGATTCCTACAAATGAATCTCTATACATATAGGCATTCTTAAGAAGTGATACTCTTGGATTGAATAAGAGTTTAATAAATTCACCAATTGATTTAAATAATTCGATTGGAAGTTTAAGGTAATTCTTAAACATCATAATCAATGATTTTAAAGATGATCCTTCTTCTACTACGCTTCTAGTTGTGGACTTTAAGATATATAAAGTACTTGGAAGGAATATAACCATCGAGAAAAATAATCCCAGTATTATAAGTCCAACATAGATTAGTGTTTTATAGATAACTTTATACCAAACCTCTTTATCAAGGATAAGCATAAACAAAATTGAGAATGCCATAAACGCAAATACTGTATAAGCTAAATAGTAATTGTATAAAACGACTACTGATGTATAAAGAGGTACAAAATACCATTTACCTTTCTTAAACCAGTACGCAATATTTAGTGACATTGGAAGATAGAATGCGAGCGATGTGAATGATGAGAAACATGAGAAACATGTAATACCACTTGATGAGAAGAATAATATTCCCATTAAGTGAACCCACTTAGGTTTCATTCCCTTATATGAAAGATAAAGCATAAATGCCATAGAACCGAGTGTAAGCTTTAAGAGTTCTACAAGACTCATCGCAACTTCTGTAGGCATTATGTATGAAAGTAAAAGAATGATGAATGTGAATGGATCTAGAGGCACATAATAAGTATCTGCGAAGATAGATGCGCCTAGATAGTTAGAATAATTAAAGAATCCAAGTGTTCCATTCTTAATTCTATTCACAAAATCTATCATCATTGGATAGTATTGAAATATATCATCACTAAATGCAGCATAGAAATTATTTCTTCCAAAAAGAATAACGAAGAAATAAATAAGTAAAATGGAAAAAATTAGACAACCAGTATAAAGAGTTGTCTTAAACGGATTAGAAAAAATATTATTAAAGAAAGCTTTTAGTTTAGTAAAAGATGACTTTTTATTATCTTTCAAATTAACTATTGATTCGTTTTTTTCCATAAGCATATTATAAAACAAGAAATATAAAAATAAAAGAAGGATTAATAGCCTTCTTTTAATCATTTATAACCATTTTTCTATATTCACTGATTAAATCTTTAAGTTCTTTTTCTGTTTTACAAGTTAAAAGTGCCTTCTTAAAGAATACTCCTCCCTTCATTCCTTTAACGTATGGAGGGCAAATGCTTCTAGCCTCAAGTACCGCAACTTTTTCTCCTTTAAGTTTGATTAATTCATCAATATGGAGTGATAGTGCATCAAACCTTTCTTCATGGGTTGGAGTCTCATATGAACCAGTCTCAAGATAATCATTGATTTGTTTAAAGAGGAATGGATTTCCAAGGGCAGCACGACCAATCATTACTGCATCACATCCGGTTTCATCTAACACTCTTTTTGCGTCTTCTGGAGTCTTTATATCACCTGATGCGATTACTGGGATTTTGAGGTTATCTTTTAAAAGCTTCACAAGGCTCATATCAGAAGATCCTTTAAACAAATCTGACTTAGTTCTTGGGTGTAACACAATTGCGCTACATCCAGCCATTTCAGCTTCCTTAGCTACTTCAAGGCAGTTAACGTTTTGATGGTTGATTCCAGACCTGATTTTTATTGTGATTGGAATACCTAAATTATCTACCATTGCCTTAACTATTTCACCTATTTTTTTAGGGTCTTTTAAAAGAGCTGAGCCTGATCCATTCTTATAAATTTTAGGTACTGAACAGCCCATATTTATATCAATAATATCAGGGTGAGCAATCTCTATTACTTTCTTTCCAGCTTCAACAAGTTCGTCCTTATCATTACCAAATAATTGAACGCTAAATGGGCGTTCATCTTGGTAAAAATCAAGAAGGTTTACGGTTCTATCATTGTTATAGATTAAACCTTTATCACTAATCATTTCAGAAACAAGTAAGCTTGTGCCATATTTGTACGCAAGATGAAAAAAGGCTCTATTAGTATATCCAGCCATTGGGGCAAGTATTGCTTTTCCTTTTATTTCTATGTTTCCAATTTTAAAACTCATTATCTTATTACTTTCGCAATTTCTTTTGCGAGATTAATCATCTCTTCTTTGCTTGTTTTATTAATAGACATATATGTAGTATCGAATATAATCATATCTCTTGATACATTAGTGCTCGCATATATTTCTTTAGTGTTTAATTCTTTAACTAGTTTGTCTGCGATAGGAATGCCCGTAGATACAACTACTTTATTATTCATAGTAGTATTACCTAATACATTTACTCCTTCTTCTTTCAAAGTTGAATGAAGTGCCTTCGCATTATTTAATACTTTTCTTGCGTACACTGAATGGAATGGACGAGTTGCTTCTTTTAAAGAGAAGGCTATTTCAACGATATCTTTCTTTTTCTTATTAAATGTCTTTTTGAGTCCATTATATATTTCTTCATCATTAGTTAAGATAGCGTAACCCTTAGATCTTAATGTGCCATTAAGTTCTACTAAAGTCATATCTGCATAGAAAACTGGGTTTTGAAGAAGGCCAGATGCCATAAGGCCTGATTCACTACCTACATGAGCTAAGAATAAATCATTCTTTTCATTAGCTTTAACTTTTCCTTCTTTATAATTAATTAATGAAACATTATCGTCAGTTGATTTAATAGTATAAATTGGTTTTCCTAATACATCATTAGATAATTCTAATAATTTATTGATTATAAAATCATATGTCTGAGTTGAATCAAGTATAACTGCGAAAGACGCGCCAAAAAGCTTAGCTGCGCGAGCTTCTGCGAGCGCATCTAATTCTTTAGAATAGTCATCTTTATAATTTTCAAGCATATCTCCATAAGATATTGATTTCTTATAAGTTAAATCTTTAGTATTTGGATACTCTTTAACTACTTCTTCTTTTACTTCTATTAAATTTAATAATTCATTATCTTTTTCAAGTGCGCTCATATTATGCCATCCTATCAGATAATCTTATAAAATCATCTATTGTTAAATTTTCACTTCTCACATCTACTGGAATATCAAGTTCACTTAATATAACTTTAAGTTCATCTTTACTCTTCATAGATGAAAGATTATTAATTAGTGTCTTACGTCTTTCTTTAAATGCAGTAAGAACTAAAGATTTAAAGAACTTTTCATCTTTTGGTTTATTGTCTTTTTCTCTTCTTTTAATTTCAACTACCGCACTATCTACATTAGGTTGTGGGTGGAAACAAGTTCTCTTCACATTTAATACTACTTTTATATCTGCCTCATACTGAGTTAGAATTGAGAATGCATTATAGTCTTTAGTTGATACTTTCGCAGCTAAGCGTTCCGCAACTTCTTTTTGAACCATGAAATACATTCTATCTATTTTAGTTGTATCATTTAAAAACTTAGAGATAATCGGAGATGTAATATAGTATGGAAGATTAGATACACTAATTACTTCTTCTTTTATATCGTCTAAGAAAGATAAATCCGCTTTTAAAATATCGCATTCATTGATTTCTAAGTTAGAGAATGCTTTAGTATTTTCTTTTAAAATTGGAATAACTTCTTTATCTATTTCAAAGGCAATTACTTTCTTAGATCTTTCAAGTAGTGGAATAGTTAAAGAACCCATGCCTGGGCCTACTTCAATCACAACTGTGTCTTTAGATGTTTTAGATGCTTCTGCGATTGATTTAGATATGTTTTGATCGGTTAGAAAATTTTGACCAAAATATTTTTTAGCTTTGAAATCTGTTTTAACTATTTTTGTACTCATAATATCTCGTGATATTATTTTATCATATTATTTATTTATATTTTAGGTTGTATAATAGAAATATGATTAAAGTTATATTATTTGATTTAGATGGAACATTAGTAGATAGCGAGGAAGTAATCTTAAGGTCATTTGACCACGCTTTTGTTACATGTTTTCCAGAACATAGACTTCCGCTTTTAGAATATAGAAAGTATATGGGTCCAATATTAAAAGATACTTTTGGCATCTATACAAACGACCAAGAATTAATTCAAAAAGGAATTGAAGACTTTATTTCATATTATAGAACTATTGAGCTTGACCTTATATCTTTATTCCCCAATGTAGATAAAACATTAAACGAATTAAAGAAAAGAGGATATAAGATTGCGCTTGCGACAAATAAATTCTTAACTTCTGCAATGCCATCTCTAACTCATCTTAAAATTCATAAATACTTTGATGAATTATTTACTTTTGGAGTAATTAAAAATCCTAAACCAGATAATGAAGTAATTCATAAAGCATGTGAAACATTTAACGTTAATGAAGACGAAATATTAATGGTAGGTGACAACACAGTAGATTATGATTGCACAAAAGGAACTAAAGCATTATCCGCTTTAGTAACTTACAACTCTTGGAGTGAAGATGCAATTAAAACAACAAGTCCAACATACATATTAAATGATATAAGCGATTTATTAAATATATTAAAAGGAGAATAGAAAAATGTGTATATTCTGCGCAATTGCGGCTCATGAAATCCCATCAAAGGTAGTATATGAAGACGATAAGTTTATTGCCTTCCTAGACTTAACTCAAACAACTATAGGTCATACTCTTGTAGTACCTAAAAGACATTCTAAATGTATCTTCGACCTTAACGAAGAAGACGCAAAAGAAATCATGGTTGTGGTTAAGAAAGTTGCGAACAAACTTAAAGCTTCATTAAATCCAATTGGATTAAATATCATCAACAATAATGAGAAACCTCTTCAATCAGTAGATCATTTCCATATTCATTTAATTCCAAGATATGAGAATGATAACTTCGATATTTTATTTAAAGATAATAGTAAAGAAGTTAATCTTGATGAGATATTAAAAAAGATAAACGGTTAGTCGCCGTTTATCTTTTTACAATCTATTAATTATTTTATTTTCTTTGAGTATAAATAAAGATCCAATATGAAGCAAACAATACAGACAACACAAATGGAGCTATAGCAAAATACACTTTTCTTCTAATTGAAATAATACATATCACAATCGATAAAATAGAAAAGATTATAGGGCCAATCACTTCTAACAAAAACGGTAACCAGAGTGGAAATTCTATTTTTTCTGAAATAATTCCAGCCAGCAAATTAAAAAAACAAACAGTTAATGAAATACAAACTATCAACAAATCCTGTTTATGTGCTTTATCGATTTCTTGTTTTTGTTCTCTTGTTTCTTGTTTTAATTCTTCGTTGTTTTCCATAATGTTCTCCTTATACTCTTATTATAAAACGTTTCTATTTCTTTGCATACAAAAAGCGGCCTTGCGGTCGCTTTTATATTACTTAATAATTTCTTTACCACCCATATAAGGTCTTAATGCCTTAGGGATATTGATTGAACCATCTTCGTTATAGTTGTTTTCAAGAACAGCAATTAAACCTCTAGGAGATGCAAGTACTGTATTATTTAGAGTGTGGAGAAGGTAAGTTCCATTTTCTCCTTTAGTTCTAATTTGAAGACGACGAGCTTGAGCATCACCAAGTGTAGAGCAAGATCCAACTTCAAAGTACTTCTTTTGTCTTGGAGACCAAGCTTCAACGTCACAAGATTTAACTTTGAGGTCGGCGAGGTCGCCTGAACAACATTCAAGAGTTCTTACTGGAACATCTAAGCTTCTAAAGAATTCAACTGTGAAGCTCCACATCTTGTTGTACCACTTCATTGAGTCTTCTGGTTTACAGAGTACAATCATTTCTTGTTTTTCAAATTGGTGTACTCTATAAATTCCTCTTTCTTCAATTCCGTGTGCTCCTACTTCTTTTCTGAAGCATGGTGAATAAGAAGTTAAAGTGATAGGGAGATCTTTTTCATTTACTATTTGGCCTTTAAATCTACCAATCATTGAATGTTCTGATGTGCCGATTAAGTATAAATCTTCACCTTCAATCTTATACATCATATTTTCAAGTTCTTCAAAGCTCATAACACCATTAACTACATCTGAGTGAATCATGAATGGAGGAATACAATAAGTGAATCCTTTTTCAATCATGAAGTCACGAGCATATGAGAGCATGGCGCTATGAAGACGAGCGATATCACCACAAAGATAATAGAAACCATTACCTGAAGTTCTTCCTGCTGCATCCTTATCAAGACCATTAAATTTAGAAATAATGTCGGCATGATATGGGATTTCATAAGGTGGAACAACTGGTTCACCAAATCTCTCAATTTCAACATTTTCTGAATCATCTTTACCGATTGGTACTGACTTATCAATAATGTTTGGAATGATTAGCATCTTTTTGTAGAGTTCAGCTTGAAGTGGATCAAGTTCAGCTTCAATTTCTGAAATTCTTTCATTGTTTTTAGAAACTGTTTCTTTTACTTTATTAGCTTCATCAATTTTCTTATCTCTCATAAGTAATCCAATTTGTTTTGAGAGATCGTTTCTTTGTTGACGAAGATTTTCTACTTCTTGTTTTAAGTTTCTAATCTTTAAGTCTAAGGCTACTACCTCATCAACTAAAGGTAGTTTTTTGTCTTGGAACTTATTTTTAATATTTTGTTTAACTAATTCTTGGTTTTCTCTTAAAAATTTAATATCGAGCATTTTATCACCTCTTAGAATAAGTCATCACTCTTATCGTTTTCTTCTTTAACGATTTCATCTTGTGGTGCTTCTATAGCTTCTGCATTTACTGCTTCAGCGTTTTCAACATCTTCATTAACTTCTTCTTCATCTTCATGAGGAAGGAGTGTAATAGTCATAACCTTTTGGTCTTCTTGTAAGTTCATGATACGTACACCAAGTGTAGCACGGCCAAGTGTTGCAATTGATTCTATCGGAGTTCTAATTGTCATACCTCTATCTGTGATAACGAATAAGTCTTCATCACCCTTAACAGCTACAAGACGGACAAGTTTTCCTCTCTTCTCATTAATTTCAATAGTCTTAACACCTTTACCGCCACGAGTTTGTACACGGTATTCAGATACTTTAGTTCTCTTACCGTAACCATATTCAGTGATAGCTAAGATTTGTTCGTCATCTGATTCACATACTGCGGCTCCAACTACTTCTTCGCCTTCAGCAAGTTCAATACCTCTAACACCAGTAGCGTTACGACCCATATCACGAGCATCTGTTTCATTAAATCTAATTGATTTACCATTAGATGCACCAATAATAATGTCTTGAGAACCTGTAGTCTTTAATACATTATGAAGAACATCTCCTTCTCTAAGTGTTAAAGCTCTAATACCAGTTGTTCTGATGTTTTGGAAATCAGAAAGTGGAGTTCTCTTAATTACACCCATCTTAGTGATGAATGATAAGTATCCTTCTTCAAAGTTATTAACTGATGTGATAGCTGTTAATACTTCTCCCTCAGGAAGAGCGAGTAAGTTTACAACAGGTGTACCTTTAGATGTTCTTGAACCTAGTGGTACTCTATATGTCTTAATCTTGAATACTCTGCCTAAGTTAGTAAAGAAGAGTAAGTAGTCATGAGTAGATGTGAAGAGTGCGGCTCTAACCACATCATCACTATGAACTTTCATACCAGTCTTACCTTTACCACCTCTATTTTGAGCTTGGTATTCACTAGGTCTCATTCTCTTGATATAACCTGATTCAGTAACAGTAACAATCATATCTTCTACTGGAATTAAATCTTCACTATCGATATCAGCGTCAGTGTAGTAATCAATTTCAGTTCTTCTATCATCACCATACTTAGCTTTAATATCAAGCATTTGTTCTTTTAGAATCTTATGTTGTTCTGCTTCATCAGATAAGATTTTCTTATCTTCTTCGATATTAGCTAATGTTTCATTTAAATCAGCTTTAATCTTATCTACTTCAAGCATAGAAATTCTTCTTAAAGGTAAAGCTAGAATAGCCTTAGCTTGTTCCATTGAGAAGTGGAACTTATCAGCGATAACTTGATCAACATTATCATATGTAGATTTGATAGTATCGATTAAATCATCGATATGATCTACGGCGATAATGTAACCCTCAAGAATATGAGCTTTTTGTTCTGATTTTTCAAGATCAAACTTAGTTCTATTAAGTAATACGTTTCTTTGATGATCAAAGTAAACTTGCATAGCTCTCTTTAAAGTTAATAATTCAGGTTGATTATCAACGAGGGCAAGCATAATTACTGAGAATGAAGATTGAAGTTGAGTATATTTGTATAAGTTATTAAGAATGATTTCTGGAGCAGAGTCTTTTCTACATTCGATAACAATCTTAATTTGTCCATTAGCTGATTCATCTCGGAGGTCTGTGATACCGTCTAACTTCTTTTCTTGACCTGGGAGTGGTTTTTCTTTAACGATATCTGCGATCTTATCAATTAAGAGTCTCTTATTAACTGCGTAAGGGATTTCACGCACGATAATTTCTTTCTTACCATTTTCAAGTTCTACAATATCAGCCTTAGCTCTAACTTGGATAGTACCACGACCAGTATTATATGCATCTTTAATACCTTTAGCGCCTAGAATAATACCACCAGTTGGGAAGTCTGGACCTTTAATATATTGCATAAGTTCATCATTAGTGATTTCAGGATTATTCATATATGCGATATATCCATCAGCAAGTTCTCTTAAGTTGTGTGGTGGAATGTTTGTTGCCATACCTACGGCAATACCTACTGCACCATTAGCTAGTAAGTTAGGGAATGCACTTGGTAAATAAAGTGGTTCTCTTTCTGTTGCGTCATAGTTATCTTGGAATGGTACAGTTTCCTTATCGATATCTTTAAGCATTTCTTCAGCGATTTTCTTCATACGACATTCTGTATAACGCATAGCCGCAGGATCATCACCATCGATAGAACCCCAGTTACCATGTCCATCAACTAATTGATATCTATATGAGAAGTCTTGAGCCATACGAGCTGTAGCTTCATAAATAGATGAGTCACCATGTGGGTGGAATTTACCCATAACGTCACCAACTAGTCTAGCTGACTTCTTGAATTGTGATGCATGAGTCATTCCTAGTTGGTCCATACCATATAAAATTCTTCTTTGAACTGGTTTAAGTCCATCTCTTGCGTCTGGGAGAGCTCTTTCGATAATAACACTCATTGCATAAGAGAGGAATGATGATTTCATTGATTCAACTAAATCAACGTCTTGAACATTCTTGATACTTAACCATTTATCATCTTGAACATTTTTAGTTTTATCGTCCATGGAATGCCTCCTAGTAATCTAAATCCTTAACGTAACCTGCGTTAGTATTAATGAAGTCACGTCTTGGTTCAACATCTTCTCCCATTAGGATAGAGAATGTTTGGTCTGCGTCAATCGCATCATTTAAAGTAACTCTTAAAAGTATTCTATTATCTGGGTTTAAAGTTGTTTCCCAAAGTTGTGAGTAGTCCATTTCACCAAGACCTTTATATCTTTGGATATTAGGTTTTTGAGTGAGAGTTGCTTTAATTTGATTTAATTCTTCATCACTATATGCATATTGAATATTCTTACCTGTTTGAACTCTATATAGAGGAGGTTGAGCTACATATACATAACCTTCAGTGATGAGTGGTTTCATATGTCTATAGAAGAATGTGAGAAGTAAAGTTCTAATATGAGCACCATCGACATCGGCATCGGTCATAATTACAACTTTGTGATATCTAGCTTTAGTGATATCAAAGTCATTATCGATACCAGCACCGAATGCTTGAATCATAGATACTAATTCTTTATTCTCATAAATCTTATCTAATCTAACTTTTTCAACGTTTAATACTTTACCTCTTAAAGGTAGGATAGCTTGGAATTCTGAATCTCTTCCTTGTTTTGCAGAACCTCCGGCTGAATTACCCTCGACGATAAAGATTTCTGATCTTGTAGGGTCTTTACTTCTACAATCTGCGAGTTTAGATGCAAGGCCTAAGTTATCAAGAGGAGATTTTCTTTGAACTGCTTCTCTTGCTTTCTTAGCTGCAATTCTTGCGTGTGCAGCAATGATAGCTTTTTCAACGATTTGTTTTGCATCATCAGGATTTTCATCTAAGAATCTTTGGAGTTGTTGGCTCATTACGTTTGATACAACTCTTCTTGCGTCTTCACTACCAAGCTTAGTCTTAGTTTGTCCTTCAAATTGTGGGTTAGGGTGCTTGATTGAGATGATTGCTACTATTCCTTCTCTCGCATCATCACCAGTTAAAGATTCATCCTTTTTAAATAAGTTATGATCTTGACCATATTTATTTAAAAGTCTAGTAAGAGTAGTTTTGAAGGCTTCTTCGTGTGTTCCACCTTCTGGGTTATTGATGTTATTTGTATAGCAATATAAGTTTTGGTTAACACCGTTATTATATTGAACAGCTATTTCAACAAGGATTCCAGCTTGAGCACCTTCAAAATACATTTGATGTTGGTTAATTTTTGGTTGACCAGCGTTTAAGAATTCTACATATTCTCTTAAACCACCAGCGTATAAGTATTCAATACGAGGTTGTTCTTTACCAGGTCTCTTATCTTCAATAGTGAACTTAATGTTCTTATTTAAGAATGCAAGTTGTTGGAGGTGAGCTCTAACAATTTCATAGTTATATTCAATACCTTCTTGGAAGATAGTTTTATCTGGGAGGAATCTTACAGTTGTACCAGTTCTACCAGTTTCTTTATCATAATGATCAACTATCTTTAAATCGCTCTTATCATCAACATGATACTTTTGATAGTAAACATTTCCATCTCTTCTAACGTATACTTCAAGCCATTCAGATAGTGCGTTTGTTACTGAGGCACCTACACCATGAAGACCACCTGATACAATATATGCACCTTTTCCTCCACCGAATTTACCTCCGGCATGGAGTGTTGTGAATACTGATTCAATCGCAGGACGACCAGTTTCTGGGTGAATATCTACTGGGATACCTGAACCATTATCTTTTACTTGAATAACGTTTCCTTCTTGGATTTCAACTTCGATAGTATCACATCTTCCAGCTAAAGCTTCATCTACTGAGTTATCTACTATTTCCCAAATGATATGGTGTAAGCCTTGTGGACCAGTAGTACCAATATACATACCTGGACGAAGTCTTACAGCTTCAAGACCATGAAGAATCTTGATATCTGAGGCATTGTAGTCTTTATCGACTTTACCAACTGATTCCGCATCTTCGATCTTTATTTCTTGTTTATCAATTTCTTCATAAAGTTCTTGTGTTTTATCTTCCATTTTGAATCTCCTTTACGTGTTTATCTTCAACTTTAAATAGTTTGGCGTTCTTAATAGAACTTTGATTAATTTTTAATATGTCGGTTGTGGTGATTATTATCTGCATTGATTTATCAAGCATTGAAAGAAGTCTATTTTGATGATTAATATCAAGTTCACTTAATACATCATCAAGAAGCACAACCGGAGCTTCTTTCTTCATATCTTTAATCATTCTAGATAAAGCAATCTTGATTGATAAAGATAACATTCTAAGTTCACCTTGAGAAGCTGTGGATTCAAGATCTATTCCATTTCTCAAGAATCTTACATCATCTCTATGACATCCATATTGAGTTGAACCATTTATGATATCTGATTGGTATTTCTCTTTAAAGAAATCCATAGATGAATCAAAGTTAGTTTCATATACAAATGAGATGTCATCATTTGTGCCTGAGAGCTCTTTATAAGACTGTTTAGTATATTCTTCTAGTCTCTTTAAAAAATTCTCTCTTGCCTCAAATATGAGCTTATTAATATTTATAAAGTTTAGGGTTAATATCCCAAGCATTTCATCTTCAATGGATTCTCCATCTTTTAGCTTAGGATATAAATATTTAAGGTAATCATTTCTTAACTTTAATTGTTTCTTAAAGTTTTGATAATCTTCAACATATTTTTTAGATATCTGCATGAGTGATAAATCTATTAGTTTTCTTCTTTCACTAGGACCTGCCTTTAAGAGGAATAAATCCTCAGGTGAGAATAATACTACATTAAGATTTCCTACAAACTCAGATATCTTTTTAACTTCTACATTATTTTTAAATACTTTCTTTCCTTGTCGAGACATTATAAATAAAAGTGTATCTATTCTATTTTCAAATTCTATTTCTGAAGAGATTTTAAAGAAATCTTTTCCTTCTAGAATCATGTCTTCATCTTTGTTTTTATAACTTTTAGTAGACGCAAGGGAATATATTGATTCAAGGATATTAGTTTTTCCAGCTCCATTATCTCCCACAAAGATATTTACTTTAGGTGATAATTCTATAGATTCATTAAGGTATGATCTAAAACTATATAATGTGAGCTTTTTAATATGCATTATTTAATTACGTATTCGTCTATACCTATTTTAACCACGTCGTCTTTATATAGTTTTCTTCCTCTTCTATCCTCTTTAACGCCATTAACTAAAACCTTATTATTAACTAAAAAGTATTTAG
>JAEEGK010001795.1_pt1 | contig 53676 bp, 46 predicted proteins | sample 8958771 | NCBI WGS metagenome assembly JAEEGK01 (sample SAMN16246547, study PRJNA631951) | gut metagenome | biome: gut microbiome; feature: rumen; material: SC-attached | host: Bos | place: Iran: Karaj | collected 2018-10 | reverse complement strand
GACGCTCTGTGGAATCGTTACGAAAGAGAGAAGGAAGAGGAGGAGAGAAAACTTAATGAGCAGAGGGGCAATCTGCTAAAGATGCGAAGCCGAATGATGGCAGAGAAATCAAGACTGACCTCACAATCAGATGGCTATATTGCCCAACTCTTAGCATTAGAAGCCTTACCAAAAGACCTGGCTAATCCAGGTCGTCCCTACGTTCCAGAAGCAGAATATGCGCTACGCATTGCTGTCAATGCACATACGTTTGTTATAAAACATAATGCATCATTGGTGGCTGTCAGCCCCGATGGACAGCAGATAGCCACAGACTCTGATAACAACGAGATATTACTATGGAATAGGCAGAATGGGGTAGTTGAAAATGTTCTAAAAGGCCATACAGGTAGAGTCTATAAGGTACTGTACTCACCAAATGGAAATCATATTATCTCCACAGCACGAGACGGATGTATTAACATTTGGGATCCTAATACGGGTAAATTAATCCGTTCAATGCAGGAAACTAAGGTGAAAGATGAGATAGCTCATAAAATAGTCAAGTGCCCACGTAATGTAGACACTACTTCCCTCAAAAGCCAGACAAAACTTGACAGCTTTATGTCGTTCTTCAATTCAGATTCACAAGAGAAGAAGACTGCCACATCTCCACGGCCTGATATGGGGACATATGATTTTATGTTTTCTCCTGTTACCATACCAAAAACCGAAATAAAGACGGAGCCCCACTATAGTACAGATGTTTCATTGAGTGCAGATGGAAATATGCTTGCCTCTGTCGGTCCATCTAGATATGTTTTAATTTGGAGTGTTGAGTCTGGCGAACTTCTGTCTGTTTTTGAGTCGCCCCAATGGCCAAATGAAGTGGTGTCAATAAGCCCATCGGGAAAGAAATTGTTTGTAGCAAGCGGGTTCATAACGTCTCAACATTATGGGACTGTATGGGATATTCCCAACAAGAAGTTGCTATTTAGTGTTGAAGTTGATTCATTAGGTGTGTCTTCTGCTGTTTTTTCAGAGGATGAGGACGATATACTGATTGCATGTAGCAATTCTGTTAAGATATTAGATCCTGTCACTGGCAAGATCGAAGATACTATCAAAATGAGCCAACGTAGTCCTAAATGTGCATATTATAGTAGCGACTATCTTGAAGTTGTTACTGCTTCAGAAAAGAGTATTGATTTATGGGATTTGGATACACTTGAATTAAACAGGACACTTGGCGCCCACATGGGCGAAATCAATTCAATGGCTGTAAGCTCTGGCAGTAAGACTGTTGTTAGCTGTTCTGAAGACGGAGTTGTTAAGATATGGGATTGTAATGATAGCAAATGTTTGTCAGAAGAGAGGTGTATGAATAAGATAACCGAAGTGAGTATCGATAAATCCCAAATCAAGTGTAATCTAGATGCTGAACTCTTGGACGATATTTGTTGCGTAGATTACAGTCCTGATGGTCAATACATGCTCACAGGTATATCCCAAGATACCATTTTAATCTGGAATGTTAAGACTGAAGCTCAGGTCTATTCCATAGAAGCAGATTACTTTAATAATGCTTACTTTTCAGATGATGGGAAACAGATTGTTGCAGTCTCGAATTATTATACTTATAAATGGGAATTCCTTCCCCTGCAGTATCTTATCGATCAGACACGTGAGCGTTATAAGGATCGACCGTTGACCCCGATTGAAAAGAAAACCTATTATTTAGATGAATAAGATATTCGGAGAACAGATCTGTTCTCCGAATGATTACATTGTATTCAAATATTATAATTTGATTCGCTGTTCATTTATATTTTTCAGGGTGTTTGATGGCGTCCAAATAAATATAATATGATGCTAACAAAGCCAGTAGACCTCCTATCAGATGTCCGAAAAACAAAATCCAATAATCATACATCTCTTCAAACCGAAAATCAACAAGATAAAGCCTGTTTGCAGGTTCTGCCATTGTCGTTACCCATTGGTAAGAGCGTTTTATAGCATATACATCTAAAACAGAAAGAACAAAAAAATAAAGGAATCTTCCAGCTTTAGTTTTGGAGTGATTAATGCCCAGCCACATTAGGCCCATGATTGGTGCTGCAATAGATGCTCCGCACCATACGGCATTCCAAAACATGCCTATAATGTGACATATAAAACCTACAACGGAAAAACCATTAATGACAATGAACATGTTTCTCCAATCTGGCATCATTTCTTTCAACATGGCAATGCACACACCTATATGCATACTCCAATAAATAACGAAATAGAATATTGGTGTCAGTATAGTTAGGCGGATTAAGGACAAAATAAAGTCGTTCTTCAAGACAATGCACAAATAATACAACAATACCAACATTATTATTACCCCTATGGCATAAATACCATATGAATCCCATATCAGTCCTATTGGAATCTTTTGTATTTTTGACAAGAATCCTTGACCTCTGGAAGATTCTGCCTGCTGTGTTTTTTTCCATGACCCACTGACATGTTCTGGTTCATGTTTTAGGGATTCTGGACATAGTTCACCTCCAACAATAAGAACCCAAGCCATGCCATAAAATTCATACGCATACGCTTGTTCGTCAACAAAGTATATTGGATGTTCACTATTGTTTTTTAGGTTCTTTTTAAACAATCTTGCTCCCATCCCTGTTCCTGTACCTTTCCATTTGTAACCCATGTCTTCAAGTTGCTGCTCTATATTTTTGACTGGGATGTTATCAAAGAGTTGCAACTGTAATCCGATGTCGTTGTTTGTAGGAGAATAGCGAATGACGCTCGAAGTATAACCGGCCAAACCGGGATGAAAGAAACCTGTCATATCACAGTTCTTATACCACCAATAGCCACCATCCTTGTCTGTACTATAAAAATGATAGCCTTTATTCTCCAATCTCTGTTTTACCTCCTCCAAATCGTGAGTGTTATAAAGCTCAATGGCCTCCTTTACGCTTAGAATGTCTTGCGCATTTACCATCAGGACGATACAAATCTGAAATACAATAATAAGTAATCGTTTCATAAACAATTTCAACTATTCTGATATGATGCTCATTCGTTTCTTTTATTTGTAAATATCTGCCACAAAAGTAGTTGATATTTTTGGCTTTTCTGATTTTGTCCTATTTTCAATGAAACCTCTCTATATATTCCTGAACCGTTTCATTGCCTGGATCTCTTTCCTTGAATGCTTTTAATAGACTTAAGCATGTGTGGTAGGCTTTTTGCTGATTCTCTGGAAACTCATTCGCTATATTGATAAAGATATTGAATGTCTGCGATACAGTGTAGGCATAAAAATCTGCAAGTCGCTTGTTTGCAGGTTCTGATTCTGTCTTTTTATTTATGCTAACATTTATTTTATCCAATAGCTCTCTACATTTCTCTATATTGTTTTTCTTTGCATAAGCTGTGGCTTCATGTAACCATGCCCATATTTGATTTTCATATATGCTTTGGCGTTTGTGGGCCGTTTGTTCGGTGTTTGGTAGGCTATTCAAACTGTCTGTCAGCGTATTACCTATAGCATCAAGACAACGTAAGGCGTCATCAGGAGAATTGATGGAATTATAAATGTTCGCTAAGTCTTTAAGTCCAATGGAAACTGCAATGGCTTGTTCTTTTCCAATCTTTTCAGGATGGAAACCAGATTTTCCCTTCCAAAAGTTCTCTTTCTTGCGAATCATTTCCAACTTTTCTTTGGCGGTTTTGTCGCTTTTTGCGATCTTTGCTGACTTCGCATAAAGCAATGCAACTCTCATGCTTACTGGTAAAATGTCAATTAGTCCCATATTATTTCAATTTAAAAATCATCCACTTATAATACTTTTTTGCAATAGGAACAAATACCATAGACAACGGGCCTCTCACTTTTAGATGCGTGACGGCAGTTTTATATTCTTCACAAAGTGTATCTTTGTCGCAGATTCTCTCTAGGGCATCAAATCGTTTCATATCCGTTAAGATATAATATAGCATCTTAAAATCGGAAGGTATTCTTTGCATGTCAATGAATTTTTGGAAAGAATCAATAATCTCTCTTGCTTTGTCGTATTTGCCTTCATACAGTGACTTTTGCGCTATAACTAAAACAGCTTCTTTAAAAGGATTTAGTGAAAGAGATTTAGGCATAATTCGTTTTAACCCTTTTCGTCTTTTAGAATAACATGCCCCCATGAAGGACATCACCTTGCCAATATCTACGACATCAGTTACTTGACACAGTTCTTCTGCAATACGTTTCTCGTTCTTATATGTACTTGAAAGATATTCAAGCCCAGAATTAAGATTGTTGCCTTCAATAAGGTAATAGGTTATATTGTCGTTTACAATCTCATTATTGTTTAATCTCCTTATGTAAATGCATGCCAACTTATTTGCCAGTTCCTGCGTTTCTTCCGGTTTAAGGTCAAGTGTAACCATCTTGTGCATTATGCGCCATGTCCTAAGTTGGCTTTGTTCTGACAAATATCCTTGCAAGAATGTCCTGACAGCAGCAAATGTCCTTGAGTCCCAGTTCTTTCCCATAAGTTCTGCAAGAACATCCTCATCCAACCCATTAAAACTTGCAGACAAAATTTTGCACAATTGCATGGGGAAGTCGTCATAGTACCTCTCCAATGTTAATAAGAATTTTAGGAATAACTCTTTGGGATTATCTGGGAATTCTTCTATTTGCTTGTTGATGTAGTCAATTAGGCCTCTATCGAATGAGTCATTATGCTGCTGTGAAATCGCCGTAGCTGCTGCAAAATCATCTCTACCAAGGCTCATCATGAAATTTAAGGCTAACGATAGCCATATAGGGGATTCCGCACACATCTTACCATCTTTTCCTTTTTCAAGAATAGCTTTTATATTTTCCTCATATAGCTCTTTGTTTTCAAATCCTGTATATTTCTCTATTATACCCTTAGCTTCATCAACAGTAAGTAGGGGTATGCCTAATACTTCTGCTTTTTTGTGATAGGTTGCAACCTTTCGAGCAGTGTCTTTTATACAGGTGCATAGAAGCATCCATTGACTGTTTGAAATTTTGGGTATAAAGGTAAGATAGCTGCCAGCTTCGGTGCCCAGAAATCCTTCTATGCTATCGATTAACATCAGTAATTTCTTGTTGTTAGGTATCTTTTTTAGTAGCTGGCGAAAATATGTCATTGTTTCTTCATATCCAGCAGTATCTAAGTGTGATATTTGTAATTCCTCTTCTAATTGGTAACACCACCTAGCAAGCATTCCTGACAGATCTTTACCATTTTGTCCTGTATCTGTAGCATGATATAATACAATATAATTCTCTTTTAGTGGCTTGTATTTATCAACAAGCATCGTGTACAAACAACTTTTCCCAGCCCCCGAGTCACCATAGATGAGCATCACACCACTACCGTTCACAATTTTCCCTGATATTTCATAACAAAGTCTTTCCCTTGAAAAAAGTTTGGTTCGTCTAAGGAACAAAAATTCTTCCTGAGCTCTTATTTCGTCGGCAAATGGTGCGTCATTTCCTTCATTGCCAAAATAATTGATAATTTCACGCAGAATGCACTCCTTTACCTTATTACCAAAATCCTCTAATCCGACAAATTGCTTTCCATTCCAAGTCGGTGAATATGAAAAGTAGCAGTCTTCCCGGTTGGTTTTGGCCAGATGCTTTTTAATTTGTTCCTTTAATAATTTTAGTTTTTCTTTTTTCTTTTCATAATCCGTATCTTTTGAGTCATCAAATTGCAAGAATGTATGCTCATCCATTCCATTATAACACGTTCTCTCTCTTTCAAGGAAAAGGCAGCCTGAAATATCGTTGCGCCTTAGAAGACCATAACTAATCTCTATTGCGGTGATGCTAAGGTCTTGATATTCACTACCGATTTCCCTAATGCTGTCCTTGTGTGGAATGTATCCATACCTATTTCCTAAAAGGGCCAAAAAGAAAGGTTTACTTCGATTAATTTCCTCAAGGCATACTCTGAGAACTTTCTCCTCAACACTTTCTTCTTTTGTTTCCAGCGTGTTTATTCCCCAGCGCAAATCAATAGGTCGAAGTTTTATGCAATACTTTTTCAGTTCGTCATTAATCTGCGGAAACACCTGTGTCCGAAGATAGTCCCTTTCCGATTGCATATCAGCAAAGGTGCTGCTTATGAAAACTGAGTATGTTCTCCAATTCGTGCCCATACACTACGCATTATTGATTACGTTTTACAATTGGCTACAAATGTATAGAAAATACTTCATTCTACCAAATATCTTTCAAAAAAACGGTTGAAAATAATAAAAAGTGATATTGTGATATAAAAAAAAGATATATCAGACGTATTTTTAAGATTTTATTCTTATTTTTGTGCCATAAATTAAACTTAAAACCAAATTCTATATATACTAAGAATGATGAAACGATTTCTGAACTGGATAAGGAGAACCCTCGATCACGACTTGTCGCTTGGTTATGCTAGGCAACTCAGATGGTTATGCTTATTATTTGTGATCGTGTTTGTATTGATAATCGCCACATTGTTTGTTATTGTCGTTATTGATAAGGACTTTAATATGGGTGACGTAAATCTCCCAGGCACAGCATTTCTTTTGTTAACAGATCCTGGCAATCTTTCTGGGGTGTTACCTTCTAACCATTCATGGATTATTGGTATTATTTACGCTTTGATATCTATAGTTGGCGCCATTGTTTTTGGCGGTTTGCTTATCTCTTTACTGTCAAACAGCGTTCAGCGTCGGGTCGAGAAGATTGAGGGAGGTAACGTGTATTATCAACTTCGTGATCATATTGTAGTGATAGGATATGACACCGTATTGCCCTCGTTGGTTAAGCAAATTGTAAATAAGGAAGAGTGGCAAAATAAAGATGTTCTTATACTTACCAAAAAGAGTCCTGCAGAAGTGCGTGATGCTCTTAATACCGTAGTTGATGTCAAGAGCAAACACCTTATTATATATAGTGGTCAGCGTTCTTCGGAGCTAGATTTAAGAAACCTCCAAACAGAAAATGCGCACGAGATATTTATTATTGGTAATCGTCAGAGCGATGATCATGATGCATTGAACATTGATTGTCTTTCTAAACTTGTCAGTATCATACAAGAGTATAAGCCCAAACAACATCCCACAATCAATATTCTGCTGGAGAATCCTGCTACACAGACTATGTTACAGTCGACGAATTTGGCCGCTAATTGGCAGGAAACGGTCAATGTTATTCCGTTCAGTTTTTATGAAAACTGGGCACGCATGGTTCTTAATGGTCAACATTATCCCCGTCTTCTTGTAGACTCCAACACGGATCAGCAATTGAATATAATCATTTTCGGCATGTCTAAAATGGGGGTGACAATGGCTGTTGAGGCTGCTCATGCGCTGCACTTTCCACGCAAGAAGGATGGTAGCGTGCGTAAGACCATCATTACATTTATAAGCTTGAATGCTTATGAGGAAATGACGCTTTTCCGTACTCGCTATCGCCAGATTTTTGAGATTCAATCCTCACGTTTCATCGACTTCTTTGGAGGAAATGATAAAGATCAGAGTCTGCCTGTTATTACCGAAATGCCGCCAACTTATTTCACAGGAAAGGATGCTGATTTTCTTGACATTGAATTTGAGTTTGTTCGTGGTAATGCTCTCTCTGGTGGTGTTCAGCGTTTGTTATGCGACAGGATTGAGAAAGAACATCGTAAGATGGCCATTTTCGCATGTACTGGTAAGGACACTACCGATATGAATATTGCACTATATTTGCCAGAGCAAATTCTGCTTCAATCTGATATTTTTATTCGTCAGCACCATTCCGGAAAGCTATTGGATTGGTTACGTCTGAAAAGCAAGGAAGAACAAGGGCTGTATGCAAATATCTATCCTTTCGGAATGGAAGACACTGTGTTCGATCTAAATCACGATAATCAGCGTATGGGGGTGCTGATTAATTATTTCTATTGGTATCATAAAGATTATCCTTCTATTTTTGAAGAAAACCATATTTTGACTGTCGACGAACGTCAGATAGCTATGGAGACTTGGAATGAAGGTACATCAGTTGCTGACCAATGGAGTAGTAGTTATTGTTGCATGTCTATTATTCATAAATTGTATCAGTGGGGAATTGATATCGACAAAGCATCAATTGCCGACATAAAGGCTGTTATCAACGATAACATTGAAGTGTTAGGGTATATTGAACATAATCGTTGGAACATTGAGAAACTCTTGTTGGGATTCCGTAAGCCTCATGCAGAAGAACAGGCTGAAATTGACGAATGCCGAAAGATTATTGCAGACAATGATGAAAACAAGGCTAATAAGAAAGCATGCAAATACAGAATATACAAGGGTAAACATATCCATGATTACCTGCGTTCGTTTGACGATTTGGCAAAAGTCATATGGGTAGATATGAATAAAGAAAAAGATGACATCAGAAAGACAGATTACGATATACTCCGTCAGATACCTTGGATTCTTAAAAACAGTAAGTAATATGAAGAAAGATTATATTCCCCAACCCATCGATACTTCAGATATCGAACTGCCAGAGGAGTTAAATCCTCTACTCGAAGCAATGGCTAAAAACGTTCATGAAGTATGGGCTCAAACACGAATAGATCAAGGCTGGCAATATGGCCCCGAACGTAATGATGCCGAAAAGCGTCATCCAATGCTTATTTCTTATGAAGACCTACCAGAAGAGGAAAAGGTCTACGACAGGAATACATCCATTGAGACGTTGAAACTGATTTTGAAATTAGGGTTTAAAATTACAAGATAGCACAAATGAATAATATCGAAAATAGACAAATCCGCATATTCATATCCTCGACATTCCAGGATATGCAGGCAGAACGAGATTATTTGATTACTAAAGTTTTTCCTCGTTTACAGGCCGAAGCCTCAAAAAGAGATGTAACCATCGTACCACTTGATTTGCGATGGGGAGTTACTGAGGATGAGTCGAAATCGGGAAAAGTCATTCAGATTTGTCTTCAAGAGATAGAGAACTCACATCCATTCTTCATCGGCCTTGTAGGCAACCGATATGGATGGTGTCCTGACAAGGACGAGCTGGAGAAGAACGAGATATTAAAGGAACGCTGGGGCGATTGGCTTATAAAGGATATAGAAGAAGGACTCAGCGTGACTGAAATTGAGATGCAGTATGGAGTACTACGCTCAAACGACCATCTCAATGCCTATTTCTACATCAAGAAAGGAACCGAAAACGAATCAACAAACACTCCAGCAAAGTTGGATCGCCTAAAAGCCACCATCCGCAATAACGGACGCTACCCCGTAGAAGAATACGATTCGCCAGAGGGCCTTGGGCAGCAGGTAGAAAAAGCTTTCCTGATGTTACTTAATGAACTGTATCCTGACACGCCGCTGTCACAACTTGAAAAGGACCGCATGCTCCAACATGCTTTCCTGCACAGCCGAACTAACACATACATACCTGATCCCAGCAATTACAAAGTTCTCGACAACTATTTGGATTCGGCTAGTCAGCATTATTTCGTCATCACGGGTGAAAGTGGCATGGGAAAAAGTTCTCTCATCGCTAATTGGCTCCTGACCCATATAGACGATTCTCAAATAAATATCATCTACCACTTTGTTGGACACGGCAATCAAGAGGTAGACTATCGCTATATCCGAGAGCGGCTTATCAATGAGATAAGCAGCCTTTATCAACGACCTTTAGAAGTTGACGGCACCTCGAAGGACAAGTTAGATTGGTTGTTTACCAAAATATCTGGAGATAAACAACTCCTAATAATACTTGACGGCATCAACCAATTGTCGACAGATGACCACGCTAAACAGCTTAATTGGCTCCCGATTCCACCAGAAAATGTGAAGTATTTGTTTTCTACTTTACCGACCGACAGCACGATGGATGTATTCAAGCTTCATCAGTGTTCTATGTTATCCCTACAGCCGCTGAATACTGAACAAAAATCGATGCTTATAACGAACTATCTGTCGCTTTTCAGGAAATCCCTGACTGCTGAACAAACAAATCGCATAGTCTCAAACAAAAAGAATAACAATACATTCATCTTGAGGGTACTGTTAGACGAACTTGTCGTTTTCGGCAGTCACGAAAAACTGGATGCGTATATTGACTCTTACCTCAACACTGAAGATGCTAACGCTTTTTTTCAACAAGTATTGGGCAGATTCGAGCGTGACTATGGGACACAGAATGTCACCAACTTCCTGTCTCTCATCCATTTTTCATATAAAGGTGTAACTGAGACCGAACTGCTACAAATAACCAAAGTCGTTCCTCTGGCATGGTCACAGTTTTTTTGCGCTTTCGCCCCCTACATGACCAGTTTTAATGGCTATCTGAACTTTTCGCATCAATACATCACTAATGCCATTGCGAAACGATATGCAGAACATGAGCAAAAATATAGAGATTTGCTTATTGAATATTTTGCAGGATTACATACCGCAAGAGCTACCGAAGAACTGGCGCATCAATATGCGGAAACCCAGAACTATGATGACCTATACAGATTGTTGCGGAATTATGCAACATTCGAATCCTTGTTGAATGCCAACAAAGTGAAAGTTGTGTATTATTGGACTTTGTTACGACATTCTGATGCGTCTAAATATTCTTTATCGGTATATACTGATATCCGGTATATCGTAGAAGTAAATAAACCCCAAAAAGCAAATTACCAAGTAATCGGTAATTTTGTGTTAGAATATTTTGGAGAAAAAGAGGTCGCGACTGAATGTTTTAAAAAGGCAGCACTGGAAAATAGTTTTAATGCTGCAACATTTCGGACCATTCAAGCAACAAGCAATATTGATAAGGCCATAAAATTGTTAAACAAGTACTTCCTTCATGATTATCATATCTGGAAAGCACAAAAACAATTGATTAACATGTCCGTTTACGGCAGCGACATTTGGTCATGCTTAGTCGACTCTTTCTTGTTCCAAAGCAAGCTGCTGCTTAGAAAGATGGATGTGGAGCAAGCCACCCAGTCAATAGATGAGGCTGTGTGGCTGGCTTCCCAATATTTCCCAAACGATATAGTCGTGAATACCAAGGTGTCCAGGGAATATGCTTCTTTCGCATACAGCATTGGGGATATGGCCTCTTGTCTCAAATGGTCAGAATTGGCATACAATATAAGTAAGGATGCTCCTTATGAGCATCTTGTCTCGACATCTCAATATGCCATGATGCTTGCAAAGATTGATGACAATAGGCATGAGAAAAAGCACGAACAAAATATCATCACGCTCACGGCAGAAATTGAAAAACTCTCTATTGCATATTGGGGAAAAGGCAATGAGATATATGCCTATGCAATGTTATCCATAGCGCAAATCAATTTATACATGTCTGATTTTGAGCAATCTGACAAATACGTTACGAGGGCTTTAGAGACATACAAATTGTTGTTAGGCGAAAACAATACGCATGTTGTAAAATGCTATTCTCTTCTTGGCGATTTCTATCAGCGTAAACTGACTAATGGCAATAATACTGATGCTGAGTGTGAAAAATTCTTCGTATTCGCAAGTCAGAATTATAGCAAGGCTCTTGATCTGTTGGATGCAGATGACCTTGAAACTGCTGTCGATATACAATCGAAAATGGCCGGCCTTTATACTAAGGTCATAAAAAACTCCAACTCGTATATGGAGGATACTGTATCTGACGGATTCTTTGACAGCGCCTTCAATCAGATTTCCCTTTTCGACACATTATATTCCGAATTACTTCACAAGGAGGGGTATCATCGCCAGGAGTATATACCTGTCCTCAAAGAAGCGAAATGCTTGTTGTCAGACAGATGTAAAACAATCGAAAAACAATATTTTACAAATGGGGAACAAGAGATAGACAATGGAAACTACACCGCAGCCATATCAGAATTTGAGAACTCACTTAAAATGGCGTTATTCCTCTATGGAGAGAATAGTTACATGACCGATCCGCATTATTTTTATTTGGCATTATCACACCTCTTTCTTGGCAATTATCAGCAAGCCTTAGAGTATTGCAAACTAGATTTTACAGCATTGGAAAATTTGAAAAATACAGGATTCCCTGATGGAGAGATTGAATTAGCGAGAAACACTATTTGCGACAATATAATAGATCCCCTGCTGGCTGTGTGTTATGAAATGGAGGGTAGCCATAACAAACAGCACGACTATCAAGCAGCATTAGAAGACTGTCAGATGTCTTTGGAAGCGTCATTGCTGAAATACGATGGCGAAAACAACAAGCAAGTTGCTGACTGTCACAGAAATCTTGGTTTTTATTATGATGAATTAGGAAATAGCCATTCTGCCATCGAACATTATGAAAAATCCGCCCAGATATATGAATCATTATTTGGGTATCTGAATCAGGATGTTGCCCAGCAATACAACTATTTGGGAAAAGCATACGAAAAAGTTGGTAATTATGTCAAATCAGCAGAAGTGTTCCAGAAAGTACTGGAAATTGATGAACGCATGTTAGGTAATGAGCATGAATACGTTATCAAAGACAGAGAGAACCTGAACAGAGTAAAAGAATTGAATTTGGAAAAGAATTTCAACCAACTTTACTACGAAAAAGCAAGAAAGTACATTAGAAACGAAGAATTCAATGAGGCCATTGCCACCTTTAAGTTGGTTTTAGCAAAACTCACAAATGAAGACGCCCCGAATGAATACGATATCGCTGATTGTTATGAAGAGATAGCAAGACTCTATATAAGTATCAGCGAACCTCAGAATGCTGTTCCGCCATTTGAAATGGCATTAAAGCATTTCAAAGTGTCAAGATTGAAAAGTGAAGCAGCACGAGCATCCATACTTGGATATAATACATTTGAAGAAGCTATGGAGAATTTAGGATTGGAACGGGATTATTTCTATGAATGTAGATGTGCTGAACAATTAGCAGATGCATACACTCAGGTAGGGAGAAGCGATGATGCGTTTTTGTTGATAAACAAAATAAAGAGTGAATACGGTGTTAGTGAAGAGTCTGACATTGAATTGATCAAGATTAAAGGAGATGCTTATTTAGGCCAGAATCTCCTGAAAGAAGCCGTTCATGAATTTATTCTTTATCATGAGGCTTCAGAGCGGAAAAAGTATGGGCCAGACGACGCTTTTGAGAAATTAAAACAGGTTGAGAATGTCTACTTGAATGCGGGCAATCTGCAGGAGGCGGTCAATATCGCTTCATATATGAGTGAGTATTATCGCAGGAACGACTATTTTGGAGAAAATGCCGTCGCCGATACATGTCATGCGGCCAAACTATACGAAGAATCTGGAAACACATCAAAAGCAGAACTGACATATATTCACTTATGGGATCACCTTGGCGATGATGATGGCGACGATGATTTCTTTATTGTAGCGGATAGGATTGCTCATTTTTATGAGCGAATTGGCGATAAAACTAAAGCGTTATACTTTTACAATAAAATATATAGTGTGATAAAAGATGAGGAGGTAACCGAGGAAATGCTTGAAGGTGAGGATCCTGAACTCATTAAAGTCATATTGGAGGCAAAACAGAATATTGACAGAGTTTCACGATAATTCATTCAGAGAATGTAACTTTGCGCCCTGGAAGGCTCCTCATCTGAGAAATAGGATTAAAAATTGCCTCAACTTACACGACCATTCATTCAATATAGTATCTTCTCTTTTCTTCTGGTGTCAGTTTTCTGTCCTTAAAGCGTTTTCGGGTTTCATCAATTATTTCTTGAAGCGAAGGTATATTCCAAATCATAATATCAACGCCATCAGAGAATGATAATATTTTTTTTCTTGGGCATATGGAGATACTATTCATTGTCCCTCCATGAGATTCATATCCGGAAAATCCGTTTTTAACGCCGAGACGTTCAAATCGTATATCTCCTTCGTATTTATTCTCAAATTTTCTCTGATAAACAATAATGCCAGTTGGCAAATGCCAGATAGTGACAAAATCTTGTCCGGTAGCCCAGACATAGTTGTTATCAGAACTCATCATAATGTTCCGTATATTATAGTCGTTGTAATTTAGTCGTTTGTACTCTTTTTCCTCTTTCATATCCCAAACGACAATAGACCATTTGTCATTGAATAATAAATATTGCCCATTGTCACTGAAAGACAAAGCTGTGTTTTTTTCTTCTCTTTGCAACACTTTGCTGATAGATTTGCTAACTATGTCAAATATAGTAATATCATCAGAAGCTATGACTAAGGATGCACCATCTGGACTAAACACGGCATTTAGGGGATTGCCTATATTAATGGAGTCACTTACATCTTTTTCTATATTAGTTACAAGAACAAGAGAATCATTGTATACTATAGCTATCAGATCTGAATTGGGACTAAATGCTATTTCTTCAACATAAGAATAGCCTCTTCTGATATTTCGTTCATATTTTAACGACTTGCTGTCCATATCCCATATATTGATAGAAAAACTATCAAATGTTGCCAAGTGCTTCTCTTTGGAATCATAAGCTAATAAATACGGGGAGTTTCCTGTTTTAGAGTTTAATCTAGCGTAAAAGTGTCCATTTGCTGCATCCCAGATTCTAACAAATCCTCCAGCTGATAGTGCAGCCACGTACTTCCCATTGGGACTAAATGCAACCTTCTGATTGATACAAAATACTGTATCTTGCAAATTCTTACCTTTATAAAAGAAATTTGTTCTATAATGCATATCACTTTCCAATCCATCATTGCGGTTAAGTACGTATTGAGGGGCTGAAGTGCCGATATCCCATAATCTAATAGTGTTATCTGCCGCTGCTGACACAATATACTTGCCATCAGGACTGTATTTCACATCCATCAAACTTTTAGTGTGTCCTTTAAGCACTTTTTTCATGTCACCAGTCCCAGCATCCCATATTCTAATAGTCAAATCGTTAGAACAAGTTAAGATTTCATTTCCGTCTGGGCTATATATTGCCTTTGTTATATCCTTAGAATGTCCCTTTAATACATGTAATATGTCACCAGACATGTTATATATTAGAGCAGAATCTCCATCAAAGCTGACAACTTGCTGCTTTTGGTAATTATAACAGCCACGGTCACCTTTTACATAAACAGTTTTTTTAATCTCACCAGACTGTGTTTCCCAGAATCTAATAACATCTCCAGGTATTTTCAAATTAACTAAAAGAGACTCTTTTAGTTTCTTCGCTTGATAACTACTATCACCGCCAATTACTATTTTGCCATCTAGACAGTATTCTGCCCAATAATCACCATAATGAGAATCTCTTAAAGTTTTTATAGAATCCCCTGTTTCTGAGTTCCATGTACAGATAAGAACTTTTGAATTACTTGTGCTGTTATCAATAGAGGCTGTTACAATTTCTTTGCCGTCAGGGCTGAAAGATACTGTACAAATAAAACCCCTATGAGGAGTTATCGTTTTCTTTAGTTTTTTTGTTTGGAAATCCCATATTTTAATCTCAAGCCCATTTGATGTCAAAAGATTAGTGCCTTTTGAGTCAATATCTATATAGAATACGAACCTGTCATGGGCCTTAAGCGTGTCAATGGGAATGCAGTCACGTCTGTTCCAAAAAACAATATTTCCACCATCTAAAGCTGTAATTATGGTTTGCCCATCCGGGCTAATACATACTTGGCGTACAGGATCTGTAGACCTCATAATAGCGGAGGAGTTTGAATCTGCTTTTCTGAATGCAGCTTCAACTTCAGGAACGTATGGTCGATTGGGCCAATATTTCCATACCCAATTTTTTTGTGTTACTTCTAATAAGATTCTTCTTGCTGTATACGAATCACCTTCATCTATGAGGGCATTTGCTTTCTCTGCCACTGCTCTTGCTTGGATTTTCATCATGTTCCAGTCTGATCTTATCATCCAAGCTGTTATCAACAATGTAGCTAAAACTATAGAAGCTACGATGCCTCTCCTAATGTTTCTTCGCTTTTGTTGTTCTCTTTCATATTTGTTCCATAACGAATCAAACGATACTCCTAGCATTCCAGAGATAACCTTTACAACTGCTGCATTTCTCCCGCCTTGCTCATTAATGTTGCCTCCAATCCTCTCTTCTTTATCTGGTAAGGTTCGCAAGGCTTTGGGAAAACACTCTCTAGAAGAATCATTAGAAAACGGTTCTCCATCGATTATAAATGGGAATATGTGATCATACTTGCCTCCCTTTATTTCTATAAAATCTTCAATTTCCTTATTCACCCAGTTTGATATGGCAGAACGTGGTGAGCATATGACGATCAGATTGTCTGATGTGGATAGTGCATCATATATCTGTTTCGGAAGATTACCTGCGCTCAATTCATCCACATCTCTAAATGTCTTTCTCAAACTATGAGGAAGCTTCTTGCCATTGAGTGTGCTCGGCAGTTTATAATTGTCAAGCTGATGGGCAAGCCATCTTGCCCAATTTTCGTCTTCACGCTTATAACTGATGAATGCGAAATACTCTTTTCCCTGTTTCATGAAAATGTTTTTGACTATGATCTAAAGACTTCTATTAGTTTTGATAGATCCTACTTGGGATATAGTTCTATTGGCAGCTCCAGGTTGTCATCATCTGCTGCTATACCAGTGATATGTTCTTTCTGGCCTGTAAGTGAGAAGTGCCAGTCTTTTTTGTTGTCTGTGCCGTGAAGCGTTATAATACCCATTTGTTCTGCGGATGTTTCTCCCCATAGTTTCATTACAGTTTTGTATTTTACGCTCTTATAAGTGCCACTTAGATTGCCTGTCTTCTTGGCCTTTGTAATGGTTAGCTCAATTGGAAAACCATCCATTGTGCCTTTGTATTGTGATTTACCGAACGGCAGACTACCATAAAGACCAACATTAATGTCGTCTTTGCATAAGGATTGCTTAACGTACACTTCTTGCGGGTTATCGCCTATACGAACTTGATACCAACCATTTTCTTCTCCTATAACGTCAAGTTCGGTTCCTTTGTCTACCTGCCATTTCTCGTTGTTGTTGGTGGCGAAGTCGTATTCGGTTCCTGGACCAGTTCGAAGATTGGCTGTTTTGGCAGTCACTTTTACCTTTTTATATACAGGAGCCAAAGGCTGCTCTACTACAGTTTCTACTTTGCGGTCGAATGGGTCTATAAACCAATCAACTCCCATAGATATAACAGTGACTATTAAAACGAGAACGACCATACCTCCCAATAAACCTGCTCCTGTCTCATTTTTTGAGAATCTTGCTTTTAATAGTATCTTAATTCGTTTATATTTTGGTATGATCTTGGCTATAGAGTATACTATACCTGTCCAAAGTACTGCTTTGGGAAAGAAAAATACCGCTCCGATGCTAAGTCCTGTTAGATAGGTTCCCATTACGTCGCCCAATTTTTCTATCTTCTTGTCAGCAACAGCCTGATATGGCGTTTGTCCAGGTTTTATTTCTGTTGCTTGATTTAATCCCAATATTACACCTTGTTGTGTTTTGTCAAGTGAGTTCCATTGGGCCATTTGTTTGTCAATAGGGAATGTAGAGAATAATACCATATCACTGCATAGCGTGTTCATGCAGATCGAAAGCATTATCAAGAAAATAAACAATCCTGCAATCCAGAAGTTGTTTTCATGGACAAACATGGATGGATCTGTTATAAACGACTCTACGTTTGGAATTCCATAGGCTTTGATAGCATATAAATCTTCAAGGCGTCCACTGGAGAAATACATAGCGCAACCTGCAGCAGAGAAGGAATACAATCCACTGATTATTATATTAAAAAACCACGTAAGGAAGTTTCGTGTTTTGATTGATGGAATGATGATTTTGAGAATACGAGTAGTTATCCATCTTATGCAGAAAATAAGCACAAACACCAATGCAATTCCCCATATCCAAGATCCCATATATTTATTTCCATAAGAGATGCACATATATACAGGCTTGGCAACAAGTGTACCATAGAAATTCTTGCTGGGCGAACCAAACCAGTCGATTACATTGTTTATAGCAAGTGCTACGCCTGATAGTTGTCCTCGTTGCCACCAACTAAGATTATTTCTCTCAACAATATTTTGACATGCTCTGTTAAGCATTTCTGCCAATGCTGCATCTTTATTTTCTTCAGAAAACTGTAGTTGTAGTTGCAAATAGTCTTGGCCTGAAGTAATTCCGCAAAGGTTTCCAAAGGTGGAATAATGATCACCAAGTCTTAGTTGCATCAAGCGTGGTTCTTTTGTAATGTAGACCAGCAATCCGAAATCTTCATAATTGTCAGAATCAAACTTCTCGCTTAACTCATCAAAAACATCGTCGGCTCGTGCACTGGTTTTTATTGGTTCATCAATATCATTTTCTAATACCATAACAGGTATTAATCCTGCGGGATAATCAATGTTGCAGAATATTCTCTGAAGCGAAGGCGTTAATAAGCTATCCTTATCAATAATCTTTGGCTCGAACTTAGTTTCGCTAGGAGATGAGCAACTCGTGGCGAATATAACAAAGAGAACAAAAGATGTCAGCAAAAAATGCCAATTACCGGGTTTCGCATATTGTTTCATAAGCAAGGAAACGTTTGGGGTTTTTAATTATCGGTACAAAAATAGTGTTTTTTCTTGAGAAAAACAAAAAATAGAAATATTTTCTGTAAAATCGTAAATAATAATGCTCCTGTCACTCCGTCTTTAAAAGATTTGTTGTATCTTTGCATTCCAAAGATTTTACTCTCTAAAGATAACAAGTGATGAATATAATCATAATGCTAGCAGCTTCGCTTCTTCCGGCGGTTTTATTGCTGCTGTATATATGGAAGAAGGATACTCAGAAAGAGCCAACATACATGTTGGTGAAGGCTGTGGCGTGGGGGATTGGAATTATTATTCCTGTGGCTGTGGTTGAAAAAATGATACAGTTTATGCTGTTTGGTGAGAATGGCTCGCCCGCTACCCTTTTTGATACTACGGCAGTTGCTTTCCTGGTTGCGGCCATACCAGAAGAAGGGTTTAAGTTGCTTGCGCTTTGGATGGTGTTGAAGAAGAATCCATTCTTTGATGAACACTTTGACGGGATAGTATATGCTGTATGTGTGGGATTGGGCTTTGCCGCGGTCGAGAATGTCTCGTACGTGTTCAGTCATGAAGATTGGGCATCAGTTGCCATTAGTCGTGCGCTGCTGGCAGTACCAGGACATTATGCTTTTGCTGTGCTGATGGGATATTTCTATTCTGTTTACCACTTCGTAAATCGATCGCCTAAGGTTGCAATATGCGTGTTGCTAGCTCCAGTTCTGGCTCATGGCATATATGATGCCCTAGCCATGGCGAGCATGGTCAATCCATACGCAGGAGGCATCGGTTTTGTTGTACTTATCTATTTCTGCATTAAGATGCACAAGCGTGCCCAAGCTAAGGTGGTGGCACTTGTCAAAAAAGACAGAATGTAAGATAGCCCGAGGGCGGTTACTATGGACGTAGTGCGGCATGCGGTGTCGCTAATCTTTGATAACCAACTCGCGGGGTAGGGTGATGATCTTTAGTCGTTCGTACCAGATGCGGGTACTGCCTTCAAAATGTTTCTGCGTATGACTGCTGATGATGTAGTAGCTCGCAGTATACTCGTCCATCATGTCGAGCAGCACCTTCTTTATGCGCGAACACTTCTCATTGATGGCGTTGTCTAGCGGATTAACCAGATGGTCCACACCTTCAATTATCTTGTCGCGATCCAACCCCTTGGCTGTGGCAGTATAGTATCCGGTAAGCTCCTCGCGATAATCAGCCAGACGTTTAAACTCTATACCCTCAGGGTGCGCCAGGAACAGCAGATACACCGCCTTGTGCACGGGTTGTATTTCTATCTCCTTGTTATAGTCCACCAGTATGAATCGATAGTCGCTAGTTATCCGCAGTCGGCTCAGTCGTCCTCGTGCAGCCTCTATGCGCAACTCCTCAAGTAGGGGCACACCGATAGCATGCAACAGCAGGTCTTTTCTGCCTGTCGCTTGCAGTTGCTCAACCAGGCGTTTCACCTCGTTGGCCATCTCCTCGGGTGTCATGCGGATATCGCTCATTCAGTCACTGTGGTCATAATATTGTTCAACCAATTCCTTAGTTTGTCAACCATCTTTGGCTCACCTTCTGGCTCAGGTTCTGGATCAGGCTCGGGAATAGCTGGTTCTGGTTCCGGGGCGGGCTCCACCTCGAATGGCAGTTCTTGTTGTACAATCGCCTCTTTTACTGTCACCTTCTTTTGCGACTTGTACAGCAACTTTATCAAATCCTCATAGTAGTCATCCTCATCGTGGTGCACATCTTTATTCACCTCGTTGCTCAGGTCGTCCTCCAGTCCTGTAGCCAGTATCGTCACCTTGGCATCTTCGCCCAGGCTGTCATCTGTAGCCGTTCCCCAAATCACTTCAATGTTCGGGTCCAGTTGGTCGAAGAAATCATCTATCTCCTGCAGTTCGCGAACAAAGATAGGATGCTCGTCGCTGGCGTAGATGTTGAATAGTATACGTTTAGCCTTGCCGATGTCGTTGCCATAGAGTAGAGGGGAGTCGAGTGCATCTACGATAGCCTTCTGCACACGCATGTTTCCGCTGGCACGTCCCATTGCCATGATGGCCCCACCACCATCACGCATGGTCGACTCCACATCGCGGAAGTCACTCTTGATCCCCCCGTCGCTAGGCATGGTAATCAGTTCCGATATACCTTTCACCGCATCCATCAGGATATTGTCGGCACGCTGAAAAGCCTCCTTTACCGAAAGTTCCGAGTCGGCATACACGTCGCACAGGCGCTCGTTGTTCACTATCAGCAGGGCGTCTACATTCTTGCGCAGTTCGTCCACACCCTTCAGAGCCTTGATTATCTTGCGTTTCTTCTCGAAGTAGAATGGGATGGTCACCACGCCCACCGTTAGCAGTCCCATATCCTTGGCCACACCTGCCACCACGGGGGCAGCACCAGTACCGGTACCTCCGCCCATGCCAGCAGTTACAAACACCATCTTGGTGCCATCGCTCAGCAGTTTCACTATGTCGTTGATGTTTGCCTCAGCCTCCTTCTTGCCCAGTTCGGGGTTAGCTCCCGCACCCAGACCGCTCTCGCCCAGCATAATCTTCACAGGCACTGGCGATCGCGACAGCGACTGACTATCCGTATTACACACCGCATACGTCACGCCCTCAACGCCCTCGTTATACATATTCCTAACGGCATTGCAACCACCTCCGCCAACACCAATCACCTTGATGATGCCCTGCATCGTGTCCTTAACGGGCCCAAAGTCTAAAATCTCTTCCCCCATATCTATCGAATATTTTTTCTGCTGCAAAGATACAAATTATTTCTCAAACCAACGAACATTCCCCCTCCGCAAGCCTTGCGAAGAAGATATTTTTCAAAAAAAACTTGAGTTTACAAAAAAAGTATTATCTTTGCACCATAAAACATGCTTGCCATATGAGACAGTTAACACTTACAGCCACACTCGAATTCTACGACGTACCGCAGATTATTACTGCGACAGATGCAACAGGTACGCGCTATCTTTGCACTCTTTATAGCCGAGATGCAGAAGGCTACAATTATGTAGGTGTTCAGATATCTGAGCCCCGTTTAATGGCGTTTATTGGAGGGCAACTTGATTTGCGCGATGCCTATGTTCATCCGGAGGTTGAGAATGGATTATATATTGTAAAGGTAGTAAACGAGACTCTGACCGCAACAATGCTGCTTCAGCAATCTGATTTAAAAGAGTCAATGTTGCCAGAGGCAGGCTACTACTTTGATTCTTCTGACTTGTGTGATGATTCTGAGTCTTTGGCAGATACTTACCAACTTGAGGTTCCTGCCATGATCGTGTCACCTTCTCTACGCTCATAAGTCGTATGGGATGGCATGCTTCTTCAATTGGTAAATCACTTAGAAAAATAGTTGCATTATAGTTTATTCCTGCCAGCTTGTTCTCATTGCAAGTATTATAGCTTCGCCAACTAAGGCTAAGTTGGCGATTAGGTAGTGGTTCTGGCATTTCTATTGGTGGAAAGACGCAGCTTGTATAATCAGAAAAACATCATTGGCAAGCCATTCTTGCGCTTTTGGGCTAGTTCTTCTTTCATTCGCTTGATGGCGGTCTGGAAGAAGAAGGCTATAAGGAACTCGTCAGTGCCTTCGGTGCGAATCTTTTTGAGCGCAGATATGTATGCAGAACGATCCTCTAGTTTTACTATCAGCAAGGGGTGTTCTGCACGTAGCAAAATGAAATTTGATAACAGGCGTCCTGTCCTGCCGTTGCCATCGCGGAAGGGGTGTAGGTATTCGTAGTAACCATGAAACTTAGCTGCTACAATCATCGGATGTTGACTGTCTTCGATGGCTTTCTGTGTAGACGCCATCAGGCTTGGTACTCGGGCTATCAGAGTCTCGTGGTCGCCAAATACGGTATCGCCTGCGGCCATATCTTCAGTGGTATATTCGCCAGCGATGGCTCCTGGGGCACGATAGGCCAGGGTGTGCTCTGTAACTAAGCAGTTCACCTCTTTCAGCAGAGCCTCGTCAAAGGGATGCTCCAGGTTTTCGACCATATAATCGAAAGCACGGAAATGGTCTGCCATTTCTGTACATTCCAAGAGTGAACGACCTACCGGAATCATTGCCATACCTTGTTCGCGCAGTATTCTCGTATCGTCGACAGTAAACGAATTGCCCTCTATGGCGCAGGAATTAGCAGAGAATAGAATCTCATTGTATTCCATCCACTGAGTCTTACCCATCCTGTCGGCTATCTTCTGCTGATATTCCTTACGGATGTATTCGTATTCTTTAATTTCATTTTCAAACATCGCTGCAAAGCTACAACTTTTTCTGGAATGAATGCAAAATAAAAACAAAAATGTGTCGTCATATATAAAAAACTCCCCCAACGCACTTGATGGAGTGAGGCTGGGGGAGATGCTAGGATTTTAATTCGCAAGTTTGTCGAAGTAGTCGCGGTACTCTTGACAGGAGAATGAGGGGCAGGCTTTGTGGACGCCTTCTAGTTCGCAGTGGCCCATGATTTCTGCATCGGGGTAGTCGATCTTTAGGCTGCGGAGTAGGGCGATAAGGGCTCGTCTCTGGGCTGGAGTGCGGGTGTCGTCTGAATTGCCCTTTTCGTCGAGACCGCCCTCGTAGCAGATGCCGATGGAGTGGGCATTGTAGTGGCGGGCATGCATGCCTATCTCGTCCTCAGAGCGTGTCTGGTACAGCTGCCCGTCGCGTTCGATGTAGTAGTGATAACCTACGCCCTTACCATGGAATCGGGCGTTGTGGCAGGCCCGGAGCATCTCAACGGTAAACCGCTGATTGCTACGTGTGGCACTGCAATGGATTACGATAAGATTGATCTTTCTAGCCATTTTTTACCTACGGATTATACGGATTATACAGATTAATGCCACAAGGGACTGCAGCTCTGCACTGCTACTGAACTCAATACTGCTGTTATGACTGTTGCTATGAATTTAAGGACCTGAGCAACTGTAGTCCACTTTACTTTGATCATTGTTAATAGGATTTTGGGTTAAACATAGTCTTTTGTCATCTCGAGCGTTCCCCTTCTTGTCATCTCGAGCGCCCCCTCCTTGTCATCTCGAGCGTAGTCAAGAGATCTCTCCATGCGCTACGCTTAGTCGAGATGACAGGGGGCGCTACGATTAATCGTAGGTGACGTCGTCGTCGTTACCACCTCCACCGGTATTTCCACCGCCTGAGGTATTGCCACCGCCGCTGGTGCTACCACCTCCTGAGGTGCTGCCGCCGCCAGAGGTATTACCGCCACTTGAAGGACTCGTTGGGTCCGTCGCCAACTTACCATTGATTAAGGTTGCCTTCTTCAGAGTTGCCTCCAGGTTCAGACTCTTACTCATCAACTCGCCAGTGGCGCGGGCCTTCAGCTTTACGCCGTCGATGTTTTTCGACACCGAGAAGTCCTCCTCCTTGTCGGCCATCGCCTTGTTCTTGATTCCGAGCGAGAAGATGGCAAGGTCATCAATCTTCACGTTCTTTCCCTCGAGCAGCAGCTCCTTGATACACGAGATCATGTCGGTGAGCAGACCCTTGATGACGCCCTTGCTGTAAGGCGAGTTGTGAGAACTCATGTGCTCTGAGAGAGCATCCAGGTCTACGGTCTCCTCGACCACGTTCTTGGCGAACCACTTGCCGAAGCACTTGTTGCCAGTAATTTTGATTTGCTGTAAAATGAAACGTACCATAAGATTTTAAATTAAACATGAAACATTTGCATCCGGAATGCGAGTACAAAGGTACTACATTCGCAGATGGCGTTGGCGGGTTATGGCGGGCTAGGATCGAAAAAAGTTAGAAATCATGTGGAATCTCTGTTATTTTCATCCATTCCCCCTCGAAAAACGTTCCCAGTTGTATTTCGCGGATAATCTTCTTGTACATCGGCGACTTGTTGATTACTTGCTGATCCTGCAACTCCTGTGGCAGGTCGATGCAGTAGTCTTCGCAGATATACTTCACAGCCTGAGGTGGCAGTAGTCGGGCATTAGGCTTAACACCCATCGCATCCAGTATATGGCGCCGGCTGTTGATATAACGCGAAAAGGTTCTGGCTGAAACTCCTGCAAGCTCGGCCAATAGTTTCTTACTCACGAATTTGTGCTTATCGTAATAGTTTACCATAAAAAAGTAAGTTGATTATTGATGAAAAGTAATAAGGAAACCGATCGTTTCTAAGTTGATTTTGAGCGGGATTCAATAATGAAATCCACCAGATCTATCTTGCGCTCCTTCTGCTCGGCGGTGGCGTGCTCTTCCAGATAATACGATACGCCTATATCGATATGATATTTGTCGTGAGCCATCTTTGCCAGGTCGAGCCAATTCACATAGTTGCTCATGGTGACGTCAGTATCAGGGAAGACCTTGATTTTGCGCCCTGCAAGAGGCTTAAGCAGGTCGATGGTAAAGTAGCTGGCCGACATGACTGCTAACCAGATGTTTTCTGGGAACAGCTCTGAGAGTATCAGTGCCGAGCGTTCTGATTCTACGATGCTGACGGGCACGTCCTCGCTATCACTGATCAGATGCAGACCGAACAGACAGTGCTTCACTATCCAGTATTGTAGCAATGGCTCACGCTTCTTGAGTAGGGTGGATATCCATACATCGGAGCCTATCAGAGCATCGAGTGGCGTTATCATATCGTCGATCATCCAGAATATAGGCTTGCCTGATTTCGACTTGCCGAGATAGTAGCGCTGTGCCGCATTATGCATCTGTTGGACGGTTATGATACCCTTGTCGATAAGTGGCTTGAAGAAATCGAATTCGTAAGCCTGACATGCCTTGACCATCGGTATCGAAGGGAGCATAAAGTCAACTTTTTCCTTGATTCTGCGTAGTCTCTCTTCTCTATCGGGCTTAAAAACCTTCAGGAAAACTTCGTATGGTGTCATCGTCTCGCGCGGGTTATTATTTAATAATTTAAAATTAATTTATTTTTTTGCCCCTATATAGGGGGGCAAAAATAATTTATTTAATTAATTAATTTAGAACAGCTGCGGATCGGCTTTCAGCTCCACCCATGTGTCGCCCTTTTCCTGGTGTCTGAACTCCTTGATCACTCCCAGCTGCTGAGCGTCTTTGTATCTGTCGTAATAGTAATTCTTGTCCTTGATGTTGCCCATTCTCATCACTGCCGCCATCACCTGGTTGTATGGGCGCTGGCCGTGATGTTCAAAGGCATCGCGAAACAGTTTCACAAGGTCCCACTTACAAGTGGTTTGGCCATTCTCCTCCTCGTAAACGAGGTAGATATTATTGAACTGTCCCCACATCTCGTCGGGAGCGATGGCAACAGTGCCTGCCGACTTGGAACTGGCAAACTGACCCTTGGCATTGCGAGGCTGTTCATCAGGCTTGCTGCACTGCTCTGGCAGATCCTGGTCGTTCAGTCGGTAGTAGAGTTTGCGGCGAGAACGCTTTTTGCGCGACATTGCGTGTTTAATCACAAACACCTCGTCCTGCTCATCTTCGTCATCCTTACCTCCAATCACCTCACACTCAAAAGCCTCGAAAGCCTTGTTTGTGAGCTCTGTGCCGATAGAACCACGCATGTTGCGGTCGGCCTCGCTCTTGTTCTGATGTAGCACGTTAACTATACAGCATCTGTTGATCTGCGAACAGAGCATCAGGTCCTCGGTAGTCACTGTGGCCTGTGTGGCATCGTTGATGTCGAGCATCAGGTCTTTTGTACCATCCAGAATCACCAGATCGGGCTTGTATTGATGTATGGCAAACTGCAGCAATTCCTTACGTTTCTCCCAACCTATACCACGTACGTTTAGTACATAAAATTTATCATCGAAAGGAAACTCGTTGCCATCTGCATCAACATACTTGTCAACCTCGGATACAGTGATGCCAGCCAATGACATAATTCGATTGAGAAGTATGTCCTGGGTAGACTGCTCTGATTGCTCTGTGTCGAACCATAATATGGTAAGTGGCTCATCGCCAATACGTTTCAGCGTCAGCTGCTCGCCGTTTAGTGCACATGCCATTATCATCGACATAAACAGCGTCTTGCCCGATTTTGCTTTGCCTGTGCCAGCTACCAGTTCACAGATGGGGAAACATGGCGTATCGTTGAAAGTAAATAAAAATCGCATTGCCGGCAGCTCCTTGGTCGGGGTTATGCGGTGAGCGTTGCATAGCTTCAGCATTTCTTCCATATATTCCGATTTGGGGAGCTCTTCTTGTATGATTGTTCTGATATCGTTCATGATTGTTTTGTTATTGTTAATGATTACTTATTGATTATGAGATTGTGAATAGCGGCGCCACAGTGGACGCCTAATCCAGGGTGGTCGTTTAATCACGGTCAGGCCTAGCTCGTAGGCATATTTCTGGCGAATTCTGCAAGGAACTTGTAATACCCTCTGGCATCTTCTACAAATTCATCTTCGCTTTGTCTAGCGGCCTTGTACACATCGGCGCGCAACATCTTGATTGCATCGATGTTGTACGCCATTTCAGGATTGAGCCACTTCCCATTGATACCACCTCTTGTTGCGAGGTCAGTGGTAACACCTCTTGTCGCCTTCACTTGCAGGAGCTTAAACTCCATCAGTGTGCGTTCTTTGCCCATAATAGGGAAAAATTTTTTTTTCATTATTAAATTTAGCAGTTTTAAGTAATAACGCGAGCTCTTCCCGCGTTTTTCGCTTACAAAGGTACAACTTTTTCTAGAACCACCCTGATTAACTATATTAATCAGGGTTCTTAAAAACTTTAACGTATTTAACATATTAAAACGTGGCGTGACCTGATTTTGACGGTATATAGTCTGAAATTTGACTGCGAAACAGGCTCTTTTTCGCATTTTTTTGTGATTTATTTGGTGGTTTAATTTGAAAAGTGTTCCTTTGCAGCAAGGAATATTATTGAAAAGTGTAGTTTTTGAGTACAAAAATCCATTGAAAAGTGTAGTTTTTGACCGTCAAAACTTATTGAAAAGTGTAAACACGTCATGCTGTCAATAACCTCCTTAAGGTTCCTGAGTTCAATGTGCTTGCTGCGACTGTCATTTCAGATGAGCGTGAAGTATATCAAGAAGGTAAGATTACTTATATGCCTGTATATTTCGTGATGTTCTTCGACGAGCGGAGCGGCAGAGCCGAGCGTACGGAAGCTGATATGCCACAGACTGATGAATCAGAATATATCTTTTAAATTGCATTTTATAAATCATCTGTGCCAACTGCTATATTATTGCCTAATAAAAAAAGGCTCACCCTAAGCGCGCTGTTCTATGGGAAGCGGGGTAAGCTTGTTGGGGGCAAAATTACAACTTTTTTGTGAATAAACAAACAAATAAATGTTTTTTTTGAAGAAAATTCACTAGACACTTTTTCTCTTTATTAACTGAAACAGTAGACGATAATTCTGTTGTCGTACTGAAACTATAGACACAAGCGAAAAAGCCGTGCTGCTTTACTTGACACTTTTCGGCCAGAGAAGCTGGACTTGTAGACCAAATATTGTGGGACTTTTTTTGTTGCAGGGCGATTTTTCTTGCTAAGTTTTTCTTATTCTTCGTTTATTTTTGTACCTTTGCACCATAAATATAAAGGTATGACTAATAAGACTAAAAAAGAAATCATAAACAACAATGAGGAGGAATTACCCTCATTAGCGGCTCCTGTCGCAAAATGCTACCAGTCAAACGTAAACATCACAGATGTTGATGCGCAAAATGTTCCATTGGGTAATTCTAAGGAAGATATAAGGGTACGCGAGAAACTTATAAAGGATTTTTATGCTAAATGGATATCTCAGCATCCAGATAAGAAGGTGTGGAATAAGAACCTTGGAGCTTTTATTAATGTAAAATTCCTATCGATTAACGAAACATATGAAAAGGCTTCTAGAAATCACGAGTCTACTCGTGCAGTGTTCCGTCTTTCTGAAATTCTAGAAGGTGCGGTGCTTGTGAGCGAGAAACCAGCAAAACGCAATAGCCGCAACCAGAAGCAGTTTGAGAAGTTGCTTATGATGAAGTATGGTGAGGTGAAACTTGTTGTTGGACTTCAGCGCTCTAATCAAGATCTAGTCCAGTATTGTATAACTGTTCCAACTCTGCCTCAGAAATAAACAAAGCCATCACAAAAGTGATGGCTTGTTAAGGTGAGGCTCGAAACGACCATAAAGGCCATAAAGGTTGTCATCCTTTCTGCGAAATCCTCTTTGACGGTGCAAAGGTACGAAGTATTTCTGAAAGTTCCAAATATTTCGGGACTTTTTTTGTTGCACGACGATTTTTCTTGCTAAGTTCTTCTTTATTTCCAATTTTATTTGTATCTTTGCATCAAGTATCGGCTGATCGTCGTAACACGACGCTGCTATGTATCACCCTGCAAGATACAACCTCCATTCCTGTTGGGAGCATAATCATTAAGGAAATGTACCAACTCGATTTCGAAAAATTTTTGATTGCCAATGGCTTTGGTACAGAAGCTATTGCTATGTTGCGGCAGGCTTACGAGAATCGACAGAGTCTTTCTGAGGAACATCATAACCATGTGCTTGATTAGTTCCGCCGTTATCTCCTGGTAGGCGGACTGCCCGATGCTGTCAATACTTACCTTGATACACACAATATTGTGAAAGTTCGTGAGGTACAAGATAGCATCCGTAGTCTTTATGCCAGCGACGCTTCTAAGTATGAGATGGAGCATAACAAGAAACTGCTTATACGCCGTATCTATGAGATGATTCCCTCGCAGATGGAGAATAAGAAGAAACGCGTGGTGGCTCAGGATATACGTGGGAAAAAGGGCGATCGTTTCGATCAGTATAAGGAAGAGTTCTAGTATCTTATCTCTTCCGGCATATCTTTGGCTGTTAATGCTATATCCAATCCTCATTTTCCATTGAGCGAGTCTCTACAGAAGAATCTGCTGAAGCTCTATCTGAATGATGTGGGTTTACTTACAGGAGTGCTTTATCGAAACAATATTCGTCCTGTGCTTGACGATGTCTGCAGCATAAATCTTGGTTCTGTCTATGAAAGTGTCGTTGCTCAGGAACTGTGTGCACATGGTCATAAGCTTTTCTACTACGACAACCGCAAGCAGGGTGAGGTAGATTATTTGGTTGACAACTACCAGACGATGAGTGCTCATCCGATAGAGGTTAAGTCGGGTAAGGATTATACGGTACATAGTGCTCTCAATAACCTCCTTAATGTTCCTGAGTACAATGTACTTGCTGCGACTGTCATTTCTAATGAGCGTGAAGTATATCAAGACGGTAAGATTACTTATATGCCTGTATATTTCGTAATGTTCTTCGAGCGAAGCGGCAGAGCCGAGCGTATGGAAGCTGATATGCCACAGACTGATGAATCAGAATATATTTTCTAAAGTTTGGATATCTTATTAACTTGTGATATTTCTTCATCCGAACCAACCAAATAGTTTATTCTTATTATTTCCCCTCTCTGAAACCAAATCGATATACTTATCCTTGATTTCTCTAAGATCATCAGTAAGCAATTCATCGCATTTCTTTGCAATGTCCTCAGGAATTGGATACATACATGCAGCAATGGCGCATGCCATACAAGCAATGGTATCAGAATCGCCACCAAGTGAGATTGCCAAGCGAAGAACCTCTTCGAACGAATTGCCTTCGAGAAATGCGATAATCGCTTCAGGCACACTCCTTTGACACGACTCCTCAAAATCATAACCAGGGCGTATCTCAGCAATTGTTCTGTTAAGGTCATAATCAAAAGTCTGCTCTACAAACCTTTTAATTTCAGCTTTCGTCTTACCCTCTTTGCAAAGGAACACACTTGCAGCAATGGCTTGAGCGCCCTTCACTCCTTCAGGATGATTATGGCTTACTGAGGCTGTAACAGCAGATAACGCTAAAGCCTCATCAAGCGTTCTTGCATACAGTCCCACTGGACTTACACGCATACCTGCGCCATTGCCCCAACTATCATAGGGCTGTGGATTATCTTCAAATAGCCAGCGTCCAAACATTCCTCCATATCCTGCATTAAAATAGCGCTGCCCCAGCTCTTGCATACAGTATACCAAATAATGCAAAGTGTGCGCTTCATCCTCCAACAACCACTTAGCTACAGCCAATGTCATTACAGAATCGTCTGTAAACCTACTACGTCCATAAAACAATTGGAAGTCAGTAGACTTCGTATTACAAAACTCATAAACGGAGCCGATAATATCACCAACCAGTGCTCCAAGCATTTTTACCTGTCCCATATTATGTATATTTCTTAAATCGTATAGTAAATCATTTATTCCTTCTGTTGCAATCTTTTTGATATGTTTAAAGCCAATTGGAATATTTTCTTCCATATCCGAAGGATCAATTAAATATTTGCTATTTGCTTTATTTGCATGGTTTATCAAATTTGCTGCAGGATATACTACAAGAGAAGTACCAATTACAACAAAAACGTCTGCACTCTGAACAATTCGTTCAGCTTCGTCCATTGTACTCACATTCTCTCCAAACCAAACTATATATGGACGAAGTTGAGAACCATCCTCTGCAATATCACCTATCTTTATGGGTAAATCCAAAGGATACTCCTTGATGCAACGATCATCATCTCTTTTTTTTGAGGAAGTTACTTTTGACAATTCGCCATGCAAATGCACAACTGTTGAATTTCCAGCTCTTTCATGCAGGTTATCTACATTTTGTGTTATAATAGTGACATCGTAATCTTTTTCTAGTTCAGCGAGAATAAAATGGGCATGATTAGGTTCTACACTTAAAAGATTTTGGCGTCGATAATTATAGAAATCAAGTACAGCTTGTGGATTTTCACGAAAACCAGCAACACTTGCCAATTTCATTGCACTATAGTTTTTCCACATTCCATTATTTCCACGGAATGTTGGTATCCCACTCTCAGCGCTTATTCCTGCGCCTGTAAAAACGACTAATTTCTTTTTTCTTTCTTCCATACGCTTGCAAAGATACACAAAACGAGTTTTTTATACAAACATTCTGCACAAATCATTCATAATAATCATTGTTCCATCCTGTTCTATTTATTGGTCGAAAAGTAACATATAAAATACGGCCATAAACAAAGATAACAAAATGAAAAAACACCTTATGTGGATATAAAAACTCATTAATAAATGACATCGGTGTAATTACAGGTTTCCCCTCTTGCCAAAGGCCAGCAACTTCTTTATATATTTTTACAAATTCATTCGTTATTTTTTCCTTAACCTTCACTATATTTTGTTCATCATAAATGATTTTTACATCAATTATAGTTGTCACATATTGATCCCTATCTACACTCTGTTCTATATGTGTTCCACTTATTACCACCACAAGAACACAGAGTATAAAACACATGAGGTATTTCTTCATATTTTTTTTTCCACTTTACATTTATCCAACTCTGTCAAAACTAATCTCTGAGCCTTAAAGAAATCATTCAGTACACTGATTAGATACTTATCTAACTCAGGAATCTCTTTTCTGAACAATATCGTTCGTCTGCTGTGCACACCAATTTCCTCAATCTCATTGTTCGTGGTATACAGTAGAGTACAATTGACGTGCTGATTTGCCAGGTTGATGGTCCTATGAAGGTCGGCGATATCATCAACATCGCTATAGATGGATATACTATGCCACCATGTATCATAGATTGTAACGAAATAACATTGATCATTACTTTCTATGGTAAACTTTTCACCCTGAAAAGTAAAGTAAGCGTAATTTAATCCGCCTTTCTCTTCTGTTTCCGGATCGCATCCTATAGAGCGCAATGTAGTAAGAACTAAGCCTGTGGTTGTTCGTTCATCCAAACATTTCCCTACATTCATGTTTTCCTCCTTATCTTTATCGCTATTCACAAGACTCTCATAGAAGGCATCATATTCCCTCTCTTTTTCTTCTACACTTGCCCTATAGACGCGATAAAAGTACCATATGGCAAATATTACAATCCAAATAATTACATGTATCATATCCTACCTTTTTAATCAACACATATTATGTCCATTCTAATTTATGTTCTAAAGTACCAATATCTACAGAGCTTATACTACCCCCATTACCATTTTCTAATGAGCATATTGCAGACATAACGAATACTTTTCTCATAGTTATTATACCCTTTTATTTTTATTAGAATACCTACTGATACTTAATATCATACCTATGTAAGCACAATTAATAATAGTAGAAGTACCACCTTTCGAAACAAATGGCAATGGTTGACCAGTTACGGGGACAAGACCAACTGCCACCATCATATTAAAGACGGCCTGAGACGTAAGAAGCAAGCCAAGCCCCATAACAAGGAAGGCTGGGAATCTCTTATCACATCTATGTGCAATACGACCACAGCGATAAAGCAGAATAACAAAAAAGAATGGTATAGCAAATGCCCCCAAAAAACCTAATTCTTCAATGATAATAGCGAAAATAAAATCAGAGAATGCCTGTGACAGAAAATCACGTTCTGTACTTTTCCCTGGCCCTTTTCCAATGACTCCGCTCGTTACTATAGCTATATTTGCATGAGCCACCTGAGCATTTTTATCAAGATCAAAGTCCTCTGGAGCAGGCATTGGCTTCCAAAACTTCATGAGCCTGCTTTTCCATGTATCTACACGGTGAAATACCTTCTCAATTACGTTCTTCTTCTGATGTTTCTCAACTTGTTCAGTTTTTGCAAGTTTCTTCTCTTCGTCGCTTATTTCATGACCAACCAGCATTATTATTGTAAATGCTAAAACAATAACAAGTATTATAGAACCAGCAAGTTTTGCAAGTTGTTTCATTGGCACAAGTCCTATAACCATCATCATATAGACAACACCAAAAAGCATAACTGCTGTTGAGAGGTTCTCCAATCCAATCATTACACATGCAGGTATTGTAAACCACAGAATCACCTTAATGGCCCGATTGTCAGCTCCATTCTCACGTTGGAATTTGGTAAGAATCAAAGAAACAATCAAGACGATAGTACCTTTAGCTATTTCTGAAGGCTGAAAGCTTATACCACAGATACTAATCCATCGCCCAGAATCACCTACTTTTGTTCCTGCTATTAATAGCCATAACAAGGTAACAGCAGAAAATACGGTTAATATGGGTATCAACTTTATGAAGTGACGGTATGGAATATTTTGCACTATAATGGCAATAATCACTCCTGTAAAAATGGTAAAGGAATGAAATGCAATTGGCTTGAGATAATTCTGACTCTTATAGGTCAGCACACTTGAAGCAGAAAACACTTCCACGATACTGACCATACAGAGTAAGAAAAGTATCATCCATACCACCTTATCCCCTTTGAATAAATTACCAATTCTTACATTCATTTACGTAATCTTACACAAATTTTCATATCCTATTAAAATTATCACCAATCTGATTCCAGAAAATCCTTGAGAACGAATGTCCGTCAACCTTCATGATTCTACTCACTTTAAAAGTGCGTTCCTCATTTATGTCCAAGCGTACGGCCTGAATATAATCGCCACCATAATATCGCGAGTACTCGATATGGGAGATATTGCAAGTAAAAATCTTACCTGCTCTGGTGCAATACTCAATCTCAATAGTCTGCCCCAGCAATACAGCCCTATAAATAACTTCCTCGATACTCATTATTCCGAATGTCGTTCTTGCGATTTAACCCACTGCTGATCCTTTTCATTAGAGGCATTAAAGGCCTCAGCTATTATCTCGCAGTCCTTACCCTCTTTATACCTAGTTTGCATTTCGCTACGAATCAGCGCCACATTGCCACTTTTCTTGTCTTTGAATTCTTCGATAAGATCTGCAGTATCCAGATTCTTAATACGCTCCTCACGCTTTCCTATCTTGTCCACAAACAAAATGTTAAAGATAGCTTATCTAAAGGCGCGATAATCCTTAGTCCATTTACTTAAGGAGAGTGCAGTCAACTCCTGGCGGGATAAGCTTGGAAGTTTGTCTACACAATCCCTTAACACCTCGTCATTCCAACCTGTGAAATGACACTTCTTTAATTGTTTAATAATGTAATCGTAATCTTTCATAACTTAATTGATTTGGTTGCAAAATTAATCTTTAATATACTTCTATCAAAATAATTTTCATTCACAAGCCTTGTGAATTAGGCAATTTACACTTCCAGATAACATTTGCACGTACTAAATCTATTTTCTTTGCCTCACCACGCTTTCCTGAAATAGAATAGTACCTCGCAACGCTTTTGGATAGTGAATTTGAAAACGCTTTACGAATCCTAGCGCATTTCTCATTAATTGAGTTTAGTGTCGGATTGGTAACATCTTCAATGCTCTGAAGGACTCTATCAGTTAATCCTGAAGGACGTAAGAGTAGATAAATCTGTGTCAGCTCTTTCCTATAATCAGAGAGGCACTTCAGGACAATCCCTTCTGGATGTGAGAGGAACAAAAGATAAATCGCCTTCACCAAAGGTTCCATCTTTACCTCAGTATTTTCACCATCTGACAACACAACCTTGTAGTCTTCTGTCACAATCAACTGTGGAAACAATTCTTCCTCATTCATTGCTGCCACAATTACTGTTTCATCCACGCCATACGCTTTCAACTTGCGTACTTTCTCCTTCACTTCGTCCAAAAGAATGGAGCAATGGAACTGCTCCAGTTCTTTTGAAATCTGTAATTTTCCTTGTCTTTCCATAATGCTCCATATTAGAATCCCAAGGCATCCATCATTGCATCATACTCCAGAGGATCACTTGGCATATCGCCATACATTCCATCTGTCAAAGCGTCCCATGAGTCTTCTTCAGTCCACTCATAACCTTCGAAATCATAATCTCTTGCCATAATTGAAATTTTTTTAATTGTTAATACTATGCTACTTTTTTAATTATCAGACTCTGTGATGTCTGATCCATAAGAGTTTTCTTTAATCTCAGCTGGTTTTCCACGATTAACTCGTAGTCACACTTGGTTTCGCCCATCTTGATTGTCAACACAAACAACTCCAGGAACGCAAGGAAGCAGAAGAGGACTACATAGAATGCCAATGAAACCCAACTGTTTGATACCACCTTTAACGTTGCTTCAAGCTCCTCGATAAATCCTACCGGACGAGAGTGTACCTCATCAGCGACTTTACCCGCAATTTCTTTCTTATCCAGGCGAAGCTGTTCTAACTGATTCTGATATAGCTGTATCTGCTCATTATTTGCATTAAGCTGCCCAGTTAGAGGGTTGGGGATGTTTACAACATCTGTTGAGCGATTCCGGACTTTCTTAGGTTTACCTTCTTCATCAAAGCCAACAGTCTGTTCTGTAGTTGATACATTTACGCTCTTTATAGTAGGATTCTTCGCAAGCTCTTCACCTAATAGTATCGTCGCTTTACTCAATGAGTCCATATCATGGGTAATTCTCTTAATATCACTATCAAAAACCATCAGGCGCTTAGTAGTCGTTTCCAGAATTACATCCTCACGTCGCTCATTTATTGTCTGCTGAATATCGTTACTGAAGATAATCTGATCAATAATACAAGAGCCAAGAACTGCCATACACAAAGCCAACATAACTCTCATAGCACTCATCAGGCGCGCCTTGCCAACTGTCAGGATAATAACACGCTCCACGCAGAGGACAATAAACATAAATGCCAGAGAAATACAAACCTTCAATATGGTAGAATCAATACCAATATATCTATCTGCGAAACAGAATCCTATGGTTCCCCACATCACCATCATAATACAGATAGCAGATATAAGCTTTCTAAACTGGCGATAACTTGCCTCACCACACTCTTTCAAAATGTTCTTATCCCATCCGATCAAGAAGCATCCTATATTTGTCATTGTATTCATATTCTTACTCTTTTATTTGTTTTCAATAAAGTTAATTGCAGAAGCTGTGACTCCTTTCATAAAACCTCTATTATACGATTCTATCATATTGGTCATCTTTGGATCATTAGCATCAAGAAGTTCTTTCATTCCTTCAATTTCAGCCAGATGCTCTTCGTATGTTTGCTTGAGTGAATCCAGTCTTGAAGCAGCAGCAAGTGCATAAGCCTTACGTGCATTGTCTATCTTAAACTCTACAGTTCTGATATCACTCTTGTAACGAAGCATTATTCTTGTAAAAAGCATCTCCAGATCGTTACGGATTATCTTTTCCTTAGTATCACGATAAGTAACGTCTTGATTGATGAGAGCATCCTGGAATCCTTCTTCCTCAAAATTCTTGTGAATGTAATTGAAGATCACGTCTATAGGCATTCCTGTACCCCAGGTAATCGTTATAAGATTCTTTTTCTCATCAGCATCAGTAGGCTCTTCAGGAGCATCGATTTCATTGTTCACATCCTGTACATTGCCGATTTCTACAGGTTCTACGTCGCTATTAGCAACTTTCTTACTGTTGAAAAAATTAAATAGTGCCATAATTGTATTGTTTTAAATTGTTTATAATTCCTTCAATTCTTCATTTGAGAATACTACATCTTCTACTTGTGCAGAGTTCTTATATGTGTATCTAAAGATCATATTTCTACCAGAACTGATAACTCTTTTTGTCTGTACGCTATTCTTATTAATCTGAGTGCGAATGCAGTCCTTTTGTTTTGAAAGATCAAGATAGTCGAACTTCTTATCATTAACTGTGTACAAATATACATAAGATTCATTAGTCAGTTCAGATCCATCCCATACAGTTATGTAGTCTAACTTCTTCGGACAAACATAAGACTGATATCTGGCAAGAAGGGTTAAATAGTCATCATCACATACATCTTCATCCACCTTTTCAGAAAAAATAATATTCAGCTGTTCCTCAGTAAAATTGTTAAGGATATCCTCCACAGCACTTTCAGGGTCTACTGGGTCATCGAAAAACATCATTGAAACTATTGTCATCAGAATTGCCATACCAAATAATACTATTGGCGATATAACTCCAAAGATAACGAGGATAAACCAAAACTTTGAAATAACTCTCTTGAAATGTAAAAATACTCTTTTCATCTTGTTTGAATTTTAAATTGTTATTATTCTTGTTTCTTTGCCTCTTTATACCCGAAAAAAGTAAAAGGTAACCGCTTATTCAAAAAAAAATTGTATATTTGCCGAAAATTCTTATTTATGATGAGAAAAACAGTACTGATAATGGTCATGTTTTTTCTGATGGCAATCATCGGAAAAGCCCAGCAGAAAAGGGCTTTCATGGTGGGTATATCCCATTATGACACTGCACTTACTGGTTATCAGTGGAATAACATTAATGGAGTTGAAGATATTATACTTTTGGAGCCAATTCTGAAAAAACAAGGTTTTTATTTAAGCACACTCTTAGATGACAAAGCCACCTATGAGAATATAACAACCCAGCTTTCGAACTTTATCAACCAAACCAAGAAGGGCGATCTAGTCTACCTGCATTTCTCCGCTCATGGACAGCCAGTAGAAGATTTAAATGGAGACGAACAAGACGGATGGGATGAAGCTATAGTACCTATTGATGCCTACAAACTATATAAGAAAGGTATATATGAGGGTAAGAAACATCTGCTTGATGACCATTAAACGTATACATCAAGAGACTAAGAACAAAGATTGGCCCCAATGGATTCTTATATGTTGTGATTGACGCTTGCCATGCAGGTACATCTTCAAGAGCCAACGATGAAACTATACGTGGTACCAAAGTGGGCTTTACATACAATAATAAGGTATTCAAGCCTTCTGTACAAAAGAAATCGCACTATAAACTCGAGGCATCTGCAAAAATGTCGCATGTAATGTATCTTGAAGCTTGTCGCCCTGACCAAGTTAATATGGAAATCAAGATTAAGGATAAGCGGTATGGTCCACTATCATACACCATAGCACAAGCATTACTGACTAAACCTCTATCAGCAAATGCGAACGAATTTCTCAGTAACGTCAAGACCTCGATTATGAATAGTGGTTGTTGGCCCAATAATCAGAATCTGGTAACAGAAACAAGTTTCTAACATGGCAGAAGAAATTTCATTAAATAACATAGATTTTAATAGATTTCTCTCTGGTGAGAAAGGGAAAGTCTATACATATCTGAGAAAGAATTATTCTATTTCAGAAGATGACATTGATGATATTTACCAAGAGTCTTCAAAAGCCCTTTACTTAAATTGGAGAGATGGAAAACTTTCCAGACTTACCAGTTCTCTTGGTACGTACTTTATGAAAGTATGTATTAATCAGACCTTAAAATTCTTAAGGGAGAGCAGCAAGACTATACCTCTAATTGACGAGAATGCAATATCAAACAAGAACACAATCAGAGACGATAAGATAGATGACCTCTATGGATTTTGCATGGACACAGAGGAAGAGGATAGAAAAGTTCGAATGGAACTGCTTGTAAACAACATAATTGCATCGATGACAGACACATGTAAGAATATTCTACATGGCTATTACTGGAATGATTTCTCCACAACAACTATTGCAGACATGTTTAGTTTTACAAGTGCAGACTCAGTAAAGTCTCAGAAATACAAGTGTATGAATAAGTTTAGAGATAAATACAACGAATTAAGGAACAAAATATATGGATAAGAATAAAGATATACAGATGGAAGCCATTGACGAGCGTATTGATAAATACATACGTGGCATAATGACTGAAGAAGAGGAAACTTCCTTTAAAAATGAAATAAAGGCTGATCCAGAACTGCGCAGTCATGTTTTGGCTACATTATCTCTAATCAAAGGCATTCGAAAACAAGATGCAGCTAAAGAAAAAGAACTTATCCATAACAATACTCAAAACAGGGTACGAACTCTACTTTGGTGGGCATATTCTATTGCTGCAGTATTTGCTTTTTTCTTTGGTTATCAGAAAGACAGACGTTTCAACGAACTATCCAATATTGTATCACCATATTACGCAGAATATAGCATGAGCGACTATGCACGTGGCGATTTGGATTCTGTTACAGCAGCACATCTCTACACCTTATTTAATCAAATTAAGGAACAAAGAGATATGAGTGATATAATAAATGAGTTAGAACCTATATATGCCTCACTCGATTCTGACATCACCTATAATGCCTATGCCAATGACATAGCATGGAATCTTGCTCTTGCATACATTAAGGATGATCAGACAGATAAGGCCATCCCTGTATTGGAGAAACTTGTAGAGGATAATATTGATACGCCTATTGCTCTCAAGGCAAAGGAACTCCTAAAAGAAATTAAAAAACTGGAGTAAGAAGTACAACAAAAGGATATTTTTCATATTTTTGCGCCGAGTTAAATCTCTAACTCCTTTTATTGGCGGTTCTAACCGAGCCTTTGAGCCAACCGAAATAACTGTTTTGTATAACGGTGGCTTGAGGTACGCCCCACAAAAATGTTCAATATGAAAGAAATAATTTGCAGTTGTGGTCACAAAATGATTAAAGTTGGACCACAAGAGGACACATCCTTTGGGAAAATAACAAAAAGAATTAAGTATTCATGCCCTAGTTGTATGAATATTGCCTTCCTTGATCCAGAAAAATGGAATCTTTAATTAAGAGGGGGCAACCCCTCTTATCAATTTAATCCATCCAACATAATAAACGATGCCCAATACTCTGGCTTGTCATATTTACCATTATCTACCTGACGAAGATATTGTTGAGCATCTTTAAGGGATTGAAGTTTATTTTTCCCACTCATCAAATTTCTATAGAATTCAACCATTAGTCTCTTTGTTGCATCATCATCTACCTTATCATGACTCATAAGAATAGTTTTTGCCCCAGCCTTCTTAAAGCCTCTTTGCAATCCGAAAATGCCACTATAATTAATATCGCCAAGAGCAGTTTCACATGCAGACAGAACTACTAAATCAAGATTCTGCAAATCCATATGTGAAATTTCTGAGGCTGTTAATATCCCGTCTTCAGTATCTTGAACTATTGCTTCGCGTTGTATAGTTTTATTTCCTCCAGACATAATCAAAAACGAATGTGTCATCACTTTGTCTTCTTTAACAGGATCCTTTTCATTACTAACCAACTCCAGAAAATCGAAATTGTTGGCATTCTTTTTCTGTTCAACATCATTCAAATTAACATACATACCATGGGTAGAAAGATGCAAAACATTTATATTCTTTCCAGACAGATTCTTAAAACTCTCTTCTGTACCACTATCTCCTGTAAATAGGGTTGTAGCAATATTACTACTTTTTAAAATATTGCCTATATCAATAACTTCTTCATAGGTTTCATATAAAGGCTCAAAACCTCCACGCTCATTTATACTACGCATTAAATTAGTACTATCATCACCAATATCTGCATTATTTGATATACCATTGTAATCTAATCCACCAAACAAAGCAGCCTTTTTGATTGTATCTTTTTGTTTATTAAACACTATTTCCTTGGTTGATGACAGCCTAAACATATTGTATTTATCGTTCATTTCACCAATTCCATCAACATTACTGTATTCAATTGCCAACCTATGAAAGATCCCATCAGGCGAGAAATAAATATTCTTTGGGGAGTATTGTTTCAATATTGGTTTCCAAACAAGATTACCTACAAGATCGACGATAGCTTTATGGTTATTTTGCTTTATTCTCTCTAAATCTGACTCTTTATATAACGTGATTATATTGGGATAATCGCACGATTTATCAATAACCAACGCATAATAGGTACTATAATACAAACTATCAACAATTGAAACAAACTCTATGGCGATATCATCATCAGAAAGAGACTTTTGGATATCCCGCCATTTTATTGACATTCTTTTTTGTGACGTTTGTTTATCCGAGCTATCTGAATCTAGGAGTAGACTCTTGGAAAAAAGAGTAAAATCAAATAGCTTTGAATTATTTACAGGATTCCATCCTACTTTTTCAACAACATCTCGATATTTAACAAAGAATAATTCGTATTTGTCCCATAGCCTTTGTTTTTGGTTTGATTTCATTCCTGTAATATCATTCATAACTGCATTTTGTGCAAGTTCTAACACTTCTGCCAATTTTTCTTCTGCTTTATCATAAAAGCCATTATCACAATATATTCCAGATAACGCTGCTTGAATACCAAATTGTTCGTTAAGATTATTACTTAATTTTGAAAGATGGGCAGCTTTCTCAAAATATTGAATGGATTCATTAAGTTTTCCTGTTTCCTTTGAAATCTTAGCCAGAAGAGCATAAGACATTGGAAGTATCTTATACTTATTGTCCTTATCAAGTTGGATAATCTGTTCTATAATATCTTTCGCATTCTCATATTGTTTATCCTCTATATAGTATTCTGCCAGAGGTTCAAGATGTCTTGCATACATTTGCTCATCACCAATTTCTTTTAATATTACTTCTTTGCCTATTTCTTTTTCAATAGCATCAGATATTTTACCTTGTTTCTGATATATTCTTGCTAACTCGCCATAACATCCACACTTATCAATATCAATTCTATACTTTATTGAAGCCAATGTAGAAGGATTATCTATTTCACGATTACCCGTTTGCTCTATTGCATCTTTAATATACTGACTTGCATCATCATGGGCATTTAAAATTTGTATCGCCTTTTTCAAATATTTTTCCGCTTTATCTAGCTGCTCGGAATATTTATAATTGTTTCCTATAGATTTGTAAGCCTCAGCCAAAGATAGCCAGTCTTTCCTCTCTTCGCAAATTTCTCCCATCAGCTTAAGATAACTATCAGATTTCTCATAATCATATGCTTCCAAATAACACCAGGCCAAGTCCTGAAGTATAGTAATATATATATCAGGTTTAACGTCATAAGTATCAAAGATCATTTTTGCATTTTCGCCTGTTTCAATGGATTCTTTATACAGATTCAACCAGCATAGATATCTACTCTTTCTTCCAAGCATTTCTGCAATCCTTAGTATATTCTCACTCTCATTTAATTTCAAAATTGACAATGACCTATCGCAATAGTATGAAGCCTTTTCATGGTCTTCTCTTATGATATCATACGCAACAACCATTGCTTTTAACATATTTGTATATGCCATAGAAATCGTATCAACAAAAGCGGGGAGATCTTTCAATTCTTTTTCTACAATTAAAATACGATCATTAGAACGACCGCTTATTAACATCATCTCTAACTCATGCAAATACTTCTCAGAATTACCAAGTTTCTTTCTTGCTTGAATAGCTTTATTTTGAAAAATAAGTGCTTCATCTTCTTTTTCTATTGATTGATATTCATTTGAAAGAAAACTAAGTGCTAATATGTATTGATCATCAACAATATTGAGTTTTTCATATAAGGCAATAGATTCTTTATATTTCTTTATCGCCTGTTCGCTCATCTTTGCATGACTATAAAATTGTCCAAAAGTTCTTAGTTGTAGAGCATATTGCCAATCATTAGTCCCCCATAACTCTGCTTGCAATTTCGTCAAAGTATCCATCTCCTGAACAGCCACACCATACATTTCGTATTTATCATGCAAAATGGCAAGAGAAAAAAGGGATACAAGAAAAGCATCCGACTTCACTCCATGTACATATTGCGTCGCCTTTATTTCTTCCTCCTTATTTTGAATTGCTTTATGAATATCACCAGATGACTCATAAAACGAAGCCATATCTGAGAAACGCTTTATGTCCGACTCCCTATAGTGCTTACTATAATGGTTGCTTATATCGATACCATAGATATTAAATGCTTGATCATTAGGATTCTCAATAAAATCTACTTTGCCTTGAAACTCCGTTGGAGAAAAATAGAAAGAGACCTCATAACTTTCATCAAATAAAAAAGTCTTCTTCTCAGGGCCAAATGGAAATCCGTCACATTTTACTAGTGGGGATTTTTTCTTTGTCTTCTCATCTTGTAAATATACATCCCTTGAAATATTAGCCCATGAACCTGCAACAGCAATATACGTACAATGAACTACTGTAGCGGTCTTTGTAATTTCTATCTTATCTATATGTAACATGGGAACATCCGTTCTGTCGAAAACGGGATTATCATATACTTGTGCTTTAGCGAAAACCCAAGAAAACAACAACAAAAAAGTATAAGCCAACGTCCTCATATCATTATGTTTTTCTAATCACATATTTACAATCTTATCAAACCTCTCGCTAACATCCACCATCCAATCTGGGAGTTTCTTCATGGCTTGATAGACGAGAGCATCTGGCATTTTCTTATAATAGGCATAGGCCATGGGGCCTGCTATAGCTGCAAGAGTATCAGCATCACCACCAAGGGAGATGGCGAGTTTGATGCAGTCTACATAGTCTTTTGATTTCAGGAAGCATATCATTGCAGGGCCAACAGTGCCTGCACATGTAGAGTTAAAGGTATAAGAGTCATGGAAATCAGCATACTTCTGATTTGCCCAATCAGGATAGTACTTGTTAAGCAGTTGTTCGCGAACAAAGTCCTTGTCCTTTCCATTCTTAAGATGGAAGATGGTGAGGGCTGTGGCAACTGCACCTTTGATACCTTCAGGATGATTATGGGTAGGAGCAGCTGTTTCCGTAGCCATCTTGATACATTCTTCTTCTGTTTTAGCAAGCCAACCTGCAGAAGAGCAACGCATGGCGGAACCATTGCCCAAGCTACGATAAGGTTGAGGATTGTGGCTTGCAAACCAAAGTTTAAACTTGCTACCAAAGCCTGCATGTCGATGTTCGTTGGCGCATTTCCAGAGGTTCATGGTCATATCGAGGCCATCGATAAAGGCTTCTGCACAAGCAAAGGTAAGCACAGTATCGTCAGTGAAGTGTGCTCTGGAACTGAACAACTTCACCTTATTATATTCTTTAATGCGGTGTGACTTGCCTTCGTAGGCACTGCCTGCAATATCACCTATAGCCTCGCTAATCAAATAATTCTCCATAAACCATTAGTTACTGATAGTGCAAAGATACAACTTTTTCCGTAATCAAAAAGGATTTTTGAGAAAAATATGTTTTCACAAGGCTTGTGGACACAAACCATAAAAGAATCCCATAACACTATGAGATTCCCTTGGCCTCTTGAAGAGTTATATATTTATCAAAATGGAACTAATCTTATCTGTGACCGCCGAAGTGTCCATACTTGCTACGATTGTTATTTGTAGCCATAGCCATGTGACGTTCGTTGGTACCATGCTTCTTGTTATTATGAACAGCAGGTCTGTCGTTGTGCATCATCGGGGCAGCGTGACGTACAGCGGGCTTGTGATGCTTTCCACCCTTGTATGTTACGTATACCTTTGGATGTGCATTGTAGAAATGACCTCTGTTGTAGTGAGAGTAAACGGCGAAAGTAAATCCACCAGACTTCCATGCTACGGGGCGATAGAAGTGAGAAAGTGTGATGTACTTGTCGTACTGCCATGCATTGAGAACATAGCGGAGCTCAGCGTTGCGGCGATCCCACCAGATTCCGAATACATCGGCGCGTCCTTTGAGATTCATCAGATAATCGAGATTTATCTCATATACATCCTCATACTGTGAAGCTGTGAGGTTCAGCTCATATGCCATCTTGTCGCTCAGGAACAGTGCTTCGTTCTTAGCTGCAGTATAGCTCATCGCGTTGGCCGAGATAGTCATTACCATCATCATTGCCATTACCATTATCTTCTTCATAACCAATCCTCCTATAAATTAAGTTAGACATTTTATTTTCTTGTTCACAGTGCAAAGATCGGAACTTTCTGGGAGGATTCAAAAGGAATCCTCCTAAACTAAGAACGGAAAATCCCTAAACTTGAGTAGGACTTTCCCCGATTACTTGATCAGCGAACTGATATTAGCTGTAAATACTCCTTGCCAAGTGCGCGGATGTGGTATATAATGGAAAATTTGAGCAACAATTGGTCATGAAATAAAAAGGCTCACCCTGAGCGCGCTGTTCTCAAGTTTTACCTTCCGGTTTAATTGTAATTTTACATAATTTCCACTAAAAATTTGGGATTATCTGAATTTTTGTGTATTTTTGCCCCCAAGAAAATGAGATGACAATGAATACTGCAGATTACCTACAACTATTGCGCCAATATAAAGAGTCGGTCTCAAAAAAATATGGCATCAAGCGCATTGGTATTTTCGGTTCTGTCGCCCGTGGTGAACAGACTGATAACAGTGATGTTGATATTGTCGTTTCTCTTACCCAACCGCGTTTATTCAATCTGGTACATATAAAAGAAGATTTGCAACAGATTTTTGGACGCCCTGTAGATATTGTTCGCGAGCGTGATGATATGGATTTATTATTAAAAAAATGCATTTTACGTGATGGAATCTTCGCTTAAACAAGAAATACTCTATCGGCTAAAAAAGATTGAAACTGCTGTTCAACGTCTCATTACCCAAAACGAAATGGTAAAATTAATACATTGCAGAAAATAATAATTATCTGTTCATTTTGGCTGGACGGGAAAACATATCACAGTTACGCCTAATAGTCAAGTAAGTAAGGAAAGCCTGCGTTTCAACGGATTCGCACGATGCAAGGATGTGGTGCGCGAACTTTATAACGGACTCCAGGAAATGGCAAATGCATATCCTACAGACTATGTAGACGATTGCCCATTTACCCGCGATGTTGTGCGCAGAGCGCTTAAATCAGAGATTATCGAAAACTATTTAAACGAGAAATAATAATGTAACAGAGATAAACAAATAGGAGAGTGAACATCACTGTTGGCTCCCCTATACAAATTACTTAAAAACTAAATTAATCAATAATTAACCTTAATCATTAAAATCTTTCTCTGTCCTCCGTGCTATCGCAGCACTTATTGGACTATTATGTTTATTTTTACGGTGCAAAGGTAATGCTTTTATTTGGAATGTGCAAAAAAATCTGCAATAAGGGTGTAACATTTTGGGTTTTATGCCTACTATAATAATAGAAAGGTGCAAGAAATTTAGGTAGAATAAAAAATAAATGTAACTAGGCTCTTGAATTTGATACCTTGCGCATCACTGCGGGGAAAGCAAAATCCCCAGCACCTATACATGCTGGGGATTTTTGTTGTTTTAGTGGGCTATGAATTTCTTGTTGTTGCGGATGAAGATGCCTTTCTTTTGCTTGGTGTTGCTGTGCTTGCGGCCTTGCAGGTCGTAGATGGTATTGGCTGACTTGCTGTCGGCCGAATCTGTTACGATGTCCATGCCTGTTGGCATCAGGGCCTTCTCTTCATCGGTGATTCCCTGGATGGCAACTGTGGGGCCGGCCCAATTGTCAACAACTGGCAGTGGCTTGCTCTGTCGGTCGGTGAAGGGGCGCATAATACCAGTATTGCTTTCTAGGTGTGGGCGCTCGCTGCCACTGGCAGTGACTTTCTGCCAGATGCCGTCAGTTAGCTGATAATAGCCTGTGGGCACGCGGGTTACTGACGATGTTGCGAAGAATCCACGCAGATTGCCTGGGCCGTCGGTAGTCTTGGTTACAGCATCGCCATATTCCAAGAGAGCTGCATCGGGCTGGTCGGCTAGGTACAGGAAAGGTACGCCTGGTTCGGCCTCGCTGATAGGCTCCAGACACAGATTGCTATAGTCGGCAGTGATGGCTACAATATGGTAGAGGCTGACGCGAGGTGATGAAGACACTGTGTATGGCAGACAGGCACATCCATACTGCCCTGGTGCAGCGCTGACGCGATAGAGTGGGTGATAGAGCAGGCGGAATGATGTGGCTGCCCAAGAGCCTTCGCGATGGTCGCCCTGACTTGACGTGTTGCCAACCTGGCGCCAAGCTAAGTCGTCGGCGTCTTGCTTAGAGCCTGTGAAGCCAATGGCTATGCTGCCGCCCTCTTTGATATACATAGGCACAGTAGACAGTGTCTGCCATCGCTGACTATTAGCAATGTTAGGCAAGTCGAGACGGTCGGTGGTAAGCAGATGCGAGGAAATAGAGTCGGTACCATTACTTATATAGGCATGCTGGTCTGACAGACAATAGTGATCGGTAGCTGCTTCACACTCTATGGAGTATAGGCCATGTGTCAGGTTGGTAACATTCTGTCGAATAGCCATAGTCTCTGTCTCATTGCCTTCCTTCTTTATCTTCCATACAGCACTCCAGTATGTCCTGCCATTGTCGCTCTTCTGCTGCTGTGTGCCGTCTCTATAGGTGCCCACTCTGGTCTGCCATCCTGTGGCAGTGGCATTAGAGAAGTCGGGCGACTGGATCTTGTCGGCAACCTCTGTCATGGGTATAAACTCGGCAATGGCCTGTTGCATAGCCTGACAACGCTCCTCAACCCATGTGGTTGATGGCCATACGCCAGCGGCAATCTGCTTCTCGGCTTCGTCGCACAGCTCTTTCAGACGGTCGTCGTCTGGCAGCGACAATGCAATGAGTTGTTTGGCATCGTCGAACAGTTCGGCAAAGTGAGGGATGCTATTGTATGAACGTATAGCTTCGTCGACAGCCTGCTGTACTCTGGCCATATCCTTGGCAGGTTCTGCATCAGTAGTGGCTAGAACGTTGTCGATGGCAGTGGCGAAAGCTGCGCCTGCATAGTCCTTGAATGCCTGGGCTCGCTTGCGCTGGGCTGCAGCTCCATCGGCCAATGCCTCTTCGGCAGTATCAAACAGACGGCAAATCACGATGTTGTCCAGCTGCGACTGGCTGCCAAGGGTGTGGAATGATACAAGTGCTTTGCTGTAGGTACCGCTGTTGGCAGTGAAGAATTGTGTCTGCCAGTTGGGCGTGGTGTTGCTTAGTGAGCCTACGCTGCTGTCACTCTGCTGACTGTTGCTGCTCAGCGCAAACGTACAGTTCTTACTGGTCAGGTTGCTGGCGTCGGCAGAGAAATAGTAGTATGCGCCGGGCTGTATGTCGATAACAGTCCTCAGTGCCGACTCGCTATCAGCTGCTCCGTTGCCATAAGCCTGCAGGTATGCGCCTCCATCGCTGCCACCTGCATCGATGGCCTGGAACCAAGGCTTCTCTATTTTTTCGCCCTTGCCGTTAGTCCATGCAGTGAGTCCCATGTCGAAGCGTCCGTTTGTCAGTATGTTGCCGCCGATATACATGATCTTTCCGTCTACATCGACAGCTTCGCCTGCACTGATGTCGCTAATGGCTGTCATCACTGGGTTGGTGGTACGAGTACGACCATTGGCATCTTTCTCGACGATGCGGAACTCCCAGCCCAGACGTGCATCGATGTCATTGACTGTGCAGTAACCAGACTGCTCGCCACCAGTGATGTCGGCTACTACAGTCCATTCGTTGCTCTCGCTCTTGCGGCATTCCACATGGATGTATTCATTCTGTTCGCCGTTGTATTCATACCATCTGATGGTGGCCTTGCTGTTCTGGCTGTTGTAGCTTACCGTAAGGTCTTTGGGATCGTACTGAGTAGGAGCATTGGGCACATAGTCGTACTTGCCGTTGTATGCCAGTCCACCGTCGAGCTTGGAATACATCTCGCCGGCAGGAGTCAGTGCTCCATTAAGATATACCTTTGATATGTCGCGCTCTCCGTTCCAATAGAAGTAGCGCTCCACATAGTCGTAGCCGTTAAGGGCATTGCATATACGCTTCAGGGCATCGCGAACCTGGGTCTTTGTGACGCCATCGGCAAAGGCTCCGTTTCCGTTCCATGATGCACCCCAGCACCATTCTGATATCCATATAGGACGGTGTACGGCATTTACCCAGTTGCGAAGGTTGCCGAAGTTGCCTTCAGGCCAGTAACAGTGCATGTCGAGCACGTCGCAGCGCCATCCTCTGGCATCGATGCTGTCGAGGAATGTCTTAAGGAATCCTGTTCCGTTCCAATAGTCGCTGCCGTCCCATGATGAAGGTGTGCATAGGCGCATACCTGTACGCATAAGGTCGGGCCATACAGCCAGGATAGCTTTAAGATCCTCTGGATGGTCGTCGCTCTTGTTCAGGGGTTCGTTGCTGGTCTTAAGGTGACATGTGTAGGTGGGCTTTCCGCAATCAGAAGGCGAAGGCCATGTAGAGTATATCTGGTGAGATACACACTCCTGATTGGGCAGCATGTCGGTGCCTGCACTCCACGAGTATGTGCTGGTGACATTCAGAGCCTCGCAGGCAGCAGCATCGCCTCCTGCAGCTGCAAGTTGTGGTTTGCCTGCATCGTACCAGCGGAACACACGATAGCTGGAAATGCTGCGGTCCATGATAGCTGGCAGTGAAGCCATCTCCAAATCGCGGTCGGCAGCAATGAAGCATCGGCTATAGCCTCGTCCTTCACCCTGCAGCGAGAAGGTCACCATGTGGCCTCGCTTCAGTCGGAAACTGCGTATGCGGTTGTTGAGCTGCTTGTCGGTGAGTGTGTTCATAAAGCCGTTGGTACTCTCAAGCCCGAAGTCGTTGCATGCCTCGCCCTGAAAGTTGGGCTCGCTATACACGGTGAGAGGCTTCAGGTCGCGACTGTAAGGCATGATGATACAGCCACGGTTGTACATCTTCAGTTGGCAGTTCTGTCCGTTGACAGCCTTTTCGCCGCTTATGAGTACGTGCTTGGCCAGCAGACTTTTGGCCTTTGATGGCTTAACATCGAGTAGAATGAGTACGGCATGCTCCGTATTCTCAATGTTCACAATACCATCGTCGGTGAATGGTGTAGCACCGGTTACACAGTAGTCTACATCGTCGGTAAGGGTTACTAGGCCCGTTACCTGTTCTACGTTTTTAGACGTGTTGACGCCAAAGGCTGTCGTAGCAACCATGAGCAGGCATACTGTCATGGCAATTAGTTGAGCATATAATTTCTGCATTCGTATTTAAAATTGAGTTATATAGTTATTCATTTTACTGCGGTTTTTCAGAACCGCGCTGCAAAGGTAAATATAATTTCTGAAAAACAATGTGTTTTTTGAATAAAAACATGATGATTATTTGCTAATGTCGCAAAAAGTAACTATCTTTGCGGCTGATTTAAATATATAACTTAAATAAGTAATGAGACTTAAACTGATTTCAACTATTGTAGCCTTGGGACTTGGAATGAGTGCCCAGGCTAAGGATTTTAAGTACACAACCGTGCCTGGAGATATGATGCAGACCCGTATCTATACACTGGACAACGGGTTGAAGGTTTATCTGAGTGTTAACGCTGAGAAACCACGTATACAGACTTATATAGCCGTGCGTACGGGTTCGAAGAACGACCCTGCAGAGACTACAGGACTGGCTCACTATCTGGAGCACCTGATGTTTAAGGGTACCAAGCAGTTTGGTACCAACAACCCAGAGGCCGAGAAACCTCTGCTCGACGAGATAGAGCAGCGGTACGAGGCTTATCGCAAGCTGACCGACCCTGCACAGCGTAAGAAGGCTTACCACGAGATCGACTCTGTATCGCAGGTGGCTGCAAAGTACTTCATCCCTAACGAGTACGACAAGTTGATGGCTGCCATCGGTGCTAACGGTACTAACGCATTTACCAGCAACGATGTGACTTGCTATGTAGAGGATATCCCATCTAACGAGATCGAGAACTGGGCTAAGATTCAGGCTGACCGTTTCCAGAATATGGTGATCCGTGGTTTCCACACTGAGCTGGAGGCTGTGTACGAGGAGTATAACATCTATCTTACTGATGACGGTGATAAGATATGGAATGCTATCGGTAAGAAGCTTACACCTACTCATCCCTATGGTACACAGACTACCATCGGTACTCAGGAACACCTGAAGAATCCATCGATAACAAACATCAAGAACTACTTTAACAAGTGGTACGTGCCCAACAACGTGGCTATCTGTATGGCCGGAGACTTTGATCCTGACAAGACTATAGCTATCATCGACAAGTACTTCAGCGGATGGAAGCCGGGTGCTGACGTGCGTCAGCCTGTGTTCCCAGCACAGCGCCGTCTTACTGCTCCCAGCGATACAACTATCATCGGTCAGCAGGCTGAGCAGGTGTGGATGGCATGGTTGGCCAATAAGGCCGCTGACCTGCAGTGCGACACACTGGATGTGATAGGTGATATGCTGAGCAACGGCCGTGCAGGTATCTTTGACCTGAACCTGAACCAGACAATGAAGGTGCAGGGTGCAGGCGCCGGTCTGCAGGACCAGCAGGACTACTCATCATTCATACTGATGGGACAGCCAAAGCCCAACCAGTCGTTGAAGGAGGTGCGCGAGCTGATGCTTGCCGAGATTGAAAACCTGAAGAAAGGTAACTTTTCTGACGATCTGCTGCCATCGGTAGTGAACAATAAGAAGCTGAACTACCAGCGCTCGATGGAGAACAACCGCTGGCGTACAACCCAGTTTATGAACTCCTTTATCAATGGCTCGACATGGGAACATGAGGTTGGTTACCTGGACCGCATATCGAAGATGACAAAGCAGCAGATTGTGGACTTTGCTAACCGATTCTTCACCAATGGCTATGCTACAATCTTCAAGGTTCAGGGTGTTGACACCTTGCAGAAGAAGATAGACAAGCCTGCCATCACTCCTATCCAGGCCAATCGCGACCAGAAGAGTGCTTTTGTAAAGGCTATCCAGGAGACAGAGGTAGAGCCTATCCAGCCTGTATTCGTTGACTATAGCAAGGATCTCACCATCACAGAGACAAAGAAAAAGCTGCCTCTGTATTATAAGAAGAACGTAGAAAACGGCCTGTTCAACCTTGTGTTCCGCTATGATTTCGGCCATGAGGACGACAACCGTTATGACATAGCTTGCGACTATCTGGACTATGTGGGTACAGATAAGCTCTCGGCCATGGATATAAAGCAGCAGTTCTATAAGCTGGCTTGTAACTATAGCGTGAACGTGAATGGCGACAACCTGAACATCTCACTCTCTGGTCTGAACGAGAACATGCCTGCAGCCCTGAAGCTGATGGAGGAGGTGCTGCACAACGCAAAGGCCGACAAGGATTCGTATGCTCAGTATGTGGACCTGACACTGAAGTCGCGCGATGACCGCAAGAAGGATCAGCGCACATGTTTCGACTATCTGTATTCTTACTGCGTATACGGTCCTCACAACTTGCGTCGTGACGATATGACCGAGAAGCAGTTGCGCGAGGCTGACCCACAGGAACTGCTGAATCTGCTGGGCGACCTGAGCAACAAGGAGCACAAGGTGCTGTACTATGGACCTATGAGCGAGAAGGAACTCTCAGCCCTGCTTTCGAAGGAGCACAAGACACCTAAGAAGCTGATGCCTGTATCGCAGGGTGTGCCATTTGTTGAGCAGCAGGCTACAGAGAATCAGGTTGTGATAGCACCTTACGATGCAAAGAATATCTACATGCGTATGTATCATAACGAGGGTCGCACATGGAATCCTGATGAGGCTGCTATACAGGAGGTCTTCAACGAGTACTATGGTGGCGGTATGAACGGTATCGTGTTCCAGGAGATGCGTGAGGCACGCGGTCTGGCTTACAATGCATCTGCAAGATACTATAGCCCAAGTGAAAAGGATCGTAAGGAGTACTATATTACACATATCATCACTCAGAACGATAAGATGGTTGACTGTATCTCGCATTTCCACGATATCCTGAACGATATGCCTGCCAGTGAGACTGCATTCCAGATAGCTAAGGATGCTGTGACAAAGCGCTTGGCAAGTACACGTGTCACTAAGAGTGGTGTCATCAACTCGTATCTCACAGCTCAGAAGCTGGGCCTGAACATCAGCACTATCGAGCTTGTCTACAAGAACCTGGATAAGGTTCAGCTTAAGGACATCGTGAACTTCGAGAAGCAGAACATGGCCAACAAGGCTTATCGCTACATCATCCTGGGCGATGAGAAGGAGCTGGATATGAAGTTCCTGGAGAAACTTGGTCCCATCAAGCGCTTGTCAATTGAAGAAGTATTCGGGTATTGATAATGAACACAGAGACACAAAGGCTCAGAGAGTTAATATAGGGATAAGTAGAAAAAAAACTCTGTATCTCTGAGTCTCTGTGTTGAAATATAGAAATTTTGGTTAATTAAACAAACAAATACGTTTATGGCTAAGACAGTTGAATTTAAGTATGCGCCCATGTTCCAGGTGGGCGAGGACAAGACGGAGTATCGTCTGTTGTCGAAGGAAGGCGTAACAACCGCCGAGTTTGAAGGTAAGCAGATAGTCAAGGTTACCAAGGAAGCACTCACACTG
>JAEEGK010001794.1_pt1 | contig 53714 bp, 43 predicted proteins | sample 8958771 | NCBI WGS metagenome assembly JAEEGK01 (sample SAMN16246547, study PRJNA631951) | gut metagenome | biome: gut microbiome; feature: rumen; material: SC-attached | host: Bos | place: Iran: Karaj | collected 2018-10 | reverse complement strand
AGCGATTACTTGCTCTTGTGACGATTCTTGCGCAGTCTCTTCTTACGCTTGTGAGTAGCCATCTTGTGGCCCTTCTTCTTTTTTCCGTTTGGCATAATTGTTTATTTTTAAATGAATCTTAATTGTGATTTTCTCGCGTTTTACAGCATCTTCTCCATGAAGTTCTTTGCCGGCTTGAAAGAGGGAATGTCACGAGCCTCGAGCATCATGGTCGTGTTCTTTGAAATGTTGCGGGCGGTCTTCTTGGCACGGTGCTTGATGCCGAAAGTGCCGAAGCCGCGCAGGTAGACGGCCTCTTTGTTCTCTGCAAGACTGATGCGGATAGTCTCCATGAAAGCCTCGACGGTGGTGGACACATCTTTCTTGGCGACACCCGTCTGCTCGGCAATCTGATTGATGATTTCTGCCTTTGTCATCTTGTTGTTCTTTCTATATATTAATAATGTGTAACTGTTGAAATTCTCAATTTCGGACTGCAAAGTTACTGTTTTTCAGCGAGATACCGAAATATTATTGCATTTTTTTTTCATTTTTTGCATTTTTCCTTCTCTTTGGCCCACTTTCCTCTCTCATTTTCATCCGAAATTGCACTTTTCCCTCTCAGTTTGCCTCTTGCCTAATCAATCGTCTTTTCTTGCATCAAGCGAGAATACTGCAATCTCCCTCGAAGAATAGTTCAATCTATGAGATTGCAGTATTCCCGATCTTTTTGAGCATCATGACGCCTGACAAACTGATAACTTTAGGCTCATAGTTTATTCCCACAGTGGGAATGTCATGTTCCCAGGCTGGGAACACCATATTCCCAGTATGGGAACATTTCTTCCCCTTAATGGGCATTTCGTCATACCTTAATGAGACAGGCAAATGACAATTGACAACTTCTAATCAATAACCTAATCCGTCACGTAGTGATCAAACCCTATATAGGTTGGGGTACGCATTATAATTCATCCAGAGTATGGATCTTAGGCTCCAATCATTAGAATTCTACTCCAAAATTTGGAGTTGTCAGGGAATTGTCGTAACTTTGTTGCCGAATTATAGAGATGAATATAACGGAGATTTCTTTTGTGACGAATGCGTAGGATTTATCATAAGGTGTACCTTGCCATCCGGTTCTTTACGGAGAAGCGGGTGATGACACAGGCGTCGGCATTGACTTACTCTACGTTGTTGGCTATTGTGCCCATGCTCGCTGTGGTGTTTGCTATCGCACGAGGCTTTGGCTATAACAAGTATATAGAGATGTGGTTTCGCGAACTGCTTGCTTCTCAGCCGCAGGTGGCTGATGCGATCATCAGTTTCGTCAACAGCTACCTGATACATACCAAGAGCGGCATATTCCTAGGCGTGGGATTGATCTTCATGCTCTACACCGTCCTGATGCTGGTCAACAATGTCGAAGAGACGTTTAACCAGATCTGGCAAGTGAACAATTCGCGTCCCATCATCCGCTCGTTTGCCAATTATCTGGCCATGTTCTTCCTGTTCCCCATCATCATCGTCATCTCGACAGGTCTTTCCATATTTATGGAGACGGTGGCAGGCAAGATGGATGACTTCGTCATTTTGGAACCAATCGTCCACAAACTGTTCAGCTTTTTCCCGTTTATGCTGATGTCGTTGCTATTCATTTTTCTCTATGTATATATGCCCAATACAAAGGTTCGCTTCTCGTGCGCCATCATACCAGGCATACTTGCGGGCTTAGCGATGTACTTACTGCAGATTGCCTATATCCATTCACAGCTGTGGGTGACGGGCTACAACGCCATCTACGGTTCGTTTGCGGCCCTGCCGTTGTTCATGCTCTGGGTGCAGATTTCCTGGGCCATCTGTCTCTTTGGCGCACAACTTACTTATACCAATCAGAACTTGAATCGCATCGGCTTCAATCTTGAAGAAATCGACATCCATCCGAAGGTGGATATGACGGATGATGAACGAGGCGAAGAGGCAAGAGAACTATATAGTGATCGATTGGATTCCTTGTAATAAGCAACGGACTACACGACTTAAGGACTTAATGAAATCGGAAAAGTCCTGTAGTCGTGTAGTCCGTTGCAAAAAGATTACTGATTCATCAGATATTGCTTGAAGTCAGCAAAGTCCTTTGTCATGGGGACGCTTTGCTTCTGACCCTGCATGAAGGCACGGAGTCTGGCTGGGATGTCAACATCGATGCCGAGGATATCGTCAACCTTCTCCTTGAATTTCGCAGGATGGGCCGTCTCGCAGAACACGCCGACTTCGCCAGGCTTTAAGCCATCAACAAGGGCCTGATAGCCGCAGGCTCCGTGAGGATCGAGTACATAGTCCGTCTCTTCATAGCATTGGCGCATGGTCTGACGAATCTGTTCATCGCCATAGGTGGCACCTCCGATGAGGCTGCTGATGCGTTCATGGCTCTTGCCGTAGAGGTCGTAGATACGAGCGAAGTTGGAGGGATCGCCCACATCCATCGCATTGGCAAGCGTCTGCTTGGAAGGCTTTGGCTCATAACGGCCTGTCTGCAGGTAGTTGTAGAAGATGTCGTTGGCGTTGTTGGCAGCAATGAAGCGCGCAATGGGGAGTCCCATCTCATGGCCGAAGAGGGCTGCGCAGATATTGCCGAAATTGCCAGAGGGTACACACATAACGAGATTGTCAGCCTTACCTAATGCCTTCATACGGGCATAAGCATTGAAATAATAGAATGCCTGTGGCAGGAAACGGGCTACGTTGATGGAGTTGGCGGAAGTGAGCTTCATGTGCTGATTGAGTTCGGCATCCATGAAGGCATTCTTCACGAGAGCCTGACAGTCGTCGAAGACACCATCCACCTCGATAGCGGTAATATTCTTGCCGAGGGTCGTAAACTGACACTCTTGGATGGGGCTCACTTTTCCTTTTGGATACAGCACATAGACGTGGATGCCTTCTACGCCAAGGAATCCGTTGGCTACGGCAGAACCAGTATCACCAGAGGTGGCCACAAGGACGTTTACCTGGCCCTTTCCGTTTTCCTGACGGATGAAATATTGCAGGAGGCGGGCCATAAAACGGGCACCCACATCCTTAAAGGCGAGGGTAGGACCGTGGAAGAGTTCCAGCGTGTAGATATTATCCTTGACTTTCACGACTGGACAGTCGAAGGAGAGCGTGTCGTAGACAATCTTTTTCAGGGCATCTGCCTCGACGTCTTCGCCGAAGAAAGCATCGGCGACGGTATAGGCAATCTCCTGGAAGGACATTTTGTCGATGTTGTCGAAGAAATCCTTCGGCAGTTGTTTGATCTTCTCTGGCATATAGAGACCGCGATCTTCTGCCAGTCCCTTGACGACGGCTTTATGAAGGTCGGCAATGGGAGCATTTCCGTTGGTACTGTAATATTTCATATTAATTGATAATTGACAATTGAAAATGGATAATTATTCGATGTCCATAAGGGCATGCATGAATTCGTCGAGCTTCAATAAGCCGTAATATCCTGATACACAACTTACTTCGTCGTATTGCTGAACCTCGTCTGCAGGAATGCCACGATGCCAGATGAGGAAGGGTACTGGCTGCCCGACGTGGATGCGCTGCTCTACAGGTGTGAGATGATCAGGCAGCACGGCGATGCATACAGGCTCGTCCCACGTCTCCACCTCTTTATATATAGGGGCGATGAGGCGTTGATCGAGATACTCGATGGTCTTGAGCTTCAAATCCAGGTCACCGTCGTGACCGGCCTCGTCGCTGGCCTCCACATGAACGAATACGAAATCATCATGCTTCAATGCCTCGATGGCTGCCTGAGCCTTTCCTTCGTAGTTGGTGTTGGCCAGTCCTGTGGCACCAGGAACCTCAACAATCTTCAGTCCTGCATAGTGGCCGATACCGCGGATGAGATCTACGGCAGAGATAACTGTGCCACTCTTGACTTGCGGATACTGCTGCATCAGCGTTTCCATGGAGGGACGATAGCCTCCGCTCCAGGGCCAGATGCTGTTTGCCTGGCGCTCACCTTTCTGGGTTCTTGCGAGGTTGAATGGATGCTTAGCCAGCAAGTTCTGCGATTTCAGGATCATCTCGTTGATGAGGTCGGCAGTCTGTTGTGGAGTCATTCTATTAACAGCTGTGTCTACAGGACAGGGTTCGGGCAGAACGAGGAGTGGGCGCCATTCTTCGTTTGGATGGTCGTGGGGTGGGGCACAGACGATATGCTTGTTGCCGCCTTTGATGACCAGCAGATGACGATACTGGATGCCTGTGATGAACTTCACACGCTCACAGCCCTCTCGTTCGTTGATGGGCTTGGCTAGCTTTTCATTCAGATAGTCAATCAACACACGGGCATCTTCCGTTTCCAGGTTGCCCCCGTTGTGGGTGATGATCTTGCCGTCAGCAAGTGTAATAATATTGCATCGGATAGCAAAGTCGTCGTCTGCCATCTCATAGCCTATGCTGGCTGCTTCCAAAGGACCGCGACCCTCATAAACCTTATTCAGATCATAGCCAAGAATGGCCGTGTTGGCCACTTCCGATCCTGGAGGAAACCCCTCTGGTACAGTGATGAGCCTTCCGCAGCGGCCTTCACGGGCCAACTGGTCCATCATGGGCTTATGGGCATACTGCAATAAGGTCTTCCCACCGAGTCGCTCGACGGGAAGATCTGCCATGCCATCACCAAGTATGATGATATGCTTCATAAACTAAATATTGGCGATTGACATAATATTTGCGAAGACGCCAGCAGCAGTGACGGCAGCACCTGCGCCGTAGCCCTGGATCAGCATAGGATACTCCTTATAGCGCTCAGTCGTCAGCAGCACGATGTTATTGGAGCCTTCCAGACCGTAGAAGGGATGACCGTAAGGCACCTCCTTGAGGGCGACGTTGGTCTTGCCGTTCTCCATCGTGGCAACAAAACGCCAGCGCTTGTTCTCGGCCTCCAACTTTTGGCGGCGGGCCTCAAAGTCGGCATCCAGTTCAGGCAGGCGCTTCCAGAAGTCATCAAGACTTCCCTCGAAGTAGTCGTTGGGCACGAAAAGATGCTTCTCCACATCGTCTTGTTCCACCTTATAACCAGCCTCACGGGTGAGGATGACGAGTTTGCGAATCACATCCGTACCACTGAGGTCGATACGTGGATCAGGCTCAGAATAGCGTTGCTCCTTGGCACGACGAACGGTCTCAGAGAAGGGCACGTCGGCAGCAATCTCGTTGAAGATGAAATTCAGCGTACCAGAGAGGATAGCCTCAATCTTCAGGATCTTGTCACCCGAGTTGCACAGGTCGTTGATGGTGCCGATGATGGGCAGACCTGCACCTACGTTGGTCTCATAGCGGAACCATACACCACGGTCGCGAGCCGTCTGCTTCAGTTTCAAGTAACTATCGTAATCGCTGGATGCTGCAATCTTGTTGGCTGCTACCACTGAAATATTATGCTCTAAGAATGTCTGATAAAGCATGGCAATCTGACGGCTGGCGGTACAGTCTACGAAGACACTGTTAAAGATATTCATCTTTACAATCTCCTCCTTCATGTGCTCTGTGTTGGCCGGGAATCCTGCACGTAAGATTTTTTCGTAATTATCGAGGTCAATACCGTCACGATCAAGTACGAAGTTGTCAACATCCGAGATACCCACCACGTTCAGCTTCAGTCGACGAGACTGCATGAGGAACTGCTGCTGTGTACGAATCTGCTCGAGCAACATGCCACCGACAGTTCCAATACCACAGATGAAGAGATTCAGTACTTTGTACTCTGACAAGAAGAATGAGTCGTGGAGTACGTTCAGCGACTTACGCAGGAACTTGCCATCAACAACAAAGGAGATGTTCGTCTCAGAAGCACCTTGGGCACAGGCAATCACGGAGATACCTGAACGGCCCAGCGTACCAAACAGCTTGCCAGCGATACCAGGTGTCTGCTTCATGTTCTCACCTACGATAGCGATGGTGGCCAATCCACTCTCCACCTGCATGGGATACATGGCACCCGTCTCAATCTCCTTGGCAAATTCTGCGTTCAGGACCTCTGCTGCAGCCTCGGCATCTTCGTCACGCACACCGATAGAGGTGGAGTTCTCTGATGAGGCTTGAGACACCATGAAAACAGAGATGCCCTTGTTGGCAAGTGTCGTAAAAATTCGACGGTTCACACCAATCACACCCACCATCGAGAGACCTGTCACAGTAATCAGCGTGGTACCCTTGATGCTAGAGATACCCTTGATGGGCTTGTTGTCGTCATCAATGGTTTCCTTGATGAGTGTACCAGGGTGTTCAGGATTGAACGTATTCTTGACCTTGATAGGTATATTCTTGACGCAGACGGGATAGATGGTCGGTGGGTAGATGACCTTGGCACCGAAGTTGCAAAGTTCCATCGCCTCTACGTATGAGAGTTCGTTGATGGTATAGGCACTCTTGATCACCTTGGGGTCGGCAGTCATAAAGCCATCCACATCCGTCCAAATCTCCAGAACCTCTGCGTTGAGCACAGCGGCCAGGATGGAAGCCGTGTAGTCGGAACCGCCACGACCCAAGTTGGTCGTCTCGTGGGTGTCACGGTCTCTGGCGATGAATCCTGGTACCACATAAATCGTCTTCTCATGTAAATCCTTGAAGGCCTCCTTCACCAGTTGAGTGGTCAGGTCGGCATCAATCACGTGTTTGCCCAGCTTCTTCTCCGTACGGATAAAGTCGCGGCTGTTCATGCGGATGCCGTTCTTTACCATTGCTGCTACGATGTGGGAACTCAGGCGTTCGCCATAGCTGACAATCGTGTCCTCTGTCTTCTTCGAGAGGTCGTGAATGAGGTACACACCGTAGAAGATGCTCTTCAACTGGTCAAAGAGCTGGTCTACATTATTGAATAAATCTACGCGCTTTTTGTCGTCTGTGATGATCGTGTCAATCATCTGATGGTGGCGCTTGACCATCGCGTCGAATTCCTCGCGATAGTGCTCGTCGCCCTGTTTGGCCATCTGCGACGTGGCAATCAGTTTGTCTGTGATGCCGTCGAGTGCGCTTACTACTACAATGACAGGTTGCGTCCGAGCCTCTGCCTCCACAATTTCTTTTAAGCTCAAAATGCTTTTTACGGAACCTACGGACGTTCCGCCGAATTTCATTACTTTCATATTTCTATGCGATTTGTCTTGCCGCCGGTACCCCTTCACAATGGGGGACTTCTCCAACGGCGGTGCAAAGGTAATGCAATTAGAGCAAATAACAAAAGAAATCGCTTATTTTTTCATCATGAGGCTTAAAAAGTTAATTATTTGGCCGATTTCCTAAAAAAAAGACGTATTTCGGATGGTATTTGATAAAAAATGAGTATTTTTGCAGCGAATTAGAAATATATAAGGTATAGAATGCTTCAATTTAAGGACTTAAAGAAGATTCTGAAACAGGATAACTCAGAGCTTCCTTCTATGAAGGTGGCTCTTGTTGGAGATACTGCAACACAGTTCTTAGCTACCGCTATTCAGGGCATGGGCGTGGAACGTGGATATCATATCGACTTGTTTGAGGCTGAGTATAATCAGGTGGAGCGCCAGTTTATGGATCCTTCAAGTGAGTTGTATGAGTTCGATGCTGATATCATCGTCGTATTTCAGTCAACTCATAAGTTGGGTGAGTACCATAGTGGACTTTCTGTCGAAGGCCAGGCCTCACTTGCCGATGAACGCCTCTCTTTTGTGGCGTCTGTCTGCGAGAACCCGTCTTTGGCCAATAAGAAAATCATTTACTTCAACTATTCGGAGATTGAGGATACGGTCTTTGGTAGTTATGCCAATAAGGTGACGTCGTCGCTCTCGTATCAGGTACGGAAACTGAACTATGAGTTGATGAATCTCTCGCAGCAGTATCCGAACCTTTTCATCTGTGACATTGCAGGCCTTCAGAATAAGTTTGGTCGCGACTTTATGTTTGCACCCAATGTCTATGTCAGCACAGAGATGATCCTGAGCGTGGATGCCCTGCCATACGTGGCTTCAAGGGTTATGGATATTATCTGCGCCATCAAGGGACAGTTCAAGAAGTGCCTGATCCTCGACCTGGACAATACCGTCTGGGGTGGTGTCATCGGTGATGATGGGTTGGAGGGAATCCAACTTGGTCATGGACTTGGTATCGGAAAGGCCTTCACGGAGTTCCAGATGTGGGTGAAGAAACTGAAACAGCGCGGCATCATCATCTGTGTGGCTTCGAAGAACAACGAAGAAACAGCCAAGGAACCATTCGAGAAACATCCTGATATGGTACTGAAGTTAGACGACATCGCTGTGTTCCAGGCCAACTGGGAGACGAAGGTTGACAATATCCGAACCATCCAGAGCATCCTGAACATCGGCTTCGACTCGATGGTTTTCCTCGACGACAATCCCTTTGAGCGGAACATCGTCCGTGAGAACATCAAAGGCATCACTGTTCCAGAACTGCCGGAGGATCCTGGTGAATATCTGGAATATCTGTATTCGCTCAATCTCTTTGAGACGGCCAGCTACAGCAATGCTGACAAGGACCGTACCAAGCAGTATCAGGTGGAGGCCAAGCGTGTGTCGCTGTCGAAGACCTTTACCAACGAGGCTGATTTCCTCAAGTCTCTGAATATGGTGTCGACTGTCAGCGGCTTTACCAAGTTCAATACGCCTCGCGTGGCCCAGCTCTCCCAGCGGAGTAACCAGTTCAACCTGAGGACTATCCGCTATACTGAGGCAGACATTACGGCTTTGGCTGAGGATCCGAACGTGATAGACCTCAGTTTCACACTTGAGGACAAGTTCGGTGACAATGGCCTGATTGCGGTCATCATCATGAAACGGCAGGATACAGAGACACTCTTTGTAGACACTTGGTTCATGAGCTGCCGTGTGTTGAAGCGTGGTATGGAGAACTTCACGCTCAACACGATGGTGGAGCGTGCGAAGGCTGCGGGTTATAAGAAAATCATTGGCGAATATTTGCCTACTCCTAAGAACAAGATGGTGGAGAACCACTATACAGGGCTTGGCTTTACGAAGATGGAGAATTCAGAAACAGCCCGTTATGAGTTGGATGTTGAGGCTTATCAGCCAAGAGAATGTTATATTGACACAAAGACTGTATGAACTATATAACAGATCATGTAGGCTATCTGACTGGGGATATCAGTTCCACAGCCAAGGAGTTTGAAAGGTTGGGGTATGTAGCTGGGGATATCGTCGATGACGATACCCAACGTACTAAGATATGTTTCCTAACAAAGCCTGGTGAGGTCCGCATAGAACTGGTTCAGCCTTATGAAGATAATAAGACCATGCAGAAGATGCTGACCAAGCGGGGCGTCACTCCCTATCATATGTGCTATGAGGTCGATGATGTGGATCAGGAATATGACAAACTGATTCTGGAGGACTGGACGGCATTGTTCAAACCCGTAGCAGCTCCTGCCTTCGACAATAGGAAGATCTGTTATTTCTGGAACTCGGAGATAGGCTTTATTGAATTAGTTAATCGTGAAAAGTGAAATTAATAAATAGAAATTATGGAAAGACAAGAGATTTTTGAGAAACTGAATGAGATTTTTACCGATGTGCTTGATCTGGACGAGTGCAACCTAACCGATGAGACCAGTGCCGATGACATCGAGGAGTGGGACTCCTTGAGCCATATCCAACTGATTGTTGCTATCGAGAAGGCATTCAAGATCAAGTTCACTTCGCTTGAAATCATGAAGTGGAACAATGTCGGCGAGATGGTTGATTCGATGATGGAAAAGCTGTAGGATGGTAGTCAACTCTGTCAGGTTCCTCTTCTTCTTCATAGTAGTATTCACCGTCTACTATCTGCCGTTCACTAAGAAGTATCCTCGCCGTCAAAACATCTGGCTGCTGCTGGCGAGTTATTTCTTCTACGGCATCGTTGACTGGAAGATGGTAGTGATACTGCTTGTGGCGACCGCAGTATTCTATGCCCTTGGCCTATGGCTGAGGGCTGTGATGTTGAAGGGCCGAACCAAGCAGGCTTCACACATGACGACCCTTGGTGTGGCTTTGGGAATCTGTTTGTTGCTCTACTTCAAGTACCTGAATTTCTTCGGAGAGTCGATAGCAGAATTGCTCAGTGCCGTAGGTCTGAAGGCTACGTGGACCACCCTGAACATCATCGTACCTGTCGGCGTGAGCTTCTTTACGTTCAAACTGATCAGCTATCTGATAGAGATCCATCGCGAGCACATCGAACCGTGTAGGGATATGGTGGAGTTCGCCACGTATGTTGCCTTCTTTCCAACTCTGCTCTCTGGTCCTATTGACCGTCCGAACACCTTCATTCCTCAACTCCGTAAGTCCCATTCGTTGGATTATGCACAGGCTGTAGACGGGTGTCGCCAGATTCTTTGGGGTATGTTTACGAAGATATGTATTGCCGACCATTTGGCTTTGGTGACAGATTATGTATGGGCCGACTATGCGGGTCATTCTGGTTCAACTCTATTGTTATGGACGTTGTTATACACCATGCAGATCTATACCGATTTTGACGGTTATTCGAATATGGCCATTGGTGTGGGAAAGATTCTGGGTTTTAATATTACCCGTAACTTCAACCATCCGTTGTTGGCCCGTAATATCGCAGAGTTCTGGCGTAATTGGCACATCTCCTTGACTTCATGGATCACCGATTATGTGTTCATGCCATTGAATATTGCCTTCCGTAATATGGCCAATTGGGGTGTGATGCTTGCTGTGACCATCAATATCGTGCTCATTGGTCTGTGGCACGGAGCAAATTGGACGTTTGGCTTGTTTGGTCTTTACCATGCAATGCTTTATGTACCGCTAGTACTCTCAGGAGCGTTCGGCAAAAACAAGAAGCTGCGCCCCAACGACCACGGCCTTCCCAAACTGAAGGACTTCTCGAAGATGGCTCTGAATTATGTGCTGGTATCGCTGGGCTTCATTGTCTTCTATGCCAGCAGTGTTGCTGATGCCTTCCGCTTTTTCAGTGGCATTGTGTCGACGTCACTGTTCTCTATGCCAAGTCTGCCTGTTAAGAAAGTGACCATCCTGTTTATGCTGATTGTGCTGATTGTGGAATGGACGACAAGGAAGAAGGAACACCCGCTTCAATTGCCGGCAGACGGCATTTTCAAGTATACAGCAGTCCGCTATCTGTTGTATGCAGGCATCGGTGTTCTGCTGTTTGTCTTTGCAGGAGAAGTTGAAACCTTTATTTATTTCCAGTTCTGACGCCATGAAGAAGTTTCTCATCAAGTTATCCTATACCGTCCTGCCGGTGTTCCTGCTACTCTTCGGACTTGTGGCTTACGTCACGCTCTACATTAGTCCGAGGACGACTGGCGATCTGGGCCATCTGGCCTACATCCCGTTCGACTGTCAGGAAGATGCTCCAGGTGAGATGGAGGAACTGCTTTTTGAGGATGTCCGACAGACTGACAGCCTGCGAAATATTCATGTTGATGTGCTGACGGTTGGAGACTCATTCTCCAGGATGGGAAAGTTAGGCTATCAGAATTATCTGGCAGCCCAAGGCGTTTCTGTGGTCAATTGTAAGAGGGAACTATACGATAATCCCTTCCAATACGCCTACAATATCCTTGATAGAGGATTGGTGGACTCTGCGAATATCAGTGTGTTGGTCGTTCAGGTAGGCGAACGTGACCTCGTCATTAGGTCTGAGGAGTTTGACGTCAATAAGGTGGACATACGTGAACTTGGTTCTAAATCCCCTTCGAATGGTGGTGGAAGTGCCAATGATTGGTCGCTCTTGCGGGCCAGGGACTTTCTGATGTACCGTCTGGACAAGAGTCCGGTGTACAAGGTAACCCTTGATAAGGACTACTTTAACAGCAAAGAGCCTCGTAGCCTCTATTTCTATTGTGCCGATATCACCAACGGCGTGAACATTGGCGATGCCTCCAAGCAGAAAATTCAGGAAGTCTATCAGATCCTGACCAGGAAGGCAGATGAGCGTGGCATCGCTTTGCTGCTGATGATTCCTGTCGACAAGTATGATATGTATCAGGATCACATTGTCGACAATCCCTATCCTCGTAAGACTTATATCGAGGAAGCCCGTGAGATTTTTGGCGATACGCCTAATGTCTTGTTGTGTAAGGATCTCCTGACACCTTTAATAGAGAAAGGTGAGAAGGATGTATTCTTGTTTGATGACAGTCACTGGAGCATCAAAGCTGCAGAGATTGTTGGTAAGGAACTTAGTAAGAGAGTAAAAGGTCATAAGATATGAACTTTAATTCGTTTGAGTTCCTGGTGTTTCTGCCGATAGTGTTTGTGCTTTACTGGTTTGTATTCCAGAAGCGCGAATGGCAGAATCTACTGATTGTAACGGCCAGCTATGTGTTTTATGGCTGGTGGGACTGGCGTTTCCTGTTCTTGATTGTGTTCACGTCTGTTTGTAGTTTCTATAGCGGCGTGCTGATAGAGAGATTGAGGCTGATCAGACCACCCCTAACCCCTCCTACTCAGGAGGGGAAAGCGCGGATGGTGTGTGCTGTGAATTTGGTGTTGAATTTCCTGATTTTAGGCGTATTCAAGTATTACAACTTCTTCGTGGATAGTCTGGCCCAGCTGATTTGGGGACTGTTCCATTACCAGTTGGACTGGGTGACGCTGAATGTGATTTTGCCCGTTGGTATTAGTTTCTATACCTTTCAGGCACTTAGCTATACGATAGACGTGTATCGGAAAGATGTGCCTGTCACTAAGAATATTATCGAGTTCTGCGCGTTCATCAGTTTCTTCCCGCAATTGGTGGCTGGTCCTATTGAGAGGGCCAAGAACCTGTTGCCCCAGTTCCAACGTGACCGCCATTTCGATTATGAACAGGCTGTGGACGGTTGCCGTCAGATGCTGTGGGGATTCTTCAAGAAGGTGGTTATTGCTGACAGATGTGCAGCGAATCTTAATCCGCTTTGGGATTCGTATGCCGACTATTCAGGCATCAGTCTTTGGGGATTGGCACTCCTGTTTACTTTCCAGATATATTGTGATTTCTCAGGCTATAGTGACATTGCGATAGGCTGTGCGCGTTTGTTTGGTATCAAGTTACTGCCCAATTTCAATTATCCGTATTTGTCGAGATCGATACCTGAGTTCTGGAGGCGATGGCATATTTCGCTGATGACGTGGTTCAGAGACTATGTGTATATTCCTCTTGGCGGAAGCCGTTGTGCCCAGTGGAAGGTTATCAGGAATACGTTTATTGTGTTTGGGGTTAGTGGTCTGTGGCATGGGGCGAATTGGACGTTTGTGTGTTGGGGATTGTATCATGGGTGTTTGATTGTGATGTATAAGTTGCTACATATAGATACTAAAGATAGGGTGATCAGACCACCCCTGGCCCCTCCTACTCAGGAGGGGAAACGGCGGCAGTGCTTGCCTATAATAAAAGATATGTGTAGGGTGGTTGTGACATTCCTGCTGGTTGTCGTTGGCTGGGTGATCTTCCGTGCAGAGACCATTTCTCAGGCTTGGGACTTTGTGTCTCGTATGTTCCTGACGGCTTTTGATGATTTCCACTTCCGTTTGGGAAGTATCAATACTTTTGTGGCTGTCCTGTTGCTGATGATTGTGGAGTATCTGCAGCGCAACAGGGCACATGTGCTTCAGTTCCCTGACAACAGGGTGTTCCGCTGTTCTTCGGTTCGTTATGCGCTTTATGCCTGTATCGGACTTCTGATGTTCTTCTATGCCGGTGAAGTCCAGACATTTATATATTTCCAGTTTTGACGATGAAGAAATTCCTAATTAAATTCTCATATATAGTCTTGCCGATATATATATTGATGTTAGGGCTTGTGGCCTATGTCACATTGTACATTAGTCCTCGGGCTGATAGCGATCTGGGCAGTCTGGCTCTGATTCCGTTTGGGGTGGAGTATAGCCAGTCGCTCATGAAGTATGAATTGAAGGACACCTTATTTATAAAGGTAAACCATACAGAAGAACTGCGAAACATCCATGTGAATGTGCTGACAGTGGGCGACTCATTCTCTCAACAGGGAAATATGGGTTATCAGAACTATATGCCTGGGGAGGGACTTACCGTTGCCAACTGTAGGCGTAGTCTATATGAGAATCCTCTGCAGTATGCCTGTAACATCCTTGACTGGGGTGCTGTGGATTCCACCAATGTCGATGTACTGGTCGTGGAAGTTGTGGAGCGCGATTTTGCCCTGAGGATAAGTGATTTCAAGGAATCCAAGGTTGAAGTTCCTGAGCCGGAGGCATCCCCAGACGGTGAAAAGCACAATGCCAACGAATGGTCGCTACTACGTGCCCGTGATTTCATCCTCTATCGGTTTGCAGGCCGCAGTCCTGTGTATGTGGCTGACCTGAACAGGGATTTCTTCAGCAGCCGTGAGCCCAATAAGTTGTATTTCTATGATGGAGATATTAAAAATGGTCTGACGATTGATGAGGCTGTCGTTCCTAAGGTGAAGAACGTGTTTGACGTGCTGACGCGAAAGGCGCATGAGCGAGGCATCCGACTGATGTTGATGGTGGCTGTGGATAAATACGACCTCTATCAAGACTGTATAACGGATAATCCGTACCCACAGAAGCGGGTCAACGAGGATATACGTGATATCTTTGGAGATATTCCAGAGGTCATGCTGTGCAAAGACTGCCTGCAGCCTCTCGTGGAGAAAGGAGAGAAAGATGTGTTCCTGTTTGACAATACCCATTGGAGCTATAAGGGCTCTGAGGCTGTCGGCAAAGAACTCAGCAGGAGAATTCCCCTCCTGAGTAGGAGGGGTGCCCGAAGGGTGGGGTGGTCTGATCCGCCTCCCAATTCGCAAACGGCGGACACTTTTCCTTCTATTGGACAATGAGAACAATTATTATATTTCGTTTAATTTAATTTTTAACTACAATGAGAAAAATGAGATTTTTAACAGTGTTGGCAGCTATTCTGCTAAGCTGTGGTATCGCCAATGCTCAGACAGTGAAAGGCGATGTGAACAATGATGGTAATCTGAACGTCTTAGACGTGAAAGCAGCTGCCGACTCCATCATGGATGGCAAAACGAGCGGACTGGCTGATGTCAACGAAGACCAGAAGGTGAATGCTGCAGACGTCGTAACCGTGGTCAATCTGATCGAGGGAGCCAGCTACTTCTACCTGGGTACACAAGAACCCACGAGTGAGAACTTCACGACGCTTGGAGGGTTCACTACAATGTATGAGTCACTTGCTAATGTACTGAAAGATGCTCCATCGCTTTCAATCGAGCACAATGAACGAGCTTATCTCCTTTGCCCGACGAGCTGGGATGCAAAGGACCTGGTGCTCCAGAACTATGATGATGGCGAATTCTTCGAATTAGCGAAAACAGAAACCGACATCAGTGGCTATACACTCTTCAAAACCGAAGTGGTCGAGGGAGGTGCTGTAACAACTGCACTGAAGACAAAGGCTGCTGCTGAGGAATACTATGCACAAAAGCATCCCGCCGACGATGGTAAAAACTGGTTCTGGATGGGTAACTATTACCCCAAATCCAACACCTTCCCAACGATCAATGGAGAAGAGGTACCTGGACTCGTAAAAAACTATATATCACTTGATGAGGCTATGAAAAATTCAGCTCGCGCTTATACCGCTAATGAATATGCTGTTGTCTTGTATCCTTCGAAGTGGGGTGCTAAGGATGATCTGGTTTTCATAGACAATACCAACAAGAAATATTATGCAGTAAAAAAGAAAGAAGTTTCTGACTTCCCAGATTATATTTATTACGAGACGACCAAAAAGATAGGTGTTAACACGACATTATTCCTGTCGACAGAATCTACTGCAAAAAATGTCGGATACACATTGTATGAGGAGGCTACTCCAACTCCAACTCCGACACCAACTCCAACTCCGACACCGACTCCTACACCGACCCCAACCCCAACTGGTGGAAACGGAGTTACGTTCGTATTACAGAATAACTGCGGTAAAGAAGTAAGACTTACTGGTAGAGTAACTCTTAATATCTCAACCAGTCCTACCAATTGGGCAAGCTCTATACAAGTACCTGCCAATCCGCATGGACCACAGGTAGGTGCTAGCTGGGCATATAATGATATTATCATACCAGCCGGTGGATCATATTCATGGACGACTAATGAAATTCCTGCTGCCTATACTGCCGGAAACTATTATATTATGTCAACGGATAAGGATCAATACAATTATTCGATATACCTGTATTCCAGAATATGGAGAACAAGTAAGGGTAAAACCGAAGGATCAACTGGTATGTATCGTGTATATCCGCTTCAAAACGCAAGACTTCAAAATGGTGTAACATATTATTTGAATTTGTATTGGGTAAACCCGAGTGCAAGTCTTGATCCTGATAGAAGTGGCAATTATATCATATTAGGTTATGGAAAAACAAGTCTATAATAATTCACGGTAACGAAAATAAAAACAGGAGTCTCCATCTGTGAGGCTCCTATTTTTGTTAAGAAATTTCAAGACATTCGCATCTTTTCTTTGTAGCCTTGTATATATTTGACAATCAGACGGTTATGAAGGCTTATGTTTTTGGCTATGTAAAATTGGACTTTACCCTAACTAAAGTCCGAGTTTACCCTAACTAAAGTCCTACTTTAGGCTATCTAAACTGCCAGTTTCCTTGCTGCTGATTTGGAATGTAAAATATTTTCCCTATTATGAACGGTTTTTATGCACTCTATATGTCCATGTTGTGACAGTTGTGACAATTAAATATTCGCCTACCTGAATATTTCTATTATATATACTATTATATAATATGTATATAGATAATTGTAAATTCAAAGATGTTTCCTTCGCGAAAATAACTGTCACAACTGTCACAACCGTCACAACTGTCAGATTTCTGCCGTATTATTTGCTTAGATGATTTATTATTTGTAATTTTGCAGCAGAATTTAAGATGTAGATATATGTTGGCTTATAAGAAGTTCATTCAGGTATGGGTCGTTTTCATGTTGATACCGTTTTCCGCTATGGCAGGGGGAACGGAGCTTGGCAGGCAATACTGCTCTGGCACGCTGCCCATTATGTTCATCAACTCGGAAGCGCCCATCACAACCAAAGAGTATTATGTAAACGCTACTTGCTATATTGATGCCCTTGGACAGGAAGGATATGAGTCGTTAGGCTCAGCCGAGGCTCCATTGACACTGAACATCAAAGGGCATGGCAACCATACATGGAAGGAGTATGCCAAGAAACCTTATCGCCTGAAGTTCGAGGACAAAGTGGAACCGCTGGGGATGAAGAGCAATCGTCATTTCACCCTCTTGCCCCATGTCGATGACAACTTGGTGTATCTTCGTAATACCGTTGGCTTTGAACTGAGCAGGCTGATAGGGATGTCATATACACCAGCTCAGGAGCCAGTGGAGGTAGTACTCAATGGTGACTATGTAGGACTCTATATGCTGACTGAGAAGATCCGTGTGGGCAAGAATCGCGTGGAGATTACAGAACAGGATGACTTGGCTACGGATCCGGATGAGATAACAGGAGGGTGGCTGTTGGAAATCGACAACTACGAGTATGAAGATCAGATATATGTTCCCAATGGTGACAATGATATGAATAGCGTGAATATCACCATACATGATCCGGAAGAGCTGTCGAAGGAACAAAGAAGCTATATCACGACATTCATTGAGAATACTGACAAAGCCATCCGCTCGCCAAACAGGGCCAGCAAGGTCTGGGAGAGATACATTGATATGGATACGCTGGCCCGCTATTATATCGTCAGGGAGATTGTCGATGATGCAGAGTCGTTCAGAGGTAGTTGCTATATCCATAAGGAGAGAGGAAAAGACACCAAACTGATCTTCGGACCTGTATGGGACTTTGGAAATGCTTTCCATCGGGGGCGCAATAAGTTCATCTGGCAAGACCCGCCTTACGGATGTGTCTGGTTACCCAAGATTTACATGTTCCACAGATTTAAGGAGTGTGTCATCAATATCTGGCAGCCTTTCCTGGGTATGCAGTACCCCAAGTTGGATAAGGTGATCGATGACTTCATTGAGCGTATCCGCTATGCTGTAGACTACGATTTAGCCCGTTGGCCTGGAAATTATACGGGGCCGATAGACACTAGGAAGCAACTGATGAAACAGTATCTTTCCGAGAAAGTGGCATTCCTGGTATCAGAGTGGGGCGAAGGTATCGAAAACGGTATCTATTCACCAGTCATGACACAAGACGACGATCCATATTGGTACACGTTGGAAGGACGGCGACTCAATGCGCGACCATCAACACCAGGCCTGTATATCTATGGGAAGAAGAAAGTGGTGATTCGATAACGGGTGTCAAATTTCTGATTGATTACGATGAATCCAAAGCGTGTTCTCTCGTTTGACGTGATGCGTATCGTGGCAGCTTTTGCCATTGTGGTGCAGCATGTGAGTGGACAGTTCTGGCATCTGCTTTTCCCTTCCGCAGAGTGGGAGATCAGAAATGTTTATACATCCATATCCCAGTGGGGAGTGCCCGTCTTCTTCATGATCTCTGGCGCTTTGTTCCTTTCTCCTGACAAGCCGCTGATTATCAGACGCCTCTTTGGAAAGAATCTGCTACGTATTGTCTATGCCTTCCTCTTTTGGTCTGCCATATACATCTTGGTCACAGAGGGGCTGGGGCAAGGACTGAAGATATACTTCTTAAGCGTACTGAAGGGACCCCCTCATTTCTGGTTCCTGACGGTGATGATAGGTATTTATCTGACGTTGCCGGCATTGAAGGGCATCGCTGGACAGGAAAAGGCGTTCAGCTATCTGGTGGGGCTGGCCATTGTCACCACGTTTGTCATTCCTTCCGTATTCAGTCATTTGGAACTGTTCAACCCGTTGCGGAAGCAGGCGTTGGCTGACTATTACGACGGGTATGGCCTGACGTCGCTCTATTTCATCACCTATTTTATTTTAGGGCATTGGCTCTTTTCCCATACGATTTCCAGTCGTTTGAGGAAGATCATCTATTTGTTGGCGGCCTTGAGCATCGTGGCTTCTGCCCTCGCAACTCGCTGGCTGTCATATTGGTTAGGCTTCTGCCATAGCTTCTTCTATGAAGACCTGCATCCCTTCGTACTCATTCAGGGAGTAGCCGTGTTCGTATTCTTCAAAGAACGCTTTAGGAACCTTTCCTCACAGGCGAGCCGTATCGTCCTCAATCTTTCTAATTACAGCTTTGGTATCTATCTGGTGCATCCACTCATGATCTACTTGTGTACGAATTACCTTGGATTCAGTTCCTCAACTTTCCCAGTGTTGTGGTTTGCTCCCGTTTATAGCGTATTCATATTTATCCTCTCTTTCCTCTTGGTGAAGTTGATCAGCATGATTCCCTTCATGAGAAAGTTTGTGATGTGACACCTATTTAATATATATATGACTGTTTCATGACGAACGAATATCAGATACGGGTAACGCCAGAGGTGGCTGCACAGGAGGACAGGTTGAAGCGGTGGTTGGCAGATGAGCAGGGCATCGACGAAAGGACGATTTATGGGGTGAGGATCCTCAAACGAAGCATCGATGCCCGTCAGAGACAGATCTTCGTCAACCTGAAAGTCAGAGTCTATGTCAATGAACAACCTCATGATGATGAGTATGTCAGGACGGAATACCAGAATGTGGAAGGCCGTCCTCAGGTGATTGTCGTGGGGGCTGGGCCTGGTGGGCTGTTTGCTGCACTGAGACTGATAGAGTTAGGTCTGCGGCCAATCGTACTGGAGAGAGGAAAGAATGTTCATGAACGAAAGAAGGATCTGGCCAATATCACCAAGACCCAGAAGGTGGATGCAGAAAGCAACTACTGTTTTGGCGAGGGTGGGGCAGGCGCCTATTCTGATGGCAAACTCTACACCCGTAGCAAAAAACGTGGTAATACGGACAAAATCCTGAATGTCTTCTGCCAGCATGGAGCATCGACGGCTATTTTGGCTGATGCCCATCCTCATATAGGAACGGACAGGCTCCCCAAGGTGATTGAAGCAATGCGCAATACGATTATCCAATGTGGGGGCGAGGTGCATTTTCAGACGAAGATGACGAGGCTGATAACCAATGGCGATAAGGTTATTGGTTGTATTGCAGACAAGGAGTATCATGGGCCTGTCATTCTTGCCACAGGTCACTCAGCGCGAGATGTTTACAGGTATTTGGCTGAGGCAAAGATTGAAATCGAGGCAAAGGGTATTGCTGTAGGTGTGAGACTGGAACATCCGTCGCAACTGATAGATCAGATACAATATCATTCGAAACAGGGCAGGGGACGATGGTTGCCTGCTGCGGAGTATTCGATGGTGACACAAGTGGAAGGTCGGGGCGTGTATTCGTTCTGCATGTGTCCTGGTGGTTTCGTGATACCTGCGGCTACAGAGAAGGAGCAGATTGTGGTGAATGGGATGAGTCCAGCCAGTCGTGGGACTCAATGGAGCAATAGCGGTATGGTGGTAGAGGTGAGGCCAGAGGATTTGCTTACAACTGTCAACTGTCAACTGTCAACTGTCAACCCCTTAATCGTGATGCACTTCCAAGAGGAACTTGAGAAAATGTGCTGGCAGCAGGGCAATATGAAGCAGACGGCCCCTGCACAGAGGATGGCAGACTTTGTCAATAATAAACTGAGTTATGACTTGCCGAAATCGTCATATGCTCCTGGACTGATTTCAAGTCCCTTGCATTTCTGGTTGCCAAAGATGATTTCCAAGCGTTTGCAGGAGGGCTTTAAGACGTTTGGCCGGCAGGCACATGGCTTCCTGACGAATGAGGCGACCTTGATTGCTGTCGAGACCAGAACGAGCAGTCCTGTACGGATTGTCAGAGACCACGAGACGTTGCAACATATTCGTATTCAGGGACTTTTCCCTTGTGGAGAAGGCGCTGGCTATGCAGGAGGAATCGTCTCTGCCGGTGTCGATGGAGAACGCTGTGCAGAAGCTGCAGCACAATACATTTTTAGCAACGGACATCAGGACTAACAGGACTAAATTCTATAAAAGTCCTTAAGTCGTGTAGTCTGTTGCAAAAAAAATCACGAAAAGCTTTGGTGGTTTCAATTTTTTTTCGTAACTTTGCCAACAAGAAAATAGTTTAACTAAAAGATAACGCTCTATGAACAGGGAGGAAAAATTCGTTATTACGATCAGCCGCCAGTTCGGAACAGGCGGACATGAGATTGGAGCAGAGTTGGCCCGCAGGCTCAATGTGAAGCTGCTGGATAAGCAGATTCTGAATGAGGTGGCGAAGCGGAATCGGGTAGTGGAAGAGGCTATGGAGAAGATCGAAGCCCGTAATCCACTATGGCGTGACGACTTCACCAACTTCTATCAGAACTACATGAGTAAGGCCGAGTATGACGGTGCGGAACATGACCAGACGTCGCATGAACTCTTTGATGCACAGGCAGAAACCATCAGGAAGATTGCCGCCAAAGAGTCGTGTGTCATCGTCGGACGTTGTGGCTTCCACATCTTTGCTGACCATCCGAATGCACTGAAGATCTTCATCCATTCGACTGAGGATTGCCGGAAGCGCAGGATTGCCGAGAAGTATGGACTGGACACGCGGGATGCTGCTGCAATGGTGGTTGACAATGACTACAGCCGCGAACTCTACACGAAGACTTTCACAGGTAAGGACTGGACCGATGCCCGCAATTATGACATCTCAATTGATGTCCGTAAATTCGGCATAAACGGTGCTGTAGATTTCTTAATGAACTGTATTGAATAGTTTTCTTGAGAAAAATTTGTGTATATACCGATTTTTTAGTACCTTTGCACGCTGAAATTTCACAAGTTGGTAATTACTAAAAAATCGGTATAATGAATATTTCCTACAAATGGTTGAAGGAATACGTGGATTTCGACCTAACGCCACAGGAGGTGTGTGACGCTTTGACGTCAACAGGTCTCGAAGTCGACGCATTGGAAGAAGTACAGAGTATCAAGGGTGGTCTGAAGGGCCTCTATGTGGGCAAGGTGCTCACTTGTGAAGTCCATCCCAACAGTGACCATCTGCATGTGACAACAGTAGACTTAGGCAAAGGTGAGCCTTCCCAGATTGTGTGTGGTGCTCCGAATGTGGCCGCTGGTCAGAAAGTGATCGTGGCCGACCTCGGCTGTGTGCTCTACGATGGCGATCAGGAGTTTGTCATCAAGAAGTCCAAGCTGCGTGGTGTGGAGTCCAATGGTATGATCTGTGCAGAGGATGAGATCGGTATTGGCAATGACCATTCTGGTATTATCGTTCTGCCTGAGGATGCTGTGGTAGGTACGCCCGCCGCTGAGTATTATCATTTAGAGAGCGACTGGCTCATTGAGGTGGACATCACGGCAAACCGTGCCGACGGTCTCTCTCACTGGGGCGTGGCCCGTGACCTGTATGCCTGGCTGATGAGCAACGGCCACGAGACACAGATGCATCGTCCTGACTGCTCGAAGTTCAAGGTGGACAATCACGACCTGCCTGTTGAGGTGGTTATTGAGAACCAGGAGGCCTGCAAGCGCTATGCCTGTGTCAGCATCACGGACTGTGAGGTGAAGGAATCTCCTGACTGGCTGAAGAACAAGTTGATCACCGTTGGTCTGCGTCCTATTAATAATATTGTCGATATCACCAACTATATCATGATGGCCTATGGTCAGCCGCTGCATTGTTTCGATGCCGATATGGTGAAAGGACATAAGATTGTGGTGAAGACGATGCCTGAGGGTACGCCCTTCCAGACACTCGACGGTGTGGAACACAAGCTCTCTGACCGTGACCTGGCTATCTGCAATGCGGAAGATCCGATGTGTATTGCCGGTGTCTTCGGAGGTAAGGGTAGTGGTACCTACGAAACTACGAAGAACGTGGTGCTTGAGAGTGCCTACTTCCATCCTACATGGATCCGCAAGTCAGCCCGTCGTCATGGTCTGAGCACGGATGCCAGTTTCCGTTTTGAGCGTGGTGTCGATCCCAATGGTACTATCTATGCACTGCAGCAGGCTGCCATCCTCTGTCAGGAACTGGCAGGCGGTAAGGTGTCTATGGATATCTGCGACGTCTATCCTGAACCGATCAAGAACGCAGTCGTTGATCTCAGTTATGAGTATGTGAATAATCTGATAGGCAAGGAGATTACGCCTGGTATCATCAAGTTTCTCTGTCGTGCACTCGACATAGAAGTCAAGTTTGAGAATGCGCAGGGGCTGACGCTGGAGATTCCTGCCTATCGTGTTGATGTGCAGCGTCCTTGTGATGTGGTGGAGGATATCCTGCGTATATATGGATATAATAATGTGGAGATTCCCACGCAGCTGAAGAGTTCGTTGGTTATCAAGGGTGAAGAGGACCAGAAGCATAAGCTTGCCAACCTCGTCAGCGAACAGTTGGTAGGCGAGGGCTTCAATGAGATCCTGAATAACTCGTTGAGTAAGTCGTCGTATTACGACGACAAACAGGACACGCTGGTGCATATCATGAATCCGCTCTCAAGCGACCTCAATGTGATGCGCCAGACCTTGCTCTTCGGTGGTTTGGAGAGCATCCAGCACAACGTGAACCGCAAGCGCCAGAATCTGCGTTTCTTCGAGTTCGGCAATGTCTATACTTTCAATCCAGAGAAGCAGAACGACGATGAGCCGATGCAGGCATACAAGGAGCAATATCATGCTGCACTCTGGGTGACGGGTAAGCGTGTGGAAGGCTCCTGGGCTCATAAGAACGAGGATTCCACCTTCTATGAGTTGAGTGCCTGTGTGGAGAACATCCTCCGTCGTATTGGTGTGAAGCCGGGCATGATCGTCCGCAAGAAGTCTGAGAACGACATCTTCTCTGCTGGCTTGACGATTGAGAACCGTGGAGGCAAGACACTCGTCGAGATGGGTATCATCACCAAGAAACTCCAGAAGCAGTTCGGCCTCGACAATCCTGTCTATTATGCAGAACTTAACTGGACGGCCCTGATGAAGGTCATCAAGAAGAACGAGGTGCTTTATACGGAGATTTCCAAGTTTCCGCCTGTCAGCCGCGACCTCGCCCTGTTGGTGGATAACAGCGTCGAGTTTGCCCAGATTGAGCAGATTGCCCGCCAGACGGAAAAGAAACTGCTGAAGAATGTAGAACTCTTCGATGTCTATGAAGGTGACAAATTGCCCGCTGGCAAGAAGTCCTATGCAGTGAACTTTATCCTCCAAGATGAGGAGAAAACGATGGGTGACAAGCAGATCGATGCCATTATGCAGAAACTCATCGCCAACCTGAAGAAGCAACTCAACGCTGAATTGCGTTAATTATCAATTATCAATTGTCAATTATCAATTAAAATAAATAGAAATGGGAAGAGCATTTGAATATCGTAAGGCTACAAAGCTGAAGAGATGGGGCCACATGGCCAAGACATTTACAAAGATTGGTAAGCAGATCGCCATTGCCGTGAAGGCTGGTGGTCCAGAACCAGAGAACAACCCCGCACTGCGTGCTATCATTGCCAACGCCAAGCGTGAGAACATGCCGAAGGACAACATCGAGCGTGCCATCAAGAACGCGATGGGTAAGGACCAGAGCGACTACAAGGAGGTGACCTACGAGGGATATGGCCCTCACGGCATCGCCATCTTCGTGGAGACACTGACTGACAACACCACTCGTACGGTGGGTGACGTGCGCAGCGTCTTCAACAAGTTCAACGGCAACCTGGGCACTCAGGGTTCACTGTCGTTCCTGTTTGATCACAAGGCTGTGTTTACTTTCAAGAAAAAGGACGACTTGGATATGGACGAGATGATCCTCGACTTGATTGACTACGGTGTGGAGGATGAGTATGATGAGGATGAGGAGGAGAACAGCATCACCATCTATGGCGATCCTTCTTCATTCGGTGCCATCCAGAAACATCTGGAGGAGAACGGCTTCGAGGTGACGGGTGCAGAGTTCACCCGTATCCCCAATGACCTGAAGGATGTGACAGCCGAGCAGCGTGAAACCATCGACAAGATGGTTGAGAAATTGGAGGACTTTGATGATGTCCAGACGGTCTACACGAACATGAAACCTGAAGAGGTTGAAGCTTAATACAGAATGATCCCCGCTGGTTCAAGGCGGGGATCTTTTTTAATAGTCTTTATCTGTAAATACGAAATCGAGCAACACCTTCTTTGGATCTTTCTCCGAACGATAGGTGTAGGCAAAACGATAGTGATTGTCTTTGTAGAGCTTGAGCGTCGTCGTGTTGCGCAGTTCGTTCTTAAGGATGTTCCCAGCGTCAAGCTTCTCCACGATACTGTCATTATCGGCAAAGCCTGTTAACCTATAATAATAATGTAAGGTGTGGGTCTCGCGTTCAAAGGTCAGACTGTCTAAGATGGAGTTGTTGTCCATCTTGGCTGGGCAGTTTTTCCTTGTATACTCTTTTGTCTCCCTCGCACAACGGTCCTCAAGTGACTCTTGACAAGCCGTCAATAACAGCAAAAAAGCTGATAATACCCATAACTTTTTCATAATGAATGCTATTTTTGGGTGCAAAGATACAAAAAAAAGCAAAAATATCCATAATCCGACGATTTTTTTGTACCTTTGCACTTTAAAGACGCATAGAATTAATGGATCATATCAGGAATTTCTGTATCATCGCACATATTGACCATGGTAAGTCTACCCTGGCAGACCGTCTATTGGAGTTCACCAAGACCATTCAAGTGACGGAAGGACAGATGCTGGATGACATGGATCTGGAACGTGAACGAGGCATCACCATCAAGAGCCACGCCATCCAGATGGAATATATGTATCAGGGTGAGAAGTATATCCTGAATCTGATCGACACCCCAGGACATGTGGACTTCTCCTACGAGGTGAGCCGTTCAATCGCTGCTTGCGAGGGAGCGCTGTTGGTGGTGGATGCCACCCAGGGCGTACAGGCTCAGACCATCTCGAACCTCTATATGGCCATTGACCATAATCTGGAGATTATTCCCGTCATCAATAAGATAGATATGCCTTCGGCCATGCCTGATGAGGTGGAGGACGAGATTATCGACCTCATTGGCTGTGACCGTTCAGACATCATCCGTGCCTCAGGCAAGACGGGTGAGGGTGTCGAGGATATCCTGAATGCGGTGGTTGAGCGCATCCCTCATCCGGAGGGTGACGAGAAGGCGCCGCTGCAGGCACTCATCTTCGACTCGGTGTTCAACTCCTTCCGTGGGATCATTGCCTACTTCAAGATTGTCAATGGCGTGATCCATACGGGCGATCTTGTGAAGTTCTTCAATACGGGTATGGAGTATGATGCTGATGAGATCGGTGTGCTGAAGATGGACATGATTCCCAGAAAAGAACTGCGGACAGGCGATGTGGGCTATATCATTAGTGGCATCAAGAACTCGAAGGAGGTGAAGGTGGGTGATACGATCACCCATGTCGCCAAGCCTTGTTGTGCAGCCATCGAGGGCTTCCAAGAGGTGAAGCCGATGGTCTTTGCAGGTGTCTATCCCATCGATCCCACGGATTATGAGAACTTGAGGGCCTCTTTGGAGAAACTACAGTTGAACGATGCCTCACTGACATTCACGCCAGAGTCGTCTGTGGCATTGGGCTTCGGTTTCCGTTGTGGATTCCTCGGCCTGCTCCACATGGAGATTGTGCAGGAACGACTCGACCGTGAGTTCGATATGGATGTGATCACCACGGTGCCCAACGTGTCCTATATGTGTTACACTAAACAAGGTGAGGTGAAGGAGGTGCATAATCCCTCTGGTCTGCCCGATTTGACGATGATAGAACATATTGAGGAACCTTATATCCGGGCCTCGATCATTACGGCGGCAGACTATATCGGCCCCATTATGACACTCTGCCTTGATAAGAGAGGTGAATTGATTGATCAACAGTATGTCAGTGGAAATCGCATCGAACTGCACTTCATGCTGCCGTTGGGAGAGATCGTCATTGATTTCTACGACAAACTGAAGTCCATCTCCAAGGGCTATGCTTCATTCGACTATCATGTTGACGGCTTCCGTCCATCGAAGTTGGCTAAGTTGGATATCCTGCTTAATGGAGAACCTGTTGATGCCCTCTCTACACTGACGCATCAGGACAATGCCGTTACCTTCGGACGTCGGATGTGTGAGAAACTGAAGGAATTGATTCCCCGTCAGCAATTCGACATCGCCATTCAGGCTGCCATCGGGGCGAAGATCATTGCCCGTGAGACGGTGAAGCAGGTACGTAAGGATGTGACTGCCAAGTGCTATGGCGGTGACGTCAGCCGTAAGCGTAAGCTGTTGGAGAAACAGAAGCGTGGTAAAAAACGTATGAAACAGATCGGTAATGTAGAGGTGCCTCAGAAAGCCTTCCTCGCCGTTCTGAAACTCGACTGATCTAAGTAAAATCTAAATTATAAAATAGTAAATAGTAAAATCGTAAATTACAATTACTCTATGCCGAACATTGCTATTACAACCAGAGACGTGGCTCGTGAGTTAGCCAGACGTTACAGCACAATGACTCATGATGAGTTGGATTTACTCGAGAGCATCCTTGTGCCGATGAAATTTGCCAAGAACGAACTGATCTTGAAGGAGGGTGAGACATGTACGAACATCTATTGGGTCGTCAAAGGTCTCGTCCGTCAGTTCTATTTCAAGAATGATAAGGAACTGACGGAATACATGGCGACAGAAAACAACATCGTGATGTGTATCGAGAGCCTGTTCATGGAACAGCCCACCCGTCTGCAGATTAAGGCCATAGAACCTACCGTTATGATTGCTATGCCAAAGGCAGAATTGGAGGCTGTGGCCATGAAGAGTGTGAACATACAGATCCTCTACCGTAAGATCTTGGAAGAATCACTTATCCTTAGCCAGCACCATGCCGACATGCTCCGCTTCGAGAGTGCACAGGATCGTTATCAGAAACTGGTCAAGAATCAACCCCAGCTGGTGCTCCGTGCCCCATTGGTCTATATCGCCAGTTATCTCCAGATGACGCCAGAGACCCTATCTCGCGTCCGTACCGCCGCATTGTTAGAAAAATAAAATCATCCCGCCGATTGGCGGGATGATTCGTTTAATGCCTTTCCAAGTACAGGCTATGGTCTATGCACCGTGGCAACTCCTCCTGATAATGTGTCACATAAATCAACGTCTTCTCCGGATCTTGACAATATTCATCCACTCGGTCTTTCACCATCCTGCGGTTCACATCGTCCAGACCATGTAACGGCTCATCGAGAATCAAAAGGCTAGGCTCTTTGACGAAAGCACGTGCTACAAGAATCAGTCTCTGTTCTCCACTCGACATCTCGCGGAAATTCCTGTCTGCCAAATGACCGATACCGAAGATGTTCAGCCATTTCCTACATTGCGATTGTTCTGTCTCGTTTGGCTTGACATACAGTCCGACGGTATCTTTCAGTCCACTGGCCACAATCTGTATCGCAGGAATATTCTGCTTATAGCTGCGATGCATCTCTGGTGACACATAACCGATCTGTTTCTTGATGTCCCAGATACTTTCACCAGATCCTCTCTTGTGCCCGAACAAAGAAATATCACACGCATAACTTTGTGGATTGTCTGCACAGACCAACGAGAGTAGGGTAGACTTCCCACAGCCATTCTGTCCGGATAACGACCAGTGCTCTCCCTTCCTCACCGTCCAGTCGAGGTCCTTCAGGATCGTCCTTGTTCCATACCGTATGGTCACCTTGTTGAATTTTATTACCTCTTCTGGCGCAGCCGTCGCACATGGGGACTGTCCCTGCTGTGAGTAAGGAGCGTTAGCGACTGGATTACAGAGGGACTGTCCCCTGTGTGCGACCTTCGGCATCACCTTCATCTCTTTCACCTCTACGATATGCGTGATAAACGCCGGTATCTCGTCCGTCTTGGCCAGAACGAGAATAATTTGCAGTCCCTGCTCTTGAGCCAGCATCGTCATCAGGTCCTTCAACTGGTCACGGGTCTGAGCGTCGAGGCCGATAAACGGATTGTCCATGATCAGCACCCTTGGATTTGTAAACAGCGATGCAGCGAGTTTGTATTTCCTCAGTTCCCCGCTCGACAGGAGGATGATATACTTGTCCAGCAGACCTTCTAAATGGAACAACTCATAGAGATGCTTTTGTAAGGTACGACGTGCTGGGGTGTCCTCACCTGCCAACTGATACGCCTCTTCGAGCTTTTGGCCGACAGTAGGTGTCTCTTCATCTATCTCCATCTGGTTCCAGCGTTGTTGCAAGAAGTACGTACGGTCGTTATCCCCACCGTAAGTGTCTCGGAATGAGATATATTTCAGGTTGTCGTAGGGCTCGTAGAAACCATATCTCACCATATCTGGGAAGGCAGGGTGACGACCTGTCAACAGATCTACGAACATACTCTTTCCTGCCCCGTTTCTGCCTACGATGGCGATATGCTCGCCTTCCTCCATATAGAAGTTCACGGGTTCCGCCATACTCCACTCAGGCTTCCTCGCCCTCGCATTGATTATCTCTATAGTTCTCATATGAATACAACGGTTATATATTTAACGACAACTATAACAACAAAAACAACATTCGACCTTATGGTCGATAAGGAAAAAGTTGTCCATGTTGTCATAGTTGTCGTTATTAAAAAACATATTATTGTGGTTATTTCTTCTGTTTCGATATTTTGTCTTGGTTTTTGTTCACGAAATCCTTCCAACCCCGGTACTTCACATCACTCTCTGGCTTGCCGGCCTGCATGAAATGGCAGTAGGCCGCAGCAAGAGCATCCGTCGCATCCATAAACTTCGACATCTCCTCATTAGGAATCTTCAGCAATCGTTGCAACATACCTGCCACTTGTTCCTTCGAGGCATTGCCATTACCTGTCAGCGCCATCTTAATCTTCATCGGCGCATATTCATGGATAGGTACCCCATGATGGATGGCAGCAGCGATGGCCACACCTTGGGCACGGCCTAACTTCAGCATCGACTGCACGTTCTTGCCGAAGAACGGTGCCTCGATGGCCATCTCATCAGGCAGATAACCGTCGATGACGCCTGTCACCCGTTCAAAGATATGTCCGAGTTTTAGGTAGCCGTCGGCAAACTTCCGCAGGTCGATGACGCCCATCGTCATCATCTGTGCCTTACCGTCCTTCACCTTCAGTAGCCCGTAGCCCATCAGGTTCGTACCAGGGTCAATGCCCAATATGATCTTCTCCATATCGGGTGCAAAATTACGAATTTAATTTGGATTATGCAAATAATCCTCCGATTTGATAGACCAGCGCACTTGCAATCCACGCAACAATAGTCGTATAGAGTGCAGCGAAGCCAGCCCAGCGCCACGAGCCCGTTTCATTCTTGATGGCAGCGATGGTGGCGATGCAGGGGAAATACAATAATATAAATATAAGGTACGCGTACGCGATAAGCGGACTGATGCCCTCCTGCAGCATGACCTGTCTCAGATGCGTGTATTTCTCGTTATCATCGCTGAACTCTTCGTCGTCGCCGAATGAGTCATCACCAGAGTAGAGCACACCAATCGTTGAGGCCACAATCTCCTTGGCACCGATACCTGCTATCAAACTGACATCGAGTTTCCAATTAAAGCCCTGTGGGGAGAAAATGGGCTCGATGGTCTTACCCATTCGGCCGATATAACTCTGTTCTTGTTGTTGTTCACGGCTGAGGCTTTCATTGTGAGGGAAATAGCCGAGTGCCCAGACGATACAGGAGGCCACGAGAATAATGCCACCCATCTTTTTCAGATATTCCTTGCCTTTCTCCCATGTGTGACGCCATATGGCCTTGGGTGTCGGCCAACGATAGGGTGGGAGCTCCATCACGAAAGGCGTATCCTCACCCTTGATGACTAGCGAAGAGAATATCTTGCTGATGATGACCGACATCAGGATGCCGATGGCGTAGAGCGACAGCAGCACCCACGAACGGTATTGTAGTGAGAAGAACGTGCCGGCAATCATAATATAGATAGGTAGGCGTGCCGAACAACTCATAAACGGCAGGATCATCATCGTGATAATCCTCGACCTTCGGCTTTCGATGGTACGGGTGGCCATCACGGCAGGCACATTACAGCCGAAACCCATGATCAGTGGGATGAATGACTTGCCGTGCAGTCCCATCTTGTGCATCAGTTTGTCCATGATGAAGGCTGCTCGTGCCATATACCCAGAGTCCTCCATCAGCGAGATGAAGAAATAGAGGATAAGGATCTGAGGCAAGAACACAATAACACTTCCTACGCCTCCGATGACACCATCCACGAGCATCGCCTTCAACGGCCCGTCAGGCATCGTCGCGCTGATCTTGTCTCCTAACCAAGCCACACCTTCTTCAATCCAGTCCATCGGGTACTGGCCTAACGAGAAGGTGGTTTCGAACATTACGTAGAGCAACAGGAAGAAAATGGGGAAGCCGAAGTACTTATGTGAGAGTACCCAGTCAATGCGGTGGGTCGTCTTGTAGGTGTCTTCTTTCGTGCCAGTCTTGAATTCAGCCTCTTTCAGGGCACCGTTGATGAAGCCGTACTTGGCATCCATGATGGCGGTTTCAGAATCATCACCAGTCTCTTCTTTCACACGTGTCGAAGCCTTGTCGCGTGAGTTTGTCAGGTTGTGGAAGTCCTTCATACGGTTCTCACCGGCCATGTGCTTGCCTAAGTAGTCGAGCACCTGACTGTCGTGCTCCAGTAATTTGATGGCCAGATATCGGGTAGAGTAGTGCTGGGTGATATGCTCATCGGCCTTCAGGTATTTCTGAATGTGGGCGATACCGTCTTCAATCTCGTGACCGTAGTTGATATGCAGGTGTCGCGAGGCCTTGCTGGTTCCCTCGTACACCTGAATGACGGCCTTGAACAGTTCCTTCACACCTGTACCGTTCTTAAATGAGGTGGGAATCATCGGAATACCGAACAGACGGCTCAGCGTGTCGATATTCACCTGGTCGCCGCGTCGTTCAAACTCATCGTACATGTTCAAGGCGCAGACCATCCGGATGTTCATGTCTACGAGTTGGGTGGTCAGGTAGAGGTTGCGCTCCAGATTTGAGGCGTCGATCACGTTGATCACCACGTCTGGCATTTTCTCCGTCAGGTGCTCTCTCACATAGAGTTCTTCTGGTGAATAACAACTCAGCGAGTAGGTGCCAGGTAGGTCTGTCAGGTTGAAATCATAACCGAACATCGAGGCGTGAGCCTCAGTGGCATCGACGGTCACACCAGAGTAATTACCCACATGACCGTGGGCGCCTGAGGCATAATTGAACAGCGAGGTCTTACCGCAGTTTGGGTTACCCACCAGTGCCACATTGATCGTTCGGCGCTCTCGTTTGGCGATATGCTGGAGATAGTCGTCAGGGTGGTCTTCTGGATGTAGAGGAGTGTGGAGTGTGGAGTGAGGAGTGAGATTACCTTGGAGGCGGGAATCTGCCACAGGAGTATTCTCACTCCTCATTCCACCCTCCTCACTCCACGAGTTACCGCTTACCACTTCAATATGGTCGGCCTCCTGGTGTCTCAGCGACACTTCATAGCCCATCAGCTTATACTTTACTGGATCTTGTAGGGGTGCATTCAACAGCACCTCCACCTCCTGTCCCTTGATGAATCCCATCTCGATAATCCTTTTCCGGAATCCACCATGTCCTAAAACCTTGACGATAATACCTTTTTCGCCCGTCTTCAGCTCTGATAGTTTCATACCTTATTTATTATTTCTGGTGCAAAGGTACATAAATATACTTGCAAACGGGTTGCATTCACCTACAAGTTTATAAAAATACCTAAAAATGGTGATGGGGGGGCAGAATCTGCTTTAGGTCATGGCCTACTCTGGCAGAGAATTCTTCTGTGCCCCTGGCGTTCAGATGGATGTAATCCTTGAACATCGTCGTATCATTGCCAAACAGATCCTGATAGTTCAGAACCGTCAGACGACTGTCGTGGTTGATGCTGTCTATCAGATTCCAGAACCTGTCCATCTCAAAGTATGTTGATGATATTTCTTTCAGGATGGGGGAACATACCAGTATCAGTCTGATGTTGTTGGCAGAGCACTCTTCGATGAACTGCTTGAACTGCGAGATGTTCTCCGGCGTGTGTTCGAACTTCTGCTTGCCTTTTATCAGACCGCTCGGATGGAAGGTCTGGTCAGGGAGAATGCTGTCGCTGGACTCATCGATATTGTTAAACTCGTTGACTACCTTTTGCAATTTTCCGGCATATCTGACGAGCCTGAAGTTATCAGCATACGACAATTCAGGCGTGATCTCTTTCAGGAAACTGAAGTTCTCACGGTCAATATACGGACACATGTCTATGCTGTATTTCGGCATCACATAGTCGAGGAAGGCCCATGGGCCGATTTCTTGTATGATATAGGCTGGGCGTGCATTTTGAGACATGTATGTCTTATACATGATGTTGTATTGGTAGATAAACGGATAGCCGGCAAAACCGATATTGAAACATTTGATGCCCAGCGTGTCACTTAATATGGAGTCATCATATCCCGATGCTCTTGAATTGCCCATGATGATTAGTTTGGCATCGTTGCCTTTCGTGTCATAAATCATATTGATCCGGCAATAAGGGGCAGTTGTCTTGCAGGTAAATGCTCTCTTCTCAAACTCCAGCGACAAGGGATAGACAACAGCCGAGATAATCAGCAGGACTATTGCCGCAAACAGTAATGCATTTTTGAGGAATCTTTTCATGGGATGTCAGAATTGGAAATAGATGAAACTGCCGATGTTGTCTGCCATGAAGAGATATGAGAAGATGGCGACGGCGATGCAGATGAACCATTTGACGGGCGTGGATCTGATCCATTGCATGTGAAGGACAAACGGATCCTCTCTCCGTAGCCATTCAATGGCCAGGAACAGGAAACACAGCATGATTTCCTTCACACCGTACAGGGCTGAGGGGTCGAGGAAGGGGTTGGTGCAGATGGACAATAGGAATCCTGTGGCCTGACTCATGGAGTCTGCCCTGAAGATAATCCATCCGATGACGACCAGGATGAACGTGACCGTCATCTGCATCGCCTCCTTCAGACTTGGCAGGAAACGGCCATGGGATACGACGTGGTCAAATTTGGAGTTAATACCAAAGATAATGTATATAGCCAAAAGTGAAGCATGAAAGAGTCCCCAGCATACGAAGGTCCAGTCTGCTCCGTGCCAGAGACCGCTGATGCCCCACACGATAAAGACGTTTCTGATAACCTTCCATCTCTCACATCTGCTTCCGCCTAAGGGGATGTAGACATAGTCGCGGAACCAGGTCATCAGGGAGATATGCCATCTTCGCCAGAATTCAGGGATGGATCTTGAGAAATAGGGAATATCGAAGTTTTTGGTCAGCTGGATGCCGAACAGCTTGGCACAGCCAATGGCAATGTCGCTGTATCCAGAGAAGTCACAATAGATCTGGAAAGTAAAAAGCACACCCAATATGAGAAGTGTCAGTCCTGGCAGATCCTGGTATTGGTTCCAATAGAAGTCGACAATGATGGCGCATCTGTCTGCGATGACAATCTTTTTCACGAATCCCCACAACAACTGCTTGCATCCGTCAACAGCTCTGTCATAATTAAAATGGCGGTCGTGCTGGAACTGGGGCAACAGATTCGTGGCCCGTTCGATAGGACCTGCCACTAACTGCGGGAAGAAACAGATGTAGGCGAAGAACTCCACAATGTCATGAGTGGCCTTTAACTTCCCCTGATAGACGTCGATTGTATAGCTGAGAGCCAGGAAGGTATAGAAGCTGATGCCCACAGGCAGGATGACGTCGAGCATTACCCAGTCTAACTGATAGCCTGCATTTCGAAACATCGCCTCGAAGTTCTCCATGAAAAAGTTGTAATACTTGAACACGCCAAGTATCAGAAGGTTCAGCGCGATATTGGCAAAGCTCACGGCCTTCTGTATCTTTCGCTTTCCCTCATAACGCTCCAGCAACAGACCGCTCGCATAGCTGCAGAACGAAGTGATGGCAATCAGGAACAGGAAACGCCAGTCCCACCAGCCATAAAACACATAACTGGCAGCTACCAGGAACAAGTTCTGTACCCTCCTACTCCGGAACACAAACCAATAGAGTAGGAATACGATGGGCAGGAATAGGATGAACTCGAAAGAATTGAACAACATGACATCTCTTCTATTATCACGCTTCGGTCTCGAAATAGTTCTCGAGTTCGATGCGGGCACTTCCTTCAGCGTTTGAGAGATCTTTGATCACTACGCCTTTTTCGAGGAGGGTGATGCGGGTGGAGATGTCGATGGTGTGCTGCAGGTTGTGGGAGGAGATGAGGATGGTGGCTCCAGTCTCCTTATTATAATCGGTGAGCACGTGTTTGAGGATGTTCTGCGACGAGGGATCGAGGAAGTTGAAGGGCTCGTCGAGGATCACCAGCTGGGGCTTGTTGAATAGGGCCGCGATGATACCCACCTTCTGTTTGTTACCAGCCGAGAGGTTGCGGATGAGTTTCTTCTGTCCGAAGATCTCTCCAGAGGCGAGACGCTCAAAGGGTTTCAGACGTGCGTCCACTTCCTCCTGACTGAGGTTGCTGATCTTGCCCAAGAAGGCGAAATACTCCTCTGGCGTCAGGAACTCGATGAGGAAACTGTCGTCGATATATGCACCGGTCTTGTCTTTCCATGCCTCGGAATCCGCGGGGTTGATGCCGTCAAGGGCCACAGTCCCTGCATCGGGCTTCAATAGGTCGAGGAGCATCCTGAATAGTGTTGTCTTACCGGCACCATTATTTCCGACCAGTCCCAGTATCTCTCCGTCCTTGATCTCCAACGCCGGGATGTCGCAGGCGACTGTCTCGCCAAACTGCTTTTTTAGATTACTAATTGTTATCATATTCGGACAGTTTTTATTGTTTTGCATCGGACTATCACGGATTTCTCGGACATGTCTGAAAGTCCGTTTTAGTCCGTGTCAGTCCGATGCTTGTTATTACACAATGCCTTTACCGTGGCAGTTCTTGAATTTCTTGCCGGAGCCGCAGGGGCAGGGATCATTACGTCCGGGCAGCTTATCCTTGATGATCGGAGTACGGGGCTGCTGGGCGCGGGTATCCTGCTGGGCTGCTGCCTGCTGGTTGCGATCCACAAGCTGTTCCTCGCCGATCTGCTGTTTCGATTCTGTGTACTGCTGACGCTGGGTGCGCTGCTCAGGAGCAGCCTCCTGCACCTGCTGTTGCATCTCAGGAATCTGAACACGGGTGAGGATGGAACAGATACGGTTGTACATCTCATTGATCATCGCATCCCATACCTTAGCTGATTCGAGCTTGAAGATCAGCAACGGGTCTTTCTGCTCATACGAGGCATTCTGTACGGAGTGCTTCAGTTCGTCCAACTGTCTCAGGTTCTCCTTCCACGAGTCATCGATGATATGCAGCAGGATGCTCTTCTCAAACTCCTTCACCACCGACTTCGATTCGGTATCGTAGGCCTCCTTGAGGTTACAGGGGATATTGAACATACGACGTCCGTCCGTCAGAGGCACCATAATCCTTTCATACATGTGTCCCTGAGCCTCATACACCTGTTTGATGATGGGCTGGGCCACCGTCTGGACACGTTCTGTACGACGGTTGAAGCTCTCAATCACAGCCTGGAAGGCATTCTCGGTGAGCTGCTCACGGGGCTGGTTGATATAGTCGTCGCTGCTGAAGGGCACCTCCATCGACAATACATGCAGGAATTCCTCCTTACAACCCTGATAGTCGCCGGAGTTCTCGATGATGTTCACCACACGGTCCCAGATGATGTTGGCGATATCCATGCCGATACGTTCTCCCATGAGGGCGTGGCGACGCTTCTCGTAGATGACGGTACGTTGCTTGTTCATCACATCATCGTACTCGATCAGTCGTTTACGGATACCGAAGTTGTTCTCTTCCACCTTCTTCTGGGCACGCTCGATACTCTTAGAGATCATCGGACTCTCAATCATCTCACCGTCCTTGAAGCCCAGACGGTCCATCACTGAGGCGATACGCTCAGAGGCGAACAGACGCATCAGCTTGTCTTCGAGTGACACGAAGAATACGGAACTACCCGGGTCTCCCTGACGACCTGCACGACCACGCAACTGTCTGTCCACACGACGGCTCTCATGACGCTCGGTACCGATGATGGCCAGACCACCGGCAGCCTTCACCTCAGGCGACAGCTTGATATCGGTACCACGACCGGCCATGTTCGTGGCGATAGTCACAGCACCCTTGCCATTCGTGGACTGACCTGCCAGTGCCACGATGTCTGCCTCCTTCTGGTGCAGCTTGGCATTCAGCACCTGGTGTGGGATACCCTCACGCTTGCCGGTCTCGGGATTGACATACATATCGAGCATACGGCTGAGCAACTCAGAGATCTCCACGGAGGTGGTACCGATCAGTGTCGGACGACCGGCATTCCTCATCTTTACAATCTCCTCAATCACAGCCTTGTACTTCTCACGAGCAGTCTTATAGACACGGTCGTCCTGGTCGTTACGGATCACGGGACGGTTGGTGGGGATCTCCACCACGTCGAGCTTGTAGATATCCCAGAACTCACCTGCCTCAGTAGAGGCCGTACCAGTCATACCTGCCAGCTTGTGATACATACGGAAGTAGTTCTGCAAAGTGATGGTGGCGAAGGTCTGCGTGGCAGCCTCTACCTTCACGTGTTCCTTGGCCTCCACTGCCTGGTGCAGACCGTCACTCCAACGACGGCCTTCCATGATACGACCCGTCTGCTCGTCGACGATCTTCACCTCGCCATCGATGACCACATACTCGTCATCCTTATTAAACATACAGTAGGCCTTCAGCAACTGCTGGAGGGTATGGACACGTTCTGACTGTACGGCATAGTGTCCCAGCAACTCGTCTTTCTTGTCGACACGTTCCTGATCACTGAGACCAGTCTCGGCTTCGAGGGCAGAGAGCTGTGAAGTGATGTCGGGTAACACGAAAAGCTCGTCGTTATTCACCTGCTTGGCTAACCAGCCAGTACCCTTATCCGTCAGGTCGCAGGAGTTCAGCTTCTCGTCAACCACGAAGTAAAGTGGTTCAATACACTCCGGCATACGACGGTTGTTGTTCTCCATATAGATCTCTTCGGTCTTCAGCATACCGGCCTTGATACCTTCTTCAGAGAGGTATTTGATCAGTGGCTTGTTCTTTGGCAGGGCCTTATGCGAACGGTAGAGCGAAAGGAAACCTTGGTCGAGCTTCTCCTGACCATCTTTCTTGTTACCCGCCTCGATAAGGCGGTTACCCTCGGTGATAAGGGTCTTGGCATCAGCGAGATACTGGGTGGCCAACTGACGCTGCACTCCCACCAGACGCTCCACCAGCGGCTGATATTCCTCAAACATCTGGTCGTCCCCCTTGGGCACAGGACCTGATATAATAAGAGGTGTACGGGCATCATCGATCAACACGGAGTCCACCTCGTCGACGATGGCGTAGTTGTGACTGCGCTGCACGAGGTCGGCAGGCGAGATGGCCATGTTGTCACGCAGATAGTCGAAACCGAACTCATTGTTCGTACCGAAGGTGATATCTGCCTGATAGGCCTGGCGGCGCTCTTCAGAGTTCGGCTGGTGCTTGTCGATACAGTCCACACTCAAACCATGGAACATATACAACGGTCCCATCCACTCGGAGTCACGCTTGGCCAGGTAGTCGTTCACGGTCACCACATGCACACCGTTGCCGGTCAGGGCATTCAGGAACACAGGGAGGGTGGCCACGAGGGTCTTACCTTCACCGGTAGCCATCTCGGCAATCTTTCCCTGGTGGAGTACGACACCACCAAACAACTGTACGTCGTAGTGAACCATCTCCCATTTTAGGTCATTGCCGCCAGCCGTCCAGTGGTTGTGGTAGATGGCCTTATCACCGTCGATGGTGATGAAGTCCTTACGGGGGTCAGCTGCCAACTCACGGTCGAAGTCTGTGGCTGTGACGATAGTCTCCTCGTTCTCGGCAAACCTTTTGGCGGTTTCCTTCACGATGGCGAACACCTCTGGCATCACCTCGTCGAGGGCTTTCTCGTAGATGTCGAGGATCTCTTTCTCAATCTTGTCTATCTGTGCGAAGATGTCAGCACGCTCGTCGATGGGGGTATTCTCGATGGTACCCTTCAGTTCGGCAATACGGGCTCTCTGCTCCGTGGCCTTGGCCTGTACCTGTTCACGGATCTCCTTTGAACGCTGACGCAGTGCATCATTATCCAGTTGCTCAATCTGCGGTGAGACGGCCTTCACCTTCTCTACCAACGGCTGGATGAGCTTCATGTCGCGGGTGGACTTGTCACCAAACAACGACTTTAAAAACTTGTTGAAATTCATCTATTTATTTACGATTTACTTATTTTCAATTTACGATTTGCTGAAAAGCGGGTGCAAAGTTACGAATAATTTTCGTAACAGCCAAAGTTCTTGCTTTAATTCTGTGAAAATCTGTGGAATCTGTGGCTTAGAACAATGGCTCTGAGCTACAGGCGTTCGGGGCTCTGATGCGGATGGCACGGGAAAGGGTGGGGGCGATACGGTCTGTCGTGACAGGCTTGTTGACCTGTTCAGACTGGATGTCGGCACCATACAGGATGATGGGGAAGAGGATTGCAGAAGCCAGGGATATACGGTCTTCACCGGTATCTTCGTTTTGCAAATGCCATCCGGGATTCACCTCAATCAGGATGTCCCCGTTATGCTGGGGATGGAACCCGTTCCTGACCTTCGCAATCAGGCTGTTGTTCTCACTTGACAGTTGCAGGGCGGTGTACACGTTCCTCACACCCTCCATCTGCAACAGGAACTCACGGGCTTTCTGATCAAAGTCCGTCAAGGCTATGTGCTTCTGTTCCAGCAGCTTGTGGTTGATATACAACTGGTTGTCTGTACAGATCTCGATATAGCGCCCTTGGCCCCAAACAGCCCCAAAATACATGTTCAGCAGTCCTGCAGCACGGTTGATATAGAACGTACCGGTGGGGATGCGGTAGATGGAAAGGTCGGTCTGTTCGGGGTCACTGTATCCCGTACTGGTCACCACAAATAGCACATCCTTCTTACCGATCTTCTCCTCCAACTGACTGATGAGTGTTCCGATGCTTTGGTCCAGTCTGAGGTAGGTGTCTTTCGTCTCCAACTGACATTCTGACACGGGTTGATGCTTGAACGTCCCGGCATAATAGGTCAGGCAGAGCAGGTCGGTGATGCTGTCAGCGCCCATACCTTTCTGGCTGACGTATGCCAATGCCAAGTCGGTGATATGGGCATTGATGAGACCTGAAGTCTGGTATTCCTGATACTTTTTGTGACCTTTGAAAACGTGTCTGAAATCAAATATTTTTTCCTGTCCAAGAGGTACCCATCTGAGCCTGTCAATATCCTTACTCGGATGACTTAACTCATTGAAAGCCAAATATAAAAGTGGCTGTTTGTTCGAGTAATACTGCGATGCAGTCCATTGTCCGGTTTGTTCATCTAACCATAAGGCGCCGTCGGCAGCATGTCCGGCAGAGAGGACTGATGCATCTGCGAAGGGGGCGATGGCAAAGACCAAGGCCTTCCCGTCACTGGCCACCTTCATCTCGTCGCCTAAGGTCGACACGGCGAGATGATGGGGACCGACTATGCCATTCTGTCGGTTGTCCTCCGTACAATATTGGGGCCTGAGCGTCTCCCTGTTGATCCAGCTTTGTCCTACGATACTGTGATAATAGGGTACTGTACCTGTCTGGATGGTAGAGATGGCAGAGGCGCGGTCTGTCTGTATGAGAGGGTACGAGGCGTTCTCATACACCCGTCCCTGAGCCATCAGCTTCTTGAATCCCTGCTCGCCGTAGAGTGGGGCATAGGCTTCCAGAAAGTCACTGCGCAATTGGTCGATGGTGATGTTCACCACCAGCCTTGGCACCTGCCTGGCCCCATTCTGTGCAGTGCTTTCGGCATTCCATCCCAGCACCGCCAACAGCGTAATATATATATACCTATTTTTCACTCCTACACCTCAACAGCAAAGATAGTGCCACAATCATCATCCCCTCGGCATAAACTTGGAAGATTCGGCCAATGGCGAACAATACGATCATACCCAATAGCACTATCCTCCATCGCTTGGTCTTTCCTTTTAGGACGCTGGGGATAAAGAATAGCGGCAGGGGATTCAACAGCAGCAACTGCAGATTCAGACTTGTCGTAGGATGCTGTGAGAAGATCATCACAAACAGCACACAGCCAGCCAGTCCCTGTATCAGCATCAGTAGTACGTCCCACCACTTAAATCTCTTTTTCTGTTTCCACTCTATCAGCGCTATTCCTAATGAAACCACCAGCAGGACCCAAGCGCACTGCGTCGGTGTCAAGGGGAAATCCTCCTCTATCACCTGTACTCCGGCCGGCAGGGCGATCCTTCTCTCTTTCACCAACGGACGGTACTCCCCATCGGCATAGATGGTCGCACGGTCGAAGTCGTACATCAGGTTCTCCGGCAGGAACTCTTGTTGCCTCAGATCCGTCTTCAGGTCAGCCTTGAGTCCCAGCAGCATATCGTTGCCAAAGGCTGCCCAAGGGTGGTTTCTCACGCAACTGTGTACCATCTCCCGATACGTCGGCTGATAGTCTTCTCTCGGGGCATATTCCACTTTTCCGGCAATACAACGCTCGATCAGGTCTCTCGGACGCATCGAACAGTTGTCGTAGAAATAGTTATAACGGTACACCTTGTTCTCGGGCTTCAGATTCTCTACCAGCGCCTGTTTCAGGGTAGCCTTTTCCTCTGGCGTCAGGTTCAGCACCTGTTCAGTGATGCCACTGCCCCAGTGCTTGTATTCCTGTCTGAAGAGAGGGTAGGGATAGCCTCCCAATTCATAGTCGGTCAGTCCGAAGACAAACCTCAACACGAAATGAGGCTTCTTGAAATCAAAGACACCCCAGTTGAATGCGATATCCTCACCTTTGCTCAGGTCGTGCCATCGCAGTGCCGTGTGACCGTACAGACTATAGATCTCCTCATGCGGCGAACACGTCAGCAAACTCACTTCGACCGAATCGCACACAGGGGACTGTCCCTTTTGTGCGGGCTGCGCAGAAATTCGCACAATGGTGACTGTCCCTATTGTGAGACTCACCCAAATAGCGGTGATGGAATTCCTAAAAATGTTATTTTTTTGTTTCACGATGCAAAATTAATTGATATTTTTCAGTAAAAAGCGATTTTCTGCTTTTTTTTTAATAATTTTGCACCCTGAAAATGAAATTCTTAGGAAATAGAAGGATAAATATGAATAAATTCATCGGTTGTCTGGTGCTGTCAGCCCTGACGACGTTGCCTATTTTCGCGCAGAACAGCACGAACTCTCCCTACAGTCAGTATGGTCTGGGTGACCTGGCCGACGAGGGCGTCGGGTTCAACAAAGGCATGGGTGGTGTTGGCTATGCTTTCCATAAGGGAAATGAGGTCAATCCCCTGAACCCTGCCGCCTACTCCTCCATCGACTCCGTCACGATGATCTTCGACGGCGGACTCTCCGGACAGATCACGAACTTCAAGGAGGGTGGACGGAAACTCAATGCGAAGAGCGGTGGTTTCGACTATGTCACGGGAGCCTTCCGGTTGATCCGTAACGTGGGTGTCACCTTTGGTGTGATGCCATATTCAAATATCGGCTATAATTACTCCACCTCTACCCGTCTTGATGATATGACCACGACATTCACAGGCCGGTACCAGGGTGATGGGGGCATCAACCAGCTCTTCGTGGGTGCAGGCTTCCAGTTGTTCAAATTCCTTTCCGTAGGATTCAATGCCGCCTATATCTGGGGCGATGTTCAGCGCACCATCACGACCGGTGGCTCCTCATCCATCAACACGCTCTATAAGGAGTATAACGGCTCCATCAGCAGTTACAAGCTCGACTTCGGCGTCCAGTACAGACTGCCGTTCGGTGTCAATGATGAACTCACCGTCGGTGCTGTGTTTAGTCCTGGCCATAAGCTCGGTACAGACCCCTACTGTCGCATTATCTCCTCGAATTCTACCATTGCCAAGCATGATACGACCACCTATACCATCACCAACGGCTTCGAGATCCCCAATTCCATTGGTGTGGGTGTGGCTTACAACCACGACCAGAAGCTGCGTGTGGGGGCGGACTTCAAGTTCCAGAAATGGGGGAGCATTGACTACCCTGCTTTCGAGAACGACAGCTACACGTTGCGCAGTGGTCTGCTCAAAGACTGTTATAAGGTGAATGTGGGTGCGGAGTGGATTCCCAATCCGCGCAGTACACGGAGCGTCTTCCATCATGTCCGTTACAGGTTCGGAGCGAGCTTCGCTACACCTTATTATTATATTAATGGGCAGGACGGACCGAAAAGCATCCAGTTGAGCCTGGGTTTAGGCATACCCATCATGAACGCGTACAACAATCGTTCCATCCTCAATATCAGTGGCCAGTGGCAGCATCGTTCAGCGGATAACCTCATCACCGAGAATACGTTCCGCCTGAATATCGGCATCACCTTCAACGAGCGTTGGTTCTCGAAGATGAAGATCGAGTAATAGAAGTAGCGTGTATGAGTGGAAAGTGGAAAGTGGAAAGTGGAAAGAGATTACTTTTTGGTGGGTATTCTGCCGCAAGAGTATTCTCCTTCCTCTTTCCACTTTCCACTTTCCTCCTTCCTCTTCTCACTTCTTGCGAACAGGCTCAGGAGCACATGGCTCCTGCTATCAACGACCGTGACTCCGCCTCGGCAATGATCTCCTATGGCGTGAACACCCTCATCAGTGACTCCGGCGTCATCAAATACCGCATTGTCACTGAACGCTGGGACGTGAATACCGTCCGACAGCCAACCCGCTGGTATTTCGAGAAGGGACTCTTCTTCGAGCAGTTCGATGAGAAATTCCATGTCCAGGCTTACATCCAGGCAGACACGGCTTGGTATTTCGACCAGAAGAAACTCTGGCATCTGCGGGGACGTGTCCGTATCCGTAATGTCAATGGCCTCATTTACACCAGCGAGGAACTCTTCTGGGACGGTAATCGCCACGAACTCTACTCTAATGTGTTCTCCCGTTTGGTGACACCGGAACGCGAGATTGAAGGCACCTATTTCCTCTCCGATGAGCGGATGGCTCACTATACGGTCAGTAACTCCAAAGGCTCTTTCGAGAAATCGGACATGACGGGCGAAGATGATAAGAATGAAGAGACCACTTCGCCTGCCGACACCACCAGTGCCCCCGAGCCCATCCTCCGTCCCAAGCTTGAAAAGTCCCGTCGTCACCCCGTTCCCTAATCTGTGTCATCTGCGTTTTAATCAATTCGTGTAATTCGTATAATTCGTTGTCTTAAAATATATGTCTAACTTGATCATAGGTCTCATCGTGGCGATGCTCTTCTCCGCCTTCTTCTCTGGCATGGAGATCGCCTTTGTCTCGAGCAACCGGCTCCTGGCAGAGATGGACCGTGAGAAAAACGGTCTCTCACAAAAGGCCATCAGCGTCTTCTACCAGCACCCGAACAACTTCGTCTCGACTATGCTCGTGGGCAACAACATCGCCCTGGTCATCTATGGCATCCTCTTTGCACGCATCTTCGACGCCACGCTGTTCCAACCATTCAGCGACGGCATACGCGTCACCCTCGATACTCTCCTCTCCACGGTTATCGTCCTCTTTACGGGTGAGTTCCTCCCGAAGACCATCTTCAAGAACACGCCTAACACGATGCTCACCATCTTCGCTATCCCGGCATGGATCTGTTATGTCATCCTCTATCCCATCTCCCGTCTGGCAACACTCCTCTCCAAAGGACTTCTCCGACTGGTGGGCATCCGGATGACCAAGGAGAACGAAGATCGTGAGTTCACGAAGGTTGACCTCGACTACCTTGTGCAGACCAGTATCGACAATGCCGACGACGAAGACCAGATTGGCGAGGAAGTGAAGATCTTCCAGAATGCCCTTGACTTCTCAGAGACGAAGGTGCGTGACTGTATGGTGCCCCGTACGGAGATTGATGCCGTTGAAGACACGGCCACCATTGAGGAACTCAAACAGACCTTCATCGAGAGTGGCCACAGTAAGATCATCGTCTACCACGAGGACATTGACCATATCATTGGCTACATCCATTCCTCCGATATGTTTACCATCGGCAACAAGGATGCGGAATCAGGTAATCATAATTCTCAATTCTCCATTCTCAATTCTCAATTCATCCGCGAAATTAGTTTTGTCCCTGAGACTATGCTGGCCTCGCGCCTGATGAAACAGCTCATGCAACAGAAGCGCTCCCTTGCCATTGTCGTCGACGAGTTCGGAGGCACCAGTGGCCTTGTCTCCCTCGAGGATATTGTGGAGGAAATCACCGGTGAGATTGAAGACGAGCACGACAGTACCAACCACGTGGCCAAGCAGCTTTCCGACCACGAATATATCCTTTCCGCACGTTTGGAGATCAGTAAGATCAACGAACTCTTTGACCTTGAACTGCCTGAGAGCGATGAATATATGACGCTGGGTGGACTCATCCTCCACGTCTACCAGTCCTTCCCCAAGCTCAACGAGGTGGTCAAGTTCGAGAACTACGAGTTCAAGATTGTCAAAAACACAGCGACAAAAATAGAACTTGTGAGACTATCGATCAAATAAAAGACCGCAGATTACGCAGATTTCACAGATTTTCTCATAAATATTTTGCCGTTTCAAAGAAAAGTCGTAATTTTGCACCCCAAATTGCAAATCGTAAATTAATAAATCGTAAAATATAATTATGGCAGCATTAGGAAAAATCAGAAAAAGAGGCGTGGCCCTGGTGATTATCATCGGCCTTGGCCTTTTCGCCTTCATTGCTGAAGAGGCTTTCCGTTCTTGCGAAGCAACCAAGAACCAGCAGCGTCAGCAGATTGGCGAAGTGTTAGGTAACAAGATTAACGTACAGGAATTCCAGTCTCTGGTCGACGAGTACCAGGAGGTGATTAAGATGACCCAGGGAGTCGACAACCTCTCTGAGGATCAGCTCAACAGCCTGAAGGACGAGGTGTGGAGTTCATACGTCAACGAGCAGATCATCGCCAGCGAGGCTGGTAAGATTGGTCTCACCGTCACCGACGAGGAGATGCAGAACATCATGAAGGAGGGTACCAACCCCATGCTCACTCGCTCACCCTTCGTCAACCAGCAGACGGGTCGTTTCGACGTGACCATGCTCACTAAGTTCCTGGCAGACTATAAGAAGAACAGTTCTAACCCCCAGTTGGCAGAGTCTTATCAGAAGATCTACAAGTACTGGCAGTTCATCGAGAAGCAGCTGCGCTCGCAGACTCTCGCCCAGAAGTTCCAGGCACTCATCGCCAACAGCCTGATCTCCAACCCCGTTTCAGCCAAGATGTCTTTCGAGGGCCAGACCCAGGAGAGCGATGTGGAGTTGGCTTCCATCGCCTATAACACCGTCAACGACAACGACGTGCAGGTGGCTGAGTCAGACCTCAAGGCTAAGTACGACGAGAAGAAGGAGATGTTTAAGCAGACTGTTGAGACCCGCGACATCAAGTATGTCGCCTTCCAGGTCCTTGCTTCTGCTGCTGACCGTCAGGCTCTTATGGTTACCATGAAGGAAGCCTCCGAGAAGCTGCAGAGTGGTGCCAACCCCGCTGAGGTGGTGCGTAAGGCACAGTCACAGTTTGCTTACACGGGCATCGCTGCCACCAAGAGGGCTTATCCTTCTGATGTCGCAGCTAAGCTCGACTCCATGTCTGTTGGTCAGACCACGGCTCCCTTCGAGACCAAGTCTGACAACACCCTCAATGTCGTGAAGCTCCTCGCCAAGGTTCAGATGCCCGACTCCATCGAGTATCGTCAGATCCAGGTGGGAGGTCCTTCTCTTGATGAGGTCCGCAAGACAGCCGACAGCATCTACACCGCCCTCAAGGCTGGTGCCGACTTCGAGGAACTGGCCCAGAAGTATGGTCAGACGGGTAGCAAGCAGTGGCTCACCTCTGCCATGTACGAGAACTCCAACACCATGGACGAGGAGTCGAAGAACTACCTCAATAGCATTAATACCCTGGCAATCAACGACGTGAAGAACCTCGAGTTCTCTCAGGGTAACATCGTGCTCCAGGTCACAGCCCGCAAGGCTATGGTCGATAAGTACGACGTCGCTGTCGTCAAGCACACCATCGACTTCTCCAAGGCTACCTACTCTGACGCTTACAACAAGTTCAGCCAGTACGTCAGTGAGAACAAGACCATCGAGGATCTCGAGAAGAATGCCGCGAAGTTCGGTTTCAAGGTGGAGGAGCGCAAGGATATGTTCAACTCTGAGCACAATGTCGTAGGTCTTCGTGCTACCCGTGAGGCCATGAAGTGGATCTTCGACGCCAAGGTCGGTGAGGTCAGCCCCCTCTACGAGTGCGGCAGCAACGACAACCTCCTCGTGGTGGCTCTGACAAAGGTCAACCCCATCGGTTACCGCTCACTCAGCGACGTTCAGGAGTTGGTGAAGCCCGAGGTCATCCGCGACAAGAAGTTCGAGCAGATCAAGGCTAAGTTCGCTGGTGTTGCTGACATCGCAGCTGCCAAGGCCAAGGGTGCCCGCATCGACTCTGTCAAGCAGATCACCTTCTCTGCCCCTGCCTTCGTTCAGGCTACCGGTTCCAGTGAGCCTGCCCTCGCAGGTGCTGTGGCAGCCCTCAAGCAGGGTGACTTCAGCAAGGCCCTCGTCAAGGGTAATGGCGGTGCCTTCCTCTTCCGTGTCATCAAGAAGGCCCAGCGCGAAGGTGCCAACTTCGATGAGAAGGCCATGGAGCGTCAGCTCAGCCAGCGTGCCCAGCAGGCCGCCGGTCGTTTCATGCAGGAGCTCTACCAGAAGGCCAACGTCGTTGACAACCGCTATCTCTTCTTCTGATTATCAGATTCTTATTAGATAAACTGAATATTCCCGGAACGTGTCCGTTTCGGGAATATTTTTGTTTATATTAAGAAATATGGCGAGTTATTTGGTAGTTATAAAAATAATGTGTAACTTTGCCGGCAAATTGAATTAATGGTTTGACATGAGGAGTAATAACCAATCGAACCGGTTGATCAAATGGATCATCATGACCGGCGACTTCTTTTTGTTGAATGGCATCCTGTTAGGGCTCTCACAATGGCACTGGAGAATGGGAGTATGGGAACGCGGGATGATTGAAATTTTTATTCTGGTGAACAACATCGCACTGATGCTCAGTCAGATGCGTTTCTCTACGATTGTGCATTTCCGACTCGTCGGCGGGGGAGACATCCTCAAAAGAATCATTGGTCTGACGGTGATGCAGTCGGTATTGGCTTATCTCCTGACACTGGTTTTTGCCTATGACCTCCCCATCGGGTGGCTACAGTATGAGGTGGGCACAGTGTTTGTCATTCTCCTGCTGCTGAAACGACTCGCGGAACGGTGGTTCGTCAAACTCTACCGTGAGGCGGGACGTAACACCAGATACGTGACGCTCGTGGGTTCAGACCCGGAACTGGTCGGCATTTTCAGGAAACTGAAGAACGACGAGACGTTGGGCTATCAGATGTTGGGCTATTATGGTGACGAACATCTCCAGAAGCTGATCGATGAGATCGAGGAGATGGAGAAGAGCAAGAAGCGAGAACCCATCAGACTGAAAAGACTCGGCTCGTCTGAGGAACTGTTGGATGCCATCAGGCATGGTGAGGAACTGAATCTGGGCGATGAGCTGTACTACTGTGTGTCAAGAATAGAACGGAACAAAATACGGGAGGTCTCGAAGTACTGTGACCAGCACGTGGTGCGATTCTTCTATGTACCGGTGTCTGTCGAGACGATCGGCTTGAACCTGAAACGTGAGATGCTCGACGATATGGAGGTGTTCACGACGTATGAGAACCCCTTGCAGAACTCGGTGAACAGAGCCGTGAAGCGCGTGTTCGACATCGTGTTGTCTCTGGTGTTCCTGATTCCGACGGCACTCATCTTCCCGTTCATCTGGATCATCATCAAGATACAGAGTCCTGGACCAATCTTCTTCAAGCAGAAGCGTACGGGTTTGGACGGTATGGAGTTCGACTGCCTGAAGTTCCGTTCGATGCACGTGAACGCTGACGCTGACAAGCTGCAGGCCACGAAGGACGATCCGCGGAAATACCCCTTCGGCAACTTCATGCGCAAGGCGAACATCGACGAGCTGCCGCAGTTCTGGAATGTGCTGAGGGGTGATATGTCGATTGTCGGACCAAGACCACACATGCTGGCTCATACGGAGCAGTATTCGCAACTGATAGACAAATATATGGTGCGTCACTTTGTGAAGCCTGGTGTGACAGGCTGGGCACAGGTGACGGGTTATCGTGGTGAGACGAAGGAACTGTGGCAGATGGAAGGCCGTGTGAAGCGGGATATCTGGTACATGGAGCACTGGAGCATCTGGCTCGACATCCGCATCATCTGGATGACCTTCAAGACCTTCTTCGTCCACGACAAGAATGCATATTAAGGGAATGAAAAAACTGTTTATTTTGATAGTGGCGCTTTGTTGTTTCGGAACGACAAAGGCCCAGTTGTTTGAGCCGGGGGATGAACCTGGTTCAGTGCGTACCGACGGTATCTGGGATGACTTCTTCCTGCAGATGGACCTTGACATGACACTGCAGAACCCTTATGGCTATGACTTCTCGAAAGTCTTCCCCAACGGCAAGACTTTCGGTCTCGATATCGCTGTGGGAAAGTGGTTCACCCCACAGGTGGGCTACCGCGTGAAGTTCAATTGGGAAAATAAACTGCCGCTGCTGAAGAACGACCACGCCAACTGGGTGGCACCGTTTTATGAGCCTGGCGTGAATAGGGAAAAGGGTGGCTATGTGGCTTTATATTTCGATGAGCTGTTCAATATGCACAACTTCTTCGGGGCCTATCGTCCTGACCGGACCTGGAACCTGAGTGTCTATCCGCGTGTCGGTGTAAACTATAACTTCGGCGTGAGCAAGGGCGCTTTGCTGCTCGGATTCGGTGTTCTGAACACCTATCGCCTGAGTAACCGTTGGAGTGTGTACCTCGACGCGGCCTATATCATGACTGGCAGTGGCTTCGTCGGCAGCGAGAAGGTGGAAGGTACGGGTACCGGTTCAAACAGCAACGGTTATTTCTCCCTTGGCATCGGTGCCCAGGTGGACCTTGGTAAAATCCGCACACAGCCTGATCTGGCCTCAGTGAGCGATGGGGTGCTGACGAACGGGATTTGGGACAACTGGTTTTTGCAGGCCGGTATCGACATGAGCCTGATGAACCCCTATGGCTGCAATTTCTCGAAGGTAATCCCCAAGGGTATGACGTTCGGACTGAATGCCGCTTTCGGAAAGAGATTCACACCGGAGTTCGCGCTGAGAGCCCGTGTGCAGTGGGATAACGGCCTGATCGAGAACAAAAATCTGGAGTGGGTGGCCCCCAGGGAGGATCCCTGTCAGAATTATAAGAAAGGTGGCATCGGAACGGCCAGGCTCGATGCCATGTTGAACCTGACGAATGTCATTGCCGGCTATGACCCGGAGAAGAAATGGCATACATCTTTATATATGGGCGGTGGGCTGATCACTCAGTTTGTTGAGAGCTCTGCCTCTCCTTTGTGGGGTGCAGGCCTGGAGCAGACCTATCGGCTGTCGGATAAGCTGAGCCTGTTTGCTTCTGCGGGTTATCAGGTATCGACGAGCGAGGGCATGGGCTATAGTACCACGGGCATGCAGGTGGCTGCCGGCAGCAATGGCTTCTTCGACATCGACTTCGGTGTGGTGTATGACCTCGGCAGAAACAGGTTCTACAGGACTACCGAGGAGAAGCAGAAAGCTTATGCAGAACCTATGGGACGTCACAACTGGTCACGGTTTATCTTGAACACAGTGGCATCAGTGGGTGTGGCTTATGTCGGAAAGACAGCCCTGAAAGCTGTCATCAAGGAGGAGCGTCCAGACCATTCGGATAACAAGTCATTCCCTTCAGGCCATGCCGCCATGGCTTTTGCTGCTGCACGGTCGATTGACAAGGAGTTCCGTAAGGAGAGTATCTGGATTCCCATCACCGGCTATGCCGCTGCCACGGCCATTGGCGTGGAGCGTGTCGTGAACGACAAGCACCACTGGTATGATGTCGTGGCAGGCGCAGCCCTCGGTGTTGCCTCTACAGAACTCACCTGGTGGCTCACCGACAAGCTCTTCCCCAAGTCGCAGGTCGCCATCGGCACCTCAGGCAACACCCTCGACGTATCCGTCGCCCTTTAAGTATTTTAGGTCAAGGCTGCCTTACGGCAATCAAAATATAAATCCCGAAACATTTGGTCGTTTCGGGATTTATTTGTACCTTTGCACCCGAATTCCCGTAGTGACCTTCTGACAGTCTCTGCCACAGGTCCACTCCTACGTCGATGCAGACGGGCCAAAAGCCTCGATGCGGTTGGGTTGGGTAACGGGTTCTTTGACATTAAAAAGGCGTTTACTTGACGCTTTGTTCGAGACCATCAAGAATCTCGCAAATTCAAACATTGGAATCTTGGACTTAGCAACGGTAGATGACCCTGGGATGTGTCTATAATGCATCCCCTATAGGCCTTGGGATAATTGTATCCCAATGGCTCTTGGGGTTCTTATATTCATATCGGCGTGGGCTCTGACGTTGTCTGTTCAATTCCAATGGGCAATGCGAGAGCCTTTGATGGTGGAGCGGACAGCAGGTAAGGTTCCACGTCTTTTTTGTGTCCCCGCCAGAGGTCTGGCAGACATAACGAAGTGCCGATATGAACGCGTTGTCTAATGCTAATATGGCAGCCACTTCCCCCCGCGCAGGACTTGCCTCCTGTGCCTTCCCCGAAGCAAAAAGCTCACAAACAGGGGTGTCGGTAGAATACACCCCAGACCCTGACAAGCAGTGGTACGTCTTCCGCATCACCTATGCCCGGGAACAGCAGGCCTGTGACTACCTCATCGAGCACGGCATCTATGCCTACCTCGCCATGGGTTGGAAGCAAATCGTCAAAGACGGCAAGAAGAAGCGCGTACTGCGCCCCCTCTTCAACCTCGTCTTTGCCTATGTCACCCCCGACGAGGCTTACACCTTCGTCCGTGACACACCCCTCTGTCCCTTCCTCACGTTCTACTACGACCACTTCTCTGTGGCGCTCGACTATCGCAACCCGCCTCTCACCATCCCCGACGTTGAGATGCAGTCCTTCGTCCGTGCCACGGTCCTCAAGAATCCCCATGTCATGGCGGTGGATCCAGGCCGTTGCAATTTCCTCTCCGACGAGGAAGTCCTCGTCACCGATGGTCCCTTCGCTGGTGTCCGTGGCCGTGTGGTCCGTGTCTCCCGTCAGAACCGTATCGCTGTCTCCCTCCGTGGCATCTCCACCCTCATCGTCACCGCTTACATCCCCACCGCCTTCTTGGAAAAGGTAAAAGGGTAAAAAAGTAAAAGGGTAAAAAAATCTGTGTCATCTGCGTAATCTGTGGTTTAAGATATACTTCCGTCGTGAGACGCAATCCCCGTGGAGGAAGGCTCACACACCCATAAAAACATTTCAATTGAGCCTTCCCTCCTTTTTTTCACCCAATTCCTTGCATTTTTCAACATTTTATCGTATCTTTGCCCCCAAAATAGGAAAGTTATGATCACTCAGACTGCCGGTTACAAGGAAGCTATGGACGATATTAAGCATGGCCGAGTGACAGAGTATGCTTCATTAAAAGATTTCTATAAGGAAATGGGGCTTTGAATGATGGCTTACAAAGTTAGAATCTCAACACGCTTCAAAAAAGACTTCAAACGCTGTATGAAGCGTGGACTTGATATGAAATTAGTTACAGATGCCATGGATCTTCTTGAGGCTAACGGCTCTCTTCCTGTAGAATATAAGCCCCATCCTCTAAAGGGTGACCGCAAAGGCCAATGGGAGTGTCATATTCAGCCCAATTGGTTGATGACTTGGGAACAAAACGACAATGAACTGACGCTATTATTCCTCCAGACCGGCACTCATGCCGATCTGTTCGGTTGGTAAATCTATACATCTTACATCCTTAGACTCATTTGGTCACATCCTCCGATGTGACCCTTTAAGCAATTTGGGGTTTCACACCCCATACCCCGTGGTGTTAATTCAATGGTATAGATTCTTAAGGTCAAGGTCCATCTCCATGCGCCAGCCGTCAAAAAACTCATCGCGTGTCCCTCTTTGGACTGCCTGTCGCGATAAAAAGACCATGGCTCACCCCGCAGGGGCACAGGCTTGAGAGCCATACCAACGCTCGGCTTTGCCGCTTGCCACCAACGGGACGCAAGAACCCTGATAAATCGTCGGTTTCCGCGATTTTCAGTTACATCCTTCCAATATAGGGGCGCTCGGCTTTGCCGCTTGCCACTGTAAGGACGCAAGAAGGCTTGGTTAGGGTGGATGTCTTTTTGCTACTTTTTCTGCGCCAGAAAAAGTAAGAGAATTTACTTTATTTTTCTCAAAAATAAATTAAGAATGAAACACTTTTTCTTCCTCCTCTTCCTGCTCCTTGGAGCAGGATCAGCAGACCTTTCTGCTCAATCCACTTGGGGCACAGTCTCTGACGACCAGTACGCTTCTGACGTTCGTCAGAAACTCTCTCTGGATACGACATT